>Ga0255338_1000878_pt1 | contig 71502 bp, 59 predicted proteins | sample MeOH1_35cm_T4_19_FD_203715 | JGI IMG/M metagenome (GOLD analysis project Ga0255338, IMG submission 203715) | Sandy soil microbial communities from University of British Columbia, Vancouver, Canada - MeOH1_35cm_T4_195 | ecosystem: Engineered > Artificial ecosystem > Sand microcosm > Unclassified ... | reverse complement strand
GAGCAATTTTAATACTGTCACTATTCTGAGAAATAACACCACCTGAAAAGACATAAAATATATAAAGCAATAATTTTCTCATTATAAATAAGTTTAGTCGTTAATAAATTAATTCTATTACTCTTTTTTGGCTAACGTGTGTAAAAACTAAAATTCATTAAAAATTTAAGCCCGTGGCAGAGGTTATTGTTATCAATTCCGGCCAAGTTTAATTATTCGGGTGGAAGTAGGAGCTTTTGATAACTGCCTGTGATTTTCAAACCCTGTTACTTTAGCCTTTCCTCCGCCAGAATGATAATCTTCAACAATTCCGTTCAGTGTCATAATAGATGTATGGTCAACCAAAGGGGCATTTGATACATCTATTACTATGTTTTTTCCTTCTGGAATTGAGTAAAGTTTTGACTTCAGGCTGAGAATGTTTGAGAATAAAATCTCCCCATCAATTTTAACCAGATAATTATCACCGTCATTAATTACTTCACTGCGGCATTTGAAAAGATTTTTATATGAAGCCCCGTTTGCGAGGTTAATGATAAATTCAAGTATAATTCCCGAGCCTACGCCAATCAAAAGATCTGTAGCCAGGGTAACAACAACAGTAACACTAAAAATTAAAAGTTGTTCTTTACCAATATGCCAAGTATGAATGAATTGTTTTGGATGAGCAAGTTTAAACCCTACAAAAACAAGCATTGCGGCAAGTGCCACATTTGGGATCATTTCAATGAAAGGAACTGCCATAACAATTGCTATCAATAAGAAAAGACCATGAAAAAAATTGGCCCACCTGGTTCTTGCGCCGTAGCCAACATTTGCCGAGCTTCGGGCAACTTCACTTATCATTGGCAAGGCTCCTACTATGCCACAAAGCATATTGCCAATTCCTACACCAATTAAATCCTTATTAAAATCTGTTTTGCGCTTAAAAGGATCAAGACCATCAATGGCTTTTGCCGTTAATAATGATTCAATACTTCCAATGAGCGAATAAAGTATAACATACTGTATAAAAATGCCGGTGTGAGAAAGTATTCCTGAAAAATCCACATTAACTATACCGCCTTTAAAGGCTTCTGAAATGCTGCCAATCTTAACGAGAGAATAATTGGCAATTTCCGGATCTGATTTAATGTGTAATGCAAAGCCAAGCGGAATAGACACCGCGAGTACAATTAGCGGAGCGGGAATCTTTTTTATCTTCTGATGTTTAACATAGCTCATAATAATCATAATCAACAAGCAGGCAATTCCAATTTCAGCGAGATGGGCATTTTCATGTAAAATGCTTGAAGGCAGCATTGCAAGCAGTTCCAAAGGCTCTTTTCCTTTTAGTTCCGAAGGATTGATTCCGAGCAGTAGGTGTAATTGTTTAGCCATAATTATGATGCCTATGGCCGCCAGCATTCCATGTATAGCTGCGCCCGGAAAGAAGTCGGCCAGTTTGCCAAGTTTAAAAACGCCAAACAGAACTTGTATCAACCCTGCCACAACAATAGCGCCTAAAGCATAATGCCAACCCTGTTCTCCGTCGCCAAAGGCTGTAACAGAACCAGCGGCTATAACAATTAATCCTGCCGCAGGGCCTTTAACAGAAAGCCTGGAGCCCATAAAAAAGCTTACAACAACGCCACCAATAATTGCTGTAACTAGTCCGAAAAATAATGGAAACTGTGATGCTTTGGCAATACCCAAACTTAAAGGCATTGCTAATAAAAAAACAAGAAAACCAGCCAGTGCATCGTGTGTGAAATTTTCTTTTAAGCCCGCAAGGCCGTCTTTTGGGAAATATTTTTTAGGTGAATTCATGAAATTATTCTTAATGGTTAATAGAGAAAATAAAAACTGATTACGGATTGAATTCCGTACATCATTGCCCTGACAGGGCGCCATTAAGAATTAATCAGATTCGCAGAACGCGAATAGAAAGGAATATTGGTTTTGAATTGGAACTGAAACTGCCGGCTTTGTTAAAATGCTTTTCTGCCGAATTAAACATACCAAACGATAAACCAAAATATGGTAGAATTAAAAATGCTTCTGAAAAGCCGCTTTCATTGTCGTCTTCGAGTTCTTCAAAAAGCAAATTTTCTGTTAGGAGTCTTTGTTCTACAGGCAAATCAATGCTTGTACTGTGGGATACACGTATTGTTTTTTTTGCCTGATTAATGGAGTTATATGCGTTTAACGAGAATGAGAAAAGGATAGCGAAGAATAATATAAGCGCTTGTATAGAATTACGTTTTTTCATTCGTTAAGTGCAAAGGTAAATATTTTATATGGAAAAATGACCTGACTTTTTAAATTAAAATTTTTTAACGCAATAGTTTCGTACATTTATGTTTCAAAATTATTTTATGATGAGAAAGATTTATTTATTGGCATTAATACTAATTCAACTAGAAATTTTTGCCCAGATTGTTTCTGTAAAAAATATTAAAAAAGACATTGCCTATCTTGCATCAGATGATCTGAAAGGGCGTGGAACCTCTACAGCTGAAGAAGAAAAGTCTGCAGCCTATATTGCAAACCGTTTCAAAGAATCAGGATTAACGCCATTTAATAATTCTTACCTGAAGCCGTTCAGTTTTAAAAAAAATCTAAACCCGCATGATACCTCTACGGTTGGTCTTATTGAAAGAAAGGGAAACAATGTAGTTGGGTTTTTAGATAATAAAGCGCCATATACAATAGTAATTGGCGCTCACTACGATCATCTTGGCCTGGGACATGATCATAACAGTCTTGATGCAAATCCGGAAGGAAAGATTCACAATGGAGCAGATGATAACGCAAGTGGAACATCTGGTGTTATGGAACTGGCGCGCTACTTTGCCACAAATAAAACAACCGAACCGTATAATTTCCTGTTTATTTGTTTTAGCGGAGAAGAGCTTGGGCTTTTAGGTTCGAAAAAATGGTGCGAGAATGCAGATGTTGATTTAGGAAAGGTTAATTACATGATTAACATGGATATGATTGGACGCCTGAATAAAGAAAAATCGCTGATGGTTTATGGAGTTGGAACTTCTCCAAATTGGGTGCCGCTGATAGATTCGGTTAACAAGGATTTCAAAATTAAAAAAGACAGCAGTGGAATTGGTCCAAGCGATCAAACATCTTTTTATTTAAAAGATATTCCGGTATTACATTTTTTTACAGGCCAGCATTCAGATTACCACAAGCCTTCTGACGATGCGGACAAGATCAATTACAAAGGCGAGGCAAAAGTTTTGGAATATATTGTTTCGCTTATAGAAAGAACGTATATCTATCCTAAGCTTGCCTTTACTAAAACCAGAAATCCTGAGAGTGGAAAGGCAGCCTATAAAGTAACAATGGGAATAATGCCTGACTATACATTTGAAGGGGAAGGTATGCGTATTGATGGTGTTTCAGAAGGAAAACCTGCATTTAAAGCGGGTCTGGCAAAAGATGACATTGTAAAAAAACTTGGCGATGTTCAGATAAAAAGCGTTCAGGATTACATGAAAGCCCTGGGTAACTTTAAAAAAGGTGATACTGCAAAAATAGAAGTTATGCGCGGATCTCAGGTTAAGGTTCTGGATGTTCAGTTTTAATGAAACAACCAGCTAAGCTTCAGCATAAAAAGCTCATAGATCTATTGCAAAAGGCTTACTCGGCCGAGAAGGCAGCTGCTTTTGCCTATATTGGACATGCCGGGGCGGTTAAAGAACAAGATGAGAAAAAGGCAATCCGGCAAATAGAAATAGATGAATGGAACCATCGGCGTGAAGTGCTGGAAATCATGAACAGGTATAATGTTCCTGTTTCCACATATTATGAAATACGATTTCATATTATTGGAAAAATAATTTCGGCCAGTTGTTACGTTATAGGTTGGTTTATGCCTTTCTACTTTGCCGGAAGACTCGAAAGCGGAAATGTTTGCGAGTATTTCCGTATGAAACATTACTTCAATTCTCTTGGAATAAGGGAGCACGACACGATTCTCTACGAAATGGGCATAAAAGAAAAAGAACACGAGGTTTATTTTCTTGAGCAGATAAAAAACAACAAACTTTTACCAATTTTCGAGAAGCTTTTCATGTGGGGCAAGGTTAAGAGCTTTAACGATATTGATCTGGATAAAAAATACCCGGTAGATAAATCAGATGTTTACTGCAAAAAATAAGCGATTTCCGGGTAAAAAAAACCGGTATTATAAAAAAATCATTATGTTTGTAAGCTTTTAAAATGAACTTAGAGCAAGCTATAAAGCAGACTATCAGAGATGTTCCGGATTTTCCAAAACCTGGTATTTTGTTTAAAGATATAACTCCTATTTTTTACAATCAGCAGCTATGCTCGCAGATTGCAGAGGGTTTTATCAGCAGGATGAAAACCCGGCCAGATGCCATTGTAGGTATTGAAAGCAGGGGATTTTTATTCGGGTTTTTAATGGCTAATAAGTTAAACATCCCTTTTGTTTTAATAAGAAAATCAGGAAAACTGCCTTATAAAACTATGCACTGCGAATACGAGCTTGAATACGGTGTCAGCAAAATTGAAATTCACGAGGATGCACTGAAAAAAGGATGGAATGTGATGATTCACGATGATCTCCTTGCAACAGGAGGTACAGCTGAAGCTGCCGCAAGGCTTGTTAAAAAGCTTGGCGCCAACGTGGCGGGGTTTAATTTTGTAGTGGGCCTCGAATTCTTAAACGGAAAAAGTAAATTAATTAATCATTCAAATAATATAACATGTCTGGTACAGTATTAGAAAATGGCGTTGGAATGAGTTTTCAGATGAGTGAAAACCAACAAATGATCGCTGATATGATTCGCAAATTTGGTAAAGAACATATTTATCCAAAATTAATGGAATGGGATGAGTCGCAGGAATTTCCTATCGAGGTTTTTAAGAAACTTGGAGAACTGGGATTGATGGGAGTGTTGGTTCCAACGGAATATGGAGGATCAGGTTTTGGTTATACTGAATACGTAACCGCAATCACTGAGTTGGGAAGCATCTGCGGATCTATTGGTTTATCAATGGCAGCTCATAACAGTTTGTGCACCGGACATATTTTGCAGTTTGGTAATGAAGAGCAAAAGAAAAAATATTTGCCAAAGCTTGCTACTGCTGAGTGGATTGGTGCGTGGGGCTTAACTGAAGCAGGAACAGGAAGTGACGCTATGCGCATGAAGTGTACAGCTGTACAGGATGGCGACTACTGGGTAATTAACGGAACTAAAAACTGGATTACGCACGGCATTACAGGTAATGTAGCAGTGGTGCTTGTAAGGACAGGGGAACTTCTGGATAGTCACGGCATCACTGCATTTATTATCGAACGTGGAACTCCCGGCTTTAAAGGCGGGAAGAAAGAAAATAAATTAGGAATGCGTGCCAGTGAAACTGCAGAACTGATTTTTGAAAATTGCCGCGTGCATAAATCGCAGATTTTAGGAAAAGTAGGGGATGGATTCGTTCAGGCAATGAAAGTGCTTGATGGTGGCCGCATCAGTATCGCCGCGTTAAGTCTTGGTATTGCTAAAGGTGCATTACAAGCCAGTATTAAGTATGCTAAGGAGCGTCAGCAGTTTGGTCAGCCTATTTCAAATTTCCAGGCTATTGGCTTTAAACTTGCTGATATGGCTACTGAATTTGAAGCTGCTGAATTACTTACTATGCAGGCTGCAGATTTAAAAAACAAAGGAAAGAAGGTAACCAAAGAAAGCGCTTTCGCAAAGTATTATGCCAGTGAAGTTGCTGTAAGGGTGAGCACTGAAGCTGTGCAGATTTTTGGAGGTTATGGTTATACAAAAGATTTTCCGGTTGAAAAATTCTATCGAGATAGTAAGCTTTGTACAATTGGTGAAGGAACCAGCGAAATTCAAAAGCTGGTAATTGCCAGAGAACTTCTTAAATAAATTCAAGGCCGCGTTTAGCGGCCTTTTTTTCTTTCTACTTTTTATATATGGAGAGTGGATTTTATAAAAGATACCTTAAGAAATAAAATCAGGCAACTCTTTAATAAATACAAGGGCATATATAGAATAATAATCAAAAAAAAGCCCTCGTGAGAGGGCTTTAAAATTTAAAAACAAAATTTTTATTCTTCAGTTGGTGCGGATTCGTAATATTTGTTGAATTCCTTGATAGCGTTTATTACTGCATCCTTATTAAAAGTAAATTTGTCAAGGTCAGTCCAGGTAATAGGCTGATCTTTCATATAAGGCCTCAGGTCTTTTTTATAGAATTTCAAAGAAAGGGCTTTTAATTCCCTTAAGTCTTTATCTTTTTCATCTGCTTTGGTATCCTGAATAAAATAAGCGCTGGTTACAACGGCTTCTTTATTTATAACTTCATCATATCTGTACTCATAAAATTTTAAGCGTCCACTAACTAAAACCTCAACATAAACTTCAGATTGGGCATCGTATGGAACAAGCATAAAATTTCTTCCTTCAAAACCATAGCCTTTGGCTTTCTTTGTGCTTATTGGTGTTACTTTGGTAGCACCCTTAGCTTTAAACGAAAAACCTTTATAAAAATCAGTAGCAGGATTATCGGGGTTAGATTGAATTTCTCCGCGAACAGTATCTCCTTTAAGATTTACATAATAACCCGGAACAGTTACCGGCGCCATTTTAGGATCTTTGCCTTTTTTCCCTGGCTGGGCTAAAGCAAATGTAGTAGCTCCGATCAATAATAATGTGAATAGATTTTTCATAATTTCTTTTTGATAGTTAACAAATATATTTATAAGTCCTAATAACTCAAAATGTCGCAGGAAATTTAAGTTTTTTTAAAACAAAAATCCCCCAAATTTGGGGGATTTTAACGTTTTTGAAATTTGTTAAGCTTTATTTTCTTTCAAGCACTTCGTCAATCATGCCGTATTCTTTTGCTTCCGCCGCAATCATCCAGTAATCACGGTCACTGTCAGCCCATACTTTTTCATAGGTTTGTCCACTGTGATGCGCGATAATTTCATACAATTCTTTCTTTAATTTCTGAATTTCTCTTGCTGTAATCTCAATATCGCTTGCTTGTCCTTCGGCCCCACCTAAAGGCTGGTGAATCATTACGCGGGCGTGTTTTAATGCGGTTCTTTTTCCTTTAGCTCCGGCACATTGAAGTACTGCGCCCATACTCGCTGCCATACCGGTACAAATAGTCGCAACATCAGGCTTAACTATCTGCATGGTGTCGTAAATTCCCAGGCCGGCGTATACACTGCCTCCAGGAGAGTTTACATAAATCTGTATATCTTTTTTCGCGTCAACGCTCTCCAGGAATAAAAGCTGCGCCTGCACAATGTTTGCAACCTGGTCGTTAATTCCTGTGCCAAGGAAAATAATCCTGTCCATCATCAAACGCGAGAAAACGTCCATTTGAGCAACGTTCAATTGGCGTTCCTCGATGATGTATGGTGTTAAAGATGAAGTTATTCTTGAAGCGTAGCTATCGTATGTTAAACTGTTAATGCCCATATGTTTAGTGGCATATTTTCTGAATTCATTATTATCGAACATAATTTTTAAAATTTAAGTTAATCAAAAGTAAGATTTGCAATTATGTATTTCAAATAATGTGCAAAATTTTATTTGCGCTCTTTTGTCATGCTTTGTGACGCCCATTAACTTTTAATTGTTATTAAGTAAATTGATTATGAGGTATTTATAGAAATTAAATTCCAAACTTTGTTTAGTCAAAATGGCAAAAGACGCGTATTGCATATACAATGGGCATCTCATCAGTATCTATGAGCCGAGCGTGTCATTCAGCAACAGGGCTTTCAGGTATGGTGATTCTTTGTTTGAGACCATCCGATTGTGCAATACGAGACTGATGTTTCTTCGCGATCATATTACCAGGCTTAAGCTGGGCATGACAGTTCTTCGCATGAATGTGCCGGCAGAATTTACCAGTGAAAATATTCAGGAACTGATCATTCAGCTTTTAAAGCACAACAGCCACGCCCCAAATGCTCGCATTCGCCTCACTGTATTCAGAAATGACGGAGGGTTTTATACTCCTGAAAGCAATGACATTTCATTTTTGATTGAAAGCGAAGAAATTGATGGTCCATACCAGCTTAACCAAAAAGGATTATGGGCGGATATTTACGCTGATATTAAAAAACCCATAAATAAATTATCGAACATTAAAACAGGAAGCGCTCTCATGTATGTAATGGCAGGTTTGGCAAAGCAGAGTATGAAACTGGACGAATGTTTTTTGATAAACGAAAACAGCAGTATTTGCGAGAGCATCAGCTCTAATATTTTTATTGTCAAAAATGGAACCATTTATACCGCTCCTTTATCGGAGGGATGTGTGGCTGGCATAATGCGTAAACAGATTATGAGCCTTGCTACACAAAATAAAATTCTGACTTTTGAAAGTCCAATAACCATTAATACTTTAATGAACGGAGATGAGGTTTTTCTTACCAACGCTATCAGCGGTGTTCAATGGGTTGGGCAGTTCAAGCAGAAGTTTTACACCAATAAAATGGCACAGTATTTTATCGATAAATTAAACCAGTTAACACATTAATTCATGTACCAGGAAATAGTCTCGCGCGTTGAAGCGGCATTGAAAACATTAGGAATAGAGCCATCAGAAGCAAAAACCGGCGAAGGTCAGTATAATATTAACAAAGATCAGAGAACTGAAGTAATGGTTGACGTTTGGGAAGAGAATGAAAGAGTTTTTTTTCAGGTAATGAGTCCTGTTACTAAACTGAATGATGAAGGCAGAGTGGAAGTTTTGAAAATGCTTTTGGAAGAAAATCATGGCATGGTTGAAGCAGCTTTTACTCTCATCAATTCGCAAATTGTTGTTAAGGAAACAATCGAATGTTCGGCTTTTTTCAATCAGGAAAGGGCTCTGTCAACAATTACAAGAATTGCCTTTTACAGCGAAGCCTATCAGGCCAGATGGAACCAGGTCACTCAATAGTGCGTCGCATCGGTTTCACCGCTCAAGTCTGATAATTTTGTTAATTTTGTTAAGTCTATGGCAAATCTTGTTTCAGCTTACAAAAGATCAAAATATTATGTTACTGAACATATCTGGTCTGTCCGTTTAGATAAGCTGGACAAGCGTGAACGTTTTTTTGTAAAGCAATTGCGTGTCATAGCGCTTGCCATTAAAGGGTTTAATCAGGATAATTGTTTAACTACTGCAACCGCATTAACGTTTTACACTATTTTTTCAATCGTTCCTATTTTTGCCTTAATGTTTGCTATCGCCAAAGGGTTTGGCATGCAGCAATCTCTTGAATCCCAGTTACTCGAAAACTATGAGCAGAACAAGGAGGTTATTACCAACGCATTTGTGTACGCGAATAAAATGCTGGATTCAACAAAGGGTGGTGTTATAGCTGGTGTTGGTATCGCTTTGTTATTATGGAGCGTTATGAAATTGCTGGTAAGTATAGAAAACAGCTTCAATGAAATCTGGGAAATAAAACGGGGAAGAAGCTGGGTTCGCAAAACAACCGACTATCTTACGATTATGCTGATTGGGCCTGTATTTCTTATTGTATCGGGTGGTTTAACTGTGGCGCTTCAGGCAAAGGTGGGCGACCTTCATCTTATTGGCGTATTTACAAAAGTTCTGCTTAAAATTTTTGCATACGCCCTGGTGGCTGGTGTGTTTACTTTTTTATACATGGCTTTACCCAATACAAAAGTAAAATTCAAATCCGCGGCAGTCGCAGGAATTATTGCTACTGTTCTTTTCGAGTTATTGGGTTGGGGCTATATTAAATTTCAGGTTGGGGCTAACCGTTTAAATGCTATATACGGTGGCTTTGCCGCATTGCCATTGTTTCTTATTTGGGTGCAGTACAGCTGGTATATTGTTTTGTTTGGCGCCGAAATTGCTTTTGCAACTCAAAACGTAGCGCATTATGAGCTTGATAAGGATATAAAGAAATTAAGTGTGCGGTATAAAAAAGTTCTCGCGTTAATGATTGCTAATTTGGTTGCCCGGCGTTTTTATAGTGGCGACAAATCGCTAACATTGTCCCAGATAGCCGAGAAGCTTGATCTTCCGCCAAAGCTGGCAAGCACAATTGTAAATGAGTTTGTGGAAACAAAAATATTTGTTGAGGTAACAACCGAAGTGGAAAAGGAAATTGTTTATCAACCAGGGGTTACTGAGAGCCGGTTTACTGTAAAATATTTAATGGATACTCTCGAGCGTAAAGGTGTAAATACTTTACCTATCGAAGATACAGCAGAGCTTAAGCATATAAATGAGCTGATGATGGAGCTTGAAAAAACAACCGATACTGAGCTTGGCCACTTAATGATCAAAGATATTGTGAAGTGATTTGACCTGTATTAAAACAATATTTATTTTTATTATCCTGGTTGCGTCTTCTTGTTTGTCAGGGCAAACTGATACCACAACGGTAGAGGGAGTAAAGGATAAGAAAGCCGTTTACTCAAACGCGCGCAAAGCAACTATTATGAGCGCGATCCTTCCGGGGTTGGGACAGATCTACAATAAAAAGTACTGGAAAGCTCCTGTCATTTATGCGGGAATGGGTGCACTTGGTTACATGTTCGTAACAAATAACAATCAATATAATTATTATCGCCAGCATTTAATTGCTGAATATGATGAAGATCCTAATACACTTAATACAAGCGGTTATAGCGGTACTCAGCTGCAAACACAAAAAGTCTATTATCGTCGCTATCGCGATTTCGCTGCCATTGGAATAGGGGTGTTGTATGTTTTAAATATTATTGACGCTAATGTTGATGCGCATTTAAAAACGTTTGATGTAAGCGATGATCTTAGCGTTCATTTAGGTCCATGGCAGGGTTGGTGTAATGGGACTTCAGCCACTGGTATTTCGGTAAAAATAAATTTTAAATAAAATATGAATATTGCATTGATAGGTTACGGTAAAATGGGAAAAGAAATTGAATCCATTGCCCTGAAGAGAAATCACAAGATTGTTTTAAAGGTGGATGTAAATAATGCCAATTCGGTAACGGCGGAGGATTTTAAAAAAGCGGACGTAGCAATTGAATTTACAACTCCTCACACCGTTATAGGAAACATAAAAAAATGTTTTGACGCCGGTTTGCCTGTAGTAGTTGGAACCACGGGGTGGTACGACCAGTTTCCGGAAATTAAATTGTTGTGCAACGAAAAAAACGGGGCATTGTTTCATGCAACCAATTTTAGTGTTGGAGTGAATTTGTTTTTCAAAGTGAATAAATATCTTGCCGAGTTAATGAATAAATATGAGGATTATGACGTGAGCATGGAAGAAATCCATCACATTCATAAGCTGGATAAGCCCAGCGGAACTGCGATTACACTTGCAACGCAAATACTCGATAAAATAGAACGAAAATCAAAATGGAGCATTGATGAGAATGGAAAAGATATTCTTCATATTAAAGATGTTCGTGAAGGAGAGGTGCCAGGAACGCATATTATTAAGTATTCTTCTGAAGTTGATGATATTGAAATAATGCACAAGGCGCACAATCGTAAAGGATTTGCTTTGGGCGCTGTTACAGCCGCTGAATTTTTGAATGGCAAGAAAGGCGTATTTTCAATGAATGATCTTATTTAAAGCAGCTGCAAATACTAAACACTAACAATTAAAACTATTTCATTCCATTGGTTCAAAATATTTGACAAGGAAGAGAACGCAGAAGATTACCTTCAGCAAGGCACGTTTATTGTTTTTGAATTTAAGAGTGAAAAGATTACAGTAACCAAAACATCAAAAGGATTGTTCGCGTTCGGCGATCGCTGTCCGCATAATGGTGCCAGTTTAAGTAAAGGTTTTTGTACTAAGAATAACGAAGTAGTTTGTCCACTTCATCGCTACTCTTTCGATCTTGAAACAGGTAAAGCAACTTCGGGAGGGGCATTTTCTTTGAAAACCTATCCAGTAGAAATACGGGATAACGGAGTGTATGTTGGCGTTAAAGCGAAGTGGTGGGAGGCTTAATTGAATTTTAAATTATTCCTCAATCGTTCTGAAGTCAGAAATTCTCAATAGCTTAATGAACCAGATCTGTTTTCGTAAATACTCTTACTGGGTATAATGCTGCAAAGAAACCAATAAGCATGATTAGTCCGAAAATGCGAACAAAATCTTCAACCTGTAATTCTATCGGGTAATACGGAATAACAAACTCATCGCCAAACTTAACCAGATGAAATTTTATTTGTAGCCAGCAAACAAGCAGTCCCAGCACTAATCCCATAATTGCACCAATGCCGGTAATTAAAAACCCTTCGCCCATAAAAATATTTCTTATACGCGATAGGTCGGCGCCCATGCTATAAAGTGTTTTTATGTCTTTACGCTTTTCAATTATCAGCATAGTTAAAGCGCCAATAATATTAAATGTAGCAATCACCAAAATAAAAGCCAGTATAATAAACGTTGCCAGTTTTTCAGTTTCAAGAGATTTGAATAAAACATCGTTTAACTGATAGCGGTTTTTTACAACAAATTTTTCTCCCAGTATTTCAGCCAGTGCAATTTGGGCTTCTTCGGTCTTTCCGGGATGACAGGCAATTTCAATAGCGCTAATTCTGTTAGGTTCGTCAAATAATTTTTTCGCGGTTTCAAGATTTACAAAAGCATATTGATAATCGAACTCTTCGTTAAGTGTAAAAATTCCGCATGGTGTAGCATATACCTGGTTCAGCTCGTCTTCTGGGTTTAAACTTCCGGTTTTTCCTTTAACGGGACTAAACAACGCCAGTTCATTTACATACTCTCGTATGTTTACCTGCAATTGATTGGCAATACCACGTCCCAAAAGAATTCTGTTTTTTGTGGGGTCATCAATTCCATAAATACCATCCTCAACAGATGAATCTATTTTTGTAATCTTATTAAAGTTTTCGTCAATGCCTTTAATAGAAACTAATGCCTGCTTGTCCATATTCTTAACAAGGGCTTTGTCCATCAGCGTTTTTGAAAATGCTCTCACGCCTTCAACTGATTTTATTTTTTTTATCAGTTCATCATTGGCTTCAAAGTATTTTCCTTTGGCAACTGTAATTTTAAGATCGGGTTCAAAAACATTGTAAAGATTTGCAACGGTTCCGGTAAGGCCATTCATTGCAGATAAAATAACGATGAGAGCGCCCGTGGTAAGCGCAATTGCAATAATACTGATCCAACTGATAATATTAATAGCGTTGTTCGATTTCTTCGAAATAAGATATCGCCTGGCTATGTAAAACGAAAAATCCAGAATTTATTTCTTTAGGAGTTCTTCAATTTTCATTGCGTAATCCAGAGAGTCATCGATAAAGAAAGTTAACTCAGGCACTACACGTAACTGCTTACCAATAACAGCGCCAAGCTTTTTACGGATGAGATAATTCTGATCCTGGATGAGTTTAAAGATTGCGTTTCTGTCTTTGGAAGCCATTATACTCACGTATATTTTGGCCGTTCCCAGATCTGGACTAACCCTTACTACTGTTACCGAAATAAACGCGCCTCCAAACATTGAACGTGCTTCACTTCTGAATAATTCAGCCAATTCCTTTTGTATAAGCTTATTTACCTTTTGCTGTCTTACGCTTTCCATAACGTAAAGGTAAGAAGAATTTGCGGGTTTTAGTTCCTTATTAAGCTATAGGATAGCCATTTTTACCTATATTCGCTTTGGATATGAAGAAGCTGTTCTCTGTTTTAAAATACGCTAAAGATTATAAAGGTTACACAGCGTTAAACGTGCTTTTCAATATTCTTTTTGCTGTGTTTTCGGCAGCTATTTTCGCTCTCATCGCACCTTTTCTTGATCTTTTATTCAAAACAGATCCTTTAGATCTGATGAAAATTGGACTTTCAAGGCCCCCTGATTTTTCTTTTACTTCAGAATATTTCAGTACCATTTCTAAGTTCTGGCTGGCGGGAGTTATAATGTTATTTGGTAAACCAAAAGCCATTCTGCTAATTTGTGGTATTGCATTTGCGCTTACGTTATTAAAAAATGTGTGTCGTTATCTGGCAATGTTTTTTGTTGCGCCCATCCGTAATGGGGTGGTGCGGGACCTCCGCAATAAAATGTATCGCAAAGCTCTGAACCTTCCTCTAAGTTATTACAGTGAAGAGAAAAAGGGTGATCTCATGAGCCGCATGACCACAGATGTGCAGGAGATAGAGTGGAGCATCATGCAAACGCTTGAACTTATTTTCAGAGAACCTTTAACCATTGTTATTTTCTTTGGTATGATGCTTTTGATCAGCGCTAAACTTACTCTGTATATTCTCTTGCTTTTACCAATCGCCGCAATATTCATTGCCTTACTGGGTAAGAGTTTAAAAAATGCGTCAAGAAAGTCAAAGGAAACTCTTGGAGGTTTAATCAGCACCATTGAAGAAACGCTTGGAAGCTTGAAAGTGATAAAGGCTTTTAACGCTATGGGTTCTATGCGATCCAAGTTTGAAACTACCAATCAAACCTACTTTAAACAGTCGGTAAAAGTATATCGTAAAACGGATTTAAGTTCTCCTTTAACTGAGATTATTGTGTTTGGTATTTTAATGGTTATACTCTTTATTGGGTCAAAAATGGTTTTTGACGGAACATTGGACAGCGCTTTGTTCTTTACTTATTTTGGACTTGCATCACAATTAATCCCACCTATTAAACAAATTACAACCGCTTACAATAACATTCAAAAAGGTGTTGCAAGTGAAGAGCGCATTGATAAAATACTTCTTGCGGATGATTTGATTTACGACGATCCAAACGCTATTGAATTAAAAGAATTTAATAAAGAGATTGAATATAAAAACGTTTGGTTTGCTTATCACAAAGGAGATGAAGGATATGTTTTGCGCGATATCAATTTAAAGATTGAAAAGGGTAAAACCATTGCCCTGGTGGGGCAGAGTGGAAGCGGCAAAACAACACTGGCAGATATGCTCCCACGTTTTTACGATTGCGATAAAGGAGAAATTGTTGTTGACGGGGTTAATCTTAAAAAGTTAAGCACTGAATCTTTAAGAAAGCATATTGGTGTTGTTACTCAGGAAAGTACTTTGTTTAATGATACTATTGCTAATAACATCGCGTTTGGTTTAAAGAACGTGAGTCAGCAACAAATTGAAGAAGCGGCAAAGATTGCCAATGCCCATGAATTTATAATGGAGTTTCCCAATGGTTATCAAACCAATATTGGCGACCGTGGCAGCAAACTTAGTGGCGGGCAAAAACAGCGTTTAAGTATTGCCCGCGCGGTACTCAGAAATCCTGAAATTTTAATTCTTGATGAAGCAACATCTGCCCTTGATACAGAAAGTGAAAAGCTTGTGCAGGATGCTTTAACAAGTTTAATGAAAAACAGAACCAGTATTGTTATCGCGCACCGTTTGTCTACCATTATGAATGCGGATGAGATCATTGTAATGAGTAAAGGGGAAATAATAGAGCGGGGAAGTCATTCCCAGTTAATTGCGCTCAATGGCAATTACAAAAAGCTTTGCGATATGCAGAGTTTTAAATAATCACTTCTCAATTTTCAAGGGAAACAAATATTGTTTCAATTTCCCGGTAAACTCAAAAGGCAATTCAATGTATTTGCTTTTTGTGGTTGTTTTAAAATAGTAAAAAGGTTCGTTGTGTTTTTTTCTGAAAAGTTTCTTCCTGGTATCATCCAGGTAGTTTAGCAATAAGTCGTATGTCAAATCATAAAATGCTTCAGCATTTTTATCCGTATTAATGAGAATTTTTTCTGACAGAGACTGAGCCGGTTTAATAGCGTATAGCATAATCAGTTTTTTTCGCGTACTCTTAGTCACGTATTTTACAATAAGATCTTTCACATCCTTAAACTCCCTGCTATTTCGCTTTACCTGCTCCATGCTTTTCGAATCAAAAAATTAGTGCCATGTAAAAACCTGAAATTAACTTTCGTTTATCAATAACTATTCTTTAACCCTGCCGGGCACAGCATTTTAATTTATAATTTCATTAAAATGAGCGGCCAGTTATTTATAGTTCCCACACCAATTGGTAATCTTGAGGATATTACTTTAAGAGCAATAAATGTATTAAAGTCGGTTGATCTTATCCTTGCGGAAGACACACGCACCACAATCTTTTTATTAAAGCATCTGCAGATTGAAAAGCCTTTAAAATCATACCATCAGCATAACGAGCACAAGGTGCTTGAGGAAATTCTGTCAGTTCTTAATTCCGGTAAAAACATTGCTTTGGTATCTGATGCCGGAACACCGGGCATTTCAGATCCGGGCTTTCTTTTAATTCGCGAATGTATTGCCGGTGGTGTTAAGGTAACTACTCTTCCCGGCCCAACCGCCTTCGTTCCTGCGCTTGTAAACAGCGGCTTTCCGTGTAACGAATTCAGTTTTTATGGTTTCCTTCCTCAAAAAAAAGGCAGGCAAACCAAATTAAAAATACTGGCACAGGAAGAAAAAACTTTCGTTGTGTATGAATCCCCTTTTCGCCTTATAAAGCTTCTCGAAGAGTTGAAACAATTCGTTGGTGAAGATCGCAGGGTTTCAGTGTCAAGGGAATTAAGTAAAATGTTTGAAGAAAATAAACAGGGAACTTTCTCTGAGCTCATCACGTATTTTTCTTCCAAAACGGTAAAAGGAGAAATTGTTGTGGTTGTTGAAGCTGCTAATTCAAAAAACAAAAAAGAGGAAGATGAGTAAACCACATAACATAGGTGCTCCTCCCGGAACGCTATATTATTCAGGAAGTCTGAAGGATCAGGAGATCAGGATCACACTGATTGAATTTAACGAAACGGAGTATTTCGAGGATGAGTTTGTAAATCTCGACGAATGCCTTTCTCACGTTAAACCCAAATTGGTTAAATGGATTAATGTAGAAGGTGTGCATGATACAGCCCTGATTGAGAAATTAGGTAAAATGTACGATTTGCACCCCCTTACACTTGAAGATATTGTGCATGTTGACCAACGTCCGAAGTTTGAGGATTATGATGATTACGTGCTTACTATCATGAAAATGATTAGCTATGATACTGAGGTTAAATCCGAACAACTATCGCTTATCTTACTTAAAAACACTGTTATTTCTTTCCAGGAAGCTGTTAGTGGCGACGCGTTCGATATTATCAGAAATCGTTTAAGACAGGCTAAGGGAAGGGTTCGTAAGCTTGGTGCCGATTATTTGTTTTATGCCTTAATGGACGCGGTGGTTGATTGTTATTTTAACGCTATTGAGCGCATTGGCGATAAACTTGAAATTATTGAAGAAGAAATTATTTCAGAGCCCACCCGCGAATCGTTAGTTCAGTTATATAGTTTAAAACGGGAAGTAATTTACTTGCGCAAACAGGTGTGGCCTTTGCGTGATATGGTTAGTAATCTCATAAGAACTGAAAATACGCTTATGTCAGATAATACTCAAATCTTTCTTCGCGATTTGCAGGATCATACAACACGTATTATTGATACCGTGGAAACCTACCGCGATCTTTTAAGTGGTATTATGGACATTCACTTGAGCACAAACTCAAATAAAATGAATGAGGTCATGAAGGTATTAACCATCATGTCAAGTATTTTTATTCCGGTTACTTTTATTGCAGGCGTTTACGGGATGAACTTTGATAACATGCCTGAGATTCACACAAAAAACGGTTACTATATTACCTGGGCGGTAATGCTGGCGGTGATTTTGGGATTAGTGTTTTACTTTAAAAGAAAAAAATGGATGTAAAGTATTATAGTTGCCTATAATACTTCCACCGCTTCAGGATATTTAGCTTTCCAGTTCTTTAAGCTTTCCTTATTTCTTACTGTAATAACTGTTCTTTTATCTATACGAAGTTTAACAAGGTAGGTGCTACCTTTAACTTCTTCTTTTTTTGGTGATGCTTTTGCTTTCATTTTTTTCATCGATTTTTGACCTCACTTCACTTATATAACGCAAATTAAGTAAATATGATACATTACTAACGTTAAATAATGCCAATAATTGTTCAGGATTGTACTCTCAAAAGCAGAAAAAGTGCCTGTTTGGGGCACTTTTTCCACGTGTTATAAGTATTGGTATTTTTTATTTTACCTGGTTAACTACAGCAGCAAAAGCTTCTGGATGATTCATGGCTAAATCAGCTAATACCTTACGGTTTAATTGTAAACCTTTGGCATTCATTTTGCCCATAAATTCTGAATAGCTTAAACCGTGTTCGCGAACACCTGCGTTAATACGCTGAATCCACAAACCACGCATTGAGCGTTTTTTGTTTTTTCTGTCGCGGTATGCATAGGTTAAACCTTTTTCTAATGTGTTTTTGGCAATGGTCCAAACATTACCTCTTGCTCCCCAATAACCTTTGGTTAAATTAAGGATCTTTTTTCTGCGAGCCCTGCTGGCTACATGGTTGACTGAACGTGGCATTTTTTACTTTTTTTACTTTGGATTTTAGTGCTCTTACGAGGCTTTTTACTAAAATCCGGGTTAAACATTTGTTTAATTAACCGATCTCGATATTATTAAGATTAGATTGCTAAAAGGAACTTTACGTTTGGCGTATCTTCCTTGCTAACAAGGCCAGCCTTACCTAAGGCGCGTTTGCGATCTTTTTCCTTTTTGGTAAGAATATGGCGTTTGTAAGCCTTCTTTCTCTTAATTTTACCGCTTCCAGTAAGGCTAAAACGCTTTTTAGCACTGGAATTAGTTTTCATTTTTGGCATCTCTACGTTTTTTTAAGGATGGCAAAGATATTAATAAAATCACAACTGGCAAACTAAAGCCTTCAAATTCCCTCAAAATAACCGATTTTTGGCGATTTTCTACTGTAAAATCCTCTTTTTCAAGGCCCGGCTCGGTTTTTTCGCTGTCATTACCATTCCAGCGTATAAGAACTGGGATTTGGAATCAAGTTCAGAATGACTATCAATTGTATCTGTTATGGTGTTGCGGATTCTGAATCAAGTTCAGAATGATTTACGCGTATTCTCCAAAACCCTTCAACAACTAGCATCATTTGCTAATTGCCGGTAATCTTTCTAAATTTCATTTCAAATTATTCTTATGAAAAAAGCGCTTTGCTTTTTACTGATCGTTATATCGTATCTCCAGGTTAAACCCCAGTTGAAAGATGTTAAAATCATCATACCAAAAGAACTGAGTTACAGCTATTACGACCTGATGCAATTTCTCCCGGGTGAAAAGTTTTTTGCAATTGCTTCCAACGCTCTTTCAGTTTATAATACTGAAACCAGTGAAGTTATTGATGAATATGAGCTTCAATATGGTGCCAAAAGCCTTTCTATTTCCACGGATGGCAGCCTCCTGGTGGTTTCTGTAGGAAATGAATTACTGGTGTTTTCTTTCAAAGAACAAAAAATCCAGCTTCTTTTTAAAACTTCTACCCCTGAGCTTATTAAGGATCAGCCAAACAGCCAGTATTATGGTTCAATACCAATAGGCGGAGCTTTTTTTACCGGTAAAAGGAACGAAATATATATTAGTATTGGTTCTTTCACCTTGTTGTATGACGCGGATAAAAAAGCAGCTTTAAGTTCTCATACTTTTTCAATTTCAGATTACATTGTTCACGCTGTTAATTACCCAAAAGCCGGAGAAGCCATTCTTGCCGTAGCTTCCGGCACTTCAAGCACAATTATCAAACAGTCGCTTACCGATCTGGCTAAAACAACAACTGTGATAGCTAATGCAGGAAACTTTTCGAAATTAAGCCTGCGCGATTCGCTTCTTTTTTGTTATGGGATGGACAAATATTTTATCATGGATCTTTCTTCCGAAAAAATTGTTCACGAGGTACGGATGCCAAAGTATGATTATTCGATGTATGGTTATGATAAGTCTGTTTTAAAGGACGTGAATAAAAGAATTTCAATTACAAAACCCGATACCATTAACTTTAGTAAAGATGAATACGTTTATGATATTGATTTTATCAGAGGTACTTCAAAAGCTGTTTATGCAACTTCAAAAGGACTAAAGTTTATTGATCTTAAAACCAAAAAATTGGTTAACCATTATAAAACGGTTGCTACCAACATTAAATTTTCTCACGCCGGAAAACGTTTAATTTGTAACAGCTATGTGCCTTACAAAGCTTTAAGGATTTACGACCCTGAAGGTATGAAACTCATATCTGAGCGCGCGGCTATGGGTAATCCAATTACAGCCGCCAGCATAAGCCCAAACAATCGCTGGTTATATACAAGCTCAGGCTCCTCCGGTTTTTTCTGGGATCTTACCAACTTAAGCAAGTACTGTGAATTGAAAGATATTTCAGGAGGTGATTCTTCCTATGTTTCAAATGTTTTTTTTCTGAACGACTCTGAAGTAGTAGTTAACTCAGGATCCAACTATAAAAGCCTGAATCTTTCGATTTATAACATTCAGAAAAAACAGTACAAAAAAGTACTGAAAAAGGGAGTTTACTCTCTCATGTCGGGCTTTAAGGGCAATGAGTTTTATTACTGCGATTATACAAGCCTTCACATCGTTAATTTAAAAACAATGGTAGAAGAAAAATATACGGGCATGTTCTCTCTGGCCGCCTCTCCCTTATACCAGATTATCAATTTTACCAATGAGCTTGTTTTTGTTCCCGAAGCAATGAAATACAAAGTTATTAACCGTAAAACAAAAAAAGTGGAGTATGAAAGCGAGACCTGGTCGGTTAACGCGCGCGTAATGATAAGTGACGATAATAAATACGTATTTACTTTTTCTAACATAAAAAAGAAAAAGAATTTTAATGGTTATGAAGTTGAAATGCCAACCAACGCATTGGTGAAAATTGATCTGCAGAAGAAGGAAGTAGTGCGCGATTACGCCGAAACTTATTTCCCCTACGATTTTAAAATAAAAAACAACGGTAAGAATCTTGGAGTGTGGTATCTTAAGAATGATAATACCAATTATACCGACAAACAATCTGTGTATTCTGAGTATGATATTGAGTCAGGTAAAGAATTGCTCACAAAAGCCCTTATTACTACAACGGATGTAGTTTCCTATCACTTTACCAGTGAAAACGGAAAGTACTTTGCGCTGGCACAACCCATGGGCAAGTTTTTTAAAGTATTTGATGAGAAAGGTGATTTGCTGATTGATCTCAGTGATTCGTATTACGCCATGCCAAAATGTTTTTTTATAGAAAGTTCAAACCTGCTTGTAATTACAAGTGTGGTTAACTCGCTGGCAACTTTTGTTGATCTGGAAAAGAAAAAAGTAATGGGACAACTTGCCAATGCCTCTGGCGATAATTTTTTCCTGATTACACCAGAACTCAATTATCTTGGATCAAAAGAATTTGTAAAGGCCATCCGATTTAAATACAATTCGGAAATATTCAGCTTCGATCAGTTTGATGCTTACCTTAACCAACCTCATAAAGTTTTAAAAGCATTTAACTGTAAGGACACAGCGCTCATTAACGCTTATGAAACCGCCTACCTCAAACGGATGAAACTGCTGGGATTAAAACCGGACAGTAAAATAAATTTTGCTGTATTACCCGAAATACAAACTGTGTTAATGAAAGAAAGCAAGCCGGGCTGGCTTAATTTTTCTATTAGTGCGAATAAAGGAAAAGATAAATTAAAATCTCTTGAAGTACATAACAATGGTACTCTTATTCACACTGAAGAAATAAAACCTGAGCAGAGTGCAAGATTTGATGGAGAGTTGCAGTTTGAAACATCATCAGGGATTAATCGTTTTGAGTTTGTTGTTAAAGATTTGGCGGGGCTTGAAAGCCCGCACATCGCGCGCTTTTATAACAACATTAATATTGTTAAGCCCGATCTTTATCTGGTTGTAATAGCAAGCGAAAAATTTAAGAATAATAATTTTGATCTGGCTTACGCGTTAAAGGACGCGAATGATGTTGCTAACACAATGGTTAATTCAAAATCGTTTAAAAACGTGCATGTGAAGAAGCTATTTAACCAGTCTTTTTCGCCCGATTCAGTTAATCAGCTAAACAAATATTTTTCTACCGCAGGAATTAATGATGTAGTGATGATTTTTTTTGCAGGGCATGGTTATCTTGATTCTGACCTTAGTTATTATTTCCCGACTTACTATACAGATTTTTCAGATCCTAAAATAAATTCGGTTGCTTATACTTCATTTGAAAAGATTTTTAAGGATATGAAGCCAATACGCAAGCTGATGTTTATTGATGCCTGCTTTAGCGGAGAAGTAGACGAAGATGTGATGGGAGAGGGGGAAGGTGATGGAAAGGATGGAAAAGATACAACCCGCTCGGTAAGAATTGCCGGAACAATATTCGCTCAAAGCACGGCTCTTGAAATGAGTAAAGCGGTGTTCTCTGATTTAAGACAAAACTCCGGTGCAACAATCATTTCTTCAGCAGGCGGAACCGAAGCAGCCTTTGAAGGCGAGAAGTGGAACAACGGTTTATTTACGCACTGTCTTTTAAAAGGACTAAAAAACTTAAAAGCCGATCAAAATAACGACCAAAAAATAATGCTCGGCGAACTGCAGAAGTTTGTATCTGAAGAAGTGTATAAGCTCAGTGAAGGAAAACAAACACCAACTTACCGTATGGAGAATATGGTGTTGGATTATGAGTTGTGGTGAGGAAAGTTACATATTGGATTAATAAGAAGAAATTCAGTATTTGTTTCTCTCGGAAAAAGCAATTGATTAAGCAAAGAAGCGCACCTTTTAATACGAACTAATTAATTAAATTAATTACCTTTAAAGGATGCCAAGAATTCAATAATGAAAAAAGTTTTTTTTGTTTATATAGGTACTCTGTTACTTTTCTTTTTTAGTTGCAGAGTGGATAACGGGGTAGGCTACCATCAACCGGACTGGAGCGTACGAAAAGTGCAAAAACTGCAGATTGACAGTTTGCTAAAGAGTAAAACTTATTTGCCTGTTTATGCCCAGATTTATGAGATGACAGAAGAACGGAAAGTGGATTTAGCGGCCACTATCAGCATAAGAAATACAGATACTAAAGACACAGTGTACTTAAATAAAATTGATTACTATAATACAGAAGGACATTTAATAAGAAAGTATATTGATGCACCTGTTTATTTAAAACCTGCCGAAACCATTGAGATCATTATAAAAAGCGAGGATAACGAAGGCGGAACTGGTGCCAACTTTATTTTTGAGTGGTTTGCTTCTAAAAAAAATTCCAAACCTTTATTTGAAGCGGTAATGATCTCCACTTCCGGACAGCAGGGAATTTCTTTTTCAAGCAGAGGTGTTGATTTGAATGAATAATAATTAGTAAGTCTGTTGAAAATTAAAACGGATTAATACGCTTGGTCAAACTAAGAGTATGGCAGTGATACGTTTTTCTGTTCTGTTGATTTGATGGGTGTGTTAAGGCAAAAATAGAAATGCAATCGTTTCGGCGTTGCAGATTTTACAAAGCTTTGCCAGCGTAATTAGAACTGAGATTCTGAATCAAGTTCAGAATAACTATGTGTTGTATCTGTAAAAACGCTTCAGCATTTATGAGGAACAGAATGAGAGTTCAAAAAACTGTAGAAAGAATGCCTCATTAAGCAATTTTAACAAGATATAAAACAATATAGCTAATTATAAATTAATTTTGGCCAACGGTTTGTAATAAGTAACCGTAATTATTAAAAAATAAAATCAACCTATGAAACAACTTTACATCAATTCAAAATTAAAGGCTATTGTGGCCTTTACAACTCTAACTTTGTTTAGCGTAAACGCAAAAGCACAGTGTACCCCTGCCCCTGCTGCCAATGTGGGCGATACCATTGTATGCTCTGGCTCGTCAGCAATCCTCGTACCATTTGGCGGAGGTCCCAACTACAATTGGTTTGCAACCCCTTCCGGAACCCTTTTAGGTACTGGTTCCACTTTTTCTACTGGTGCAGTAACAACCAACACTACTTTTTACGTGGCGCAGTACTCAACTACCGATAGTGCCAGTTTAAACCTCCCTCCATACTCTTCTACCTATTCGGGCAATTCAAGAGGTTATTATTTTACTGCGCCAACAACCATGACCATTACTGGTGTGCGAGTACCAACTGATGTTGGAACTGGTAATTATAATGTTGCCATACTTAAGTTTTCGGCAACCCCACCAACTTATACTACAGTTACGAATACATTTACTACCATGTATCTGGCGCAAAACCAAACCGGCACAACTGTGGTTAGCGTGAACATCCCTGTTGCATATGGTGATATTATCGGAGTATTAGGCGATAGGGCTGGTAATAACTCTTACGCCAGCGGTTCACCTTTTAACAACATAGCTTTTGGTTCGTACACAGTAACTCTAAAACGATTGGGTATGCAGTTTTCGCTGGCAACCACCGCACCTAAAGATTTATGGACAGAAAATACCGGAAGTATTTCTCGTGTGGAGCTATACACAAACAGCATGGCTTGTCTTTCACCTTTAACTCCTGTAAATGTTTCTGTAACTGTTTGCACTGGAATTGAAGAACTTAATGCAGACGATTTCCGTGTTTCCCCTAATCCGATGATTGATCAGGTGAACATTAAAGTTGGAGATGAAATGGCTGGGACTACCTATATTGAATTGTTTGATGCTCTTGGAAGAAGCGTTATTAAAGAAACGCTGACTGGTAAAGAAACTAAATTAAACACTAGTCAATTATCGCAAGGTATATATATCTATAAAATTTATACTGCCAACAGAATTGTAAAAACAGACAAGCTTATTAAACAATAAGATTATTTAAAAGGGACGAAAGTCCCTTTTTTTGTTTTGGTATGATCCATAACTGACCATCATTGAGAGCGGCGAAGGCGCGGCAATCTTTATTATGTATGTTTTGTAATGATAGCTTCTGTCACAGGTTTTTCAACGCTTGTAAGGTTTTAAGCACTATTCTGAATCAGGTTCAGATGATGAGAAAAGATTACAGTGATAAAGTAATTTAAAACCGGGCGTTAATGCCGATGGTGAAACCCGAATTTACTTTATTGTTAATTCCATAACCTAAAACGTAATCAATACGCAGCACCTGGAAAATATTCTCCAGTCCAAAATTAAGTTCGTAGTAATTCTTTAAACGGTTGCTGGTTAGGTAATGAACCCCTGCAACTTCACTTACTCTTAATTTTTTAAGGAGCGGAATTTTATTAAGGATAAAGCCATTGAAGTGATGCTCTGCATGTGCCTCGCTAAACCATTGATCTGCGCTGAAGGTGTAATATGGCAGTAAACGAAAGCTGCTGAGATAATCGTTAGTGTTAAAGATGGTTTGGTTGCCAAGAAAATATTTGAAATCCATAAAGGTCAAAGTCCTGGTGTTTAAAAAGCCACCACCCCGGATTCTGTAGGCAAGTTTTCCTAAAAGGCCCGCATCGATTTCATCTGTAATTGCCGCGCTTGCAAGATCGTAATCTGCGGTTGTATTAAAAATAGGAAAGGCTTTTTTGTAGGTTACGCTTAACTTCGGATATTTTGTACCCGTTATTATTTTCTGGTCGGGTATTGAAACATATTTCTGTTTGAAGCGAAAGGATAAAGTAAGTTCGGCCGTGAAAGCGCGATTGGTGTTAAACAAGGAGTCATGAGAAAATTCGTTACGCGGATTATTACTTGTAAATAGTTTGGTTTTATCATCAATAAGCAAAAGGTCGCTTGTGTTTTTCAGTGCGTCGCGTTGCATATATCGCACAATTGAAGATGCAAAAATACCATTAGTAAGTTCGCTGAAGTAACTGCTTTCAATTCCTGTTTCTTTAAAAACTTTCATATAGTTTTCGTTAAGCAAAAGACTGTAAAGCGAGTTAACCAATGGAGAGATCGGATCCATTTGATTGTATTGTTCAACAATGGATTTAACCCTCACTCCAACACGCGAAAACTTTTTTGGATTAAAGAAGTAATTATAACCAAGCTCTCCGCCCCACAAATAGTTACTAAAACCATATCTTACTTTTCCATTAATGCGGTGCGCTTTAAAATTATCATATTCTTTATTCAGAGAGAAGTAATAACTCAGGTTAAGTCCTTCAACCGTATTGTACTGAACGCCGCTGGTGATAATTCCCGGGAGGGAGATGGTGAGCTTTTTTTTGGTGCGGTGGTAGGTATAGCCCAAAATAATGTCCTGCACCTTCAATTTATTTCTTCGGGCGTCAACCGAATCCTTGTACCTGTCGGTATCAGCTATTTTCTCTGTACTATCTTTTTTTCTGTAATCTTTATTCTCTTCAGAAGTCAAAGGCACCGGGCGATTGGCATTCCAGTACAAAGAATCTTTTTTATTCGCCCCATCTTCAACCACCAGTATTTCATTGCTGAAAAAATTGTCATTCAATCCCGGGTTTAAATTATAATTTTTAAGGATTGCGTTAAAATAGCCATTACCAGTAATGCCCATAACATGAAAGGCAAAACCAAAATTATAATTCACAGGCATCCAGACACTATCAGCTATAACAGGCGCGTATAATTGTTTTATTGAAAGCGTATCTACAAAATTGAGCTTTTGATCCTTGGTGAGCTGCAGATCAAGGCCGGTAAGACGCCAGGAGTTTTCCTGTATGTAAATAATTCCGGAGAAGCAGGGATCCGTTTTGCGTTTGGGAATTACCTTAATCTTATTAAATATATTTCCGTCTTCTGTAATAGTTCCCAATAAAATAAATCTGTAAAAAAGAAAGGCATTACGGTTTAACGGCGAAACAAAGGGCCGGGCGCCCAATCCGCGAATTGTAATCAGGTTTTCGTTGAAATCAAATTTCATCTGGTGCAATTGATTAAAACTAAAGCTTCGGCTTTCGCCACTTACTCGACTACTGAACATGATTTCCTTTTCTTTTCCTGGCTTTTTATAATAATAATTACTTTCGCTTTCACTCAGATAAATAACCCCCAGGTTACTCGAATCAACTTTTTCGCCGCTGGTTATTTTAATTAGCTTTTTAATGTTTTCAGGAATGTTGATTAAGCGTTGTAATCCTTTAATGTATGATTGACACGAATATTCATTCACCTGATGGGCAAAATATTTCCGTTTTTTGATGGCCTTCCGCATAATCGGATAAGCAGGATCTTCACCGGCTTTTACCACTACTTCTTTTAGAGCAACAGCATCCGGACTAAGATTTACATTCAGTATTTTATTTTCATTAAGTGTAACAGTAATTTCCTGTCGGGAATAACCCACATAATTAAAAATAATTACGTGCGTTCCAGCGCTAAGTTTAAGACTGTATTTTCCTTCATCATTACTGTTTACTCCCTGCGTTGTGCCTTTAATATAAATGTTCGCAAAAGGCAGAGGATCTTTTCCATCTGTTATTTTACCTGATAAAATAAGGTTCTGGCCCAAAGTTACTTTAGTTGAAAAAAGTACGAGCAGAAAAAATATTTTTTTCATTTCTAGCGGGGGTGGAAAAGCGAGATGGAAAGTTACAAAACTTAAACAGCTTTATAAAGGCTGGAATGAATGTGACAGTTATTTTTTTTCGAATCCGGTAAAGGCAAAGGAAATAATATTAGCTCCCATTTTTAATGCTTTAGTGCGTGCTTCTTCACTGTCTTTATGAACTTCAGGACTTTCCCAACCGTCTCCAAGATCGCACTCAAAGTCGTAAAAACAAACCAGTCTGCCCTGGTAAATTAATCCAAAGCCCTGAGGCGGTTTGTTATCGTGTTCGTGCACTTTAGGGAGGCCGTTGGGAAAATCGTATTTCTGATGATAGATGGGATGTGTGAAAGGAAGTTCTACAAAATCAAGCTCGGGAAAAACTTTTTTCATTTGCGTTCTAACGAATTGATCCATCCCGTAATTGTCGCTAATATGAAGAAAGCCACCGGCAATCATGTAATTTCTTAAATTTTCGGCTTCCTGATTGGAGAAAATAACATTCCCATGTCCTGTCATGTGTACAAACGGATAATTGAATATTTCCGCGCTTCCGGCATCAACAACAGCCTGTTCAGGATTGATGGTTGTTTTTAGATTATCGTTGCAGAATTTTATGAGATTAGGGAGTGATGTTTCGAGATTGGCGTACCAGTCGCCACCTCCGCTATATTTTAAAACAGCAATCTGAAAAGAGGAGGGTGGATTTATTTTAAAGGAAGTCAATAATACAAAGCAACAAATTACCGCTGCTTTTAATAAAATTGAATCTTTTACTTTCCGTATTACTGATTTCATAAGCCTTGTGGCGCTGTTCATTATTTTTTAAAGTTAAATATTTTTATAGTATTCTACTAATTCAACCGCCTGTAGGGCTTCGGTAACATCATGAACGCGAAGGATAGATGCCCCGTTAAGCAAGGCAATGGTATTTAAAACAGTTGTACCGTTTAAAGAAGTTACAGGATTTGTTTTAATTACCTTGTTGATCATGCTTTTTCTTGAAACACCTGCCAGGGTGGGAAATCCAATGTTATTCAGTTCGTTTAGATTCTTTAGTAATTTAAAATTATGTTCAGTTGTTTTGCCAAATCCAAAGCCGGGGTCTAAAATAATTTTAGTAAAACCAAGCACATTCAGAGCTTTTGTTTTCGTTTCAAGCTCGCGCTTTACATCATCAACCACATTGTAATAGGATGGATTTACCTGCATAGTGTCGGGCGTTCCCTGCATGTGCATTAATATGTAAGGAAGCTGAAGTTTTGCTATGGTGTTAAACATATTACTGTCCATATTTCCGCCACTGATATCGTTAATAATATCAGCTCCGTACTCCGAGCTTTTTTGGGCAATGGGGCTCCTGTATGTATCAACACTGATAAAAACGTCTTTAAATCTTTTGCGTAATTCGGTGAGCGGTTTTTTAAGTCTGTTCCATTCTTCCTCTTCTGATATTTCAATAGCGCCGGGCCTTGATGAGGCAGCACCGAGATCAAGTATCAGCGCCCCCTGTTTTATTTTTTCTTCCGCATCCCTCAAAATATCATCAGTGTCAGAATATTTTCCGCCATCGTAAAAACTATCGGGGGTAAGGTTTACAATGGCCATTACCAGTGGTTTAATAAATGTTAATGTTTTGCCGTTACAGCTATATTCAATTGGCATTATTTCGTTACTTTTAGAGACCATATTTCTATGCAAAACACATCGCAACAATACGACGCGGCAATTACGCAATGCAAAGATATCTTTTTAAAAAAGATGAAGGACTACGGAACTGCATGGAGAAATCTCAGGCCTACTTCCTTAACAGATCAGATTTTTATAAAAGCCCAACGAATAAAAAGTATTGAAGAAAAGGGTACTCAAAAAGTGGGTGACGATATAAAGGGCGAATATATTGGTATTATTAATTACTGTGTAATAGCACTGATACAACTGGAACTTGCCGGAGATACCAGGGTGGATCTTCCTTATAACGAAGTTGAGGCTTTGTACAACAAGCATATTGGTATTACCAGGCAATTAATGCTTGATAAAAACCATGATTATGGGGAGGCCTGGAGGGATATGCGGGTAAGTTCTCTCACCGATCTTATTTTAATGAAAATTTTCAGGGTAAAGCAAATAGAAGATAACAAAGGACAAACCATCATCAGCGAAGGGGTAGACGCTAATTATATGGATATGATCAATTACGCCGTATTCGCCCTCATTAGACTTAATGAATAGAAAACTGCGGTTATAAGTGGATTAATAATAAGGTTAGTTAAAATTTTTTAATTTTTAATATCTAAACTTTTAAGTAAATATCTTTAAACCATCAGCATTAAATCCCAAACATGAAAAATATTTTCGCTTCAAAACTTTTCAGAGTAATATGGTCGGTTGGCCTTTCTGTTTTACTTTACGCGATTTGTCCGCCTTGCTTTAGTAAGAAAACACTGGCAATTCTGCTGGGCATTTTAATTGTTATCATAAATATCTTTCCATATATCATGGCAAGCAAAGGAACTACGGGTACGGTTTTCTTCTGGTTTACCCAACTCGTGCGGGTGCTTGTAGGGGGCTTGTTCATGTTTTCCGGTTTTATTAAAGCCAATGATCCTTTAGGCTTTTCATATAAGCTGGAAGAATATTTCGAAGTTTTTAAAGCAGACACCGGCTTAGCTTTCTTTGAATGGTTCGCGCACATTTCACTGCCTCTTGCTATTATTATATGTGCCAGCGAAATTATTCTGGGTGTTATGCTTCTTTTAGGGGTTAAACGTAATTTAACTTTGTGGTTATTACTTGCTCAGATTACCTTCTTTACTTTCCTGACTTTCTATTCGGCCTGTTATAATAAGGTTACGCATTGCGGCTGCTTTGGTGATTTCTTACCATTAAAGCCATGGGAAAGTTTCTGGAAAGATGTTGTTTTAATGATTGCAATCGCAATACTTTTTGCAGGAAAGGAAAATATCAGGGAGATCGCTTCTCCAATGATAGTAAGCATGTTATTATTACTCGGAGCAATCTTTTCCATTGGTTTTCCTATCTATGCATACCGCAATCTTCCTCCGCTGGATTTCCGCGCCTACAAGCCGGGAAATAATATTAAAGAAAACATGAAATTTCCGCCAACATACCAGGCACCGGTTATTGAAACAGGGTTCATTTATGAAAATCTTAAAACCGGTAAAAAAGAACATTTCAATCTGCAAAATTATCCGTGGCAGGATACTTTAAACTGGAAGTGGGTTGCAACCGATAACGTTGTGATAAAAGACGCGGTGGATGCTCCAAAAATAACCGACTTTACGGTAAATAATCTGGATGGTGTTAACATCACGGATTCATTACTCAATAACAAGAATTACAGTTTCTGGTTAATCATGTACGATTTAAAGAAAGCTGAGGATGATGAAACTTTAATGGCGCAAATAAAAGATTTCTATAAACTTGCCACTCAGGAAAAATATCAGTTTGTTGCGCTTACAGCCAGTGGTCCAAAAGAAATTGATGATTACAAACACAAGCACAACGCGTTGTTTGATTTTGCAACGGTTGATGGTATTGTGTTAAAGACCATGATTCGGAGTAATCCTGGATTGATGCTAATGAAGGATGGAACAGTTATTAAAAACTGGCATCATAACAATTTCCCGTCGTTTACTGATGTGAAGCAAAAGTTTATGAAGTAATTTGAAAATTGGTCTAACCAATTTTCAAATTAACTCGTTTCAAATTTTTTAAATTAATAAGCGTAGTCGCTTAGGTATTCAAAAGCCGGCATTAATTTGCCATCCTTGCATATACTGGCGCGTTCAATCACTTTGTCCGTATCTTCTGCAAATATGAAAGGTAAAACCCTTTCAGTTAAATCCTTTCCAAAATCGTCGCTGGCATCGCGTGGTAATTCGCAGGGAAGATTATCCACAGCCATTATACAAATAGTGTCTTTGTTAAAAGGAAGATCTTCGTGATGATTGAGAATATTGTATCCGTAAAAAGGATTTGTAATTGTGCTTGAACGAATGGTAGTAGGAACTGATCCATCAATATCGCAGGTAATGTCTGCAATAACCGAAATGTGAAAATCCGGCGCCTCCATGTCTTTTTTAGTAAACATTTTAGGTGAGCGCGGATCCCAATAGTGAGCGGATAAATACAAATCTGTTACTTTGGTAAAAGGCGCGAACTTAGAAACAAAATGTTCAGGGTGTTTAAAAAAATCATTCAGGTCAAAGTTATGGTCATCAAGTCTTTCAACATAATCACGGGGATTAAGCTGGCAATACACCGGTTCACGAAAACTTGCGCTTAAAAATTCTTCAGCGGTAACTTTACGAATGCGTAGCGCGCTCAGAGTTTCAATTACTCCATTGGCTACACGTCCGCCGCCGGTTAAAGCTATTTTAATATTTGGAAGCTTTACGCGTTTTAGTTCTTCTTCCATTTCGGCGCGATCTCTGCACAAATGAGCAGGTTTTAAACGGAACAGATCGTACTTTAAACCGTAACCTAAAATTCCGTTATAAGCACCAACAACTCCTGCATAACGACCAAACCCTATTATACGGTTATGGTTTTTATCAGTAAGAGTTTCGTAATCTATCATTTGCACTTTCTTTTCGATAAGCGCGTGCATTAGTTTTTTATTGTGCGGTTGTTTTTTTATTGTGTGCGAAAAGAAAAAATATTTTTTGCCCTGAATCAGTTTTTCCGCGGGAACTTCTTTAACTCCCATTAGAACGTCACAGTCCGCAAGGTCTTCCTGCAAAGAAACCCCAAATGAAGTATATTCATCATCGGAATAACACCTAATCTTGCTTGGTTGTACAACAATTTCCAAATTCGGGTTTTTTCGGGTCAATTCAGAGCAAATCAGTGGGGTTAGGGGTACCCGCGCATCTGGCGGGTTTTTTTCTTCGCGTAAAACGCCAATCTTTATTTTTTGCATACTTAATTTGTAACTTTACAAAGATAGGATTTATGGGTAGTTTAAAAAGGTTTTTATTATTGGTTCTTATACTCCTAACAGGTCTTGCCGCATTTTCACAAAAAGAAAGCGCGTTAACAAAGAAATATTCACCAGAGGCTTTGCGGGAGGATACGAGGGTATTAAAAAACGTGATACTTAAAATGCATCCGGTGGTTGGTATTTATAAGAACAGTGAATATTACGAAAGCCTGTTCGACAGCTTAAGCAACTCACTTAAAGATAGCCTGACAGAGAAGGAATACCGCATTAAACTGAAACTCGTAGTTGATGAATTGCATTGCGGCCACACAGAGGTTATGTACTCACCCGCATTTTATAAAGAGAGTGGTAAACTTCGCTACAATTATTCGCCCTACTTTTTTCTGCCTACGCAAAACAAGGTTTACATGCTTGCTTCTTTAAACCGGAAAAAAGATACACTCATTCGCAGAGGAAATGAAATTCTGAATATTAATGGAATTCCTGCTGATTCGATGCTAAGATACAGCATGCGTTTTATCAGTACGGATGGTTATAATACAACGGGAAAACAACATTATATTAAACTTGGATTTAACACGTATTATCTGGGTTTATTCGGAAGGCCGGATACGTTCAAAGTGGCTTACCGCCAGGATACAGCAGTAAAAACCGTAACCTATACAGCTTTTAAGGCAAAAAAAATTCCTCCTATTCCATTACGCGCAAAAGAGGATAGTCTTTTTAAAAAGTTCAGGAAAGCCAGAATGGGTTATCGTTACCTGAACTCCGACAAAAAAACAGCGATCATAAAAATAGAATCATTTTCGAGGAAGAGTTTTAAACGAACCTATCGGAAAATTTTCAGGGAGTTAAATCAAAATAAAACTGAAAACCTGGTAATTGATTTGAGAAACAACGGAGGAGGAAGTCTTGAAAACAGTTATCGCCTTTTGAGTTATCTTATTGATTCTGCCGAAACCCAAACTTTAAAAACACGAATAAAATCGTATCCGTATAAACAATACACGCGTGGTAACGTTTTATTTAAATTGATGCGTTTCGGTTTTAGAATGATAGCGAAAAAAACCAGTGTTAACGACACCGATAATTATATATACACAATAAAGCCGGTAAAACGGAATCACTATGATAAAAGGTTATATGTATTTGTAAATGGAGGTTCTTTTTCGGCTTCCTGTCTGGTGGCGGCATATCTCAAACATCACAAACGCGCCGTATTTATTGGCGAAGAAACCGCGGGAGCGAGTGAAGGTTGTAATGCGGGAATAACTCCTTATTACAAATTGCCTAACACAAAACTCCGTGTAAGGATTCCCGCGTTCAGAATTGTACACGATGTTAGTCCCGAAATTAGCGGCCGTGGAATCATACCTGATTATTCGGTTCAGTATTCAATTAGCGATATTTTAAACCGTAAAGATTTGGAATTGCAGAAGCTGAAAGAACTGATAAATAAAGATCGGTTCTAACAAAAAAGTAAAATCTTCTGGTACCTATAATGCGATCAATTTGGTTCAATGGCGTTAACCATTTCGTACAGTTCTTTTTCCGTAGCCGGACTCATTGGCGACATATTTTCCTGCCAGATATAAATGATGTAGAAATGATCTTCAACTTTAGCGAAATACCGTATAACCTCGTATGATTTTTTACTGGTTTTAGTGTCGGTGAAATTTGATTTCTTTTTTTCGAAGGAGAAATTTTTGTTTCGTGTTTTATCGTATTTTTCTACGTTTTCGAAGCGAAGACTGCCTACAAAATTCCGTTTGGTGGAATCGAGTCCTGATTGCGTGCTTGGGTAAAGGACAACGTTCATCTTTCCATCTTTATGCGATTTGGTAAAAGAAACGCCTGAGCATTTGCAAAGGGTGTTACCGCTTTCTTCCCAGGAGGTTTTTCCTCCAAATTCTTCGGCGTTCCAGCCGGCAGGAAGGGCGTATTTTATTTTCAGAGCTTTTGATTTAACTGTTTGTTGAGCGAAGGTGATGGCTGAAATGCCCGCCAGCAAAAGGAAAAGGAGCTTTTTCATGAGTATGGTTTTAAAGTTAAATATAATTAAAAACAGGGCTAAAAGAGGCAAAATTTATTAACTTTGCAATAGTTCTTAAACATATTGGGTCCGACCGGTTTTGACAGTGAGCGCATCAGATTGGTAAGCACGTAGAGCGTTGTAAGACTAGCTCTTAAAACTGAACTTTCAAAACTTTTATTTGGCGAAGAGAATTCTTACGCTATGGCTGCTTAATCAAGGATTAAGTGACCTTTGCTTTCCGGGGAGCTAAACTGCTCTGCGCTCCGGGTTAAGCATCATAAATGTGCAGTTTGTTTTATCAGTGTTGCGGGGTAAAACAATAAAAGCAACTAAGTCAGATTTTGGTTTGAATTAACGCCTGGATCTGATCGAAAACCAAGTTACTTCTAAACGTGTAGAAAGCTTATTTTTTCCTCATTTGGACGAGAGTTCGAATCTCTCCGGATCCACGCATAAATACAAAAGTGCCCCGCAATAGCGGGGCACTTTTATTTTTGGGCAAAGCATTGAAAGTTAGCTTTCATAAGCGAATGAACAAAAATAAAAACCGGACTGAAAGGACGGCTTTTGTATTTTGACTGCTGGTTAGAAGAGATCTTTTCCGAAGGAAGAAATCTCTCCGGATCCACGAATGAATGCAAAAAGCCAGCCCCAAGGGCTGGCTTTTTTATTTTCAGGGAATGCGTTGAAAGTTCACTTTGATAATCAGACACGGGAAATAAAAAAACCAATGCGTAGCAGCGGCTTTTGCATTATCAAGACGGGAAAGGAGAGATCAGCGTAGCTAATCTCTTTTTTTTACAGAAAAGCGAGGAAAGCGCGGTTTCAAAAGCGGATTTGAAAACAAAACAGTATTTGCGATACATGTAATGTCAACTTGTCATATAAGATATGTTGGGATATGTATATAATAAATATAAGAAAGCTATGAAGTATAGCAAGGTTCAAAAGGGTATAAAACGAACTTTGCAACAATAAATACAATACACGGCCTGAAAGAGTGGTTTCTGTATTTTGACTCATTGCCCGTGAGATCAACGAAGTTAATCTTTCAACCCCTGCTTATTAAAAAATGCCCAATGTAAGCGGCTTTATTCTTATTAGTTACTTTCACTCCAGGCATTGATGTAGTTTCCTCATCAAGGAAATATGGATCGGAACCATTTGATTCAGGCTCATTAAACAATAGCCACACATAATTAATATCACCATTCTTAAGTCCTAACTTTAAACAGTTTTCAGTAGCCTGTTTGTAAAACTGATCTCCCATATCGCACCCGGAAAATATTTCAGGAGTTGTGGAGCTTTCTGAACCACCACCGCTTGAAGTAAAATCTTCATCAAAGCTCATATATTCATTATGTCTTTCAAAAAATACATTTACCCACACGCCTACATATTCTGGTTTATTCATTATACAAACATTTAACTTCAACAAAATTAGAAAGAATCTTTACGAAGAAAATCTAACCTTTAATTATTGCAATGATTAATGAAATTGTGGGAAGAAACAATTATGTATTGGTGAAAATCATTTATCAGTTGAAATGATATAATAGAGAGGCCTCTGATTATTTCAGAGTCTGGGAAAGTTTTTTCTCAGTGGTGATAACGCTTGCCAATTGAAGAAAGCTTCGGCCTGTTGGTATAAATTTTGAATTAGTATTTCAGAAAACTCCAAAATATGGTATTTATGAAAAAAAACTATTTATTTATTACGACGTGCGTTATCTCGTCAATAGCGTTATTGGCTTTTTCAAGAACTGAAGTTAGTCCACAAGCAGTTAAACAGAATAATACAACCGCTACAACAGATTCCATAGGAAGCGGAAAAACAACTTCTTCAACAATGTCCACTTTAGCAACAAAAAATACAAACTCTACTTATTCCACTGAAACAACAAGCACAACGGAAACTACCCGTAACACCAAGAGCACCCATTCAACAAAAAGCACTAGCGGTACTTCTTCAACAAAAAGTACCAAAACCACAAAAACAGTCAAGGGAACCAGCAGTACATCCAGTACATCAACTACTAACGATACATCCGACACTTCAGATACCATGAATACAGGTAATACAGGAAGCACTTCATCAACAAAAAAATAATAACGAATAACGGGTTAATTAATAAACGTCTAAATCTCATGAAGTATTTGACATTTGATACACGGGCCCTTGCATTAATGCGGGTTTGTGTAGCCATTGTAATTTTGCTTGACCTGAGTATTCGCATTAGCGATTTAGAAGCCTTTTATGCAAACAGTGGCGCTGTTCCGTTAACCATGCTTTTTGAAAACGCATGGAATGATTACTTTGTTTCAGTACACGCCATGAGCGGACTGTGGCAAGTACAGCTTGTTCTTTTCCTGGTATCCTATTTTTGCGCGATAATGCTTTTGATAGGTTATCGTACGCAGTTGTTTACCATTCTTTCCTGGTTTATGATGTTGTCTTTGCATAATCGTAACGGTCTTATATTACAAGGTGGAGATGATCTTTTAAGAATGGTATTATTTTGGGGAATGTTTATTCCATGGGGTTCACGGTACTCCTGCGACGCGATATTGACTTCAAAAAAGTATGAAGAAAAAAGCATCCTGACAATTGCAACTGTAGCCTATCTGCTACAAATTTGTTATATCTATACCGGCTCTGCGTTATTAAAAGGACCTGAATGGGATACTGATTACACGGCGTTATATTACGTTTATGGGCTGGACCAGGTGACTTATCCCTTCGCTAAAAACCTTTTCTATTATCCTGAACTTTTAAAGAAGTTAACCTTTGTTGCTTATTATTTTGAATTATTGGTTCCACTTTTGTTTTTTATTCCCATAAAACATCAATGGTTCAGGTTAATTGGAATTGTTGGAATAATGCTGTTTCATTTTTTAAACAGCATGACCTTGTTTATTGGTATGTTCCCGTTAATTGGTATTGCTACCTGCGTAGGTATTCTTCCTTCGATGGTAATGGATAAGTTTGACAAATTGACTGTAGGAATAAAGGAGCGTGTTGCATTATCCTTCAAAGGTATTGCACAAGTGATGCAACATTTGGTTCGCTGGCGCCAACCTGTGTTATTACAACCTGCCTGGATCAAAAATATCCGTAATGGTATTCTGATATTTTTGTTACTTTTTGTGTTCGACTGGAATTTCAGTAATCTTTCCTTTGTTAAGAGTAAACTTTCGGACAATCTGCGTTTTATTGGATATTCTCTGCGCCTCGACCAAAACTGGGGGATGTTTGCTCCCGGCGTATTCAAAGATGATGGCTGGTACATTCTAGAAGGGATTACTGAAAAAAACGAGCGATTTAATCTACTGGATAATAAAAAAATTAATTACAGAAAACCTTATAGCATTACCGATATGTTTAAAAACGACAGGTGGAGAAAATATACAGAAAACCTGATTTTAACCTATCACTCCTTCATGCGGGGTTATTATTGTAATTATACCAAACGGATATGGAACGAAGCTCATGCCAGCTCGAAAATAAAAGCGTTGAAAATAATATATATGAGCGAATTTACTTTACCGGACTACAAATATTCAAAACCTGAAGAAGAACTTTTATGTGAATGTGAGTAAATAAAATTATCCAACTATGCTATCTCTCACCTACGCGGCACTACCACGCGCGACATATATATCTGATGTTTCTGACGAGGAACTTCTAAAAAAAATGCATGATAAAAGAAATGCCTGGAAAAATTACAAGCGGTTAAGCAACAAAAGATACAATCACCTGTTTGAGAAATTTAAAAGCAATCGCATTCGTACCCGCATTGTGAATGACGCTAAAGGAAAAATTGAAAATATTTTAATTACCGTTCCGGCATACTATAACCGGCGTAAGCCGGAAGAATATATATATCCGCCCGATGCAAGAACCTTGAAAACTTTATTGCGAAATTTATCCTTACATCCTCGAAAATATACAGTATTATGTCAGATAAACCAGGTTGAAATAATAGACTCATGGTTTAAAGATTTGGAGGTTCCCGAATCTGATTGTACTATTTGTAGTTCTGTGTTCAATTACTCTTTATGGGCGCAGGATGCTTATCTTGCTTTGCAGGATGATACTGAAAATATGATTCTTGGAGAAGGTATTTGTTTTACAAGAGAACATGATATGTGCGTTGCTGATGATGTGTCTTGCCAGTCAGACATAATCACAAAAATGACGCATCTTTATTTTCAGGGCGGAAATATTCTTCAGGCAGGCGAATATGTTATTATAGGCAAAGATTATATTATTGATAATGTTGGGCGGATATTTCTGGAGGATGAAGCGAAAGTTATAAATGAGTTTGAAATGCTGCTTGGTCTTCCGGTTATAACACTGGGAACAGATGACATTATTCCTCAGAATCACAGGCAACTTATGGGGGGCGGGGTTTATCAGCCCATTTTTCATATTGATATGTATGTTACTCCAACAGGGGTAAAGGGAAAAGACGGAAAAGAAATAATTTTTATTGGAAGTCCTTCCCTCGCCAGAGAGATTCTGGAACAACAACCACGCGACGAAGATTTTGATTTATATTTTGACCAGGCAACTTTCCAACTTAATCATTATTATGATGTAAGAAGGTTACCATTACTGCCAACAAGTTATGTTGCAAAAAATCGCAAACATTATTATCTGACTTATAACAACGCAATAGTAGAATCCTATTCAGAAAATGACAAAGCTTTCAATCATGTTTATTTACCAACTTATGCCATGGATGTGGATGATTTTAAAAAGGACCAGGATTTTGAGGAATACAATGGAGATGTAAATGACTATTTGAAGCTTGATACTGCCGCAAAAGAAATATGGGAAAGCATTGGATTTACAGTTTATCAGATGGATGGGCTGGAAGATCTGGCTATGAGTTGGGGATCGGTTCATTGTATTGCCAAAACACTTAAACGAAGTAAAACATGAAAGCAACAGGGTGCTTTGTTTTTTTATGTAATTTTTATTTTAATGTGACTAATCATTAACGGCAGGCGTTTCTCACTCATAAAATGTTATTAATTATCTTTGTTATGCAATGAAAAATAAAACAGCAATAGCAATTCACGGAGGAGCTGGAACTATATTACGAACTCATATGGACAGTTCCAGCGAATCGCAATATACCGCGGCCCTTCGCGAAGCTATATTGACGGGCGATAAAATTCTTTCAAAGGGAGGCAGGGCGCTTGACGCGGTTGAAGCTGTAGTGAAAAAACTGGAAGATAATCCACTTTTTAATGCCGGGAAAGGTTCTGTATTTACTCACGAGGGACGAAATGAAATGGATGCCTCTATTATGGAGGGAAGAACTCTGAAGGCCGGTGCTATAAGCGGTGTGCAAAACATTAAAAACCCTATTACACTTGCGCGTACAGTGATGGAGCATAGCGATCATGTTTTTCTTTCAGGAGGAGGTGCAGTAGATTTTGCGCGAAAAATGGGAATTGTTTTTGAAAGCGATGCTTACTTTTTTGTTCAATACCGTTATGATCAATTGCAAAAAGCCAAACAAAACGATACTATCATTCTTGATCATAATATTGTAAGCAATGAAGGCGATAAAAAATTTGGAACAGTTGGGGCTGTGGCGCTGGATAGTTATGGCGATCTTGCCGCTGCAACGTCAACAGGTGGAATGACCAATAAACAACATGGAAGAATAGGGGATTGTCCTGTTATTGGTGCCGGAACTTATGCAAACAATAAAACATGCGCGGTATCGTGTACAGGGCATGGCGAGTATTTTATACGCGCTGTTGCCGCCTACGACGTTTCATGTTTAATCGAATACAAGGGAATGACACTTAAAGAAGCCTGTGATTTTGTTGTGCATGATAAGCTGGTAAAGCTTGGCGGTGAAGGTGGCTTGATCGCCGTGGATTCAAAAGGAAATGTTCAGATGCCGTTTAATACGGAAGGTATGTACAGGGCGTATAAAAAAAGTGACGAGGATTTGGTGATTGGAATTTATACCTGATTAATAAAGTTTTCTGCTTTTGGAATAAACTGTTTTTCCCTTAAAAGAAATCCATTTCCTCTTATCATTAAATGAACTTTCAGATTTTCGGCATATAACGGATAGTCATCTTCCGCGTCCTCAAGATTATGAGAATTTAATCCTCCACCATCTATTATAATTACCATGCCGGAGCCAATACAAGTTGCTTCGTTTCCGTTTTTTATATAAAGGGCAGTGTCTTCTCCAAGTCCTATCCCTATACATTCCGGATGCATTATAACTGCCTGCGATAATCTTCCAAAACGTCCTCGCTTAACAAAATGAGTGTCAATTACACAATTTTCCAATACTTCCAGGCCAGTGGTAATTTTAACATGACCTTTAAGCATTGCTTCATTGTTTTCAGCATGATAAATCATAACTCTGCCCATGGCCATTGCTCCTGCGCTGGTCCCTCCAAGTAAAAAATCTTCATCTTCAAAATATCTTCTTTTTATTGTTTCAATTAGTTCAGATCCTCCAAGTATTGTGGAAAGTCTGAACTGATCGCCGCCACTAAAAAATACAGTATCCGCATTTTCAATTCTTGAAACAAGAGATACATTATTAAGATCTTCTTTATTGTCAATACTCATGTGACTAACATTTGTATATCCCGCTTTTTTAAAAGATCGGATGTACATGTTGCCGGTTTTAAACGGTTGTTGTGACGCGGTGGTAATTATTTCAATTCTGTTATACTTCGCTTTGGGTCCCGGAATAAGTTTACCAAGGATGTCGTAATCGACAAAGTTTTTATTCTTTAATTTAATCTGCGGTCTGATTCGTATTGGGCCTTTATCTTCAGATCCTCCTATTATCAATAACTTTCCTTTTGGTGTCATACACTGGTTTATGAGGCGTTAAGGAGAACCTGCTTCTGAAGCTCGTTTTGCAATAATTCTTCCTTATGTCGGGCAGTTGAAACATATTGGATGGTATTAATAACATTATCGGTACAAACTGTAATAAAGGCTCCGGGCTTAGCGTTAAGTAAAGAATGTTCAAGCGCCTCAATTTCATCAGAAATAATTCGTACCTGCATATCAGGATTAAGTTCTTTTACACCTTCAACCACAAGAGAAGTTATTTCTTCCTGTGTTCGGCCTCTCAAATCTTTGTCGTGACGCAATATTATTTCATTAAATATCTGGGCTGAATAATATCCAATGTTTTTTATATCCTGATCACGTCTGTCGCCAATAGCAGCTATAATTCCGACTTTCCAGGTAGATTCTGTGTTATCAAGAAAGTTTTTAAGCTCAATAAAACTGCCGCTATTATGCGCGTAATCTACCATTACGTCAAAATTTCTGAACTTAAATACGTTCATGCGGCCGGGCGTAAATTCCGGTGATGGGATAAAAGTCTGCAATGCTTTCTTTATATTCTCCACTGAAAAATTACGGATATATGCTGTAAGAACGGCGGGTAAAATATTTTTTATCATACATGCGGCTTTCCCATTAAAGCTAAGCGGAATATGATCAATCCGTTCAATTTGTAATTTATTGGAACCGTTGTAAACTGTAACTATGCCGTTTTCGATAACAACCGCAAGCCCTCCGTTATCACAATGTTTGGTTACCCGTTCGTTGTTTGCATCCGTGCTGAATAATGCGATGTTGCAATCAAGATTTTCACTTAAACGATAAACCATTTCATCGTCAGCATTTAAAATGGCGTAACCATGATCAAATGTACTGTGTGCTACAACGGATTTTAATCTTGCTAATTCACTAAGGTTATCTATACCTTCAAGGCCAAGATGATCTTCAGAAATATTTGTAATCACGCTGATATCGCTATGGTCAAAACCCAGGCCCGCGCGAAGTATTCCACCACGCGCGCATTCAAGAACAGCGAAATCAATTGTTGGATCAGAAAGAACGGTTTGTGCGCTCACTGGTCCGGTGCAGTCACCCTGGTTTATCATATAATCCTGGATGTAAATTCCGTCGGTTGTTGTGTATCCAACCTTATAGCCCGATTGTTTAGCCATATGGGCGATGAGCCTTGTTGTTGTTGTTTTTCCGTTGGTGCCGGTTACGGCAACCAGGGGAATCCGTGAAACTGAACCGGGAGGATAAAGCATATCCATAACATGGGCTGCTACATTTCTGGCGGCTCCTTTTGCGGGAGCCAGATGCATCCGGAATCCGGGACAAGCGTTAACCTCAAGTACGCCGCCGTTTTGGTTGGTGATTGGAATATCTATCGCTTTAGCAATAACATCAATTCCACAAATATCGAGATTCATTAAACGCGCTATTCTTTCCGCCATAAAAATATTGGAAGGATGCACCAATGGTGTAACATCTGTGGCAGTGCCTCCTGTGCTGAGGTTGGCGGTGTCTTTCAAATATAAAACCTCACCTCTTGCCAGAATAGTTTCCAGTGTAAAATTTTTATGTCTGAGAATATCAAGTGTTATTTTATCTATCTTTATTTTAGTAAGTGTTTTTTCATGATCTTCGCCGCGGTTTGGGTCGCAATTAGTTTGGTCAATAAGTTCCTTAATAGTGCATACACCATCACCGGTAATCATAGCCGGAGTTCTGCGGGCAACTGCTACAAGTTTAAAGTTGATAACCAGGAAACGATAATCAAAACCCTGAAGAAATTTCTCAACTAAAACTTCTTTGGAAACACGGCGTGCATGTTTGAAAGCATTTACTGCCTGTTCATGATTAAGGATATTGGTTGTAATACCGCGGCCATGGTTTCCGTTGATTGGCTTAATTACCAGAGGAAATCCAATTTTTTCAATTGCTATCATCAATGCCGCTTCTTCTTGTATGAGTGCGCATGCCGGCGTTGGAATATATGCCTTAGAAAGAATTTCCTTAGTTTCATTTTTATCACACGCAGTTTCAACGCCCATGCAACTTGTATTACTGGTCATGGTAGCGCGTATTCTTTTCTGATAAATTCCGTGACCGAATAATATTCCTGAATCTGAATTGGTACGTGTAAACGGAATACCACGTTGTTTGGCTTCGTCAATGATCGATTGTGTACTTGGTCCAAATCCATTGCGGTCTTTAATGCGTTTTAACGTCTCAATATCTTTCTGAATGTTGTATGCCTGATCATTAATTAATGCTTTAGCTATTCTTACTGCGGCTTTCGCGGCATAAATTCCGGCTTTTTCTATTGCATAAGAAAATATTACGTTATAAACTCCTGTTTTTTTATCCGAACGGGTACGGCCATACCCACAGGTCATTCCTGCTAAAGTTTGAATTTCAAGGGCAATGTGTTCAATTACATGCCCCATCCAGGTACCTTCTTTTACACGAGAAAAAAAGCCTCCATCATGAGACTCTGAACACCGGTGAGCATACAGTGTTGGAATTAATTTTTCTATTCGTTCTGAAAAACCTTCGATTTTATTTGTAGGAAAGTGCTCCATTTCCTCAAGATCCACTTTCATTACAATAATGTTCTGTCGATAATTTGACCAATAGTTCGGCCCCCTCATCACTTTAATACTGGTAATCTGCATATAATAGGGTTGTTAGTACTTCCTAGTAAAAATTGTACCAAATTCTAATGGATTGAAAATCAATTTTAATTATAAAGGGTAAAATGAAGGCAGTGTGACAATTTTCTACACTCCTGTAGAAGTGTGGAAAAGTGAAAATCAAAAACCGCCGACTTTCTTTCAAAGGCCGACGGTTTTTGCCCAGTTACTGGTTATCAAAACCGTTAACTAATTTCTAAACCTCAAATGATTTTGAGGGTACGTAAAAAAAACATACAGGGTATGGTTATTTTTACGGTTTCACAACAACTAAATGTTTCAAAACAAATAAGTAAAATAATATGCCAGTTATCGGTAAGCGTTTTGTTTGTGTTGTTAAAATTCGCTCACTTTGGTAAAAGGTTTTATGTCTTCAGACGCTGAGGATACTCTGGTTTTGGGTAATGCCGATGGGTAATTTTCGCGTACATAAGTAATTATTTTTTCGCGCAAATCACACTGCATATCGAAAGCATCACCCGAATTTCTGGCACTCATAATTCCTCTTAACTCAATTGTCTTATCGTTTGTGCCGGTAAGCATAAAATTTCTGACTCTTCCATCCCACAATGGCGACTCCTCTGTCCAGTTCATAAACTTTTCTCTTATTTCTTCAATTGGAGCAGTATAATCCAGGTATACTATTACTTTGGCAATAATTTCAGGTGAATCCCGTGTCCAGTTCTCAAATGGCTTTTCCAGGAAATAGTTGATTGGTAAGGTTAATCTTCGTCCGTCCCATGAATTAACAATAACGTAAGTTAGATTGATTTCGCCAATGGTGCCGTACTGCCCTTCTACAACAACCACATCATCTATCCGAATTGGTTGCGAAAGAGCTATTTGAATGCCGGCGAAAATGGTTCCAAGGCTTTTTTGAGCGGCAAAACCTATCACAAGTCCAAGAACGCCGGCTGAAGCAAGCAGTGTGCTCCCAACTTCCCTGACGCCTTTAAATGTCATTAGTATAATGGCAAATGTTGTAAGCATAATCATAAAGTTCAGGACACGCTGAATGAGTTGGAACTGGGTTTTCGCTTTTCTGAATTTATAATCGAGAGGGTCACGTTCTTTATAATGATGGAGTGCAATATCGCGGAAGAACGAAATGATTTTAATTATCAGAATAGCGGATGAGGCAATTACAATAATTTTTAACGAGTGGTTTGCAAAGTCGAAAAACGAACTATTAAACCTTCTCTTATATATGTAAAGACTTATCCAGGCGCTTGTAAAAAAAATGAAGAAAAATCCGGGATAAAAAATGTGTGCATTCAGTAGTTTTGGGATGATGCGCTCTTTATGTTTCGACCAGCGCCTCAGAATAAAGAAGATTATCGCATATAGTAATAAACCTATTGCAATAGTTTCAATGGGATAAAGCAGTTTAATTCTGTTAAGAGGCATGAGCTAATGCAGTACTGTTTTAAAAAATCATGCCTTGAAATTCTGAAGCTGTTGTTACATTTCTCAGCTTTTCATTTTTCGTTCGATTTTTAAATCTTCAGGCGATGGAACAAATTTACGTTTGTCCAGTATCAATTTTTTCTTGTGGCCATGATCAAATAATTTGAGTGGTCAGGCTATCCATCTTATGCAGCTCATTAACAAACTCAATTGTTTCTGAAACAGTGCTTGTACATACTACAACAAACGATCCTTTTTCTACATCATCAATAACACTTTCAATGGCTTTTTTTTCATCTGGAATAATTTCAGTAGGAACCTGCTTATTAATTTGTCCGATCCCTTCCAGCAATAATTTATTTATTTCTTCACCGGTTCGTCCCCTGAGGTCTTCATCATGTTTAATGATAATTTTGTCAAACATGGTGGCAGATAATAAACCAATATTCCTGATATCTTCATCTCTTCGATCTCCCGGCACCGCAATTATTCCGATTTTAGGAGAATCCTCTACCTGGTCAAGGAAACGTTTTAGTTCATAAAAACCATCGGTGTTATGCGCATAATCTATCATTAACTTAAAACGATTGAAGTTATAAATATTCATTCTGCCTGGGGTAAATAGAGGCGATGGATAAAAACAACGCAAGCCTTTTTTGATTTGTTCAATTGAAAAACCACTTAAATACGCGGCAAGTATTGCCGGAAGAATGTTTTTAATCATGTAGCTTGCTTTTCCGTCGTAGGTAAGTGGAACATCTTCTATCTTATCGATGTGAAAAATTTCATCTCCTTTATAAATTGCAAATTGTTTATGGTCAATTACGGCCGCGATTCCTCCTTCCTTGCAGTGTTGTTTTATTCGTTCGGTATCTTTTTTAGTGCTGAAGAGGGCAATGTTGCAATTTAAATGATCTTTTATTTTATAACAGAAATCATTTTCTGCATTAAGAATTGCATAACCTTCTTTTCTTGTGCTTTTGGCCACCACAGATTTTACTTTGGCCATGTCTTCAAGCGTGTCGATACCCTTTGAACCAAGGTGGTCTTCAGTGATATTTGTAATAATGCTAATATCGCAACGGTTGAATCCCAGGCCAGATTTTAAAATGCCTCCGCGTGCGCATTCAAGCACTGCGAAATTTACATTTGGATCGAACAATACATCCTGAGCGCTTTTGAACCCTGTACAATCCCCTTCATACGTCAAATGAGTATCAATGTAAATTCCTTCGGTAGTACAATAGCCCGGTGTATAACCAACCTGTTTGGCAATATGTGCAATTAAACGTGTTGTAGTTGTTTTGCCATTAGTTCCGGTTACGGCCACAATAGGAATTCTTGCATCCGCTTCTGTTGGCATCAGCATATCAATAATTGGTGCGGCAACATTTCTTGCTTTACCTTTCTGAGGATTTGAATGCATCCGTAATCCCGGGCCTGCATTTATTTCGATAATGGCGCCAATTTCGCGGGTAAGGGGAGCTTCAATGGATGAGGCTATAATATCTATTCCGCATATATCAAGGTTAAATAATTTTGCAATTCTTTCAACCATAAATTTTGTTTCGGGATGAACACGATCCGTTACATCCTCGGCGGTTCCTCCGGTTTTTGTGTTCGCTATGTCTTTAAGAACAAGGGCTTCGTCTTTTGGCAGAACAGAATCAAGTGTTAGCCCATGCTCTTCAAGTATTTTTTTTGTTACATCGTCTACTTTAATTAACGCAAGCACATGCTCCGCGCTTGTTCCTCTGTCAGGATCAGCATTTGCTTCATCAATTAATTGCTGAATGCTGGAAATTCCATTCCCTACTATGGTTGCAGGTATGCGTTTAGCAACTGCAACCAGTTTGTAATTAACAAGAAGGAAACGGTAATCATCTCCTTTAACAAATTCTTCAACAATAACAGCTTCGGAAATTTTTCTCGCAGTATTAAACCCTGACAATGCGTTGTCAAAATCATTGATGTTGGTTGTAACTCCTTTTCCATGATTTCCTTCGAGGGGCTTAGTAGCCATCGGAAATTTTATTTCGGTAATTTTTTCGTATAGCTCCTGTTCGGTGTTAACTATAATACCCTTTGGAACAGGTACGTTAGCTTCCTCTAAAATTTTTTTTGTTTCTGCTTTGTCATAAGCCAATTCCATTCCGAGTCCGCTTGTTGTATCTGCTACCGCTGTACGAATTTTTTTTTGTTTAGTTCCATAACCAACGGTTATTAGCGAACTGTTATCAAATTGTCTGTAAGGGATGCCTCTTTTAATTATTTCATTAAGAAGATAGGTGCTGGTTGATCCAATGTCATACTTTTTGCGTATAGATTTCAGTTCTTCTATTTCCTTATCAATATCCGGGTTTTGATTATTCAGAAAGGCTTTGGTAATTCTTAATGCAGCTTCACCGGCATATTCGCCGGCAGTGTCAATAAGGTATGAGAAAATTATAAAGTATTCTCCTTTGGTTTTCCCGGCTTTTGATTTAGTGAAGTTACAGAGCATTCCAGCCCGGTTTTGCAGTTCAAGAGCTATATATTTAATTACTTGAACACTTCCTGTGCAGATGCAATCTTCGATATGATATTTAGAAGAAAGACCAGGGAAGACCTGTACAGCTTTTTGTACAAGGTCCCTGGTCTGCATTTCTGTTAATTCATTAAGTTGTACTTTTAGCACTATTAATGATTTTTGTTCCGTTGACCATAAATTGGGTCCACGTAACACCTGAGTTTCGATAATTTTCATAGTTGTTGCTAAAAGAAATGATAATGGTCTATCTCGTTAACCTGCTAAAATTAATCTTACTCTTCTTCGTCTTGTTCTACTTCACTTGCAGCTTCAATATTAATTGTGGATTCTGCAATTTCGGTTAATGAGTGATCTGCATTTTTTTCTTCTTCCAGAATTTCATTTAAAATTGTAGCGGCATCGTCAAGGCCCAATGTTTGGGCAAAAGTGCGCAATGTGCCATAGGTAGCCTGTTCATAATGTTCAATTTTTTGTGTGGCCGAAATAATGGCTGCATCGCGCATGGCACCTTCTTCAGATGAGTTCATAATTTCTTCTGCTTCTCTGATTAAACCGCTTATGGCTTCACATTTTTTAGCTGCAACTTTTTTACCTATTATTTCAAACACGCGTTCAACCTTACGTACCTGATTTTCTGTTTCCTCGAGGTGGTTATCCAGCGCTTCTACAAGCTGTTCAGAAGTAGATTTTTTAATCATTTTCGGTATAGCTTTCGTAAGCGTTTTTTCTGCCCAGTATATTTCTTTCAGCTCTGTCTCCATAAGGTGCAGTAGTGTTGATTCTTCCATAATGTATTCTGCTCTCTGAGGCTTGGATGATGATTTGCTTTTACTTCTTGTTTTCATAATAGATTTTTAAGGATTAATAATTTGAATATTACAGGAAAATAATATACCTGCTTAACTCTTTTTAAGGAAATGAGTATTACCTTTCTTAGGTGTAGCATAAAGTCTACAACTTGCAAGAGCTGTATTAATAAAGGGAAGCAGAGCTGGCACAAAATTATTTGGGCCGATGATATATAAAGCTTTCCAGATGTGATTATTAAATGTTAAAAATAACAGAGTTAATTACTGGAGGCTTAACCCTGTCGTACGCATTATGGAAAATCCTACAATGACAGGATTTTAACAGAAAAGCCCTGAAATTAGTTGAGATCAATTATACCGCTCTTTATGGCATATTTCAGGAGACTAAGAAGGTTTTTAGATTTTGTTTTTTTGTAAATATTACCGCGATGAAAATCTACAGTGTGCATTGATATTTTTAAAGATTCAGCAATCTGTTTGTTTGTTTTTCCTTCGCAGATCTCTTTTAAAATATCTATTTCCCTATCGCTCAAAGACATTGCGTCAAGAACAGGGTTAATTGCTTTTTCTTTTTGAAGGCCTCTTAACATTGCTTCTGAAACTGATTTGTCAAAGTAATATCCTTCGGAATAAACAGTATGAATGGCTTCGAAAAACGAATCCGGATCACAGTTTTTAGGTAAATAAGCTCTCGCTCCTTTAGACATCAGTTCAGAAATGAAATTAACGCCGGCATACATGCTTAGCATGATCACCTTCATATCCCCGAATCGTTTGTTGATAACATCGAGCGCTTCGGCTCCACTCATTACAGGCATTTCAATGTCAAGCAGGATGATATCGGCCTCGGTATGTTTCATGAGTTCAAGGAGCTCTTTGCCATTTGAAGCTTCAGCTACTACTTCAATTGCAGGATCTTCTTTTAATAAAGCGATGAGTGATTTGCGCATTAGCTCCTGATCTTCGGTAACTATTATTCTGATTTTATTTTGGGCGTTGTTGTTCACGGTTCTTTTGGGTAGAAATACCTACTTGTTCACGGAGGTAATGTTGTTTTTGAAAAAATACTGTTCTGATATTCAAACTTTTAATTTTATTTTTGTTTTGTATGTTATCTTTTTTATTGGATGTGTATAGATTTCGATTAAGGGTTATAAAAAAAATAATGTTTAAACATACATTATTCCTTTTTTTCAATACCTTCCTTTTAAGTCTATATTACGCAAATATATCAAACATATTGAAATCGTATGATTAAACTTAAGGAAATAATAATGCATCTGGACGAGGGAGTGTTCGAATCTCTTGAGAGGTCGTTTGTTAAAAACAAGGCAGACAACTTTTTATATTTATTGAAATCTTACCGCAATAATAAAAAAGATGCTGAAATAATTGATACACTTAATGTTAATTCAAATTCATTTTATGTTCTTAAATCAAGGTTATTCGACAAGATTCAGGAACATTTATCGGGTGATATTTATGTAAGTAAGGAAGAATTGCTAAAAAAGCTGAACACAATACCGGAAATATGCGTAAAAGAACCACGTGAAGTGGCTACAGCTTTTTTAAAAAAGCTCGAAAAAGACCTTCTTCAATATGATATGCATAACGAATTACTGATTGTATATAGTGCGCTTAAAAAACTGCATTTGTATTCTGAGAAATATTTTCACTATTCTCAGCTATTTAACAAACACATTGCTTTCAGTTTATCATTGGAAAAAGCCGAAGAAACATTGGGAAATTTTAATCGTGTTTTAGGACAGTATGGGTTTTCCCGTTCGGCCAGATATCTTGAAACTCTAAAGTTTTTAAGAAAGGAAGTGAATGATCATTATGCTTTAAATCCTTCGCGGCAGATTGAAATAATTAAAAGTTTGATTGAACTACAGCTCTGTATTTTTTGCAATACTGATCTGAATAAAGAAATAAACGTAGAAGAACAATTGAATCAGACTGAAAAAATAATATTGGAACTTCCTGAATCTTCAGCTCATAAAACCTGGCTGCTTGTAGTGCATTTCTTGTGTTTTGAATATTATTACAAGATCAATCAGATAAAAAAAGCCTTGCTTCATTATGAAAAAGTTGCGGCTATGCAAAAACAACTTTTATTGTATTCGAATATTGGGTTAACTTCAAAATTCTTTATTACCAAAATTGCCTTTATGCAGCAGCAGGGCAAGGTTAATGAACTTGCAATGGAGGATCCGAAACAGGTAATATTTGATAAGGATGATACACACTCAAAAGTTCTTTTCACAATATACGATTCAATGGTTAGTTATTACTGTGGCAATATCAGGGAAGCTGCCAATAAACTAAATACCATTTTAAACGAAAATAGTTTTAAGGATTTATTTCATATTAATGCAGATGTTAAATTAACGCTTGCATTTTATTATATCGAAATGAAAGAGTTTGAAATAGCTGATAGTATCATTAAAGGGATTTACCGAAAAATAAAATCAGAAAAAATTGATAACTACTCGAACATTTTGGATATAATTAAAGTATTTGAAATAGAAATTAAACAAAGCGGTGGAAATATAACCGATAAACAGAAAGATCATTTTACATTGTTCACCGCAAGAAATAAAAAGGAAAACGAAGTGTTAAGACACCTAATAATGGAATTTGAAAACAAGTATAACTAAAAAATATTATGAAACTAAAAGAACCGAAATTTAAGTATAGTAGCGTTATGCTTATTGATGATAACGAACTTGATAATTTTATTAATGAGAAAACGCTTGAGGCGAATCATTTTGCAAAAAAAATATATGTAAATACAAGTGCTAAGAGCGCTCTTGAATTTTTAAATAATCTAATAACAATGGGTGTTGAGTGTGAAAGTATGTATCCCGAAGTTATTTTTGTTGATATTAATATGCCAATTATGGATGGTTTTCAGTTTATTGAATACTATATGAAAAACATTGAGGAAAAAATGTCAAAACCAAAACTGGTAATATTAACTTCATCGGTATATCACGAGGACAAGCAAAAAGCCAATGAGATTTCTAAAAGTATTATTTTTTTAAACAAACCTCTTACTAAGGTAATGCTTGATAAAATTTAATGCAATGTGGTTCTGTTATGAATATTCCAATGAAAGGCTGTCGTAGTACATTTTGAAACTTCTGGTAATCTGTTTCCACAGCAATATCCTCATTGAGCAATTGCCTGCATTACCTACTGTACAAATTATCTATAACATTATCGGTGTATCCATTTGCTGTAGTTCTTTCTGAAAAATGGAGACAAAGGATTTAAACATAATTTTAAAAGTCTTTCTAAAGCTTTACTTACAGATTGATCGGAAACGCGAAAGGTTAACCAGGGATCAGCCTTTATATCCAATGCGTTTAAATCATGGCTATAAATGCTCTACATTTTTTGATAAAATCTTAAATATAAAAGATTTTTGAAGAACTTGTACCTGTGTTCAATAATGACAAACCTACCTTTATTATTTAACAATGATTATTATTAATGCATATGAATATCCGGCAAAAAAAATATACACTTTCAGAGGGTTGGGAAACAGAATTAGAATGTACCGTTGCTCTTTCTGATTACCAATTGGTACTGGTTTTTGGGAACATGGCACTGCTTTCTAAAGCTTCAGTTTATGCTAACGTCCGCAATGAATATCCCTCAGCGGCAATTATTTTCAGTTCAGGTTCCGGTAGTATCACAAACACTTCGGTAAACGAAGATTCAATTTCAGTTACGGCTATTAATTTCACAAAAGCAAGCATAAATACCGCAGCTGTTAACCTTTCAGAAGTTAAAAGTGATTATGAGGCCGGATGCAAGCTTGCCAGCGGAATTAAAAAAGATGGATTAAAATACATTTTAGTTTTATCAGATGGACAATTAGTAAACGGAAGCGAACTTGTAAAAGGACTTCAGGAAAATTTTTCTGATAATATTCTTATAACGGGTGGACTAGCAGGAGGGAACGAACTATCCGGACAAGCAATTGTGGGATTAAATGAGGTGCCATATCCTGGTCGCATTGTCCTTGTTGCTTTTTATGGGGATATAATACTAAATTATGGAAGTGTTTGTGGCGGGACGCCATTTGGCCCTGAAAGACTTATTACAAAATCAGAAAAAAATGTACTTTATGAATTGGATGGAAAACCAGCGTTGGATATTTACAAATTATACCTGGGTGATGAAGCAAATCATCTTCCTGCCTCAGCTTACCTGTTCCCGATATGCATTGGGCCTGTAAGTTCTGTAAATACGGTTGTAAGATCAGTTCAGTCAATAAATGAAGCAGAAAAAAGTCTTCGCTTTGTGGGAAATATACCCCGGGGATATTATGCTCGATTCGTACAGATCCAATCAAATAAACTAGTTGAAGGGGCTACGGAAGCAGCTAAAAACGCTTCAGGAAATTCAACTCCTGAACTTGCAATATTGATTAGTTGCATTGGTAGAAAACTCGTGTTAAGCCAAAGGGTGGAGGAAGAAGTTGAAGCGGTGAAGGCTGTATTGGGAAGCAATGTGGTTTTAACAGGCTTTTATTCAAATGGTGAAATATGTCCTCTGTTGAATACATCAAAAAGCGAATTGCATAATCAAACCATGACAATTACCACTTTATCAGAAAAATAGGAAATATATGAATAAGTTGTTACTTCGACAGATGCAGAAATTTATTGGAAACCCAAGCCAAATACCCGCCAGGTTCACCGCTCTGTTTAACGCTATTAGTGAGTGTTATGATCACTATGAGAAAAATCTTGAAATACTGGAACGTTCACTTGAAATAAGTTCCAAAGAACTGATTGAACTTAATAATAAATTGAAGTCTGACATTTGTGAACGGGAAAACACTGAAAGGGAATTAAAAATCGTTCACAATGAACTTAAACTTTTATTTGAGAACATTGATGAAATTTTATTTTCTTTTGATGTTGTTAATAATAAGATCACCCAGATTTCATCGGCCAGTGAAAAAATATATGGTTATAAGCCGGAGGAGTTTTATGAAAATCATGATTTATGGAAACAGGTCGTACATCCTCAGGATAAATATATTTCCGAGAAACAATTTAAGCGACTCATTGGAGGTAATAAGATTACAACGCAGTATCGCATTATCCATAAAAATGGTAACATCAGGTGGATTGAGAATCGTATTATTCCAACTATTGATGATGCGGGCGTGCTTATTCGGGTGGATGGTATAACCAGCGATATTACGGAAAAGATTGAACGAGAACAGAAATTAAGGGAAAACGAACTGAAGTTAATTGAGAATGAAAAAAAGTACCGGATTCTTTTTGAAAATAACCCAATGCCCATGTGGGTTATAAGCCCACATACCTTTAAATTTATGAACGTTAATGACGCTGCAATTAAACATTATGGATATAGCCGGGAAGAATTTCTTGCAATGAGTGTTCCCGATATTAAGCTGGAGGCTGACAAAGTTTCCTTTTTGACATTTATGCGTCAAACAGAAATTAAGCGTACAAATATTCGTACCAGGCATGTAAAAAAGAATGGAACAGTAGTAAACGTTGATGTAAGTGTAGACAGTATCAATCTGGAAGGTGAACAAGCCCTGATTGTATTATCTAATGATGTTACTGAGCGAATAAAGGCGGAACAAAAACTCAAAATCAGTAATGAGCGTTATGAACTTGTAACAAGAGCAACCAGTGATGCCATTTGGGATTGGAACCTTGGAACCAACGAGTTGTATTGGAGTGAAGCTTATGAAAAACTATTTGGATACCGCATTTTAAATGAAGAATCAAACGTAAACTCCTGGATAAATAGAGTTCATCCTGACGATTTGGAAAAGGTAACCAAAGGTATTATGCACGCAATAAACAATTCTCATACTAATTATTGGGAGGAGGAATATCGCTATATTCGTGCAGACGGCTCTGTAGCTTATATTTATGATCGGGGCTTTGTTATTTATGATGAGCATAAAATGCCTGTAAGAATGGTTGGCGCCATGCAGGACATAAGTAAACGAAAAAAAACAGAAGAACATTTGCAGAAATCCGAAGCCAATCTTAGAAATATTCTCGAAAATACGGATACGGGTTATATTTTGCTTGATGAAAATGGAAAAGTCCTTTCTTTTAACAAAGTAGCTAATGATTTGGCCAAAGAAGAACTGAGCGAAACATTAGAAGAAGGGAGGGATTATATTTCTCTGATGCCCGAGGTAAGAAAAACAGAAGTTGAGTTGGCTATTAAGAACGTTCTTTCAGCCGTTAGTCCAATTCATTACGAAGTCCTTTACGATAGGCATGATGGTAACTCTATCTGGCTGCACATAAGTATGTATCCAATTCTTAATCACAATAAAAAAATTCTGGGTCTTAGTGTGGTAACAACAGATATTACAAAAAGAAAAAGTGCTGAACAAATGCTCCTGAAGTCAGAAGCAAATCTTCGTACCATATTTGATAATACAGATGTTTCGTATGTACTGCTTGATAAGAAGTTTAATATTATTTCTTTTAACAACAGTGCTGCTGCCAGTTACGCAAAGCAATTGAATGTAAAACTCACTGAAGGGAAAAATTTTTTCGATTACCTGCCGGAGGAACATAAATTAGCAACCAAATCAAAATACGAACTTGTTTTACAGGGAAAGAAGGTTAAGTATGAAGTTAACTTTCAAAAAGCGGATGGAATGTATGAATGGTACTGTATGAACGCCTTCCCGGTTTATGATGATCTCAGTAATATTCTGGGAATAATAATTGCGGGAGAAGATATTACCGGAAGAAAACTGGCGGAGTTGGAAAGGGAAAAAATTACTTCGGATCTTATGGAAAGGAACACTACTCTTGAACAATTTGCATATATAATTTCACACAATCTGCGTTCACCAGTGGCTAATATTACAGGATTGTCAAACCTTATTTTAAATTCAAAGTCACTTGACAAGAAAGATTTTAATAAGTGCATGGAAGGCCTGGCTTTGTCTGTGAAAAAACTTGATGAAATAATTATTGATCTTAACCATATTCTTCAGGTGAGGCGTAAGATCAATGAGAAAAAGGAAGCAGTAAAGTTTTCGGGATTAATTAAAGACATAAAAACGAGTATAAGCAACCTGATAGAAAAAGAAAATATTTTAATTAAGACTAATTTTATTAATGTTAATGAGGTGTTTGCTATTAAAAGCTATCTCAATAGCATTTTTTATAATCTTATCTCAAATAGTATTAAGTACCGGAATCCGTCTCTAAATCCGGTGATAGAAATAAAAAGCAGACTTGTAAATAATAAGGTTCAGCTAATCTTTAAAGATAATGGCCTGGGTATTGATCTTAACAAAAATGATGGAAAAATATTTGGCTTGTATAAGAAATTCCATTCGCATGTTGAGGGAAAAGGCATGGGGCTTTATATGGTTAAAACACAGGTAGAAATACTTGGTGGCACAATTGACGTAAGAAGTGAAGTTAATAAGGGGACTGAGTTTTTGATAGAACTGAATGTTTAAATGAGTGCTCCTAAAATCGTTTATATCTTACATATGTAAAAGGTAAACTGCTATTCCCTTTTTGATCGCACGGACCACAATGTAACTTTGAAGAAAAAAAGTTATGATTAAATATGGATATGTGCTACCTCAGCAAGACAGTTGTTCGGTTTTTAAATTCATAAAACTCGATTTGGAAGAGCAGATGAATTTATTAAGTAATGAAGGGATTTTAGTCGATGGATACGATGAAAAGGAAACTTCGACCAAAGTTTATTTTTTAAACGGCTTCTTTGTTGAAGAAACGATTAATACCAGGACTAAGAAAGTTGTTGAAGTATTGCCTTTCAAGCAAGGATATAAAACCGAAAAATATTTTGAAGTTAGAGAAGTTCTAACTTTAAGAAATAGCCTAAACTAAACGTAATTACTATTATACGATTTAAAAAAATCACTTCTGAAAGGAAGTGATTTTTTTTTTGACGTTTTACGATTTAGAGAGTTACAAAAAGGCAAAATTCTAAATAAGGCAGACTTTGCAATTTTTGTAAAAAACTTACATATGCAACAAGTCTTCTGTAATCAAGGTGCAATCGGGTTTACATAGCAGTTACTTTGAACCATGAAAAACAAAACATTATTATCAATGAAACGAAGAGAAAATAAAGCAAATGGGGTTGCATTAAAAAGAGTAATCGTCGTTATCCTGCTGATGATTATAAAAATCCATCAGCTATCAGCTCAAAAATATGAAAGGAAAGTTCCTGTTAAGGTGGGAGGTGGTCTTGAATTATTCACTTCCGGAAACTGGCACGGTACATTATACTCACCTTCTTTGAGTCTTAATAAAGGTAGAAATATGTTTTATGGTGGCGCATTAATCCAAAAACGTTCTTCTCAGGTTGTTGGTGGCAGGTTCGGTTATTCATTTAATCTTTCAGATCCTAAAGGGAGTCTGGATTATGATGAAGGAAATCAGGAGGAAGATTATCAGCAAGAGCCCGTACAGGAATGTAAAAGTTTATTACACCTTAACTTTTTTTCCTACGTGCAATATATCAACAACGGAGGTCTTTCTTATGTTGCAGCCAGGACTGAACAACTTACTCATAGGGATGGTACCACCAACTGGAACAGCGTAAAATTAAATACCGCGGAAGTGTGTCTTGGTTTTGAGCTTAATGTAAGATTTTCAGAACGCATAACCTGGAAGAATTTTATTGGCGGATCAGTTTATTATCATATCAATTATGTACAGGGTATGTATCATGAACGAGTGGCCCCAACTCTCGTAATAGGAACCGGAATTCATATTTGTCCTCTTTAAATTAATAATAAACTATAAAAAAAATAAAAAATGAAATCAGTAATTATACTTATAGCAATTATATGTTTTAACTTCTGTCAAGGACAGGTTAACATGTATTCAGTAAAATCAGGTAACTGGAATGATAGTACTGTATGGAATACCTTAGCCATTCCAAATTCAACAGATAATGTAACAATTTCTTCGGGGGATACAGTTTGTTTTAATTCTCCCGTTTTTAGTAATGACCTTGTAATTAATACTGGTGCTGTTCTAAACGCAGCCTCCGGAAGTTCGCTGACTGTTAAAGGTAGTTGGACAAACCATGGAAATTTTATTTTTAATCAGTCTACCGTTCTTTTTACTGGTTTATCAAATCAAAGTATTAACGGAACAAGTTCTTCTGTTTTTTATAATATGGAAGTCTCCAATATAAACGGTGTAACAATTAACAGTAGTCCAAAAATTAAAAAACTTCTGAATGTTGTTCAGGGAGTAGTAAATATCTCAGCAGGAAAAAAAATTACCCTTTTATCCGACAGTAATGGAACAGGGGCGATAGCGCCACTACTGAACGGTGCAGATGTGCAGGGTGATGTGGCGATACAACGTTATATCAGTTCAAACGTAACAGGTTGGAGATTTCTTGGTGCACCCGTAAGAACCACATTACAGGATTGGGCTGACAATTTTCTTACAAGTGGGTTTCCTGGATCTGCTTATCCTGCCTTTTATTTCTGCTCAATTTATGGATATGATGAAACCGTGAGTGGCACTTCTGTTAACGGATATGTTATGCCTGCGAGCGTTAGTGATAGTATTCTTCCTGGTAATGGATACTGGTGCTGGATTGGTCCAACTCCATCTGTGGTAGAAGTTACAGGTATACCAGGTAAATTCAATCACACTTTTAGTGTTTCTCTTACTCCTTCAGCCGGAAAAAATGAAGATGGCTGGAATATGATCGCAAATCCATATCCCTGCGCCATAGACTGGGATTCACCAGCATGGACAAAAACTGGTATACAAGACGCCGTTTATATTTGGGATCCCGTTCTCGACCAATACTCAACATACATGAATGGAATTGGAATTAATGGCGGTTCAAATATTATTCTCTCGTCGCAGGCTTTCTGGGTAGAGGCTAATCAAAATAATCCTGTGCTTACTTGTAATGAAAACGTAAAAACTACAGCAGATAATTCTTATCAAAAAACATCACCTTCGAGCGCGATCAAATTAATTGTACAGGGTAATGGATATAAAGATGAGTCTGTAATTTGTTTTTCAAGTAATGGAGATGTTTCAGTTAAGGCCTCGGAAGACGCTGTGAAATTATTTTCTGATAATCCACTTGTTCCATCAATTACTTCAGTTGCAGATACTATTAAACTTGCGATTAATACTCTTCCTGTTCCATCTCAAGAATACACTGTACCGGTATGCTTAAAAGTTGGTGTGAGTGGTACATACACTATCAGCAATAATACTTTTACTTTTCCTTTGAATTGCTGTGTGTTTCTTGAAGACAGATTAACAGGAAATTTCACTGATATGAAGACCGCTTCTTCCTATTCATTCTTTATTGCAGATACTACTTCGGCGCCACGATTTTTATTACATGTTAGTAAACCTTTAATTAAAGCGGTTAATCCTCCAACATGTTCTTATAAAAAGAACGGGAAAGCGGTTATCTCCACAACTTTGCCTGGAAAATGTACTTATACCTGGAAGGATGCATTTGGTAACCCGTTAACTGTTCATTTTTCCGGTGAAGGGAAAGATTCGTTGTCAAATCTTAATCCTGGTTATTATTATGTTGATGTTACTTCTAAAAATGATTTTTGTGGTGTTGTTACCGAAGAGATTATTGTAGATGCGGTAATGCCATTGGCAGTTGCCGCTTCAGTAGTGGATAACGCGTGTAAAGACACTGAAACCGGAGCAATAAATATTTTAAATGTTGCGGGAGGTACATCGCCATATTATTTTAAATGGTCAGATAATAAAACAATTCCTTCTCGACAAAATTTAAAACCCGGCAATTATACCTTGCTGCTTATTGATTCAAAAGAATGTTTTGATACTTCATTTTATTCTGTAAAAACCAAATCCAACCTTCAGGCTGCTTTTAAGATAGTTTCTGATACTGCAAATTTGTATGTAAATCAACCTGTTTTTTTTAAAAATGAATCTTCAGGATCTTCATCTGATATCTGGAATTTTGGCGGAATTACGAGCAATTCTATAAACCCCCAGCATACGTTTGGGAGTGCAGGCATTCACACTGTTGTACTTACGGTTAAAGATAACCATTGCACTAGCAGCATGGAGAGATTAATCCTTGTAAAAGAAATAAAACCCGTTGAAGAGGAAGAAGATGAACAGGTGCAGATATTAAGCTTTGAAGATAAAGCAATGATAAAATTTAACCTCGATGCGGCGGCTGAATCTTCAATCAGAGTGTTTAACTTGGAAGGGAAAGTAATTTATTCGCAAAAACGTCCTGCTCATACTAATACTGAAATCATAGCCCTCGGAGAAAGTCACGGAATGTATTTAGTTCAGGTGGAGGTATACGGGCTTAATGTTCGAAGTAAAATGATTAAATAATAAACCAAATAAAACAACACAATGAAAAAAACAATTATCGCAACCGCATTGTTATTTATTGCCAGCCTGATAAACTCACCTCTTTACGCGGGTAACGGAAAAAAGCCCGCTTCAGATACTACAGTATGTCTTGAAATTAGCGGTAGAGTTTTAAATCTTAATAGAAAAATGAAAGTACCCTATAAGGTTGAACTTATATCGGCAAACAAGGTGATAGATTCTATTTTTATTAATGATAAAAATGAGTTTAGATTTAATTTAAATCGTAACACTCATTACGCTGTAAGAATTACCAAAAAAGGTTATGTAACCCGTTTGGTGAGCATCTATACCGACATTCCGGAAAAAAACCTGAGTTTATATCGTTTTCAATTTGATACCGAACTGATAGAAAAATCATCTTCAAAAAAACTTGATTCAGATGCGCTTGATTTTCCTATCGCGGTTATTTCATTTCATCCGGAACTGAATTGTTTTTATTATAACGAGGAATATACTGCTGATATTAAACGCCAGCTTTATCTCCGAAGATCTTTTTAACCGCGATTAGACAGTAGAAGTCAAAGAAATGGCGAACTACCTGTCTTAGCGGGAGTAACCCCAATTTAGTGTTAGGATTACTTGTGCAATTGATTTGTTGGAAATCCTTACAAACACTTTCATCGCATACAGTTGAATTCTTCAATTGTCTGTTTAGGGTTTAAGTTTGTGTTGTTGAAAGTATAGGTTTGTATTAACCTTATTTTTCTGGGTTTTTAGTAATATAAAATTAACTTTGTTACCGGTTTCCCCCAGCCGGTAACATTGTATTTATGAACCTCAGACAACTGAATTATATTGAAAAGGGAATTAACTGGATTCATGATAAGCTTAATGAAAAACAGTTCCTGATCTTCTCAAGTATATTGGTTGGCGTAAGCGCCGGTCTTGCCGCGGTGATTCTGAAATCGTTTGTCCATTGGATCAGGCTGTACCTTATGGAAGATCTGCTTTTCAATTTTGAGTTTAAGTACATTTATCTTTTGATGCCGGTTATTGGTATCGCATTAACGGTTATTATTACAAAAAAGTTTTTTAAAGGAAATCTTCATAAAGGCACTGATAATATTCTTTTTGCCATAGCAAAAAAAAGTAGCTTCATACCATTTAACCAAATGTATTCACACATTATTACAAGTGGAATTACAGTTGGTTTTGGTGGTTCATTGGGTCTTGAGTCACCCATTGTTAGTACAGGCTCGGCTATTGGTTCCAACTATGCAAAACGTTACCGGCTTGGCTATAAAGAGCGGACCCTTCTTCTTGCAGCTGGTGCTGCAGGTGGAATAGCCGGCGCTTTCAATGCACCTATTGCGGGTATTTTGTTTGCTTTGGAAGTTCTCCTCGTGGATATCAATATTACGGCATTTATTCCTTTACTTATTGCTTCTGCTTCGGGCGCGTTAATATCCAAAATTGTTCTTCAGGAAAGCATCCTGCTTTATTTTAAACTTAAATTACCCTTCGATTATCACAATCTTCCATTCTATATAATCCTCGGACTAATTGCAGGATTAGTTTCTCTTTACCACATTAATTTTTTCGAGAAGGTTGATAAGTGGATGAAGGGAATTAAGTCTGCAACAGCCCGGGTATTGGTGGCAGGAATTTTACTGGCCTCGCTATTCGCAATATTTCCAACATTATTTGGTGAAGGTTATGACAGCATAAAAAATCTGGCTGATATTCAACCTCAATTATTGTATAAGCAAAGTGTGTTTTCAGAGTTTATCAATAATCAGTGGATGGTTTTACTTTTTGTTTTTGCAACTTTTCTTGTAAAGGCAATGGCAGTGGGCCTAACCTTAGGCAGTGGAGGAAATGGTGGTAACTTCGCGCCGTCATTATTCATTGGAGCTTATATGGGTTTCACCTTTTCTTTTTTGCTTAAACTTTTGGGTTTTCATAATATTCCGGTTACCAATTTTATTCTGGTAGGTATGGCAGGAACCTTGTGCGGTGTATTTCACGCTCCGCTAACCGCAATATTTCTTATTGCCGAAATAACCGGAGGTTATGAACTTATTATTCCATTAATGGTTGTTTCTTCTATCAGTTATGTAGTGGTTAAATATTATCATCCCGAATCGGCTGATGTGAGAAAACTTAAGAAACGCGGGACTGTTATCTCCGAGGATAAGGATACAAGTATATTGGGAAAAATTGAAATACATTCTTTGATTGAGCATGATTTCATCAAAATTAATCCTGATGAGAAGCTCAGGGATATAGTTGAGAAAATAAAAGAGTCGAAACGCAATATTTTTCCGGTGGTAAATAAAAACAATAAACTTGTTGGCATAATAACGCTCGATCATATAAAAACGGAAATGTTCAATCAGGAATTGTATGACAGTGTAATTGCAAAAGAATTAATGCAAAAACCAGAGACAAGGATAAAATACAATGAAGATATTTTCTCGATCATGAAAAAGTTTGAAGAATCAGGACAATGGAACCTTCCTGTTACTGAAAAGGGATTGTACGTTGGGTTTCTCTCAAAATCGGGTATTCTTACCAAATACAGGGATGAACTGTTAGCTTCCGTTTAATATTAAGGTTGGCGCTCTCCCTGTTTTTTGTAAACTTTAGTTAGTCGTCCCCTCAAATACACTGAAAGGTATATTTGTAAAGAGTTTGTTCCTAAAACAGGGGTGAAAATTTATCGAAATTCCGGCAGATTTAAGCGGTGTGCTGGCGTTTCGCCGAGGTTGGTTGAGCGAGAATTAATTTTTGCAGTACTTTTACGAGCGGTGGCCGGCCCGTCGCTGAGCGTGCGGAAGGGTGAATTGATTTTTCGTTGGAAAGTCAGCAAAGGCGCTTGCGTTTAAAATTTTTGACAGGTTTGATATTATCAATGGTCAAAAATTTTTTACTTTGCTTCACTTTCAAGAAAAATTAAGAGCGCTGGGGAAGATCGACGGGCCTTGATTTTTGTTTACTTTTCATTAAGGAAAAGTAAAAAAGAAAGTAAAGGGTAAAATTTAAATGGTCATACTGAAAAGAGTCGAAGGATGACTAAGAAAAAGTGGCTAAAGAAAATAAACGACAGATCATTTTTTGAAAGTTAACCAGATATATATGAATACACGCAGGGATTTTATAAGGGTTTCGGGATTACTGGCCGCAGGGGCCTTATTACCACATCAATCATTTTCGCAAATCATAAAGCAGCAGCCACAAAAAATTAAGCCTGCTTTATTGAAGGCAGGGGATACTGTAGCGGTGAGTTCTCCTGCAGGTGCAGTGTGGGATGAAAACCAGATTATCACATTTACAAATATTTTAAAAGGCTTTGGTTTTAATGTGATTCATGGAAAAACACTGAAAGAGAAGTATGGATATTTCGCGGGAACAGATGAGTTAAGGGCTAATGAAATTAACGAGTTGTTTGCTGATAAAAATATCAAAGGTATTTTTTGCATGAAAGGTGGATGGGGATGTGCCCGCATTCTGGATAAACTAAATTATGATTTGATTAAAAAGAATCCGAAAGTGTTGATTGGCTTTAGTGATATTACCGCTTTACTTCTGGCAATAACTACTAAAACAGGTTTGATAACTTTTCACGGTCCTGTTGGAAATTCTGGATGGAATGATTTTACAAAGAGTGTTTTTACATCTGTAGTAATGGAGAAAAAGAAATTTGATTTTCCATTTAACCCATTTAATGAAGAAAAACCTGTCACCATTAACGCGGGAAAGGCAAGCGGGGAGCTTGCCGGAGGCAACTTAACTGTTCTTTCCGCGCTCATAGGAAGCGGTTATTTGCCGGACTGGAATAATAAGATATTATTTCTTGAAGAAGCCAAAGAAGAGCCCTATAGCATCGACAGAATGCTAACGCAATTAAAATTGAGCGGTGTTCTTGATTCAATAAAGGGATTTGTATTTGGAAAATGCGCCAAGTGTTTGGCAGAAGAGCCTGAAAAGGCTTTTACGTTTAACGAAGTACTCATTCAACATATTAAACCACTCGGTATTCCTGCTTTTTACGGAGCCATGATAGGGCATATTGAAAATAAACTAACGGTTCCGTTAGGGATAAACGCGACAATTGAAGCAGATGGCGGATATATTCAGTTGAACGAAAATGCGGTAGTTTAAGCATACCCGAGCGCTAGACTGGCGTTTCGCCGAGATTGCATTGGAGAGAATTAATTTTTTTTCGGCGTTGGCTGGCCCGTCGCTGCGCGTGCGGAATTAGCTTTAATATCATCATAGTTTTAAATACATGTCACCCTGAACTTGTTTCAGGGTCTCAGCACTATTAATTCCGGCAAGGCTATTGATATTAAAAACTGAGATGCTGAATTAAGTTCAGTTGACGGGTTCAATCTTAATTTAGCAATCTAAGATTTTAAATCCTCGTCACCCTGAGTCCTAATTCCCCGCGGGAAAATCAATAATTAATGACGTTGAGAGAATCGGGATCGACCTCAAAGGATTTGGCGTTAAGAAAATAAGGAAACATCAAATGCGAAGGCTTGTGTTGAAGGATGCAGGTGCCTCTCGCGTAGCGCTTCTGCATCCGGCTTGATGTTTTCTTATTTTTAGCCAAAGACTTTGTAGTCTTGCTTTTTGGTTCTTTTTAGCAAGAAAAAGAACGGTCGAAAAACCTGGAAAATTAACGACATACAAAAAACGTCAATGGTAACTTGATTCAATGTCTCAGTATTACTAATCCCAACAAGATTATTCTAGAACTGAGATGCTGAATCAAGTTCAGCATGACGGGTTCAATCTTAATATAGCAATCTAATATTTTAAATCCTTGTCATTCTGGATTTGATTCAGGGTCTCAGCATTATTGATACTAAAACTGAGATGCCTCGTTCCCTCGGCATGACAATGGGTTGTCATTCTGACGAAGGAAGGATCTTAAACCATCCATAAACAGATGCTTCGACTTAGGGCGACTAAGAAAAAGTGGCAATAAAACAAACTATAAAATTCCTTTTCATCCAAGGAAAAGTAAAAAATAAAAAAACATGAAATTACTTTTTGAAGGCTTAACAAATTTAGACTACCAACTACGGTGGTTTCGAGAGCCTCAACCACCGTACCCGTGCGCTTGTCTGGCCTGTCGCTGAGCGAGTGAAAGTGAATTGATTTTACGTTAAACCCGCGGTATACAGTAGAAGCCAAAGAACTTGGCAAAGCTAACTGTCTTTAGTCGCAGATAACACATGTCATGCTGACGAAGGAAGCATCTGTTCTATACTTAACGAAAATAGTTTAAATACCAATCATACTTTTAAATCCTTGTCATTCTGGATTTGATTCAGGGTCTCAGCATTATTGATGCTAAAACTGAGATGCCTCGTTCCCTCGGCATGACAATGGGTTGTCATTCTGACGAAGGAAGGATCTTAAACCATCCATAAACAGATGCTTCGACTTAGGGTGACTAAGAAAAAGTGGCAATAAATCAAACTATAAAATTCCTTTTCATCCAAGGAAAAGTAAAAAATAAAATACTTTTAAAGTCTCACTTTTCTGCTTTACTGCAAAGTTCATTCATAATCCATAAATACCTTGCTATAATCTATAGCTTTCCTACCCCAGTTATATACCAGTCCTATAGGAGTCCTATATGACTCCTATATGACATTGTGGCATAACATGCTTTTTAGCATATAATAATTTACCCTAAAATACTCTGAGTGTCTTTTTTTGTGAAGAGTTTATTCTAAAAAACTAAGGGTAAAATTTTCCGAAAAACATGCGGACTAACAAACCAAAATACTTTGTCTTTAGGTTAGAGTTATACGGTGATGAATTATTTAACACTATTATCTATAAATTGTAGCAATACCAAAACACTGCGTGCCTTAACTTTAGAAGGTGTTCGCGATAATTGACATTGAAACCTGCGGAGGTAAATTTGAATTTCAGAAAGGAAGGATCACAGAAATTTGTATCCTGGTGCATGACGGTTTGCAGGTGATAGATAAATTCACTACCCTGATAAATCCAGAGTGTTATATTTCGCCTTACTTTACAAAGCTTACCAACATTACCAATGAAATGGTGGAAGATGCTCCGAAGTTTCATGAAGTTGCTAAGAAAATAATTGAAATGACAGATGGCTGCATTTTTGTGGCCCATAATGTTGGTTTTGATTACAGTTTTATTAAAGCGGAGTTTGCTTCTTTGGGCTATAAGTATCGTCGTGAAACTTTATGTACGGTGCGCTTAAGCCGTAAGCTAATGCCAGGCAGAATTTCATACAGCCTTGGTCATTTGTGCGCTTCGTTGGGAATAGAAATTCACGGGCGTCACCGGGCCGAAGGCGATGCAGTTGCAACAGCGGAACTGTTTGATCTTTTACTCCGGTTAAAATCTGATCATCCTCAATTTAAAAACATGGGAGTGGAGCAGATCATGAGCCGGCGAATTGACAAAATAAAAGAATACATTTTAAAAAAGCTTCCCGAAGAATGCGGTGTTTATTATTTTTTGAATAAAGAACAACAGATCATTTACATTGGTAAAAGTACCAATATGTATCAAAGGGCAATCAGCCATTTTAATACCGCCGAGAAGAAGGGAAAGAAAATGCTGAATGAACTTTTTAATGTTGATTTTGTTAAGACTGGGAGTGAACTGATAGCTCTTCTTCTGGAAGCTGATGAAATAAAAAAGCATAAGCCTAAATATAACCGTATGCGCAAGTCGGATGTGTTCACGCATACAATCGATTGGTTTAAGGATGAAAAAGGTATTATTAATTTCAAAGTATCGGAATATGAAAATTCTGAGAACGCGCTTCTGTCTTTTAACTCGTATATGTCAGCGCGCGAAAGGCTTGAACAACTTTTGGATTCCGAAACACTCTGTCTGAAATATTGCGGACTTACCGGCGAAGATTCTGTTTGTTTCAATCATCAAATCAAACAATGCAATGGTATATGCGCTGGCGAAGAAGAACCGGAACAATACAACAAGCGCGCGCAAAAAATTCTTGATCAGTATATTTTTAAGAAAAAAGATTTTATTATTCTGGATAGGGGAAGACAAGAAGAAGAACGATCGTTAATACTTGTTGAGGACGGAAAATATAAAGGTTATGGTTATCTTGATACAACACATCAGGTAGCTTGTGAAGAAGAATTAAAATACGTTACTTCTCCAAAAACCTATTATCCGGATTGTGACAATCTCGTTCGCAGCTGGATGAATACCGCCAGCAGGTATAAGGTAATTCCATTGTAAAACAAAATAGACAACCGCATTGTCATCCTGACGAAGGAAGGATCTTAAGGGTTCTTGTCATCTTGAACAAAGTGAAAGATCCCAAACCAGAAGTAAACAGATGCTTCGTTCCTCAGCATAACAACGAATTTTCATCCTGACGAAGGAAGGATCTCCAAAGGAAAGAGACTGGAAACATAAAGAATAGATACTTCGTTCCTCAGCATAACAAACGAATTGTCATCCTGACGAAGGAAGGATCTCCAAAGGAAAGAAATCGGTGCAATAATTTTCCCGTGCTCTTATGTGCGATGGGCTGGCGTTTCGCCGAGGCGGCGTTGGAGAGAATTAATTTTTACGTGAGAATTCAGCGGGGCGCTTGCGTTTTTATTTTGCGCTTAGAATATTTAAACGGCGCAAAATATTTACGTCGCTTGAATTTTCCGGAAAAATTAAGTGCGGGCCCGTAGAAACGACATTTGAAAAACAGCGTAGCAAATCAAAGACTATTTTAAGCGGTGGCCTTGCGCTAAACAAACGCCAGCGTGCATAAAACAAATTATTAAATTTAGGCAGCAATGGCGCACGCCTTGTTTGCGGGGTAAAATAGTTTGTAGATTTCAAGCTGTTTTTCAGAAGTCTTGATTTTTTTGCTTCTTTTTTCATCAAGGAAAAAAGAAAGGCGAAAATCAAGAGCGCTAAGCAAGATCGACGGGCCTTGATCCGCCGCGACGGATTGTTTACTTTTCATCTAAGGAAAAGTAAAAGAAAATAAAAGGTAAAAATTCCGGTAAGATAGTTGTAGTCACCCAGCACTTGATTCAGAGTCTCAGCAGTATTAATACTAAGACTGAGATGCTTCGTTCCTCAGCATAACAACGCATTGTCATCCTGACGAAGGAAGGATCTTTGACAGAAAGAATACTGGACAATAAGAATAGTTGCTTCGTTCCTCAGCATGACAACGCGGTGTCATCCTGACGAAGGAAGGATCTCAAACAGAAAGAAAACCGGAAACATAAAGAACAGATGCTTCGACTCCGCTCAGCATGACAATGCGGTGTCATCCTGACGAAGGAAGGATCTCGTATCAGGAATGTAAAAAAACAATAAGAGCAAAAGCTTCGTTCAATGTGACAAAACTCAATTTTTGAGACAATCCTTTCTGCTTTCGAAAATTAGAATATTATCTTTTCTTTTTTCCTTTTTGTTTAGCGTTCGATTTCTTCGCTATTTTTTTAGGAGCAACTTTCTTAACAGCTTTTTTAACTGCTTTCTTTACCGTTTTTTTAGCTGGTGTTTTCTTAACGGCTTTCTTAGGAGCTGCTTTTTTAATCGCTTTCTTTTTAACCGGTGTAGATTTTTTCTTTGCCGCTTTTTTAACCGGTTTTGCAGTTTTCTTCGCTGCTGTTTTCTTAACCGCTTTTTTAGCAGTCTTCTTAGCTACAGTCTTTTTAGCAGGTTTTGCCGAAGATGTTTTTTTCTTGGCTGGTTTTTTTGTTGCAACTTTTGTTGCAGCCGGTTTTGACTTTGCCGGAGCGCTTGCAGATTTTTTAATTTCTTTTTTTACTGAAGCTTTCTTTTCTCTTTCTTCTTCTTCCTCTTCTGCTTCGGCGCGTTTAATGGCATCTATTTCCAGTAATAATTCAGGAGCAATATCATCGGCTACTTCAAAATCCTGTATTGTAAGGTCAAGATGCTCAATGTCCGATTCAAGTCCCGTAAGATCCATCTCCGCTTTTAGGAAAGTAATCCTGTCAGTAAGGGCTTTAAAAATTTCGTCAATGGTTCCTATTCCATCAATGGAGTGGAATTTTCCCTGTTCGCTGTAATATGTTTTTAATGGTAATGTTTTAGTGTTATACTCCTTAATTCTGCGACGGATCACATCTTCATTAGCGTCATCAGGGCGTCCGCTTTCTTTACCACGAAGTAAAAGTCGTTTTGTAAGTTCTTCATCATTTACTTCAAGGGCAAGCATGGCGCTAATGCCGGTGCCTTTCCGTTGTAAAAGATCATCAAGCGCTACGGCCTGCGCTGTGGTGCGCGGAAAGCCATCAAAAATATAACCCTTGGCGTGTGGATTCGCGTCCAGCTTCGACTCTATCATTCCAATTACAATATCGTCACTCACCAGTTCGCCGCGGTCCATTACTTCTTTTGCTTTACGGCCAAGCTCTGTGCCGTTAGCTATTTCGTTACGCAAGATATCGCCGGTACTTAAGTGTACCAGTCCGTATTTATTAATGAGTTTTTCTGATTGTGTACCTTTTCCTGCGCCCGGAGGGCCAAATAAAACAAGGTTTAACATATTTTCCATGGTATATATTTTAAGCTAAAACGTAAATTTCTTTGAGGTTTCTTCCCTGGCCGTCGTAATCAAGGCCATAGCCAACAACAAAATCATTCCCAATTTCCATTCCCACATAATCTATCTTAAATTGTTTTTTATAAGCACCCGGCTTTAGCAGAGCAGAAGCTACTTTCACCTGCTTAACATTTTTTCTTTGCAGCAAATTAAAAAGTTTTTCTATGGTTACACCGGTATCCACAATATCTTCAACAATTACAACTGTTCTTCCTGAAAGGTCTTCGCTTAGGCCAATGAGTTCAGTAACCGCGCCTGTGCTGCTGGTGCCGTGGTAGCTTGCAACTTTAATAAATGAGATTTCGCAGGGAATTGTTACTTCCTTTAACAGATCTGCCGCAAACATAAAGGAACCATTGAGCACCCCAAGAAATAAAGGGAATTCATCTTTTAAATCAGAGTTGATTTTTGTTGCGACGTTTTTCACAGCGTCACTGATTTTTTCAGCAGAAATAAAGGGTTTAAACTGCTTATCTTTTATGGTAATTAGTTTAGTCACGGGCAAGCAAATATAAGATTTTTTGTTATTGCTATATTTGCAGCATCGCAGAAACAGGAAAAAATACAGATAAGGCCGCTGAATTGCTTTTAAGAGGAGAATTGGTGGCAATTCCAACCGAAACAGTGTACGGTTTGGCAGCCAACGCGTTGAATGAAAAAGCTGTATTGGCCATATTTGAAGCCAAGCAAAGGCCGTTTTTTGACCCACTGATTATTCATTTACCCTCTGTGAAGTTAGTTGAAACCTATGCAGAGCTTAAGGATGAACGTTTAATAAAGCTTGCAAATAAATTCTGGCCGGGGCCCTTAACGCTGCTTTTGCCTAAAAAGGAAATAATTCCTGCAATTGTAACATCAGGCCTGGAACGTGTTGCTGTGAGGGTGCCGGATCATAATTTAACGCTTGAATTATTAGAAAAGGTAAATGTTCCTTTGGCCGCCCCAAGCGCCAATCCTTTTGGATATGTGAGCCCAACCGAAGCGGCGCATGTTGAAAAGCAGTTGGGAGATAAGGTGGCATATATACTGGATGGAGGCACCTGCAAGGTAGGGTTGGAATCAACAATAGTTGGGGTAGAGGAGGGCAAGGTTTGCGTTTACAGGCTGGGAGGTTTGGAGGTTGAAGAAATTGAAAAGTGCATTGGTAAAGTTGAGTTAAGAATAAACATTTCAAGCGACCCTAAAGCGCCCGGACAACTGAAAAGCCATTATGCCCCTAAAAAGCCTGTGATAATTGGTGACATAAACCAACTAATAAAAGAGCATAAAGGAAAGCGAATAGCCGTAATTGCTTTTGGCAAAACGGATATTGCTTCAGAAAATATTACCCTGTTTAATCTATCGGAAAAAGGCTTGTTACAGGAAGCAGCTTTGAATTTGTTCCGTTACCTGCGCCTTGCCGACGAAAGTAATGTGGAATTGGTTATTGCCGGCAAAGTGCCTGATGAAGGATTGGGCAAGGCTATTAATGACAGGCTAAGAAGGGCGGCGGGATGATTCTAAGTTTTTTCAATACCATGAAACATTTTATATGGCCATGGCTTCTGGCCTGCTCCCCAGGAAAATAACCACAAAAGTACGCTGGACCCACACGCTGTTAGGTGCAGAACATTAAGGAATAAATAGTCCTACAAATTCAAAAACTTTTACCACACCAGGAACTGTCCTGTTTACCTTGATCCAAAAAGCTGTCGATTCAACATTTTTCTTGATTTCGTTGTGTAAGCTCCCCCAAAATTAGGACTATTTGTTAGTAGAAAAAAATACTAATAAATTAACCTAATCAAAATGAAGAAAAAACGATTCAGTCCGGAGCAGATAGCTGCTATTTTAAAAGAGTTTGAC
>Ga0255338_1000877_pt1 | contig 71573 bp, 66 predicted proteins | sample MeOH1_35cm_T4_19_FD_203715 | JGI IMG/M metagenome (GOLD analysis project Ga0255338, IMG submission 203715) | Sandy soil microbial communities from University of British Columbia, Vancouver, Canada - MeOH1_35cm_T4_195 | ecosystem: Engineered > Artificial ecosystem > Sand microcosm > Unclassified ... | reverse complement strand
GTCCGGTGGGGAACCCGGTTCCAGCCCATGATCTTCGCGGCAACGGACGGCATGACCGAACTGGACGTGAGACGCCTGGACGCCCTGGATGAGACGGTCAGGCCCCCTGGCTCAACTCCATGAGTACACCCCCGGTCTCCGCGGGATGGATGAAGGCCACGCGGCAGCCGTGGGCGCCGCTCCTCGGGGCCTGGTCGATCATGCGCACGCCCTTGGCCAGGAGTCCCGCCACGGCCACGTCGATGTCATCCACCTCGAAGCAGACGTGGTGGATGCCGGGGCCGCGCTTCGCGAGGAACTTGCCGATGGGGCCCTCGGGATCGGTGCTCTCCAGGAACTCCAGGGTGCTCTCGCCCACGGGGAAAAAGGCGGTCTTCACCTTCTGCTCCGCCACCTCCTCGGTATGATCCGCGGACAGGTCGAAGAGCCGTGCCATGCGCGCCATGGCCTCGTCCAGGGCCGGCGCCGCGATGCCCAGGTGGTTGATGCGCAGCAGTTTCATGCGGGCTCCCGGAAACAGTGTAGGACGGAGTCTGGAGTCTGGTCTCCAGACTAAAGGGCCGTGTGCTTCCCGGATGATCGGGGAAAGACCTCCTTCGCACAGTCGGGGCAGATGCCGTGGGTGAACTCGGCGAAGGTGCGCTGGATGTGATCGAAGGGCGTGATGGCCCGGTAGGTGCCGATGCTGCCGCCGGACTGGGCGAAGGCCATGAACTCCGGGGATACGAATTTCTGGCCGATGGCGGTCCCGGCGCTCACGGGTTCCGGATGGCGGGCAATCAGCCCCAGGTCCAGGTCCCGGAGGGCCACGGAGCCGTGGGCCCCCACATCCAGGGCGGAAAAGGCCTTGGTGAACTGGTCCAGGGAGATGACCGCGTGCGCCATCCCCGCGAAGCTGTGATCGGGGTGCTCGATGCGCCGGGCCCGTGATCAACCACGCCCTGGGCATTGGTGGTCCGGATGGCCAGCAGCTCCGGCGCCCGTTCATGCTGCCGGCGGATGAAAGCATCCAGATCCTGCCGACCCCGGCCTGCAGCCTCAGCAGGAAGCGCTTGGGAGCGAAGATCTGGATGGGGGCGTCCTGGGAGGATTCCATGGGATCCACGGGAAAGGTCACTTGGAGATCCTAGCAACCCTTGGGAAAGGACCGCCCCAGGCGGGATCCCCGACCTTCAGCAGGTTTTGTCAGTGCTGGCAGGCGGGAGCCATGCCCAGTGTCACGGTATCTCCAGCCACCTGGATCTTGCCCTTGTTGCCCAGGAAGGCGATGACACCCTCGAAATCGAAAGTGTCCCCATGGCAGTTGCAATAGGTGGCAGCGGCGCCGTGGGCGGCGACGGAGGCGGCGCGCAGCTCCCCCAGGCCGCAGCTCCCACCCTTCTCCACCAGCAGGGACAGCAGGTCGTGGCCGTAGAGGGGTTCGGACATGGCGGGCTCCTGTTCAGGAGTCGTGACTCCTGAACCAAGTCTACCGGGGTTGGCCGTGACGGGGATCACGCGCCCTGAAGGGAAAGTCCCACTTCCCGCAGCAGGGGCTCGGGGCTTAAGTTCCGGGCAAGGTTCCGCAGGGAGTCCAGGGCGGCCTCCTGGGGTGGCCTCAGGTCCCGGGGCTGGGCCGCCAGGGGCTCCAGGGCCGCCCGCCAGGGTTCGAGCGCCGGGGCCTCGCCGACGCGGAGCCGTGCCAGGTCCGCCAGCAGGCGCAGGAGCAGTTCCAGGGGCTGGCGCAGCTGTTCACCCTGGGCCAGGGGGGATTCCTTCTCGGGCAGCAGCGCGCCGCCCACCTCGCTGAAGGAGCGCCCTCTCAGCAGGGCGAGCCAGGCCTCCATCTGGGCCTCGGCGCGGCGGAAGGCGACCTCATCCAGGAAGCGCAGGCCCCCCTCCCCCAGGGCGGTCCAGCGGGGATGGTCGGCCTCGGTCCAGCCATTCTGGACGGCCACGGCCCAGGCCTCCTCCGGGCCGAGGGGGGCGAAGGGGATGCGTTCGCAGCGGCTGCGGATGGTCTGGAGCAGGGCTTCGGGACGATGCGTCACCAGGATGAAGTGGGTGTCCGCAGGGGGTTCCTCCAGCGTCTTGAGCAGGATGTTGCCGCTGGATTCGTTGAGCCGGTGGGCCTCCTCCACCAGGATCCAGCGGTGGCAACCCACGGGCGGCGCCAGGGAGGCCCACTCGATGACGCCCCGGCTGAAGCGCGGCTGGCCGTCCGAGTCCAGGCCCTCGCGGATCTGGTCGATGCGGATGACGCCCGCCCTGCCTTCGGGAACGATGCGCAGCAGGTTGGGCAGCTCGAAGGGCAGGTCATCGCCCATCACCATGCGGCAGCCCTCGCACTGGCCGCAGGCGCTGCGGCGGAAGCAGATCTCCCGCCGGGCCAGTTCCAGGGCCACCCGGCGCTTGCCGATGCCCTCGGGCCCCGTGAAGAGCAGCGAACCGCGGATCCGCCCGGCCTGGAGCCGGTCCAGGAGGCGCTGGCGGATGGCGTGGTGGCCGGCGAGGTCGGGGGCGAACATCAATCGACCGTGAATCCGGCGCTGCGCAGGAGCGGCGCCACCCGGGCCCAGATGGCCGCCTCCACCTGATCCACCGGATCCCGCGCCGGCACCAGGGCGACCCGGGCGGGATGGGCCTGGGCAATGACCAGGAACCGGTTCCGCACCTTGCGGTGGAAATCGAGGGCCGCCTGGTCGAAGCGGGTTTCCGCGAATTCGGCGCCCAGGGACAGGTTGCGGACTTCCACCCGCTGGAGCGACACCTCGGGATCCATGTCCAGCAGCACCGTGAGGTTCGGGCGCAGTCCCCGCAGCACCAGCTCGCTGAGGCGGTCCAGGGTGGCTTCGGATACGCCGCTGGCCCCTTGATAGGCCCGGGTGGAATCCTCGAACCGGTCCACCAGCACAACCTTCCCCTCGGCCAGGGCGGGCCGGATCACCTTCTCCAGGTGCTGGGCCCGGTCCGCGTAGAAGAGGAGCAGCTCGGCGTCCGCGCACCAGGTTTCGCCACTGGGGTGGCGCTCCAGCAACAGGCGGCGGAGTTCCCGGCCCAGGGCCGTGCCGCCGGGCTCCTTGGAGACCACCAGGGGGAGGCCGAGATGCCGCAGCCGCTCGGAGAGCCGCAACAGCTGGGTGGACTTCCCGGAACCCTCCACGCCCTCGATGGTGATGAACACGCCCCGCAACCGGACCTCCGTCGAATGAGGATACCCGGTGGCCGGGCCTTCGCGGTTTGGCCGCCTTCCGCCGCAGTGCTATCCTGCTTGAAACTCCAGGAGTTCCAGGTGGCCGAAGCGATCCATTGCCCCAGCTGCTCCACCCGATACCGCCTGCGTCCCGAGCGGTTGAGGCCCTCCATCCGCAGGGCCCGGTGCTTCACCTGTGGCGAGGTGTTCCCTCTGGGTGACCTGGCGCCGCTCCCGCCGCCCGAGGCCGCCACGGCCACGGCCAGTTTCGATCAGGCGGAAGTCGCCGCCGCCCTGGAGCACGTTCCCACCGCCGCCCTGGAGCACGTTCCCACCGCCGCCCCGGAGCCGGTCCCAGCCGCCCCTTCCTCCCTGACCCTGGGCGACCTGGAGAGCACAGACGCGGAGATCCTGGAAAAGACCCTGTCGGGACTCTCGGCCCCCTTTCCCGGGATTCCAGGTGAGGCCGCACCGATCGAAGCGGCCCAGGTGGCCGAGATCGCCGCACCTCCTGCCCCCCCTGCGGCCCTGGTGCCCGAGGCGGGCGAGGACACGCTCACCGGCAGCTACAGCTCGGCCAGGGACGCCATCAGCAAGCTGTTCGCCGGCATCCCGGACCTGCCCCCGGCCACGAAGGTCTCCAAGGATCCTTCCTCCATGGATATGGAAGCCACCCTTTCGGCCCTGGAGGCCACCCTGGGCAAGGGCGGCGACACGCCTCAGGCACTGCCAACCCATCCGGAGGGCGATGAGCCCACCTCCGCTGGCAACCCTCCCGCAGCCCTCCATGCACCTTCCACCACCACGCTGCGCCTGTCCCAGGACGACCTCCGGGCCGCCCTGCGGGCTGGGGTGCCGGAGCAGCCCACCGAGGCTCTGCGGCCCTCGGACCTGATGGCCCCCCTGCCGGAGCCGGCGATCCCGGCCGCCACGCCCTTCCAGGCCCAGAGCCACACGCCGGTGGTCCCGATCGAGGAGGGTGGCGGCGAACGGCTGCGCCTGAAGATCGGCGACGAGATCTATCCCAGCCTCACCATGGCCCAGCTGACCGCCTGGATCGAAGAGGGGCGCATCCTGGAGCACCACCTGGTGGCCAGGCAGCACAGCGAGAACTGGCTGGAGGCCCACAAGGTCCCCGGTCTGCGCCCGGTCTTCGAACGCCTGCGCCGCGAGCGCAGCGGCGCGGCCCCGGCCTTTGATTCCCCCATCCTGGAAATCGCCCCCAAGAAGAGCCTCTTCGGCGGCCTCTTCGGGAAGAACTGACATGCACACCCTCACCCTCGCCGCCCTCCTCTGCCTGGCCCAGGCCTCGCCGACGTCGCCGTCGACGCCAGCGCCCGCGGCTGCACCCGCCTCCGAAGCTTCGCTCTCCTACTACTCCGAGAGCTTTCCCTTCGCCTGGGATCGCACGATCCCCCTGACCGTGAACGTGGACGGCCTGAAGGTCACCAGCATCTTCTTCAACCGGCGCGTCATCGAGCCCGGCTTCTTCAACCTCCTCAAGGGCGCCGAATTCGGCACGCGGGCCCAGGTGGAGGTGACGAACACCGCCAGGTATCCCAAGATCCCAGGTTTCGCCGTGGCCGTGCTGGACAAGGACGGCAGGCTGCTGGGTGTGGCCTCCGGCGGCACCAAGGTCGGCACCATCAAGCCCGGCGAGACCGAGACCTTCGATCTGAACTTCACCCAGGTGAAGGAGCGCCTCGCCAAGGGCGACCGCTTCCTGCTCGCCATCGAACTGCGGAACTAATTAGCTTCCTGCTCGTGGTAGTGGGCCAACAGCTCCGCCGGGGTGACGGTGGCCGTGCCCACCTTGGCGACCACCACACCCGCGGCGGCGTTGGCCAGCATGGCGGCCTCGCGCCAGTCCGCGCCCGCAGCGACGGCGGCGCTGAAGGCGGCGATGACCGTATCCCCGGCGCCACTCACATCGAAGACCTCCCGGGCCTCGGTGGGGACCATCCACGGCGACGCGTGATCGGCATCCGGAGCGAACAGGGCCATGCCCCGCTCGCTCCGCGTGACCAGCAGGCCCTGGAGGCCCAGTTCGGCCAGGATGGCCCGGCCGGCCTCGGCCACCTCGGCATCGGATTTTGCGGGCCGCTGGGCCAGCTCCGCCGTCTCCTTGGTGTTGGGCGTCATGAGCGTCGCGCCGCGATAGAGGGCCTTGTGCGCCGGCTTGGGATCCACGATCCAGGGCAGGTTCCGCGCCGCGCAGAGTTCCCGCACGGTCTGCATGACGGGTTCGTTCACGGCGCCCTTGGCATAGTCCGACACGATGAGGGCCGAGGCCTCCCCCAGGGCCCGCTCCAGGCGGTCCCGGAGGCCCATCAGCACCGCGGCCTCCGGGGGCCCGGACTCCTCGCGGTCGATGCGGAGCATCTGCTGCTGCTGGCCGATGACGCGGGTCTTGATGATGGTCGGACGGGAGGGGTCCAGCACCAGCCCGGAGATGGAGATGCCCAGGCGGCCCAGCAGGCCCAGCAGGCGGTCGCCCGCGGCATCCTTCTGGAGGGTGCCGATGAGCAGGGGCTCCGCCCCCAGCGCCTTGAGGTTGGCCGCCACGTTGGCCGCTCCGCCCAGCACCGCCTGCTCGCGCACCACACGCACGATGGGCACCGGCGCCTCGGGCGAAATGCGGCTCACTTCGCCGAACAGGTACTCATCCAGCATCACGTCGCCCAGCACGGCTACCTTGCGGCCATCCATGCGCTTGAGCAGCGATTCAGCCTGGGCGCGGTCGAGCCTCACTTCCCCACCTGCTTCGCCTGATCCACCAGCATCACGGGAATGCCGTCCTCGATGGGATAGAGCAGCCCGCACCCCTGGCAGTGCAACCCCTCAGGCTTCTCCACGAGGTCGCCGTGGCAGGCCGGGCAGCAGAGGATCTCGAGGAGGCGCGGATCGAGCGGCATGGGACCAGCTTAACGGAATCGGCGGCCGGGGGTGCTTGGCAGAACCTTCATCGGGATGGTAGGCGCGGCCCGGGCTCAGGGCCCGATGGCCGCGCCGCCGGTTTCACCCGTCCGGACCCGGAAGCAGTCCTCCAGGTTCAGGACGAAGACCTTCCCGTCCCCCAGGTGGCTCGGCTCGGATTTGGCGGCCGCCATGATGGCCTCCACCGCAGGCTTGACGAATTCATCGTTCACCGCGATCTCCAGCTTGACCTTGGGGAGCAGGCGGATGAGGCCGATCTTGTTGCCCCGGAACTGCTCCGCGAAACCCTTCTGGGTACCGCACCCTCGCACATCGGAGACGGTCATCAGGTAGATCTCCTTGGCCACCAGCGCGGCCTGGACAGCCTCGAACTTGTCGGGACGGATGATGGCAATGATCATCTTCATGGTTGGCTCCTCCTACAGGGACTGGGGCATGGGCGCGTGCGATCCGGCCGCGTCCTGGTGGTGGACAGGAACGCGCAGAGGGGCGCCGGCGGGAGAGGCCAGGGCCGAAATCACATACTCGGGATAGGCCGAGATGCCGTGCTCGTGGATGTCCAGGCCATCGTGCTCGCCGTCCTCCGAAAGCCGCAGGAGACCCTGGGCGTCAATGGCATACATGACCGCGAAAGAGACCGCCAGCGTGGCGAAGGTGACGATGGCGCTGCCGATGGCCTGGGCGGCCAGGACCTTGTACCCGCCGCCGTAGAAGAGGCCCGTGAGCCTGGTGGAAAGGTCGGGCGAGATGGGATCGCTGCCGATGGCGGAATACTGCCCGCTGGCGAAGAGGCCGAGGGCGAGGGTGCCCCAGATGCCGTTCATCATGTGCACCGGGACGGCGCCGATGGGGTCGTCGATGCGCAGGTACTCCAGCAGATCCACGCCCAGGATCACGATGACGCCGGCGATGGCCCCGATCATGACCGAGCCGAAGGGGCTCACCCAGTAGCAGGGCGCCGTGATGGCCACCAGGCCCGCCAGGAACCCGTTGGTGATGGAACCCGGATCCCACTTCTCCGTGCGGAAGTAGATGTAGGACACGGCCGTCAAGCCTGCGGCGCAGGCCGCGAGGGTCGTGTTGGCGGCCACCCGGCCGATGCCTTCGAAATCCATGGCGGACAGGGTGCTGCCCGGGTTGAAGCCGTACCAGCCGAACCAGAGCAGCAGGCCGCCGCAGACGGCGATGGTGAGGTCGTGAGGCGTCATGGGGCCACCGCCGTCCCGCTTGAACTTGCGCCCGAGCCGGGGGCCGAGCACCACGGCACCGGCAAGGGCCACCGCGCCACCAATGGTGTGGACCACCGTCGAACCCGCGAAATCGTGGAAGTTCATGCCCAGCGAGGGCAGGAACTTGCCGGCGCTGCCCATGGTGGCAAGGAAACCGTCGGGTCCCCAGGCCCAGTGGCCGATGATGGGGTAGATGAAGCCTGAAACCGCGAAGCTGTAGAGGATGTCGCCGATGAAATCCGTGCGCCCGATCATGGCGCCGGAGGTGATGGTGGAGCAGGTGTCCGCGAAGGCGAACTGGAAGAGCCAGTGGGCGAGGATCGCCACGCCGGTGGCTCCGTAGGTCACTGGGGCGCCCTTGAGGAAGAACCAGTGGTAGCCGATGAAGCCGTTGCCCTCACTGAACATGAACGCGTAGCCGAAGGCCCAGAAGAGGATGCCGCACAGGCAGGTGTCGAAGACGCACTCCACGAGGACGTTCACCGTCTCCCGGGAGCGGCAGAACCCCGCCTCCAGCATGACGAAGCCCACCTGCATGGCGAACACGAGGAAGGCCGCGATCAGCGTCCAGACGGTGTTGAGGGGGTTGACGATGTCCTTGGCGGCGACCGCCGGAGGTGCGGGGGCGGGCGTGGCCGGAGCGGGTGCTGCCGCGGCGGCCGGTGGGACCGTGGCCACGGCGGCAGGCGGATTCGCGGGGGGGACGTCCGCCCGGGCCGAGCTGCCGTTGAGCAGCAGCGGGATGAGGATCATCATGCCAAGCACGGCGATCGTCCCCAGCAACTTGCCTGAGGCCATCGTAAGGCCGTAGCGGCGCCACTCCGGGTCCCTCAGGCGGACGGACAGCCGAGCCAGTTTTTCGGAAAAAGAGAGCTTGTCTCGCTCGTGGGTGATCCGTGCCATGTCGGGCTCCATGAAAAAGGGATGAGGTGTCGGTGTCGAACTCGGCGAGGCAGGGCCCCGCCTAGAAGGCCTTGGCGATCGTCAGGGTCAGTCGCCCCTTGCCGATGTTCCGGCCCATGCTGTTCTCGTAGACAGTGACGTCGTCGTCTGCCGCGCGGGACTTGGTGTCGGCATGGGTGCCGGCGAGCGTGAAGGTGTAGCCCTTGAGTTCCTTCGCGATGCCCAGCTTGAAATCCGAGTAGCTGAACAGCGAGTTGTCTCCTGTCACGTAGCTCCCGTTGAAGAAATAGCCTGGGTTCACCTTGGTCGAGTACGTCGTCCGGCCTCCGTGCGCCAGCACGGTCCAGCCGCTGTCACCAAGCGGGATCGCCAGGGTGAGGTCGGCGTAGCTCGTCCCGCCGGAGTTGTTGACGCCGAACGTGTTCGCGCTGATCACCTGGGAATATTTCAGACTGGCCCAGGCATAGCTCAGCCCCAGGTAGGCCTCGGTGGTGGCGGGATTCCGGTAGGCGCCCAGGTTGTCGTAGGTGCCCGGGTAGAGGTAGCGGTAGAGGCCCACATCCAGGGTCCAGTCCTTGGCGAAGCCCCACTTGTAGCCCCCGAACAGATCCAGCTCCACACCGGCGGAGTTCACCTTGCCAGGGAGGTAGGGCGCACCCACGGCGGCAGGCGAGCCTAGTCCGGTGCGGGCGCTGGCGACGCCGGCATTCTGGTCCGTGAACCAGGAGATGTTGCTGAGGCTGGTGCTGAGGTAGAACCCCGAGGGGTGGACCAGGTCCATCTCGGCCTGAACGGTGGGCTTCCCATCCGTCTGGGTGAGGCCGCGGAAGATGTACTGGGAGCCAAGGGTGGCCGAACCGGTCAAGGCGAACCCCAGGATCGCGGGAGGAGGGGGTGGCGCCGCTGGTGCAGGCTGCGGTGCCGGACTCTGGGCCGCGAGATGGGCTGCCATGGTGGCGAGCAGGGGAAGGGCCCTGAGAAGGTGCATGACGTGCTCCAGGTAAGGAGAAGGTCCGGGTTTGCACCCGGAATCGGGAAAAGGGCCAGAAAACCGGGGTAGAGCTATCCCGGGGGACTTGGGCAGTCCCTGGCGGCATCGAGAAGGGGAAGGAGCGTCAGTGCGGGAGAGAGGAGCCCAGGAGCAGTGAGGGGATGCCCCCGGCACAGGAAGGGATCTGCTGGAGGCCGCCGTCGGGATCGATGAGCAGTGGCGAGATGGCCGCCAGGGCCACCACCACCGCGAGGACCCGGTACAGGGTTCGGCGGTTCATGGGAGAGCCTCCTTCAGCGGGCGGCGGATCGATGTGGCCTTTGCCGTGGGAATCCGTTAGGACGGTCCAGGCCACGATCGGTTCCGTTCCTCCCTGAGTTCAGGGGCCGACCATCGGTCCCTTGTGCCCTAAAGAGAGAGCAGGGAACATGCCTGTTGGGAAAACCATGAGCTGAATATTTGTAAAAAATGAAAATATTTAACTTAAGTCATACAAGATGATCGGATTTTGACCAAATTGAATTGACAAAAATGTAGTCAAATTAAATAAAAATAACAATTTTGTAACACAATGCTTCAGGATGACCGGAACCGCTCCGGCTCCAGCCCGTACTTCTGGACCTTGTAGTTCAGGATGCGCTCCGTGGTCTGCAGGAGCCGGGCAGCGCGGGAGCGGTTCCCCCGGGCCGACTTCAGGGCGTCCTGCAGCAGGTCCCGCTCGAAGGCGGCCACAGCGTCACCCAACGCCGTTCCCGGCACGGTGCCGGAAACCTCGGCGGTCTGGAGGGAGGGCGGCAGGTGGTGGGCGTGGATCACCCCGCCTTCGCAGACGAGGATGGCCCGCTCGATGGCGTTCTCCAGCTCCCGCACGTTGCCGGGCCAGTGGTAGGCCGCCAGCATGTCGATGGCCGAGGTGGAGATGCGGCGGACATCCTTGCCCTGGGCCGCGGCGATCTTCTCCACGAAGTGGTCCGCCAGCAGCAGGATGTCCGCCTGGCGCTCCCGCAGGGGCGGCATGAAAATCTCGAAGACATGCAGGCGGTAGTAGAGATCCTCCCGGAAGGTGCCGGCCCTCACGGCGGCCTCCAGGTTCCGGTTGGTGGCGGTCAGGAGCCGCACGTCCACCTTCACGGGCCGCACGCCGCCGAGGCGCTCGAACTCCCGCTCCTGGAGCACCCGCAGCAGCTTCACCTGGGTGGCCGGGGACAGTTCGCCCACCTCATCCAGGAACAGCGTGCCCCCGTGGGCCAGCTCAAAGCGGCCCTTCTTCAGCTGGCGGGCGTCCGTGAAGGCGCCGGGCTCATAGCCGAACAGTTCCGACTCGATGAGGGTCTCCGGCAGGGCGCCGCAGTTCACCTTCACGAAGGGCTTGTCCGCCCGGGGCGAGTTGTAGTGGAGGGCGTGGGCCACCAGCTCCTTGCCGGTGCCGGACTCGCCGCGGATGAGCACCGTGGTGCTGCTGGGCGCCGCCTGGGCCACGGCCTCGTAGACCCGCTGCATGGCGTGGCTGTGGCCGATGAGGTGGTGCAGGTCGTAGCGCTCCCGGAGCTCCAGGCGCAGCTGCTGGTTCTCCTCCACCAGCCGCTGCCGGTCCGCCGCCACGAGCTTCGCCACCTTCATGGCCAGGCCCACCATGGAGGCCGCGATCTGGAGGAGCTTGGTATCCCGGTCGAAGTCTCTGGTGCGGTCATAGGGCACGGTGAGGCAGAGCGTTCCCGCCGTCTTCCGGTCCAGGAACACCGGGATGCAGAAGAAGGACATGTCCGACTTCTTCCGCTTCTGCTCCTTCAGGACGCCGGTGCGATCCAGGAACAGCGGCTCCTGGCTGGCCTGGGGCACCACGATGGCCTTGCCGCTGGCCAGCACCCGTCCGTTGATGCCCTCGCCCACGCGGTAGCGGGCCCGCGCCACTCCCTGGCTCGACAGCCCCTGGGCGGCCTCGATGCGGAGGGCCGTCCCCTCCTCGTCCGCCAGCAGGATGGCGCCGTTCAGGGCCCCGAAGGCCTCCGCCAGGATCTCCAGGACCCGTGGCAAGGAGGCCCGGATATCCGAAGCCGCCAGGGCCTGGCTCAGCTCCAGCAGGGGCGAGAGATGGAGGGCGTCCTCCGAGGCAGCCATGGGGGCTCCAACGTGATCTTACAAAATTGTACAATAAATAAATCATTTCGACAATTTTGTATCAATCACCTCGACTGAGCCCCCGAGGCCCTTCCCCTGAGCGCGAGGGGCGTCAGAACCGCTTCTCGATCACGCGCCAATCGAGCCGCCTTCAGAAGCCATCCATGCGGGTGACTTAGCCCCTTGAAGAGGATGAGGTGGCGGCCCAGCAGCCCATGCCGAGGCCGGTCAGCCCTGCGCCTTGACGAACCCGCTTCCCCCGGTCCAGGATGGAACACCCTGGACCGCCCATGACGCCCCGCTTCCACACCTATTATTGGTTCCCGCGCACGGATCGTGCGTGGCACGGCGAGGGTCCAGCCTGACATCCTGGAACATCCCACTGACCACCCCGATCCTCCCCAGGAATCGGGGTTTTTCTTTTCTTCCGGAAGGCCCCGCCATGACCCACCAGGCGCTCGAGAACCTCAACATCGACTCCTTCGACCGCATGCCCTCGCCGGCGGAGGTCCACGCGGCCCTGCCCGTCCCGGACGCCGTGGCCGAGACCGTGGCCGGCGGGCGCCGAGACCTCCAGCGCATCCTGACCCGGGAGGATCCCCGCCTCATGGTGGTCGTGGGGCCCTGCAGCATCCATGACCCGGTGGCGGGCCTCGACTACGCGCAGCGGCTCAAGGCCCTGTCGGTCGAGGTGGCGGACACCCTCCTGCTGGTGATGCGGGTCTACTTCGAAAAGCCGCGCACATCCACCGGCTGGAAGGGTTTCATCAACGACCCCCGCATGGATGATTCCTTCCACATCGAGGAGGGCATGCGGAAGGCCCGCGAGTTCCTGCTCCGCATCGGGGAGGTCGGTTTGCCCACGGCCACGGAGGCCCTGGACCCCAACACGCCCCAGTACATCGGCGATCTCATCAGCTGGACGGCCATCGGGGCGCGGACCTCCGAATCCCAGACCCACCGCGAAATGTCCAGCGGCCTCTCCACTCCCGTGGGCTTCAAGAACGCCACGGATGGTGATCTGGCCGCCGCCGTGAACGCCATTCTTTCGGCCTCCCGGCCCCACAGCTTCCTGGGCCTCAACGACCAGGGCTCGGCGGCCATCGTGCGCACCCGGGGGAACGCCCACGGCCACCTGGTGCTGCGTGGCGGCGGGGGCCGCCCCAACTACGACACCGTCAGCATCGCCGTGGCCGAGGCCGCCCTGCGCAAGGCGGGCCTTCCCGAGAACATCGTGGTGGACTGCTCCCACGCCAACAGCCACAAGAACCCCCGGCTCCAGCCCCTGGTCCTCCAGGACTGCGCCCACCAGATCCTGCGGGGCAACCGCTCCATCGTCGGCATGATGGTGGAGAGCTTCCTGGAGGAAGGCAGCCAGCCCATCCCCGCCGACCTCGCCACCCTGCGTTACGGCTGCTCCGTGACCGACGCCTGCTTGGGCTGGGACGACACCGCCGCCATGCTCCGCGAAACCCGGACCCTGCTGAAGGATCACCTGCCGAAGCGCTGAGGATAAATGCCCACCAACTGCAAAACGGGGCGCCACAGCGCCCCGTTTTGCAGCGGGAGAAACTACACCTTCAGCGACTTCGCCGCCAGCTCCAGCACATCCGTGGTGGTCACGCCCTCATGGTTGGTCTCCCCCGCCGCGTTGTTCAGCATGACGTTGCAGAAGGGGCAGCCCACGGCGATGGTGGTGGCCTTGGTCTCGAGGGCCTGCTCGAAGCGCTCGTGGTTGACGCGCTTGCCCAGGTGCTCCTCCAGCCAGAAGCGGCCGCCGCCGGCGCCGCAGCACATGGTGGCCTCGCCGTGCTTCTCCATCTCGGTGAGCTTCACGCCGGGGATGGCGTCGAGGATGGCACGGGGGGCCTCCACCTGGCCGTTGATGCGGCTGAGGTAGCAGGGGTCGTGGTAGGTGAGGTCCACGGCCACGGTCTGTTCGAGCTTGATCTTCCCTTCGGCCATCAGCTTCGCCACCAGCTCGGTGCCATGCACCACGTCGAAGTCCCCGCCGAAGGCCGGGTATTCATTCTTCAGCGTGTTGAGGCAGTGGGGGCAGTTGGTGACGACCTTCTTCACGCCGTGGCCCTTGAGGGTCTCGATGTTGGCCTCGGTGGCCGACTGATACAGGTACTCGTTGCCCAGGCGCCGGGCGGATTCGCAGGTGCAACTTTCCTCGGTGCCCAGGATGGCGTAGGAGACCCCGGCCGCATTCAGGAGCTTCACCAGGGCCTGGGAGACCTTCTGGCCAGCAGCGTCGTAGGAGCCCGCGCAGCCCACCCAGAACAGGTACTCGGCGTCGGGCTTTTCGGCCACGGTGGGCACCTTGAGTCCTTCGGCCCACTTGGCGCGATCAGCCTGGGCCAAGTTCCAGGGGTTGCCCTGGCGCTCCATGCCCTTGAAGGCCACCTGGGCCTCGGCGGGGAAGTTGCTCTCCTCCAGGGTGAGGTAGCGCCGCATGCCCACGATCTTGTCCACGAAGCTGATCTGGAGCGGGCAGGCCCACTCGCAGTAGCCGCAGGTGGTGCAGGCCCAGATGGTGTCCTGGCTGATCCAGCCTTCCAGCTGTTCCTTGCTCCAGGGCGCCACTTCATCGTCGCGCTTCCAGTAGGAGCCCTCGGGCACCGGGCCGCCGATGAGCAGGCGGTCTTCGGGCACGGGCTTGTCCTGGCCCATCTGCTCCAGGGGTGTGGCTTTCAGGTAGTCGCGCAGGTCCGTGCCGAAATCTTTCGGACGCAGCGGCTTGCCGGTCAGCGTGGTGGGGCAGTTCTCCAGGCAGCGGCCGCACTCCACGCAGGTGTAGAAGTCGAGCATCTGCTTCCAGGTGAAGTCCTGGATCTTGTTGATGCCGAAGTGCTCGGCCTCCATGTCCATGGGCTTGAGGTTCTTCTGGGGCTCCAGCTCGCGGAAGTAGATGTTGAAGAGCGACGTGAAGACGTGGAAGTGCTTGGAGTACGGCAGGAAGTTGGCGAAGAAGTAGAGGGTCGCCAGGTGCAGCCACCACATGGTCTTGTAGAGCACCACCAGGCCGGTCTGGCTCAGGCCGCCCAGCCAACCCGCCACGGCCATGCCCGCGGGGGACCATGCCGCCCAGGTCGGCTTGTACAGGGCGATGAAGGCGCCGTCTGCGAGCAGATCCGTGACCATCAGGCCGCCGATGAGGCTCAGCGTCGCCCACGCGTCCCAGGAGTTCTCCAGGCGCCAGGGCTTGGCGGCCAGGCGACGGAAAGTGGCGAGGCCCAGGCCCAAGAGCACCAGCACCTCAAACACATCCTTGGTGGTCTGGTAGCCGTAGCCGAAGACGCCCAGGGCCTCCGTCATGTGGAAGGCGGGGAAGAGACCTTCCAGAACCAGTCCGATGGAGCGCAGGGCCAGGGCGCAGAAGCCCCAGAAGATGAGGATGTGGTAGAAGCCCGCGTACTTGTCGCGGACCATGCGCTTCTGCATCAGCGCGAGGGTGAAGACGCCCTTGAGGCGCACCCAGGGCTGATCGAAGCGGTTGTCCGGCAGGCCGGCCCTCATGGTGGCGATCCGCAGGCGCATGGTCCAGGCGAAGAACCCGACCGCGGCGAGCGTCATGATCCAGAACAGCGCGATTTCCAGGGCCTTCATGGCGGCATCTCCTTGCGGTCAACGTTCAGAACGGGCCACAGCACGGGGCTTGGGGCCCTGACATTGTCTCACCCGGTTATCAGGTATGCGGTCGAAGGGACAGTGTAGCCATGGCCATGACAAACTGAAGGCCCGACCTGGAGTCAGTTTCCGGAGCCCCCTTGAGTCCCGATTCCCCCCTGATGTTCGAAGCCGCCGTGACCCGCCCCCTGTCGGTGGTGTTCCGGACTGGCGAGACCTGGGAGGGCCACGACTACACGGTGGAGGTGGTGGCCGCCCGGCAGGGCCTGGACGGCTTCGACGTGGTGGTGGACTTCCGCGACCTGGAAGCCGCCCTGGACCGCAGCCTCGGCCCCCTCCAGGGGAAGCTCCTCTCGGATCTGGGCCTGGACGGCCCCCTGGCCCTGGCCCAGCGCCTGCTGGCCGAGCTGGCCCCCTTCGTCCCCGCCCCCGCCCGCCTCAAGGAAGTGGCCCTGATGGATGGCCGGGGGCGGCGGATGGCCGTCCGCTCGTGAAACCTTGGATCCCCTTCGCCGCCCTGGCCCTGGCCCTGTCGCCCCTCGCCGTGATCTATCCGGTGCGCGTCTCGGGGCACAGCATGGAGCCCGCCCTCCGAAATGGCGACCTGCGCCTGGCCCTGCGGGCCTGGGCCAGCCATGCGCCCAGGCGGGGGGAAGTCTGGGTGGTGGAGGGACCGCACGGATCCTCGGTGAAGCGGGTCCTGGGCCTCCCCGGTGACACCGTCGAATGGCAGGGCCCGGACCTCTGGATCAACGGCCAGCGCCAGGAAGAACCCTGGGTCGTCCACCCCGAGCGCAGCGGCCAGGGCCGGACCGGCTGCGGCGAGGGCTACCTGGTCCTCGGCGACAACCGGCCCGACAGCCAGGACGGGCGTTCCTGGGGGCCATTGCCCGCCGGAGCCCTGCGGGGGCGCGTCCTCTGAAGCGAGCGCCCACCGCCGGCCAAGGCGGGGAAGGATGATCCAGTGCGCGGAATTCGCGGATGGGTCCGTGAATTACTAGAAAAAAACGCTAATTTATAGAAATTGGTTTGATTTTTCTTGATTGTGGTACGGTATCCCTCCGCTCGTACCGAGCATCTTGTAGGAGGCTCGCATGTCCCTGCAGCATCTCTTCACGCGCATCATGGCCGCCGCCAGCCTGGTCATGGCCTTGCCACTCCTGGCTCAGGAAGCGAAGGAGAAAAAGCCCACGGCCGCTCAGCAGGCGATGATGGAAGCCTGGCAAAAGGCCGCCACGCCTGGCTCGAACCATCAACTTCTCGCCGGACTCACCGGCCAGTGGACCTTCGCCACCAAGATGTGGATGGAACCCGGAACCCCGCCGGAGACGTCCACTGGCTCCGCGGTCTACACGTCCTTGATGGACGGGCGCTTCATCCAGGGGGAGTACAAGGGCACATTCGGTGGAATGGCCTTCCAGGGGCTCGGGCTCACGGGCTATGACAACGTGGCCAGGCATTTCACCGCCACCTGGGCCGACAACATGGGCACCGCCATCATGCTTATGACGGGAACCTACGACCCCGCCTCCAGGACCTTCACCTACAAAGGCGACATGGACGACGTGATGAAGCCGGGCAAGAAAGTGAAAGTCCGCCAGACCGTGAAGATCCTGAGCGACGACTCCCATGTCATGGAGTGGTACGAATCCCGGCGTGGGAAAGAGATCAAGACCATGGAGATCACCTACACCCGCCAGAAGTAAGGGGTCTGCCCCGATCTGGCCGCCCCTGGGCGCATGATCTGCCCCACGGTTCCCCCGCCGTGGGGTGGGAGTCTGAACGCCCCGCATGGGCTACGCTAGAGGGCTGGAGCTTCGATGGACCGACTGGTGATCCAAGGTGGACATCCCCTGCGGGGGCGCATCCGGGTATCGGGGGCGAAGAACGCGGCCCTGCCCTGCCTGGCGGCGGCCCTGCTGACGCCGGATGCCGTCCTGCTGTCCAACCTGCCGGCGGTGGCGGACATCCGCACCATGGTCAAGGTGCTCCAGGCCCTGGGCACGGAAGCCACGCTGGAACCGGAAGGCGAGGGCTTCGAGCTGACCGCGAAGCTGGCCTGCGCCGGCAGCGAGGAGCCCAAGGCCCCCTACGACCTGGTGAAGACCATGCGGGCCTCCATCCTGGTGCTCGGCCCGCTGCTCGCCCGCTTCGGCAAGGCCACCGTGAGCCTGCCCGGCGGCTGCGCCATCGGCGCACGGCCCGTGAACCTGCATCTGGAAGCCCTGGAGCGCATGGGCGCGGTGATCGAGCTCAGCCACGGCTACATCCATGCCTCGGTGAAGGGCCGGTTGAAAGGCATCGACCACGCCTTCGGGAAGGTCAGCGTGGGCGCCACGGAGAACATCCTCATGGCCGCGGCCCTGGCGGAGGGCACCACCATCCTGCGGAACGCGGCCCAGGAGCCGGAGATCGGCGACCTGGCCCAGCTCCTCGTGAAGATGGGCGCCCAGATCGAGGGCCTCGGCACGGGCACGCTCACCATCACCGGCAGCGAGCGCCTACACGGCTGCGAGCACGCGGTCATCCCCGACCGCATCGAGGCCGGCACCTACCTCTGCGCCGTGGCCGCGGCCTGCGGCGACGTGGTGCTGGACCGCTGCGAACCCGCGCACCTGCGCGCCCTGCTGGACCTGCTGGAACGGACGGGCTGCGTCATCACGGAGCGCGAGGGCCAGGAGGGCCGCCAGCTCCGCATCCAGCGGGAGGGCGGCCAGAAGCTGCGCTCGAAGGATGTCACCACCCTGCCCTTCCCCGGCTTCCCGACCGACCTGCAGGCCCAGGTGATGGCCGTCATGACCCAGGCCTGCGGCATCAGCGTCATCAATGAGGGCATCTTCGAAAATCGGTTCCAGCACGCCATGGAGCTGGAGCGGCTGGGCGCCAACCTGCGCACGGACGGCCACACGGCCATCGTGGCGGGCCCCGCGGAGCTGACCGGCTGCACGGTCATGGCCACGGACCTGCGCGCCAGCGCCGCCCTGGTCATCGCCGGCCTCGTGGCCAGGGGCGAGACCATCGTGGACCGCATCTACCATCTCGATAGGGGCTATGCCGGCCTGGAGAAGAAGCTCCAGGGCGTGGGCGCCCGCATCGATCGCGTCGGCGGCGGGAAGGTCTAGGCCGCCTTCAAAGACCCAGATCTGCACATTCCTGCCACCTGGCTGTCAGGAGTCTGGGGCACCATGGTCCTTCCACTTCCCAAGGAGCTTCCATGGCCCTCGCCAAAGCCCTCCTCCCCGAGTTCGAGCACGAAATGGCCATCCTGCGCCGCGTGCTCGAGCGTGTTCCCACGAGCCGGCTGGACTATCGTCCCCACCCCAAGTCCTTCTCCCTGGGCGACCTTGCGAACCACGTGTCCACCATTCCCGGCTGGACCATCGGCACCATGACCGAGACCGAGCTGGATTTCGGCCTGCCCGAGACCCAGGCCCGGCAGCCGAAGCCCAGCACGACGACCGAAGGCCTGCTCCACACCCTGGACGCGGGAGTGGAAGGCGCTCTGAAAGCCCTGAACAACGCCTCGGACGAGGACTTCCACGTGGTCTGGACGCTCAAGAACAAGGGCCAGGTCCTGTTCGCCATGCCCCGCATCGCCGTCTACCGCGGCTTCGTGATGAACCACCTCATTCACCATCGGGCCCAGCTGGCCGTCTACCTCCGGCTGCTCGACATCCCGGTGCCCTCCATCTACGGCCCCAGCGCCGACGAGGGCTGAACCGCCCCTCTGAGGCAGTCCGGACTGTTCCGAGCCGGGACCTCCGGTCAGACCCCACGGCGCTTCCCACACGGCGCCGCGGGTTTTGACAAACGCCGATATCCCTGTGACGACCACCACTCGGCCCCTCGGCTACACTTGGGATCGAGATCGGGGGATCCATGTTCGGCGAGATGAAGGTCTTTTCCGGGAGCAGCCACCCGGACCTGGCGAGGGGTATCGCCACGCACATGGGCATGCCCCTGGGGAAGCTGAAGATCACCCGGTTCTCCAACGAGAACATCAAGGTGAAGATCGAGGAGAACGTCCGGGAATCGGATGTCTTCGTGATCCAGACCTCCTGCCCGCCCGTCAGCGACAACCTGCTGGAACTGCTGATCCTCATCGACGCGCTGAAGTTCGCGTCCGCCGCCCGCATCACGGCGGTGCTGCCCTACTTCCCCTACGCCCGCAGCGACAAGAAGGACGAGGCGCGCATCTCCATCACGGCCCGCCTGGTGGCCGATCTGCTGGAGACCGCCGGGGCCGACCGCGTGCTCACCATGACCCTGCACGCGCCCCAGATCCTGGGCTTCTTCCGCAAGCCCGCGGACCAGCTGCTGGCCACACCCACCCTCACGAACTACTTCAAGACCAAGGACCTCTCCAACGCCGTGGTGGTGGCCACGGACGCCGGGGCCGCGAAGTTCGCGGGCCATTTCGCCAAGCGGCTGTCCGTGCCCATGGCCATCATCGACAAGCGCCGCTTCGACGACTCCGAGAAGGCCCAGAGCGTGGCCCTCATCGGGGATGCGAAGGGCAAGGACGCCATCATCTACGACGACGAGATCGCCACCGGCGGCTCCATCAAGGAGGCGGCCCGCATCCTGCGCGAGTTTGGCGCCCGCACGGTCCGCGTGGGCGTCACCCATCCCGTGTTCTCGGGCAATGCCGTGGAGATGCTGACTGCCGCCGATCTGGACGAACTGGTGGTGACTGACAGCATCCCCGTCCCGCCCGACCGCGCCAAGGCCCTGCCCAACCTGCGGGTGCTCTCCACAGCCGCCCTCTTCGGCGACGCCATCCTCCGCATCCACGGGGGACGGAGCATCAGCGAGATGATGGACTGATGACCGAGCGCCTCGGCCCCATCGAGGCCCCGCCAAGCCTCGACTTGCTGGGCCCCCTCGGGCCGGAGATCGCACCCCTCTTCACCCGGCCCTTCCTGGTCCTGCACCGGGCCTCGGAGCTGTACACCGCCCGCATCTGCCTCCTGCTGCTCTTCGATCTGGGCTGGGAGGCCCGCCTGAGGAGCGGCGTCACGCTCGACAGCCTCTGCGAAGGTCTGCCCCCCCAGGTCCGCAAGCCCCTGACCTGGATGCTGCCCTTCCTCGCCACGGAGAATATGCTCGTGGAGCAGGATGGACACTACGTCCTCCAGGGCGCCCCCGACCTCGATCTGGCGGGCATCCGCGAGGCCGCAGAAGTCGAGGCCCCGGGCCATGCCGCCAACTTCGATCTCCTGGATGGCGTGCGTTCGCACATCCGGCCCTTCTTCACCGAAGGCAAGGACGGCGACGCCCTGCTCTTCGACCTGGCCTTGTTCCCCCTCTGGCTGGCCTTCTTCCGCAACGGGAACCTGGGCTACTTCCCCAACAACCTGCTGACCCTGCTGGCCCTCCGCGAAAACCTGCCCGCGGGTGCCCGGGTGCTGGAGCTGGGGGGCGGCGCCGGGTCCTTCGCCCAGCTGGTGGCTCAGCTGGGCGCCGAGCAAGGCTGGCTGGGCCGCATCGCCGAGTACCGGTTCACGGACGTGGCCCCCACCTTCCTGCGGCGGGCCCAGCGGAACCTCGCCGCCGCCGCGCCGGGCCTGCCCCTCGCCTTCCAGGCCCTGGACCTGAACCGGCCCCTGGAGACCCAGGGCATCCCCCCCGCCAGTTTCGACGCCATCGTGGGCATCAATGTCCTGCACGTGGCCCAGGATCTCGGATCCACGCTGTGCGAGCTTCGCCTGGGCCTGAAGCCCGGAGGCCGCCTCGTCGTCGGCGAGTGCCTGAAACCCAGCCTCGACACCCCCCTCTACCTGGAGTTCTTCTTCAATTTCATCAAGGCCTTCACCGGCGTGAAGCTCGATCCCCGCTGGCGCCCCCGCCACGGCTTCCTCACTCCGGAAGCATGGGACCAGGCCCTGAGCCACGCCGGGTTCACCCGCATTCAGCACGTACCCCCGCCCCGCCCCCTGATGGACCGCCACCCGGGCTTCACGGTGGGCGCCATGACCGCTTTCCCTTGACTCAACAACGAAGCGGCGCCAGCGCGCCGCTTCGTTGTCGAGGCCCGGAACCGTTTCAGAACCCGGTGAAGACCACCACCGCATAGGCCGCGAAGCTGCCGTCTGGCTTGGGCACCACGGCCACGCGGGCCTTGGCGGGGGAGACGAGCTTGGTGGACCAGGCGGTCACGGCGATGGGCGACACGGTCACCACACCGGACTGGTTGGCCACCTCCAGCACTGCGGGCTGCATGCCGACCGTGGTGTTGAGGCTGACCGGGATCGTCTGGCTGGTGCCCAGGGAATTGGTGAAGGTGAAACTCAGCTGGCCCCCGGTGTAGGAGCTGCTGATGGTCCCCTGGGGCAGGGCCACGGGCAGGAAGATGGCGTTGCTCGCAGTCCAGGCGCCGGAACCGCCATTCCAGACCAGATCGCTCACACCCTGCACCCGCACATCCCCCGCGCCCGTGACGGCGCTGGCGAAGGCACTGATGCTGGTGGAGGGCAGGCCGGGGAAGCCGACATACCACCAGGCGAAGGGGCTGGCGTAGGCGTAGCTGCGGTCGCCGGCCACGGGGTGGGCGTAGGTGAACTGGGTGGCGTCCGCCACGCTGATCTGCCCGCCATCCACCGCCCGCTGGATGTTCACGGACTGCGCGTGCATGGGCGTGGCCAGAGGATCCTTCACCTGGACCTGCACCTTGAAGCCGGACCACAGGTTCGCCAGGGTGGCCGGCCCGGTGCCGAGGCTCAGGCTGGTGCGATAGGTGAAGGCGGTATCGGAATCGATGGCGATGGCCCGGGGCGCGCCGGTATTCGTGCTGACCAGCAGCCGGTTGTTGACCCGGTCCACGCCGTAGAGGTGGCCCTCCGGCGTCCAGGGGGACAGGGCGCTGGCGCTGTACCACACCCGCACGGCCCAGAGGCTGCCATCGGGCTGCATGCGCAGGGACACCAGCGCGTACTTGCCGGCGGCGAGGCCCGCGAGGCTTCCCAGCGCCTTGGCATCCGCATCGAAGAACCAGCTGCCCGCGTCCACGTTCACCGTGAGGTCGTTGCCGCTGTCGGTATGGAAGACGAAGCTGGAGGCGCCCACGGAAGCCACGGTGCCCTTGCGGTGGCGGAACATCATCTGGGCCATGCCCATCATGCCGTTCGCATTGGGCCGGTGCTTCACCTGCAGGTTCATGGCCCAGCTCCCATCGGGCAGCTGCACGAGGAAGAGCGGGTGGGCCAGATCGAAATCGAGCTGCACGGCATTGCTGCCGTTGGCGGTCACCACCAGGTCGGTGCTGAGCCCCACCAGCACGCTCGATCCGAGCATATGGATCCGGCTGCCGGACACCACGGTTCCGTCGGCCTTCACGAGGTTGACGCTGGCCGGATCGATGGTGATGCGCAGGGCGTCATAGGTGCCCGCGGGGATCTGGGCCGAAGCCAGCAGCTCGCCCACGCTGTCCAGGTCCACCAGGTTGATCTTGGCGCTGGCGCCCTGGAAGGCCACGACCTCCTTCGTGTGGTCGGCCTTGTTGAGGAAGGCCACCTGGGTCACCACCACCTCGATGGCGGACCACTGATCCGAGGGGGCGTCGGTGAGGATGATGGAAGCCGTGCCCATGGGTGTGGGGGACGGTGTGGAACTGGCGGAGGAACCGCCGCCGCAGGCCACGCTGAGGGCCAGGGCGGTGAGACCCAGGGGCAGCGCCAGCACGGTGAAGGTGCGCAGGGTGGAACGCATGGGAATCTCCAGGGGCGGAGCGGGGCTCCGGATGGGGGAAGGCGGATACCCCTCTGACCCATCGACCCCGGAAAGGGTTGATGGCCGGTTTCATTTGGCGGATACCGCCCTCATCTTGCGACACTTATCCATGGCCTCCACCCTCCGGGATCTCCTCATCCAGCGCGCGGCACGCCTCCAGGACCGTCCGGCCCTGAGCGCCCCCGGCTGGGGGACACTCTCTTACGCCCAGCTGCGCAACCGCGCCGAGGGCGTGGCCCTGGGCCTGCTGGCCGCCCCGCCTCCTCCCACCCTGTACTGCGCCACCGGGACCGCCTGGGACTGGGCGGCCGAACTGGCCGTCGCGGCCTCGGGCCTGGCCTGGGACGACACCGGGCATCGGGTGCCTCCTGAAACCCTGGGGGGTCCCCGCTTCAACGCCGAGGAAGGCCGCGGCGCCTACCACGCCCGTGAGCAGATCGTCAGCGCGGCCACCTTCTTCAGCGCGGGCCTCACCCACGGCGAGTTCCTGGCACGCCTGCGGCGCCTGAACGCCCACCTCGGCTGGGACCACGACACCCGCGTGGAACTCCCCCTGGCCCACCTGGGCGAGCCCGCCCTCCGCGCGGCCCTCTGGAGCGCCCTCTACGCCGGTGGCTACGCGGTGCTGGCCGACAAGGCATCTGCTGCCACTGGGTTCCTGGCTCGCCGACGGCCGGAGGCCCGCTGGGATCCCGAGCCCTTCGCCTGTTTCTGGACCACCTGAAAGAGCGTCAAAGCAACCGGTTGAGCAGCCGGTCGATGCGGGTGCGATTCATGGGCCTCAGCGCCTGCTGCACTTTGGGCGGATAGGCGCTGGGGGTTTCCAGATCCTGGAAGCTGGCCAGACGCGTGGCGTGCTTCAGGATGGAGGCCCGCTCCCGGGCATGCTGGCCTCGCAGCAGCCCACGCGGATCCTGGATCACCAGGCCGTTTTCCAGATCGAGGTTCCAGGCCCGGGGGTTCAGGTTGTTCCCGGTCACCACGGCGATCTTGTCATCCACGAACAGGCCCTTCATGTGGAAGGTGTTGTCCGCGTGGCGCCACAGGTAGACCTTCAACCGGCCATCGGCCATCGCCTGCCGGTGGGCCTTGGTGAAGCGCCGCAAGTTGGCCTCATAAAGATAGGGCAGCAGGCCGATGACCTTGAAAGGCTCGCTGGGCGGAATGAAGAAGTCATTGGCCGCCTTGTCGCCCACCACGATCGTGATTTCCCGGCCCTGGGCCAGCTGGCGGGAGACGACCCGGCGCACTTCCCCCGGCAGATTGAAGTAGGGCGTGTAGATGGCCAGCTTCCGCTGGGCGGACTTCAGCAGGGCCAGAATGGTTTCATTGAGCCGGTTGCCCGCGCCCAGTCCGGCCAGGGGTGTGATGGCCACCTCGCCGTGGCGGACCGGGCCGCCTTCAAAGGTGTACTGGGCTGTCCGCAGCATCCGTCGGAAGGTTCTCAGGTCGTGTGACGAGCCCCCGGCGACGGCGTTGGCTGGATCATTCAGAGAGGTCACGGCAGCCTGGTTCAGGAACGTGGCGCGGACGAAATCCGCCAGGCAATCCGCCAGGGTTTTGGATTCGAACAGATGGTACCGGTCCAGCCGGTAGCGCCCGCCCTGGCCGAGATACACGTCGTTGAGGCTCGCGCCGCTGTACAGCACGCTGTCATCGAAGATGAAACCCTTCAGATGGAGCACGCCGAAGAGCTCCCGGCTCTGGACGGGCACGCCGAGAATCCGGACGCCCGGCCCGTACCGGAAGGCGAAATCCCGGTACATGGCGGCATTGCCCGGGCTCTTGACCTTGCCGATGAGGCCCCGCTGGGCGCGGTGCGTGTCGACCAGAACCTGGATATCCAGCCCCGGGTTCGCCCGGTGGGCGGCATACAGGGCTTCCATGATCTCGCGCCCGGAAGGATCGTCCTGGAGATAAAGGCACACCAGGATGATGCGGTGCCGGGCCCCCGCGATGCGCTCCAGCAGCTCCGACCGGAAGGCCGGAGGCCCGGAGAGCACCTGCACGGCCTTTGCGCTCAGGGGAATCGCAGGAAAGGCATCGATGGGAAAGTGGCCCACCCGCCTGGGCCGGCTTCGTTGGAACAGGTGCGCCCAAGATCCAGGGGCGGGGGTTGCCGACGCGTCCATGCCCCATCATAGCGGCTGCCCAGGCGAAGCCCGGCTCCCCCTTGCCCTTTGACAGTCTCTGGCCAATCCTGGACCCGGAGGTCGCCATGGCCCACTCCGCGTCGCGCAAGACACCCACCCCGACCACGGCATCCTCGTAGAGCCCGAGCGGCTCCAGGCGGTGCTGGAAGGCATCCGGGACGCCGTGGCTTTCTGGACCTAGGCTCTGATCCGATTCAGCGCCGGGAGGCCCGCTCGACGGCCTGCCTGCGCAGGGTCTGGAATTCCTCTTCGGTAATCAGGCCGTCTTTCCGAAGGGCCTCCAAGCGCCGAAGGGCGGCTTCCAGGTCGGAAGTAATCGAACCTGCGGGCGCAGGCGGAACCTGTTTGGTCGGAAGCACGGGGGCTGCGACCTTCAGGGGTGCCAGGGGTGCTGGTGGAAGGTCCCGGAGCAAGCGCTGGGCCAGCACCCGGCCCAAGACGCCGCACCAAGCCTGGTACCGCGCCTGGATGGATTCGGCGGTTTCGCCCTCGATGAAGTGGTGCACCGCCACGAGGCACTCCCCGGTGCGCACATCCGTGAGCTTCAGGTCGAAATAGATTCCAGCCAGTCCCCCGAACAACCCTCCCACGCCACCGCTTCGGCAGTCGGTCACGCGGCCCGTCAGGGCCAGGTCTCCATCCTCCGTGGACACCGAGGCGCCTCCGCGGAATTCCTGATGCAGACCTTCCGCCAAAGTGGGGATCAGGATCGGATCGAGGCGCCCCAAAAAGGCCTGGTCCTTCTCAGACCGGGGTTTCACCAGCCAGGCCGGGGCCTCCCAGGGCCGGAGGTGCAGGGCCCGCCCCTGGATCGACAGGCCGGGCCGGGTCCAGAGGTAGGACACCAGGGTGGATCGTTCAAAAGTGATGCCGGTGCCGAACCAGGCCGGATCCAACCGGCCATGGTCGAGGCGGGGCGGCCCGGCGGCCAGGGCCGCGGACGGGAGAAGGCAGATCAGGGGAAGGACGAGACGCATATGCTCTCCAGGGGGGCCGCCCCATCCTGGCAGGGGGCCCGGGGTGGCTGGTAATCTGATTCAAAGGATATTGGAAACCACAATGAAACTCCTGATCGTCGAAGATGACCCCCGGGCAGCCCAGGCGCTGGAGCGCAGCCTCCGGCAGCACGGTTTCCTGGTGGAATCCGCCCTTGATGGCCTGCAGGGGCTGTCCATGGCCAGACATGAGCCCTTCGACTGCCTCATCCTCGACGTGATGCTGCCCGGCATGGACGGTTTCACGCTGGTATCCGAACTCCGCACGGCAGGCATCGATACGCCAGTCCTCTTCCTCACGGCCCGGGATGCCCTGCCCGACCGGATCCGCGGCCTCGAGGTGGGCGGCGGAGACTACCTGGTGAAACCCTTCGCCTTTTCCGAACTGCTCCTCCGGATCAACAACCTCCTGCAGCGGGGCGGGGAAACCCCCGCCAAGGACATCCTCATCGGGGACCTGTCCATCCACCGCTTCCAGCGGAAGGTCTACCGGAACGGGAAGCGCCTGGACCTCAGCTCTCAGGAGTATGCGCTCCTGGACCTGCTGGCCCGCAATCGGGGCAACATCGTCACCAGGGCGCGCATCGCCGAGGAACTGTGGGAGCTGGCCTTCGACGGCGACCCGAACCTGGTGGATGCCGCCATCCGGCGCCTGCGGCGGAAGGTGGACGATCCCTTCCCGGGCAAGCTCATCCACACCCGCAGGGGCGTGGGCTACATCCTCGAGCACGCTGGTGATTAGACTGCGGCAGTCCCTGCTGGTCCGCCTGTCCGTGGGATTCGCCCTCACCCTCTCGGGGCTGGTGGGTGCCACGGGCCTCTACCTGTATTCCTCGATCGAGCACATCGTCTACACCCAGATCGACCGCGACTTCATCAATACGGCCAAGTTGCTCTCCCACAAGCTCGACGATGACCGCTTGGCCCTGGACAAGGAGATCCTCGATGTCGGGGACCACTTCCTGGTCCGGGTCATGGATCACTCGAACCAGGTCCTCCTCGAAACCCATGGAATGGACAAGAGGTTTCCGCTTGTGTGCGCCCCGCCAGAACAGGGGGACTGGGTCTGGTTCGACGGCCCGGCGACACCGGACCACTCCCCCCGCTCCCTCCGGATCCGGTATCACGGGGGCTGGTTCCAGCTCTCCAGGGATGTCAAAACCGAGGAGATCCTGCTCAAGCGGTTCTTCAACTCCATGCTCGCGCTCCTGGCCATCGCCCCCCTCACCGGCGCGGCCTTCGGCTACTGGCTCGTCAAGCTGGGACTGAAGCCGCTGCGCTACCTGGAGGACGAGGCCGAGAACCTGCGGCCCGGCAACCTGGGCATCCGCATCGACTCCCGCCGCCTGCCCACGGAACTGGCCCCGCTCTCCCAGGCCCTGAACCACAGCATCGCCCGCCTGGAATCAGCCTTCGCCCGCCTTTCGGAGCTCAACAGCGACGTGGCGCACGAATTGAGGACCCCGGTCCACTCGCTGCGGCTGGAAGCAGAGAACATCCTCGCCAGCGGCGGCCTTCCCGAGATCGTGGAGGAGCAGCTCGCCGGCATGATGGACACCCTCGACCACATGGCGGCCCTCATCGAGCAGATGCTGTTCCTGGCCCGATCAGAGGACCCCGCGAACCAGATCGAGATGCTCCCCCTGGATGTTCCGGAACTCCTGCAGGCCGTGCGCGAGCCCTTCGTGCCCCTGGCCGAGGAGAGCCGCATCTCCGTGGAGGTATCGGCCCCGGAGGGCCTCGCGCTGCGGGGCAACGCCACCCTGCTCCGGCGGGCCCTGCACAACCTGCTGGCCAATGCCATCCGCCACTCCATCCCGGCCAGCGCCGTGTGCCTGAGGGCCTTCCAGGGGCCTGACGGGATCGTGCTGGAGGTGGAGGATCAGGGCGAGGGCATCCCCAAGCAGTTCCTCGCCCACTTGGGCCAGCGGTTCGTCCGCACCGACACGTCCCGGAGCCGGAAGCGAGGCGGCGCCGGCCTGGGCCTCGCCATCGTGAACGGCATCGCCAAGCTGCACGGCGCCACGCTCAGGATCGAGAGCGAAGAGGGCGTGGGCACAGTGGCGAAGATCACATTCCCGGTTACCTGATCAAACAATCAGGTTCGTGTCATCCAGCCATCAGGCTGCCGACTTAACTTACCCGTGGGTCAGAATCGACTCATCCACTAATGCGCCGACCGCGCGGGAGGTTTCCTCATGAAATTGCTCCGTTACATCGCCCCGCTGCTCCTGGGCACCGTACAGCTGCTGGCCGTCCCTGCCTTCAGCCGCCTGACGGGCTCAAGCTGCAACGCCTGCCACGCCACTCCGACCTGGCAGCTCACCACCATGGGCCTGGAGTTCCTGAAGAACGGCCACCGTATGGAGGCCCTGAAGGTGGACCCCAAGGACCAGAAGCTGGACAACTACCTCAGCTTCGTCTGGAAGGGCCGCGCCTACGGCGACACCCTGGACAGCCAGCGCACCGGCCTGGCCACCACCCAGAAGCCCGCCACCAACTTCGAGCAGCACAGCTTCTCCCTCTACACCGGCGGCGCGCTGTCCGACCGCTTCTCCTACTTCACTGAGCTCTACCTGAACGAGAACACCGGCAACACCTCGGGCGCCAACGTGGTGCAGGGCGACGCCTCCCGCAAGAAGCTCGCGGAAGCCTTCCTCCAGTACAACCAGCCCATCAACAAGGACCTGTTCCTGTCCGTGCGCGCCGGCGAGATCCTGCCCGGCATCCTGCACGTCTTCGGCGTGGGCGCACGCAGCGCTGAGCAGCGCGCCCTCGTGCTGAACGACCCCCTGGCGGGCAGCAGCAACACCTTCCGCCCCTTCAGCCGCCAGCAGGGCATCGACGCCACGCTGAATAGCGCGCATTCCGAGACGTCCTTCTCCGTGGGCGTGGTGAACGGCTCCAGCACCTCCGTCACCAACTCCATCGACGCCGACAACCACAAGGACTGGTACGCCTCCGCCCTGTGGAGCTTCGACAAGAATCAGAGCGCCGCTGGCCTCTACCACTACGAAGGCCAGTACTCCAACTACGCCACCGCCAATGACTTCTCCACTGCCCTGACCTTCGACAACAAGTTCAAGAAGGACGGCCTCCTGGCCCGCTTCATCCGCGACAAGTTCCGCGTCGTGGGCGCCTACTTCCTGGGCGAGGAGACCATGGCCCCCGGCACGCTCGTCAACGGGGTTCCCGCCAGCAAGACGAAGAACAAGGGCTTCTACGGGCTGGTTGACTACAACTTCACCGACAGCTTCGGCATCTTCGCCCGCTACGACAGCCTGGACCCCAACAAAGACATCGCCAACAACGAAACCACCATGGTCATGCTCGGCCTGAACGGCATGCTCTACCAGAGCGACAAGAGCGGCGCCCGCTGGAACTTCGAGTACACCGAGAAACAGTCCTACAACCACGGCAACATCACCACCATCGGCGCCGAGAAGTTCAAGGACAAGCGCTACTTCTTCCAGATCACCTGGGGCTTCTAGTCCCGGCTGGAGGGCTTTGAGGGAACGGCGCGACGACTTCCGTCGCGCCGTTTTTTTGGATCGACCGCCCCGCACCCATGCCCGCCTTCCCCCCGGGGAAGGACGATGATCTTGCATCCGAACCTCCAGGAGTTCCTTTGTCCACCCTCTCTCGCCGCCTGTCGCTGTCCTCCCGGATGGCGGTGATCACCCTCGCCCTGGTCGCAGGACCAGGCCTCTGGGCCGGACCCCCATTCCGCACGGACGACCCCGAGCCGGTGACCCTCGGCCATGCCGAGTTCTACCTGACCTGGACGGGAGCACGCACCCCGGATGGCCAGGCCACAGCCTTCCCGCTGCTGGAGTTCAACTACGGGATCCTCCCGGGCCTCCAGTTCCACGTCGTGGCGCCGTACGCGCAGGTGAAGCCCTCCGGCGAGCCGTGGGCGCGCGGGTATGGTGATACGGAGATCGGCCTGAAGTACCGGTTCATGGAGGAGCGCGACGGCGTCCCGCAGGTCGGCATCTTCCCCATGGTCGAACTGCCCACGGGGCGGGCCGAACGGGGGCTGGGGGCAGGACACACCGCCGTCTACCTCCCGATCTGGGTCCAGAAGGGGTTCGGCAAGTGGACCACTTACGGGGGCTGGGGGTGGTGGCGGAATCCCGGGGAGGGGCAGAGGAACTGGAGCTACTCGGGCTGGCTCCTCCAGCGCGAGATGTCAGAGCGGCTCACCCTCGGTGCCGAGCTGTTCCGGACCACCGCCAGTTCCCTTGAGGGCCGGGCCTCAGCGGGCTGGAACCTGGGCGCCATCGTGAACGTGGACGAACGCCATCACCTTCTGGCGAGCTGGGGGAAGAATCTCTCGGGCCCGGCTGAAACCCACTTCTACCTTGGGTACCAGTTCACCTTCGCGCCCGGGGCCACAGCCGGGAAGGGTCCGGCCCAGCTCCAGGGAACCCGGACCGCGGGATATTGAGGCCCAGGGGACGTGCGCCCCTCTTGCCATTGGACATCGACTGGCCAATCCTGGACCAGGAGGTCGCCATGGCCCATTCCTCGTTCCGGAAGACTCCTGAATCCCCCCGCCCCGACGGCGGCAGCCTGGTGAAGCCCGAGCGGCTCCAGGCGGTGCTGGAGGGCATCCGCGACGCGGGAGAGCGGGGCATCACCAAGGCCGGGCTGGTGCGGAAGCTGGGCGGGGTGGCCATGCGCACCGTGGACCGCGCCATCGCGCTGCTGGAGGAGCAAGGCGCCCGCTTCGGCAAGGAACGCGAAGGCCGGCCCGCCGTCATCCACTTCACCCTGGAGAAGGCGCCGGATTGGGACAGCAAGATCACGCCCCACGCCCGCCTGGCCCTGGAGGTGGCGCTCATGGCCCTGGAGGGCACGGCCACGGAGATGTGGTACGACCAGCTCGAGGGCCTGCGCGCCCTGGCGGACAGCCACCTCAGCAGCCGTGACCGGAACCTCTTCGACGCGCTCCAGTCCCACGTGTGCGTGCGGGGCGGCGCCGACGACCAGCAGGCCCTCGATACGAAGATGCTCTCGCAGGTGCTCATGGCCCTGGGCCACCCGGAGGGGCCGCGCGAGCTGGAGCTGACCTATGCCGCCGCCTCCACGGGCCGCACCGGCACCCGCACGGTGGTGCCCTTCACCCTCACCCACGACGTGTTCTCCGGCGGCGCCTTCCTCCTGGCCTGGGATCCCGCCAAGCAGGAGCCCCGGCACTTCCGCCTGGCCCGCATCGTCGAGGCGAAGGCGCTCCCCAAGCGGGGCCTCATCCCCGACAAGCGCCCCCTGGAGCAGGCCCGCGACCTCCAGATCGGCGGCTGGTTCAGCCCCGCGGCTCCCTTCCAGGTGAAGGTACGCGTGGGCGGCTCCAACTGGCCCCAATCCCTCCTGGACGCCCCACCCGCCCTGCCCCGCATCGAAGTGCGCAAAGAGAGGGGCGGCACCGTGCTGCTCAGCTTCATGGCCACGGATCTGCACGGCCCCACCCGCTACATCCTCCAGCTGGGCGCCGAGGCGGAGGTACTCGAGCCCAAGGCCCTGCGGGCACACCTGGCGACCACCTTGAAGGACATGGCGGCACGGTACCGATAGGCCTCAGCCCTGCTTCGCACCCCGCGTGTTGCTTTCGATGGCGCAGAGCAGCCCCAGCAGCTCGGAGGCGAGGTAGCCGCCCAGGAGGCCCAGGGCTGCGGAGCCCAGGCCGACCAGCAGCATGGCGAGGCCCGCCGGGAAGGGGTCGCCGCCCGCGCTGGGGAGCAGGACACGCAGCTCAGCCAGGTCCGGGCGGGCTTCGCCGGCGCTGATCCAGATCATGAGGGCCCCGCCGGTGCCCAGCACAGCCAGGAGGCTGGCGTAGAGCTCCCCGCCCAGCCGCAGGAGCAGGCGGGTCAGGGGGATGATCACCTCCCCCGCGATCTGGGGCATGGCGGCCACGTCCTGGGCCCGAAGCCAACTGAGATGGGCCACCAGGTAGACCGCCAGGACCAGCGCTACCTGGAAGACCAGCTGGCCGAAGATGGCCTGGCTGCTCGTCCCGCCGCCGCGCCACAGCTCGATGGAGAGCCAGACGCCCGCCACGATGGCGGCGGCGGTCCACAGCCTCAGGAGCCAGGCGAAGACCTGCTTGAAGAGGCTGCCCTCGGAGATAAGACGCAGCAGGGCCGGGACGAGGGGGAGCTTCAGCATGGGAACCTCCGGATGGCTTGGGATGAGGACTCCAGCCTCGGAGGGGGCGCCCCCTGCCGTCAAGCGGTTCCATGCGACGAGCAGGGCCGGGGGTGCCGGCCCTGCTCGCCTCTTTCGGAATCGGGCTACTTCTTGGCCACCTTGGGCGCGCCCAGATCGCGGAGCGCGACCTGGCCCTGGCGGCCGTAGTCGATGGCCTCGCCGAGGATGCGGGCGACTTCCTGGGGGGCGTGGAAACCCATGGAGTTCTCGGCGTTGACGAAGTCCACGCGCCACTGGGCCTTGCGCTGGAACTCGAGGATGGGCTTCAGCTTGCCTTCATCCACACCGGCCTTCTTGGCGGCGGCGATATCGTCGATGAGGTTCACCACGGCGTCCTCGGCCCGGTCCATGAGGGCCTTGGTGCGATCCTGGATGGCGGTCACGCGGGCCTTCAGCTCCTCCTCGGGGAAGCGGTGACAGGTCTGGCAGGACCGCGAGATGTTGAGCAGCGGGCTGCGCACCTGGTGGTCGCTGATCTTGAGGGCGCCCTCACGGACGTAGGGCATGTGGCAGTCGGCGCAGGAGACGCCGGAGCGCGCGTGGATGCCCTGGCTCCACATCTCGAACTCGGGGTGCTGGGCCTTGAGGACCTCGGCGCCGGTCTTGGCGTGCTGCCAGTCGAAGAAGCGGTGGCCGTCGGGGAATTTGTACTCGTCGTAGGTGGCTTCGATCTGCTCGACCTTCAGCCCCTTGTTCCAGGGGAAGAAGAGGGTGGTCTTGGGCCCGCAGTAGTACTCCACATGGCACTGGCCGCACACCATGGACCGCAGCTCCTGGCGGGAGGCGTCGCGGTTGGCATCGTAGGCCACCGACTTGTCGCCCTTGCGCCACTTCTCGATGGAGGGCAGGTGCGGCACGGGCTCGGCGCTGTTCGCCAGGGCCACGATGCCCCGGATGAAGCCGGGCTTGGTGACGCGCAGGGCCATGTTCTTGGGATCGTGGCAGTCGATGCAGGCCACGGGATGCTTCACAAGCTTGGTGGCCTCGCCGTAGGGCAGCTTGCACATGGCCTCGAAACCGGCCATCAACTGGGCCTGGGCATTGGGGCTGCTGAAGGCCTCGTCGAGGGTGCCCGGAGCCCCGCCCTTCAGACCCAGCTCGCGGAAGGCCACGGTGTTGGAGGCGTGGCAGTGGAGGCAGGAGCCCGGCTGCTTGCGCTCAGTGACGCGCTTGGTGTTGCGCTGGTCGTCCAGCATGTAGGCGTGGCCCTGGCGCTGGTTGAAGTCGATGGCGAAAGCGTAGCCGTCGAAGATCGTCACCAGGCGCGGGTCCTCCTTGATGCGGCTCTTGGGCAGGCCCTCGCTGCCGGCGCCGCCGTACTTGGTGCTGTACTTCTCCGAGGTCTTCAGGTAGGCGTCGAACTGGCGGGGGAAGTTCTTCCCCCACTGGGCGGGATCGACGGTCTTCTCGTCGAGGTCCACCAGCTTGAAGCTGGTCTGCTTCGCTTCGGCCTTGCGGCTGGAGATGCTGGCGTAGAGGGCCATCACGAGCACCGTCGCCAGGGCGGCGCCGGCGGCGATGAGGCCCATCCGGACCAGCGGACGGGAGAGCAGCGGGGTGGGGTTGTCGTTCATCGGGGGGTTCCTCCCGCGTGGCGGGCCACGCGCCTAGGGGTGGGATCAGGGGTTGGATGGATGGTCGGGGAATCAGCCCATGGGCCCATGGCCCACCTCCTGGTGGCAGCGCACGCAGCCGTAGAGGTCGGCCTTCCGCGTCGGGTCCGTGGGCACGCCCAGGGTGCCGTGGGCGGTGATCTCGCCCGTCAGCTCGCCGTGGCAGCGGAGGCAGTTGTCCTCCAGGACCTGGGCGTTGCCGGGCTTGATGCGGATGGGTTCAGCGAAATTCAGCAGCGTGAAGGCCTTGGAGTGGTGATACCCGTTGCTGGCCTTCACGTAGAGCTTGCTCACGACATTGCTGTGGGGCAGGTGGCAGTCGTTGCACACGGCCACTGCATGGTGGGAGCCGTGACGCCAGCTGTCGTACTCAGTGCGCATGATGTGGCAGTTCACGCAGACTTCGGGGTTGTTCGACAGATAGGAGGTCCCGTGGGCCGCCACGAAGGTGTAGGCCCCGGACCCCAGGAACACGCCCGCGAAGACGCTGGCCAGGACGCTCAACAGGATCAGGCGACGCTTTCCGCTCACAGGGTATCCATCCGATGTGCAGGGGTCTGTCCCCGCCACCGGAACAGGATGCGATAAAATTAGGACCTGTCAATCCGATATCAAACGACCTGAGGTTCACCTCTTATTTTCACCACATGAAAGGGCCGGCAAGGCCGGCCCTTTCCGGGGAGGGCCGCTGCTCAGTCCAGCGTGATCGCGCCGTTGACGGTCTCCAGTTCCATGCCCTGGCCGCCGCCGGGGAAGACCGCCGTGACGGAGTGCTTCTTCACCTCCACCTGCTCCGCCCCCTTCGCGTTCAAGGTGATGCCGCCGTGGAGGGTGTTGGCCTTCAGCCGGCCCTTGAGGCCCGTGGCCTGCAGGTGGATGGACCCGTTGACCGTGGAAGCCTTGAGCGCCTTCCCCTGGCTGTCCAGACCCGTGCCCTTGATGGCGCCGTTCACGGTCTCAAGGACCAGCTCCCCATGCACCTGCGTCAGCGTGATGGCGCCATTCACCGTGGTGGCCTTCAGGGCATCCGCCAGATCTGTGGCGCGGATGCCACCGTTGACGGTGGTGAGGTTGGCGGCGCCCTGGGTGCCGCTGAGGGCCACTTCGCCGTTCACGGTCTGCAGGGAGGGCGCCACCCGGCGCGGCACCTTGAGGGTCATGTGGCATAGGGGCCCCTGGTACGAACCCCAGCCTGAGTGCTTGGGATACACGCCCCGGATTTCCAGACCGCTCTTGCCGGCTTCGATCTCCACCTTCACCTGCTCGTCCCGGCTGCTGGGCTTGAACTCCCCCGTGAACTGGACCTCCTCCCGGTCCCAGGCCTCCACGTGGATGAAGCCGTTGACGTTCTTCACCTTGAGCGTCGAGCCGGCGGCCAGGGGCACCGTGCGGGTCTCGGTGGTCTTTTCCGCCTTGGCGGGCTGGACCACCTGGGTCTGGGCTGTGAGCGGGGCCCAAAGGAGAACGGCGGCCACGGCCGCGGCGAAGGGGCGGATGAGGGACACGGAAGCCTCCTGCGATGTCAGAGATCGTGACTAGCGATACGAAAGCCTTCCGGGGAGGTTTAGAGTTCCCTGCGGCTCCGTATACTTGGGGACGCGCGGAGTCCCCATGCCTCAGACCATCGACCGTCCCGAGCTCAGCCCCGCCGAGTGGAAGCTCATCCAGGATCTGCGCTCCCTTCCGGACGCGGCGCTTCGCGACCGCATGCAGACCTCCATCGGCGAGCTCCTTTTCTTTTTCCGCACGCCCCGCTGCCAGGGCATCGGGATCGAGGGTTTCCCCTGTGGCGATCCGCGGTCCTCCTGCGAGGACTGCCACCAGATCTGGGACATGCTCGACCGGGTGGCGGAGCGCTCGCGGAAGAGCTGAATTCAGCTTTTCTGCCAGGCCCCCAGCCAGCGGTCGCCGAAGTTCACCAGGATCGCGCCCACCAGGATGAGCGCCGCGCCGGCGAGGCGGATCCAGGACGGGCCGCGCACTGGGAGGCCGAGCAGGCCGAGGCGGTCGAAGACCAGCGAGGAGCACACCTGCCCCGCCACGATGAGGGCCACCATGGCGGCCATGCCGATGCGGGGCGCCAGCAGGGTCGACCCGAACACGAAGTAGGCCCCCAGGCAGCCGCCGAGCCACTGCCACCAGGGCACCCGCGGCAGCCCGCCCAGCGCCGCGAAGGGCTGCCCGGTGAGGGTGGAGACCACCAGCAGCGCCAGGGTGCCCACGGCGAAGGAGACCAGGGCCGCCAGCATGGACCCGCTCTGCAGCGAGGCCCTCAAAGCGTTGTTGACCGCCGACTGGAGGGGGATGGCCAGCCCGATGGCGAAGGCCATGATGAGGAAGAGCAGGACCATCCACGCCTCCACCGGGAAGCGCTTATGGTAGCCGCCAGGAGCCCGCGGCAACACCCGGCGCCGGCGATCCGATCGGCAGGGGCTCTCAGCCTATGCACACGCGGTTCCGCCCCTCCACCTTCGCCCGGTAGAGGCCGGCATCGGCCCGGGCGAGCATATGGCCAGCGTCCAGATCCCCGGGCACCCGCTCCGCGATCCCCAGGCTGCACGTGACCTCCAAGCCGCTCTCGGGCAGAGGCACGGGAACCGAGGCAATGGCCTTCCGGAACCGCTCGGCAAAGGGCTGCGCCCCGCTCAAATCCGTCTCCGGAAGGATCACCAGGAACTCCTCGCCCCCGATGCGGCCGGCCAGGTCCGCCTCGCGCAGGGTGGCCCGGAGGCGTTCGCCGAAGACCTGGAGCACGAAGTCCCCGGCGCCGTGGCCATGGGTGTCGTTGATCTGCTTGAAGTGGTCCAGGTCGCACATCAGCACCGACAGCGGGCGGCCGTAGCGCACGCTCAGGCCGAAGCGGGTCTGGAACTCCCCCAGGGTCCGGGTGCGGTTGGCCAGGCCCGTGAGCGGATCCTTGGTGCTGAGGTCGAGCAGGGTCTCGTGGAAGGCCCGCTCCAGGGGATCCATGGCCACCAGCTTGAGCACGTGGCCACCGATGGTCAGCCGATCGCCGGCCCGCAGAGTCACGATCTCCCCGGGACGTTCTCCGTTCACCAGCGTGCCGTTGGTGGAGCCGAGATCCTCCAGCCGCACCTGGCCGCCTGCCACCTCGATCCGGGCATGGTGGCGGCTCACCTCGCCGTCCAGCAGTGCCACCTGGACATCCGGCGCCCGGCCGATGAGCGAATCACCGGGGCGCAGGGAGAAGATCCGGCCCAGGGCCGCGCCGGCATAGGTCACCAGGGCCCATTCGGACGGAACGATGGGATCGTCGCTCTCCGCCAGGATCCCCGCCATCGTGGGCATGTCCGCAGTGACGGGCGCCTGCGGGGGTCGAGCCGGGGCAGGACGTTTGCGCGCCATGGATCCTCCAGGAGGTCCGCATCTGTTGCTGCCCCGAAGACTACATCCCCACCGCCGGAACCACCCCTTGTCTTTTGCCCAACACCTGGTACAGTGAATCTTCCACTCGTTGGGGAGTGGTCTAATGGTAGGACAACGGTTTCTGGTACCGTCAGGTGAGGGTTCGAGTCCTTCCTCCCCAACCACTTACAACTTGTTCGATGGTCCCATCGTATAGCGGTTAGTACACCGCCCTCTCACGGCGGGAACAGGGGTTCGATTCCCCTTGGGACTACCAACACGGCCCGGCGCAAGCCGGGCCTTCTTCATGTCCCAAGGGGAATCGAAATCACGGATGGCGCGCAGGTAGGGCCAAGCGCGGGCAGCCCGGGGGGCTGTTCGCGCCGATCCGCCGCAGGCGGAGGCCCGTGCGCAGCCAGCCGTGCGGCCGGAGCGTCACCCCGGAGGCGCAGCCGCAGAGGTGACGTGGAGGGATTCCCCTTGGGACTACCAGCAAAGAGCCTAGAGAAATCTAGGCTCTTCTTGTTTTTAATCGGCATCACACCCGGGCCAAATACCCCCGTCCTCCATCCATCCTCCAAGGGCATTCCGTCCTGATCCTGGTTCGGACTTCACCGCTCCTCGGCGATTCATCGGCGAACCGAGTCGGAGCGCTGGACTAGGCTCGCTAGGTGCAATGCCTTCTGTTCACCCCGGGGCGACGGAGGCCGATCCAGGGTTCTAGCCTCGGCGTAGGCAAGGGAGTTCGGGCCATAGGAGATTGTGAGTGCCCTCGTCCTCGAATCCACGCTGGATCTCAAGGCGGCACTACGGGCCTTGGGAGCCGCAGTCCCTCTGCCCAAAAGCCGCCGATTAGGTCTCGGGGGCATAGACGATGGGCTATGAATGCTAGTGAGGGGCCCCATCTGATTCGACCTGCCCGCTCGGCCCTGGCTGCGATTTAGGTATTGGATCGGAGATGAACGCAAGGAACCGCTCTCCAGCAGGACTTAACCCCACCATCTGCTTCCGGTGACGGAGCATGAACTGCATGCTGCGGTCCTTCTGCTGATTGAGGATTCCCCGCATCGATCCCCCCCCACCTTCCTCGGTTCCGAATTCCGCATCGACATGAACCAGGTCCCGAGTGAGGAGCTCTTGAAAGTAGAGAAAACTATCGTCGCGATGAGAAAGCCCCATCCCCTTTTCCTGAAGCTTGTCGAAGAGTGACGAGTGCCTTGTGACGTAAGAAAGATCCTTTTGGTTATCTGCAATGAGGCGAAGCATACGAAGATGCGTCGGGGTCAACTCGTCAATGAATCTGACAAACACGGTGCGTTCATCCGCGCCCTCAATTCCACTTATCGCCACGTTCAATACCGCCAATCGAAGCGCCTCACGCTTCTCCTCCTGATGGGTTCTTATGGCCGCTTGTGCTGCTGCCACAATTGCTGCGCAGACTTCATCCGCTTTGGCGGGATCCTTCAAGCTCTCAGCGACATCCGCGAGTTCATCGAGTCTTGCCAGGAGCTTGCACATCCAGTCAGCCGTGGTTTGCTGATTGCGATAAGAGACCAGGCCTCCAAAGGACTCGGAGATCAGGGGCCCAACGACGGGGAGCAAAGCGCTCAACCCCGCCTTGAGAGCGACGATGGTCCCCTCCAGAAGACATGAAGGTTCTGGCGGTCCCTCAAGGGGAAATTCGGGTGCACGGGAAGCCATATTCTCACCTCTTGACCTGATCTTTACCAGAAACGGGCCCTTCGGACATTCGCCAAACCAAGAAGAAGGCGGCCGACATCAACTCCGGCCTTTATTCATGGTGCTTTATGTAGGTTCTGCCCGCAGATGTGATGAGATACGAGGATTCCCCCTAGCAGCTGGAGGCCTGCATCTTGTTCATCAAGACGGCACGCCACCAATAAGTACAGCCCATGCCTATGGGAGTAGCCTCGCTACCTGCGCATCATGCATTTCATCTCTGATAACTGGGGGCTCGACCCAAAGCTTTTTAGCTCTGACAGAGGATGGAGAGGTCTTCGATGCCGTGGTGAATCTAGGTGTGGCCTTAAGGCTGTTGGACAGTCACAGAACCAGGTCGGAATGAGCCTTTAGCTCCGGGTAGACTCCGTGGCCAAGTGCGTCAAGGTAGACCCTCAATCCTTCTCGACGAGCAAACTTCATAGCCGGGACAAAGTCTGAGTCACCTGCCACCAGCACGATTACATCAGCAATATGTTTGAGGCTTATCCATGCGATATCAAGCCCGATCCGCATATCCACACCCTTCTGACCGATATCCGGAACCACATCCTTATGGTTGACGACCCGAGGACACTTCGTGATGTCCTTCATTGCGCGTTGGCCGAGTTTCCAGCCTCTCAGCGCCGTTTTCCCTCGTCGCACTGCAACGTGGGGTTGGAATTCCATCGCCTGAATGAGGGCAAAGAACGGTCCAGCTTCAGCTGATTTACCGAAATCGATCTCGGCATGTGAAATGGGATGGGTTCCCTTCTCACAGTAAGGATCAGAGTCATACCAATAAATTCGAAACAACGTCATGTCCTTCACCGCCGATTTCTCGAGGATCTTGGTGTAGACGTCCCTGACGTCTTCAGCGGTGGGCATTCGTTTGAGCTTCGTTTTCAATTTCTGACGAACGAACCCGCCATCCATCATGAGGACCACTCGTTCGGATGAGATTCGCCCTGCCATGCTCACCTCAGATACAAGTCGGCCTCGCTGCACGCGGGTTCGTGAGAACCACTTGGATCAGGGGCGTGCCTGCGAGGCCTGGATCGTGGATTCACATTAGGCCGGAGATAGAACCCCCGCAATCGGTTTTTGTCTCACTCTGAAATATTTGATGATTATCACGATCACGTTCACCCAGGTGCATTGATAAAGCTATTACTTACTGATTCGGACATCACTTCTCCGTCACCTAACGGTGGTCAGCAATCCACGGCAATGGGAACCAACCGAACGAACTCCGGGACATCGTTTTGCACTTTACCCACAGCGGGGCTCACAAGATAGATGGCCATGAGGCCCGTAGGGCAGATCTTTCACATGCGCCCACGTGAACATCCAGAGACTTTCCTCAACGAAGGATAGGCAAGTAGAACCACCTCGGGCAGTTTGGAGGCTGCCCGAGCGAATGTGCCGCCACCGATGACCTGCGTTTATCCGTCAGTGACCTCCCCTACGACCATGGCCGAAAACGTCCCCATCCCTCAACCAGCGCTCAAGACCGCTCACCCGGCCTGCTCCTGGACGTGCGCGGGCCATTGCCCGACATGCCAGGCCCAGGCCATGGGCAGGATCAGCTCCGGGCCATCACGGGCACCCGCAGCGGATCGTGCTTGAAGTAGTCCCTATCGGGCCATCCGCAGACGACGATGCGCAGGCAGGCCTGGGCGATGGTCTCCACGCTCTGGCGTTCGTTGTTGAACACGGCGTCGTACCAGTGGGAAGAGGTGACGTCGGCGTGAAGGCATCCGCTGATGAACTTCTCCCGGAGCTTCGACTGGGTGCGCACCAGCTGCTCCGCTTCCACCAAGGGCAATTCGAGGCGGCGGGCGATGGTCGTGGCCCGGAAGTCGAAGCTGCCCTCCAGCCGGAAATGGAAGCAGTTCTTCAGGTCCTGGCAGGCGACGGCACCGCCGCGGCCGACGATGATCGCGCAACCCGTCATCGCGATCTGGACGAGGTGCTTCACCAGCCTGGCGTAGGCATCATCGTGGGTGAGGTGGCCGAAGTGGGTCCTGAGGACATCCTGGGCATGGCTTTCATCCCCCAGATGGCCCAGGATCTGGCGGGAGAGGCTCTCGTCGGAAGCGACCTTGTCCACGAGGGCCTTGTCGAACAGGTTCCAGGGCTGGCCCGAGGCCTCCTCCAGGAGAACCTTGAGACGCTGGGCCAGGGCATAGCCCTCGCAGCCGTACTGCCGGGAGATGGTGACGGAGGGGTGGAGCTGCGTCTGGTGCGCATGCGTGAAGCGTTCCTGGATCCGCATCCAGCCGGCCTCCCGCCGCTCGATGCCCGGGATGAGGGAGTCGAAGTTCTTGGTCATGGAACCTCCGGCGCCTGCTTGGCCAAGCCAGGGCCCTGCGCTCGGAAGATAGGGTCTTCAGGGCCGGTGGCAAGGGGCAACCGGAAAGGAGAAACAGTCCCGACCAGTAGTTACACGATTTCCAATCGTGCTATTTCTGCTCGACGATCACCCAAACTGGCCGTCCTTCGGCAAGAGCTTTCTTGAGCTTCGCCATGATGATGGTTGCCTTCATCGCCTGGAAATCATCAGGCGCTTCGCGCGGAATCCAGATTGCCTGCCCCTCGCTCGCACGAGACGGCGGCAGGTGTACCAGATCGTCGGCATAAGGCTCTGCCGCCCGGTTGTTATCTTCACCGCCAGGTTCTACTGAGGGAAGCGCCCACCCTTTCCCGGTGAGGATCGCTTCCGGACTCGTCTGAAGAAGTTTGGCCAGCGCCACCAGTGATGGGCCCGCCAGCTTGGCTGGCTTGTTCAACTCCCAGGCACTGACAGTGGTCTGATCCGTCCGGAGTTTCTCGCCAAGTTCTCGCTGTGTGAGCCCCAGCGCCCGGCGTGCTGCACGGATCCGCTCTCCAGGTGTCCTGGGATCGGCAGGTCCTGATCGGGATTTATATTTCCCCCGTTTGGCCAATTGACGGTTAATTCTTGATTTCGGATGACCGGCCCTGCCGCCCTTAGTTCCGGGGCGAGAAGGCTGGCGAGGCGCCATGCCACGACTTTAGGGTGAAAACCGGTCCTCATCCAGCGTTGGGATTGGGTGTGGTAGGGTGAATTAAATATACGATTTATTCGTATTTTCATTCACCTGGAGCCAGGGCATGACCTCCCCCATGCGCCACCGCGAAGAAACGGTGAACACCTACCTGGCCCAGGCCATCTCCCAACTCGGCGTACAGGCCGAAGCCGAGGTCATCCTGGCGAAGGGGAAGGATCGTCCGGACGTCCTGTTCACGCTCCGGGGATTGCGCATCGCCATTGAGGGGAAATTCGCGGATACGCCCGGCGCCAAGGATCTGGTGTTCCAGGATGCCAAGGGCCGTGTGCGCCACGGAATCGCCCACATCGCCGCTGCGGCGGTCTACCCGGCCGATCTCCGGACGACCCCGACTCAGCAGCTGGCAAAACGCCTCCAGGACGCCTCCCTCGAATTCTGCATCGTCACGGAAACCACCTCGCCGACCTGGGCCAAGGGGACCCCGGAAGAGTTGATGGCCGCTCTTCGGCGCGCCCAGGAGACCTTGTCCCAGGACGACTTGGTGGAGCAAACGGCCACCTCCCTCAGTGCGCGGCTGGATGGCGTTGCCGCGCTCTGGAGCGGGCAACCCGATGTCTGTGATCGACTTTCTGACCTCCTCGGCATCCATCCCCCTGAAGACGAGAAACCCGAGGACAGGGAACGACGCAGAGTGACAGCCGCCAAGGTGGCGGCTTTGGCTCTTTCCAATGCCCTGATCTTCGAGGAGCAGCTGGCGGGATCGAGAACCGGCATCAAAACGCTCGGGCAGGTCCAGCGGAGCAAGACACCCATCCAGGATGTGGCCGACCATTGGCAATGGATCTGGGAAAACATCAACTACGTCCCCATCTTCCAGCTTGGCGAACGAATCCTCCGCGAGGTCCCCAACTCCCGGAATGCGTCGGTCGCATTCAAGGCCCTGCTCAAAGAGGCTGCCAGCATCTGCGAGAAGCAGACCGCCCTGAGGCACGACCTCATGGGCCGGATCTACCACTGGCTGTTGCACCAGGCCAAGTTTCTGGGGACCTACTACACCTCTGTGTCCGCGGCCACCCTCCTCCTCAAGCTCGCTACCGACATCCCCGGGGATGATCGGGACTACGCAGATCTCCGGGTGCTGGAGGACTTGCGCATCGCCGACTTGACCTGTGGAACGGGCACCCTCCTCATGGCCGCAGCCCAGGCCTTGGCCGATAAGCACATCCGGGCCAGGGCGGAGCAGGGCCTCCCCATCCACCCATCGGATCTCCAGGGATTTCACCGCGCTCTGATGGAACGGATCCTCCATGGGTATGACGTCCTGCCCTCCGCCCTCCACCTGACGGCATCCACGTTGGCCCTCCTCGCTCCCGAGGTGGCCTTCACACGGATGAACCTCTTTGTCATGCCCATGGGTGTTGGTGACGGCCAGTCAGGCATTCGGCTGGGCAGCCTGGATTTCATCGGCCGGAATACCATCCCCACTGAAGTGACCCTTGATGGGGCCCGGATGGATGCCAAGCAGGTTAGCGCCGCTCATGTCTCTACGTCCTCAGCCACCCTTCCGGACCTGGATCTGTGCGTGATGAACCCACCTTTCGTCCGTAGCGTGGGGGGCAACCTGCTGTTTGGATCACTTCCCCAGGCCGAGCGTGAGGTTCTCCAGAAGGAGCTGAAGAAGCGGTCAAAAAGGCTCAGCGCAAACATCACCGCGGGCCTCGGGTCCGTCTTTGTGGCCGTGGCGGAAAAGCGCCTGAAACCCAAAGGCCGAATGGCTTTCGTGCTCCCTGCCGCCCTAATCTCGGGCGAGGCCTGGGCTGCGACCCGAGAGCTTCTCGCCACCTGCCACCACCTGGAGATGGTCATCACCAGCCACGATTCAGACCGACCGAATTTCTCGGAGAACACGGACCTCTCCGAAGTCATGTTCATCACCCGCAAGAAGGATGGTCTCTACGAGACTCCCGGACGGACCCAGTACCTCAACCTCTGGCGCAATCCCACCTCCATCTACGAAGCCCTGGACCTCGCCCACCACGTTCTTGCCACACCGCCTGCCAATGTGGAGGGGACCGGCACTCAGGCCATCCGGACCCCCCAGGGCAAGTTGGGTGAACTGATGTCCATGCCCGCACCCCGGGGCAGCGAAAACTGGACGGGAGGCCTCTTTAGCCAGACCGAACTTGCAAGGACGTTCTGGCACCTGGGAAATGGGCTGGTGCAGGTGCCTGGTCAGGCAAATCCTATTTCGGTCACTCTGTGCCCTCTCGCGGCCCTCGGTGATCTCGGACCCGATCAGCGCCGGATTCACGATGGGTTCTACCCCTCGACAGAGGAGTTTTCTCCCTATCGCGGCGTCTGGAATCACGATTCCCAAGCCATTACGACCATTCGTCAGGAACCCAATACTTTCCTCGTGGTGAAGCAGGACTCCCCACGAGGGCCAAACTACGGGGCCCATCTTTGGGAACGGTCTGGCGACATCCTGCTCGTAGAACGTCTTAGGACCAACAGTCAGCGCGTGTTGGCCATTGGATTGGATGAATCGGTTCTGGCAAACACTTGGTGGCCCCTTCGATCGAACTTTGACCCCAATCGAAGAAAAGCGATGTTGCTATGGCTGAATGGTTCGCTTGCCCTGCTGCTCTTCTACGGCAGGAGGGTAGTCACGCAGGGTGCTTGGATGAAGATGAAACAGCCCGCCTGGGAAGGTATGCCAGTTCTGGACGTTCGCGCTCTTTCAGACGCACAAGCGATGGCGCTCGCAGGCGCGTACGACCAACTCGGCGCCCAGAAACTGATGGCCCTATCCAAACTGGAGGAGGACCCGGTCCGGGCTGAGATTGACGAAGCCATTTCCAAGGCGCTGGGAATGCCAAATCTCAACCCTCTGCGCAAGTTGATGGCCCGAGAACCGGGGCTCACGGACCATGGCATTGGATCTCCTGTCGGAGAGGCCCAGCCGTTCGCTGAAGACGACGACCCTCAAAATCCGGAGCCCATCGCCCTACTCTAAGTCGGGATCGGGAGTCCTCACTTCGCCATCACAGGCATTCGCATCTCTCCCCCGCCTGTGTTTCGATGGATCATGCGCATTCGTGGATTCTGGTTCCTTCCCCTGGCCGTGGCCGGGACGATCTTCTGGCTGAGTGCGCAGTCGCACTACCCGGGGGGAATCGAGCTGCCTCCGCCCTTGGACAAGTTCGCCCACGCCACCGTGTACGCGATCCTGGCCCTGGCCATCGACCTGGCCCTGCGCCACACACGGCCCGGCCTGCCGCTCTACCGCCGCCATCTGCTGATCCTGGCCGCCGTGGCCCTCTACGGCGCCTCCGACGAGTTCCACCAGTTCTTCGTCCCCGGCCGTTCCTGCGAACTCGGCGATTGGGTGGCGGACTGCCTGGGTGGCGGGCTGGGCCTGACGGCCGGCTCCCTGCATCTCCTCCTGACGCGGCGTCTGGGGGCCCTCTCCTGGTGGCGAGGCCGGATGCAGCGGCCCGATCCCGCCCGTGCCCTGATCCTCGTGGCGGATCCCCACTGGGGCACCACGCTCACGGGGCTGGAGGCTGCCACCACCGCCTATCCCGAGGCCGACTGGCTCTTCCTTGGCGACGTGTTCGACGTATGGGTGGGGTTTCCCGGGATGGAAACCGACCCGCAGCGGGCCTTCCTCGCTTGGGTGGATGCACGCCGCGCCGCGGGCTGCTGGGTGGGCCTGTGGCTGGGCAACCGCGAGTACTTTTTGGACCGGCACGCCGGGCGCTTCGACCTCATGGGCGAAGGCCTCGGCGGGAAGCTCGAAGGTGAGGCGCTGACCTGGGAGCACGGGGACCTCATCAACACCGCCGATCGCCAGTACCGCCTCTGGAACCTGGTGTCGCGGTCCGGCGCGCTGTGGCTGCTGTTCCGCCTTATGCCCGGCGGTACGGCCCGCCGCGTGTCCGCCTGGATGGAGCGGAAGCTCCGCACCACCAACGCCGCCTACAAGCTGACTTTCCCCCGCGAGGCCTTCCGTGCCGCCGCCCAGGCGCATCCCGGCACCACCTTCCTCACCGGCCACTTCCACACCCACGAAGTGGAGGCCAACGGCATCGCCCTGCCCTGGGCGCACGAGGGGCGGTTCATGGTGTGGCGTAGCGGAAAGGTTGAGGCCCTTTAGAGCTCCAGCAAATCCGCCACTTCGCGCCGCAGCTCGGGAATGCCCGTCCCTTTGGCGGCGCTGGCCCAGGCGATGTCGGCGACGTGCAGGCCCAGGTCGGCGGCCACGTCCTTGCGCTGCTTGAGGGCCTTGCTGGGCTTCACCTGGTCGGCCTTGGTGGCCACGATGCGGTGAGGCAGGCCCTCGGTGCGGAGCCAGTCGATCATCTGGTGGTCCAGCTTCGTGGGGCCCACCTCGGCATCCACCAGCACGAAGACCATGCGCAGGGTGCTGCGGCCTGTGAGGTAGCCCTCCACCATCTTCTGCCAGGTGGCGCGCTCGGCGGCGGGGCCCGTGGCGAAGCCGTAGCCGGGCAGGTCCACGATCCAGCGGTCGGGGCCCGTGAGGAACACGTTGATGAGCCGCGTGCGGCCGGGCGTCTTGGACACCCGCGCCAGCTGTTTCTGGTTGGCCAGGGCATTCAACAGGGAGGACTTGCCCACGTTGCTGCGCCCCACGAAAGCCACCTCCGCATGGCAGATGCCAAGCTTCTTCGCGTCGGCCGCGGAGGTGACGAAACGGGCATCGGTGAGGGGCTGGGCCATGGGACCTCGGGCGGCTACGACGAAGGTCGAGGCAGATTCAAGATTAGCGCCCTTCCATGCAGTCCGGAGTCTGGACCGCCTTTAGAGTGCCTAACAAAACCCCCACGGGACCGCGCGAGGGCCGCCGGGCGAGTGAGGCGAGGAACGCGAGGAGACGCGTAGCGGGTACTACGCGCGACGAGCGTGACGCGGCATCGCGACGTCCGCCGGCCCTCGCCCGGAGGGAGAAAGCCAGGTGGGCGCCCCGCGGCGTCAGGGCCCTTGAACAACGAACCACGTTGCCCAGCGGGCCCTTCCTTGCGGTGCATCCCACCTGGCTTTCTCGCGGCCTCGTCGGGGTTTTGTTAGGCACTCTTAGACCGTCACCAGGCTCGTCGGCGCCGGCTGGTCGAAGGCGACGCGGCCGTGGTCGAGGCCGATGACGCGCTTCTTCATGCGCTGGATGAGGCTGCGGTCGTGGGTGGCCACGACGACGGTGGTGCCCTGGCCGTTGATGCGCTCGAAGAGGGCCATGATCTCCTGGGCCAGGTCGGGATCCAGGTTGCCCGTGGGCTCGTCCGCCAGCAGCACCAAGGGATCATTCACCAGGGCCCGGGCAATGGCCACGCGCTGCTGCTCGCCACCGGAGAGCTGGAGTGGGTAGCTGCTGAGCTTGTGCTGGAGGCCGACCATCTTCAGGGCCCGGAAGGTGCGCTGCTTCTGCTCGGCGGCGCTCACGCCCAGCACCCGCAGGACGAAGGCCACGTTCTCGAAGATGGTGCGGCTGCGGATGAGCTTGAAGTCCTGGAACACCACGCCCAGCTTGCGGCGCAGGAGGGGGATCTCCTTCTCTGGCATCGCGGAGAGGCGGTGCCCCGCCAGCTGGATGTCGCCGCTGCTGGGCACCTGCTCCCGGAAGAGCAGCTTCAGCAGCGTGGACTTCCCCGCGCCGCTGGGCCCCGTGAGGAACACGAACTCGCCCGAATCGATGGCGAAGCTCACATCCGCCAAGGCGGTGTGGATGCGGTCGTACTGCTTGCCGACGTGGGTGAGGGTGATCATGGATCCTTCGTTAGCTGTCAGCTATCGGCTATCAGCTGTCGGTGACAGATGGGCCAAGCCTGCTTTAGGCTGACAGCTGAGAGCTGACAGCTGAAAGCCCCATTCAAATCCGCTCCACCAGCATGGCCACGCCCTGGCCGCCGCCGACGCAGAGGGCGGCGAGGCCGAGCTTCTTGTTCTGGTCCTGGAGCAGGTGGAGGAGGGTGACGAGGATGCGTGTGCCGCTGGCACCGACGGGATGGCCGATGGCGATGGCGCCGCCCCGCAGGTTGACCTTGGCGGGGTCGAGCTCGGGCAGCTCCGCCAGCACGCCCAGGCTCTGGGCGGCGAAGGCCTCGTTGAGCTCGAAGAGGTCGATGTCCGCCAGCTTCACGCCGGTCTTCGCCAGCAGCTTCTGGATGGCGGGCACAGGGCCCAGGCCCATGGTGGCGGGATCCACACCCGCCTGGGCGAAGCCGAGGATGCGGGCGATGGGCTGCCGGCCCTTGGCGGCGGCTTCGGAGGCCAGCACCAAGGCGCCGGCGCCGTCGTTGATGCCGCTGGCGTTGCCGGCGGTGACGGTGCCGTCCTTCCTGAAGGCTGGCTTGAGCTTGGCCAGTCCCTCCGCGGTGGCGTCGGCCTTGATGTACTCGTCGCGGCTGAAGATCGTGTCGCCCTTCTTGCCCGCCAAGGTGACCGCGAACACTTCGCGGTCGAAGGCGCCCGCGGCCTGCGCGGCGGCGGCTTTCTGCTGGCTCTGGAGGGCGAAGGCATCCTGGGCTTCGCGGGAGATGCCGTGCTTGGCGGCCACGTTCTCGGCGGTGATGCCCATGTGGGTGTCACCGTGGCCGCACCAGAGGCCATCCTGGATCATGCTGTCGATGAGCTGGGCGTTCCCCATGCGGGCGCCCCACCGGGCGGCGGGCAGCAGGTAGGGGGCGTTGGACATGCTTTCCGTGCCGCCAGCCACCACGAGGTCGGCGTCCCCCATCAGGATGGACTGGGCGCCCAGGGCGATGGCCTTGAGGCCCGAGCCGCAGACCTGGTTCGGCGTGTGGGCCGGCGTCGAGAAGGGCAGGCCCGCCTTCAGGGCCGCCAGCCGGGCTACGTTCTGGCCGCTCCCGGCCTGGAGCACGTTGCCCATGACCACGTCGCCCACGGCCTCCGGGGCCGCGCCTGCCCGCTTCAGGGCTTCGGTGATGGCCAGGGCCCCCATCTGCACGGCATTCAGGGGCTTCAGCGCCCCGCCGAAGGAGCCGACGGCGGTGCGGGTGGCGGAGAGGATAAAGGCTGACATGGTGGGCTCCGGACGGATCTCCCCAGGGTATCGCGAAGGCGCGGCCACCAGGGGCCGGTGGCGCCCGCCGCCCCTCTCCTGGCCCCCCATCGGCCTCGCGGGGTCGGGGGGAAGACCTTGAGGGATATGGCATTCCCGGGCGGCATCCAGGGTAATGTGACTAAACGCTTCCACCCCCGGATCGTGACCTCTACATCCAGGCTCGCCCTGGCTCTTTCTCCCACGGGAGTCACATGTCCCTCTCCAGCCGCTGGATCCCCCTGTTTCTGGTCGGGAGCGCCCTGCTGGCCCAGGCTCCGCCGCCCCCGCCGCCGGCCCCCCCGGCGCCCCCCGCGCCCATGGTGGGCGTGGACGTGCCCACGGGCTCCCGCACGGAGCAGCGGACGGAGAAGCTGGCCTATGGCTCGAAGCTCTGGGTGAAGAACCGCAATGGCGGCATCCGGGTGACGGGCTGGGACAAGGAGGAGGTCTTCCTCACGGCCCAGATCCGTGACAGCGACAAGCGCCGGGTGGAGCTGGTGCTCCAGCGGAAGGGCCAGGACCTGGACATCGAGGCGATGTTCCAACAGCCCTCCTGGAGTTTCGGCGTCTACATCAGCCCCCGCTGTGAGATGACCCTCCAGGTGCCTCGCAAGCTGCTGGGGCATTTCCGCACCACCAACGGCACCGTGGCGGTGGAGCACCTCGAGGGCTACGCCCGGTGCGAGGCCACCAACGGCGCCATCCTCGTCTCCGACGTGCGCGGGGAGGTCCTGGTGGACACCACCAACGGCCCCATCGAGGCCCGGAACCTGATGGCCCGGATCAAAGGCGGCACCACCAACGGCCGCATCATCCTCGAGGACGTGGCCGGCGGCATCCGCCTGGAGACCACCAACGGCAGCGTCCGCGCGCGGAACCTTGACGGCTGGGGCGAAGGCATCCACCTGGAATCCACCAACGGCAGCATCGAGGTGGACCTGGGCAAGGCCGCCGGCGAGCTCGTGGCCGAGAACAGCAACGGGTCCATGGAGGTCAGGGTGCCCGGGGCCCAGGTCATCGAGATCACCAAACACAGCGCCCATGTGAAGGTGCCTGGCCGGACCCAATCGATCCGCCTCGAAACCACCAACGGCAGCATCCGAGTGCGGTAGGACGCTCAGGCAAGGTAGTAATCTACGGGCCATGCGACGCCTGGTCCTGCCCCTCCTCGCCGCCCTGGGCCTGAATGCCCAGGCGCTCCACTTCGATGAGGTGCAGGAGCGGCGGTTGGCGAACGGCATGCGCCTCCTGGTGGTGGAGCGGCGGAATCTGAACGCCTTCCACGCCACCCTGGTCTTCCGGGGCGGGCGGGCGGAGGAATCCCCGGCCGTGGCCGGCGCCACCGACCTGCTGGCCCGGGCGCTCTACGGTGCCACGTGGCCCGAGGATCTGGACGCGGCGAAGGGAGCCGGCTCCCTCGACGCCCTGCTCAAGGAAGAGGAGGGCCTGCTCGAAGCCCTTCGGCTGGAACAGCTCCGCCAGCGGAAGAGCCCCGAGAACCCGGGCCAGATCCCGGCCTTGGGGGCGAACCTCTGGACCCTGCACATGGCCGTGCGGGCCCGGTTCACCCATGCGCCGCTGGCCGATGTCTACGCCGCCCGCGGCGGGCGGCAGACCGCTGCCGCCAGTGCCGACGCCCTGCTGGTCCAGACCGAGCTCCCCTCCAGCGCTTTTGAGTTCTGGTGCCGCACAGAGGCCCAGCGGCTGGCCGTCCTCCAGCTCAGCCGCTTCTCCGAGGCCCGGGCGACCCTGGCGGCGGAACTGCGCGCCCAGGGACACCAGGGGCTGGCGCTGCTCCAGGGCGCGGCCCTGCCCGGCCATCCCTACGGCCGGGACCTGGCCGACCATCTCCCCGCTTTGGAAGCCATGCGCCGCTCGGATCTCCAGGCCTGGGCCCGCCGCGTCTGCCGACCGGACCGGGCCACCCTGGTGCTGGTGGGCGGCGTCGGGATGGAGGCAGCCCTCCCACTGGTGGAGCGGCACTTCGGAGCCCTGCCCGCCCGGCCCGCCAGCGGAGATGCTGAGGATCTCCTCCTCCCCGAGATTCCCCCGGATCTCGGGGACCGCCGCATCCAGGCCCCGCTGGGGGCGGCACCCGGGCTGCTGGTGGGCTGGCGCATCCCCCCCCGTCCCCATCGCGACCATCTGGCCCTGCGCCTGGCCGCCCGTCTGCTGGGGGGAGGCCCCTCCGGCCGGCTGGCCCAGCGGCTGATACGGCAGAAGACCCTGGCCCAGGCCGCGGAGGTCCGGATGGACGTGCCGGGGGGACGCCTGCCGGGCCTGCTGGTGATCAGCGTGGTGCTTGCCGAAGGGCACAGCCTCGCGGAAGTCGAAAGCGCCCTCCATTCGGAGATCCTGCGGCTCCAACAGGAACCCATCCCCCCGGATGAGTGGCGGCGGGCCCTGACCCAGCTGGATGTGGACCAGCTCCGGACCCAGGACGAACCCGCGGCCCTGGCTCGGGCCCTGGGCCTCGCCTGGGTGGAGGCCGGCGATTGGCGGCAGGCGGAACAGGAACTCCAGCGCCTGCGGAATATCGGGCCCGAGGCCGTCCAGACCGCGGCCCGGACCTGGCTGAACCCCGCTCATCGGACCACCCTCTGGCTGCAGGGCGGCCCGGACGAGGCCCAGGATCCCCTGGAGGTCGAGACGGCCCGCGTGCTGAAGGCCCTGGCCGCCACCCGCATCCTTGACCTGGCCCAGCGGGAGCACATGGTCTCGGAGGGGCTCCGCCAGCTCCGCATGCTCAATGTCGAGGAGCGCCGGCGCACCCTCAAACTGCTGGAGGCCCAGCTGGCCCCGGAGAAGCGATGAGACCCCTGGCGGCTCTCGCCGCGTTCGTCCTGGCGGCCCAGGGCCAGGCCCAGCCCCAGGTGCGGCCCCAGACGTTCAGCCTGCCCAATGGCATGCGGGTGGTGCTGCTGGAGGACCACGAGCGCCCCCTGGTACGGGCCCGCCTGCACCTGCCCCTGGCCCGTGAGGCGGCCACCCGCCCCGGATTCGCCCGCCTGGCCCTGCGCGTCCTCAGGCATTCGGACGCCGGTGCCTTCCGGATCGAGGACTTCGAGCAGCTCCTGGCGGGCGCGGGCATTGAGCTCACCCCGGCCGTGCGGGCGGATGGCCTCTCCTGGAGCGTGCTGGCCCGGAGCCGCGACCAGGATCTGGCCCTGGGCCTGCTGGCGGACCGTGTCTTCCGCTCGATCATCGACCCCTCCACCCTGGAAGCCGAACGCCTGGCCTGCTGGCGGGAGACCGAGCGGCTGGAGGCCTCACCCCGGGCCAGACTGCGCCAGCTCCTGGAACCGGACTGGACTCTCCAGGCACCCACCCTCGACAGCCTGGCCGCCATCACCTACGAGGATCTCCTCGCCTTCTGCACCCAGGTGCTGCGACCCGACCATGCGGTGCTGGTCCTGCATGGCGACCTTGGGCAGGAGCAGGCGAAGCGCCTCGTCCTCCTGACCTTCGGGACCTGGACGATCCAGCCGCAACCCCCAGTCCCCGCTGCCCTCGTCTCCTCGCCGGCTCCCGCGCCGCCTCCTGCCGCACCGGAGGCGGCGCGGATCCAGCTGCCCGCCGCCGGAGGCGCCCAGGGTGCGCTCGCGGTGGCCGCGGAACCGGAGGATCTGGGTAGGGAGGCCGAGGCGCTGCTGGCCCTGCTGCTCCCCGGGGATCCGATCCTGTTCCCGGCCGATCTACGCCTGGAGGGATTGGACCTGGTGGTCGCGCTGGAGACGGAGTCCATGGGATCCACTGCCGCAGCCGAGACATCCCTGCTGGAGCGCCTCCAAGCGCTCCGGCAGCGCGGTTTCACGGACGCGGATCTGCGCCGGGCCCGGACCGCCTGGTCCGCGGGCCGCGCCCTCACGGCCCTCCACCCGGGCACCCTGGTGGATGAGGCCCTGGCCGAGGCCCGGGGACAGGCGGTCTCTCCCGCGCGCATGGAGGCCCTCACGGTGGAGGCCCTGAACGCGGCGCTTCGCCGCTGGCTGGATCCGGGCCGCATCCGGACCGGCGTGCTGACCGGCGTCGGGCGCTGAGCATTCCCTCGCCCGGAGATGGCCCGGACGGCTCTGGGAAAGCCGTTGGCGGAGCTAGAGTGCCTAACAAAACCCCGACAGGGCCGCGAGAAGGCCAGGTGGGATGCACCGCAAGGAAGGGCCCGCAGGGCGATGCGGGACATCGTTCAAGGGCCGTGACGCCGCGGGGCGCCCACCTGGCTTTCTCCCTCCGGGCGAGGGCCGGCGGGCGTCGCGATGCCGCGTCACGCTCGTCGCGCGTAGTACCCGCTACGCGTCTCCTCGCGTTCCTCGCCTCGCTCGCCCGGCGACCCTCGCGCGGTCCCGTGGGGGTTTTGTTAGGCACTCTTAGATGTCCACCCCGAAGCGCGAGGCCAGGTCGAGATACCGGTCCCGGATGCCCTCCACGACGGAGGCCGGCAGGTGCGGCGCCGGCGGCTGCTTATCCCAGTCCGGCAGGGTCTCGAGGTAGTCGCGGAGGAACTGCTTGTCCAGGCTCGGGGGATTCTTCCCCGGCGCCCAGGTATCCGCCAGCCAATAGCGGCTGCTGTCCGGGGTGAGGGCTTCGTCGATGAGGATCAGCTCTCCGGCGTCGCTCAAGCCGAACTCGAACTTGGTGTCCGCCAGCAGGATCCCCCGCTGGGCGGCCAGTTCTGCGCCGCGCCGGTAGAGGGCCAGGCTCAGGTCCCGCAGCCGCGCCGCCAGATCCGCACCCACGATCTCCGCCAGACGCTCAAAGCTGATGTTCTCGTCGTGGCCTTCCTCGGCCTTGGTGGCGGGCGTGAAGATGGGCTCGGGCAGCCGGTCCGCGAGGCGCAGGCCCGGAGGCAGGGGCACACCGCACACCGCTCCGCCGGCCTGGTATTCCTTCCATCCGCTCCCCGCCAGGTAGCCCCGCACCACGCACTCCACGGGCAGGGGGTCGGTCTTCTCCACCATGACCGCACGGCCGGCCAGCGCTTCGCGGTGGGCTTCCAGGATGGCGGGCCAGCCGGGGTTGCCGCGGAAATGGTTGGGCACCAGATCCTCCGTGGCCGCAAACCAATAGGAGGCCACGGCCGTGAGGATGCGCCCCTTGTCCGGGATGCCCTCGGGCATCACGCAGTCGAAAGCGCTGATGCGGTCCGTGGCCACGATGAGCAGCTGCTTGCCCAGGTCGTACACATCGCGCACCTTGCCCCGGCGGAAGATGGGAAACGGCAGGTCGGTGCTGAGCAGGACAGGCATGGGGCCTCCGGAATCGATCCATCTTAGCTGTCGCCCGTCACCGGTCAGTCACTGACAGTTGACAGCCGATTGCTGACAGCTCCTAGACCAGATCCGGCAGGCGCCTGGGCGTGGGAGCGGACCAGTTCAGGCCCCCGGGCAGCAGGGCGTAGCGGTTCATCACCCCTGCCCACCGGGCCAGCTCGGCTTCGCGCACGGTGCCCTCGGGTCCGGTAAGGGGCAGGCCCAGGAACTGGAGGAAGTCCTGAACCTCGGCGCCGGACACGCCCAGCAGCGGCGGCAGGGCTTCCAGACCATGGGCCCGGTCCCCGGCCGGCGGGGCCAGCAGGTGGTAGTCGAAGGTCTCCCGCAGGACCGAGGCCGTGGCGGCGGGATCCAGCTCCTGGGCCGCATCCAGGTGGGGGAACGGATTTCCCCCCAGCAGCCCCAGGGCTTGGGCCATGCCGAGGTGGGCCAGCAGGTGCATCGGTTGGACCTTGAGGACGGCCTCGAAGGCAGCCCGGGCCTCCTGGGCACGGCCCAGGCGCAGCAGGGCCTCACCCTGGCGCAGCCGCGCCTCGATCCGGTCGGGCTCGGCCTTGGTCCAGCGCTCGGCGACCGCGGCCATCTCTTCGGCCATCCCCTGGGCGCGGAAGAAGCCGGCCAGGTAGGCGAGGCTGGCCACATCCTTGGGCGCCAGGAGCAGCAGGCGGTCCAGGACTTCGGCCGCGCGGAGGGTCTGCCCCTCCTGATCCAGCCGGTTCGCCCAGTCCCGCAGGATCTCCACCTGGCGGGCCACGGGATGGTTCGGCGTGGAGCGTGCCGCTTCGGCGGGGTGGAGCAGCTGGGTCTTCACCCACAGGTAGCGGAGGGCGTTGCGTCCCTCCGGCCCGGCCAGTTCCTCCTCGATGGCGTGGATGATGGTCCGGAGGCCGTGCTCCCAGAGGGGCGGCACGGGCATCTGCACGTGCGTCCGCAGCTCGCGGCTGAGGGGTTCCAGGGTGTTGCCGGTCCGCCCCAGGTGGAGGCGCAGCCGGATCAGGTCCAGGCCCGGTTCCGGTCCGGACTGGAAGGCCACCCGCAGGGCGAGTTCGCCCGTGTCAGGGTCGAAACCGTCCAGTATCAGGAAGCGAAGGTGGGCCCGCATGACCTGAGGTTAGCAAAACGACTGCACCATTGGAGGTTGACCGCGCCCGATCCAGGCCTGATGATGCCTTATCTGCCTAATTGGGGGACCACATGTGCAGGAAACTGCTCTTTCTCTCGGCGCTGGCTGCGCTGACCGCCTTGCCGGCTGCTGCCGGCGAACTCGGCGTGCTCGTGGACAAGCAGGTCGGCAAGGCCCAGGCGGCCTCCTTCGGCACCGGCCAGAAGTATGACGCTGTGAGCCCCACGGGCTTCGCCATCCGGGGCGGTTTCGATGTGGTGGACCTGAAGGTGGCCGCCCTTCAGCTGAACGCCACCTGGCACAACAAGACCACCGGCGACCTCACCTATGGCGGCACCAAGTACGGCGAGCTGGAGAACCAGTACTGGGCCGTGGGCGCCATGGTGAACTGGAAGCTGCTCGTGAACGTGGGCGCCGGCGTGGAATACCGCTCAGAAAAACTCACGTGGCACAGCACCACGGCCGCCTATGGTAGCGGAGACGCCACTCTCGGCCGCCCCTGGGCCCGGGTGAACGTGGGCTTCAGCATCCCGACGCCTGTCGTGAGCCCCTTCTTCGCCGTGGAAGTGGCCGCTCCCCTCTCCAAGAAGGACACCACGGGCACCCCCAGCGACTTCACCGAGGCCCTGGCCCCCCAGGTGCAGATCGGGATCTACGGCGGCATCCGGTTCTAATGGTTGTCCCCTCTGCGAAAAAGGGGCGCCTCTGGCGCCCCTTTTTCGTATGATGAATCCACTTATACCGAGGGGCGATGGAACTCCGGGTCCTGGGCTGCAGCGGCGGAGAAGCCGAAGGCGAGCGCCTGACGGGGCTTCTCGTGAACGGCTGCGTGGCCATCGACGCCGGCTCCATCACGGCCGCCCTGACGGTGGAGGAGCAGGTGAGGATCCAGCACGTGTTCCTCAGCCACTCGCACCTGGACCACATCTGCACCCTGCCCTTCTTCACCAAGAACATCTTCGGGCACACCCACGAGGCGGTGGAGATCCATGCCCTGCCCGAGACCCTCGATGCGCTGCGCCGTCACCTCTTCAACGATGAGCTCTGGCCCGACTTCAGCGTGATCCCCAGCCCCAACGACCCCACCATCCGGTACACCGAGATCGAGCCCGGGCGCACCTATCACGTGTGCGGCCTCCACATCACGCCCATCCGCGTGAACCACCTGGTGCCCTGCGTGGGCTACAAGGTGGATGACGGGAAGGACGCCTTCATCTTCACCAGCGACACCGCCGAGACCGAACAGATCTGGGGAGTCGCCAACGCCACGCCCAACCTGCGGCTGGTCATCACAGAGGCCAGCTTCCCCAACGAGCAGGCCTGGCTGGCCGAAGCTTCCAAACACCTCACCCCCGCCAAGCTCGGGGCGGAATTGGGGAAGCTCCACCGCGACGTGCCGGTGCGGGTCTACCACCTCACGCCGGGCGACAAGGCCACCATGCTGCCCCAGCTCCAGGCCCTGGGCGATCCCCGGATCAGCCTGCTGGCCCAGGATGAGCGGCTGTCCTGGTAGAAACGGCTTCTCAGGCTTCCGGAAAGGCCGACTGGAGTGCCGCCAGCGCCGCCTCGTAGGCGGCCGGAAAGGTTTCCGCCAGGCTCCGGGCGTCGGTCCACTGGCCTTCCCGAAGGTGATCCTCCATCTGGCGGGCCAAGTCCGCGAACCGCTGAAGTCCCAAGGTGCCCAGGGCTCCCTTCAGCTGGTGGGACTCCCGGATCGCCGCCTCGCTGTCCGTGGTCTCCAGGGCCGCCCGCAGGGCCGCCAGCCGGGTGGGGGCATCCGCCTTGAGCAGCTCGACCAGTTCCCGCACCAGACCCGGCTCCGCCCCCATCTCCAGGAGATCCCGGAGGGGTCGGGGGTCGAGCACAGGAAGAAGGTCGGACAAGGCGGCTCCATCGAACTGTCTTCGTCCAGGCTCATCGACCCAGGGGGATGGATCCATGAAGTTGGGCGGGCGGAGCCATGCGAGGGGGTGGAAGGTCAGAATCCGTGGCCGGAGGGATGTCCAGCGGCCTGGAGGCGGATGAGGCTGGCATCGAGGGCCGCCTGGGCCGAGGCCAGGTCATGCTCCGTGCAGGCGTCCTTCAGGAGCTTGAGCGCCCGCTGGCGCTGGGCCTCGACCTGCTCCAGATCGATCATGTCCACGGTCTCGCTTTCCCGGGCCAGGATGGTGACGCGGTCGGGCCCCACTTCCGCAAAGCCGCCGAAGACCGTCAGCCAGTGTTTCTGGCCATCCAGGACGTAGTAGAGCAGGCCATCGCCCACTTCGGTCATCAGAGGCGTGTGGCCCGGCAGGATGCCGTAGTAGCCGCGGGAAGCCGTGGGGAACTGCACCTCAGACACTTCGGCCGAAAAGACCGGCCGCTCCGGGGTCACCACTTCCAGTTTGATGGTTTGGGCCATGGCGATCTCTTTTGAAAGCTCGGAATCCGCGACGCGGATTCCGAGCATGGGAAAAGCAAAATTACACTGCCGCCAGTTTTTCGGCCTTCTCGACAGCTTCCTCGATGGTGCCGACGAGGTAGAAGGCCTGCTCGGGCAGGTGGTCCCACTTGCCGTCGCAAATTTCGCTGAAGCCCTTGATGCTGTCCTCGAGCTTCACGTACTTGCCCGCCATGCCCGTGAACTGCTCGGCCACGAAGAAGGGCTGGCTGAGGAAGCGCTGGATCTTGCGGGCGCGGGCCACGATGAGCTTGTCGTCGTCGGAGAGCTCGTCCATGCCGAGGATGGCGATGATGTCCTGCAGCTCCTTGTACTTCTGCAGGATCGCCTTCACGCGCATGGCGGTGTTGTAGTGGTGGTCGCCCAGGATGCGGGGGTCCAGCAGGCGGCTGGTGGAGGCCAGGGGATCCACGGCGGGGTAGATGCCGAGGGCCGCGATCTCACGGGAGAGGTTCGTGGTGGCGTCCAGGTGGGCGAAGGTGGTGGCAGGCGCGGGGTCCGTGTAGTCGTCCGCGGGCACGTACACCGCCTGCACGGAGGTGATGGAGCCCTTCTTGGTGGAGGTGATGCGCTCCTGCAGCTCGCCCATCTCCGTGGCCAGCGTGGGCTGGTAGCCCACGGCGGAAGGCATGCGGCCCAGCAGCGCGGATACTTCGGCGCCGGCCTGGGTGAAGCGGAAGATGTTGTCCACGAAGAGCAGCACGTCCTTGCCTTCCACGTCACGGAAGTACTCGGCGACGGTGAGGCCGGTCAGCGCCACGCGGGCACGGGCTCCGGGGGGCTCGGTCATCTGGCCGTAAATGAGGGCCACCTTGCTCTTGGACAGGTCGTTCTTGTCGATGACGCCGGAATCCATCATCTCGTGCCAGAGGTCGTTGCCCTCGCGGGTGCGCTCGCCGACCCCGGCGAACACAGAGTAGCCGCCGTGGCCCTTGGCGATGTTGTTGATGAGCTCCATGATCAGCACGGTCTTGCCCACGCCGGCGCCGCCGAAGAGGCCCGTCTTGCCGCCCTTCGCGTACGGTTCCAGCAGGTCGATGACCTTGATGCCCGTTTCGAACATCTCGGACGTGGTGTTCAGGTCCTCGTACTTGGGGGCCTCGCGGTGGATGGGGAGGGTCATCTTGTGGCCGATGGGCCCGCGCTCGTCCACGGGATCGCCCACCACATTGATGATGCGGCCCAGGGTCTCGGGGCCCACGGGCACATTGATGGGCTTGCCCGTGTCGGTCACGATCTGGCCGCGGACCATGCCCTCGGTGGGCTGCATGGAGACGCAGCGCACGCGGTTCTCGCCGAGGTGCTGCTGCACCTCCAGCGTCACGGAGACGCCGGCGATCTCGGTGAGCAGCGCATTCATGATTTCCGGCAAGTGGCTGCCGAACTCGACGTCCACGGCGGGACCGACGATGGCGATCACGCGGCCTTGAAGGTTGGTTGACATGGGGAACCTCGACGAAGGAATGGGCAGATGGACTAGGCGTTGGCGCCGGACACGATCTCGATGATCTGGTTGGTGATGCCGGCCTGGCGGATCTTGTTCATGGTCAGGGTCAGCTTGGCGATCATCTCGCCGGCATTGTTGCTGGCCTTGTCCATGGCCGCCATGCGGGCGCCATGCTCGGAGGCGCTGCTCTCCAGGAGGTTGCGGAGCAGCTCCGTCTCCACGAAGCGGGGTAGCAGGGTCTCCAGCACCGCATTGGGATCAGGCTCGAGCAGGTGGGACACCTCGAGGGCCTCCCGGCCTTCTGCGCGCCGGTCCAGTTCCATGGGGAAGACCCGGAACACCGTGGGCGTCTGGGACATGGGGCTGTTGAAGTAGTTGTAGATCACGTAGAGCGCGTCGATCTCGCCTGCGTGGTACTGGGCGGCGGCGCCCTCGGAGATCTCAGTCACCACATGCTGGAAGCCCGTAAGCGGGATGTTGAGGTACTCCTTGGCGGCCGTCAGCCCGCGCTTGCGCGCCCACTCGGCGGCCCGCTTGCCTACCACGTCCAGGTGGACGATCTCGGCGGTGGTGTCCGCCACGAAGGTGTTGGCCGCTTTGAGCACGTTGGCGTTGAAGCCGCCACAGAGGCCCTTGTCCGAGGCCACGAGGACCACCCGGATGCGCTTCTCCTCCCGGGGGGACAGGAAGGCCTGGGCGGCAGGACCCGGCTGGATCTCGGCATCACCCTTGATGCGGCCCACGACCCGGCGGACGACTTCCATCATCTTTCCGGCGTAGGGGCGCAGGGCCACTAGGCGTTCCTGAGACTTCCGCAGCTTCACCGCGGAGATCATCTTCATGGCCTTGGTGACCTGCTGGGTGTTCTTGACTGACCGAATACGGCGTCGGATGTCTTGGAGGCCGGCCATGGCTAGTTACTCCAATCCGAAAGGGGTCGACAAGGCAAGCTCATGGCCTTGGTGACCTGCTGGGTGTTCTTCACCGACCGGATGCGGCGGCGAATGTCCACTTGGAAAACCCGCTGGGTTTTCCAAGAACGGCTGGGCATCACCCGACCGCTCGATGTGGCTTCCTGGAGACCGGCCATCGGACTAGGCTCCCGCGGTCTGGTTCAGGGAGGCCTGGAAGGTCTCCTTGAAGGCCGCCACCTGGGTCTTGAGCTGGGCCTTGGCGTCGTCGCTGAGCACCTTGGTGTCGCGGATGCCGCGGAGCACTTCGGGAGCATTCACATCGAGGTAGGCCATCAGCTCGATCTCGAAGCGGCGCACCTGGGGCACGGGCAGATCGTCCGTGTAGCCGTTGGTGGCGGCCCAGATGATGACCACCTGCTTCTCCACCGGCATGGGCTGGTACTGGCCCTGCTTCAGAATCTCCACCAGGCGCTGGCCGCGGTTCAGCTGGGCCAGGGTGGCCTTGTCCAGGTCGGAACCGAACTGGGCGAAGGCCGCCAGCTCGCGGTACTGGGCCAGGTCCAGCTTGATGGTGCCGGCCACGGACTTCATGGCCTTCACCTGGGCGGAACCGCCCACGCGGCTCACGGAGATGCCCACGTTCACCGCGGGGCGGACACCGGCGTTGAAGAGGTCGCTCTCGAGGAAGATCTGGCCATCGGTGATGGAGATGACGTTGGTCGGGATGTAGGCGGACACGTCACCGGCCTGGGTCTCGATGACAGGCAGGGCGGTCAGTGAGCCGGCGCCACGCTCATCGCTGAGCTTGCAGGCGCGTTCCAGCAGGCGGGAGTGGAGGTAGAACACGTCGCCGGGGTAGGCTTCACGGCCGGGAGGACGGCGCACCAGCAGGGAGATTTCGCGGTAGGCCGCGGCCTGCTTGGACAGATCGTCGTAGATGCACAGAACGTGGCCGCCGGGGTTGTCCTTGCCCGCGGGCTGGCCATCCTTGCCGTGCCACATGAAGTACTCGCCCAGGGCCGCGCCAGTCATGGGGGCCAGGAAGAGCAGCGGGGCGGCCTCGGAGGCGGAAGCGGCCACCACGATGGTGTGCTTCATGGCGTCGTACTCTTCCAGGGTCTTCACCACCTGGGCGATGGTCGAGCGCTTCTGGCCGATGGCGACGTAGATGCAGATCACGCCAGTGTCGCGCTGGTTGATGATGGTGTCCACGGCCACGGCGGTCTTGCCGGTCTGGCGGTCGCCGATGATCAGCTCGCGCTGGCCGCGGCCGATGGGGATCAGGCTGTCGATGGCCTTGAGGCCCGTCTGCATGGGCTCGTGCACGCTCTTGCGGTCCACGATGCCGGGGGCGATCTGCTCGATGGGGTTGGTCTTGACGGCCTGGATGGGCCCCTTGCCGTCGATGGGGTTGCCGAGGGCGTCGATCACGCGGCCCACGAAGGCGGGACCCACGGGCACGGACATGATCTTGCCGGTGCGCTTGACGGTGTCGCCTTCCTTGATGGCGGCGGCATCGCCCAGCAGGATGATGCCGACGTTGTCCTCCTCCAGGTTGAAGGCGAGGCCCATCACGCCGTGGGGCAGCTCCAGCAGCTCGCCGGCCATGGCCTTCTCAAGGCCGTAGGCGCGGGCGATGCCGTCACCGACGCTTATGACGGTGCCGACCTCGGCCACGTCGACCTGGGCGTCAAAGCCCTCGATCTGGCTGCGGATGATGCGGGAAATCTCTTCCGCGCGGATGTCCATGAAGTCCTCCAAACCTGCGGGTGAAAGCGAAGGGGATTAAGCCGAGAGAAGCTGCGTCTTGAGCTGGCGGAGCTGGCCCTGGAGCGAGGCATCCAGGACCGTGGAGCCCACCTGGACCTTCAGGCCGCCGAGCAAGGCGGGCTCCTGGTGCCAGGAAAGACGGATGGTCTTGCCCGTGCGGGCGGTGAGCGAAGCCACCAGGGACTTGGTCTGGGCCTCGCTCAGGGGCTGGGCGCTGGCCACCTTCGCCTCGACGATGCCGGCGCGCTCATCCACCTGCTCCGCGAAGGTGCGGCGGATGTCCGCCAGCAGGTTCAGGCGGCCGGCCTCGGCCACCACCCGGAAGAAGTGGCGGAGCGTCTGGCTCACCTGAGCAGCGGCGAGGATGGTCTCGAAGACCTCGGCCTTCTTGGTGGGCAGCACCAGGGGCGAGGCCACCAGGCGGGAGAGGTCGGCGTTGGTGGCCACGGTGTCGGCCACGGTGTCCAGTTCCTGCTGCAGCTGGGGCACGTTGCCCTGCTGGTCGCCGATCTGGAGGAGGGCCTTGGCGTAGCGCCGGGCGGTCAGGCGGTTGCTCACTGGACTCCTCCGGTCTGCTGACCGATCTGCTGGATGGCGCGATCGACGGCCTTGGCGGCCTCCGGCCCCTGAAGCTTCGCTTCGAGCCGCTTGGCGGCACCTTCGACGGCCAGCTCCGCGACGAGAGCCCGCAGCTCCAGCTCGGCCTGGCGCTTCTGGAAGCCGATCTCGGCCTGGGCCTGGGCCAGGATCTGGGTGGCTTCGGCCCGGGCGGCCTCCAGCACGCGCTGCTTCTCGGCCTCGGCATCGGTCTCGGCCTTGGCGAGGATGCCCGCCAGCTCGCCTTCGAGCCCGGCCATCTTCGCTTCCATCTCCTTCATCTGGGCTTCGCCCTCGGCCTTGTCCTTCTCCGCCTGGGCGAGCATCGTCTCCAGCTCTTCCTTGCGGGACTTGAACATGGCGGACAGGGCGCCCTTCAGGAGGAAGAACAGGGCCGCGCCGTAGATGGCGAAGTTCAGCAGCTGGACGAGGAAGGCCCCACCGTTGCCGTAGTCCTTGCCGAAGAGCTTCATGGCCGGGCCGTGGTGGGCGCCGCCATGGGCTTCATGGCCGGCCGCCTCATGGCCAGGGCCTTCCGTTCCGTGGGCTTCGGGCGCCTGGCCTTCCGCGGGCTGGGCTTCGTGCCCAGCGACAGGGGCCTCGTGCTTCTCGGCGGCGGGAGTGGCATGGGCGTCATGCGCCTGGGCCGCCAGCCCGAGGGGGCTGAGAGCCAAGACGGCAACGAGGGAGAGTCGGGTCAGCGTCGTCATGCTCAGGCCTGCTTCAGAAGGGTCTGGGCCATGGATTCGGACAGGGCGTCCACCTGGGCCAGCAGGTTCTGTCTGGCCTCGGCCTGCTGGATCTTCAGGGACTCCACCGCGGCCAGACGCTCGGCCTGCGCCTTGGCGCGGGCCTCGTCCAGCAGCTGCTGCTTGTCCTTGCCCGCGGCATCCGCCAAGGCCTTGCGGCGGGCGAAGGCCTGGGCACGGAGGTCCTTCAGGCGGCCCTGGTAGTCCTTCTGCCGGGCCTCCAGCTGGGTCGCGGCCTGGGCCTTGGCGTCTCCACCGGCGTTCAGGTCGCGCTCCCGGTCGTCCATGACCTGGGTGATGGGCTTGAAGAACACCACCCGGAGGTAGAGGTAGAGCACCACGAGCAGGACGATCACGAACAGGATGGCCGGCAGGTCCGGGCGCATGGGATCCGGCATCTGGGCCAGGATGCGCGCGACGGGGCCGTCCCCTTCCGGTGATCGGAGCGTCAGATTCGCCAGTTCCAGCAGCGCCACAGGCCACCCTCCAGAAACGTCCCAAGGCCACGGCCGGATGGATCGGCCAGGGTCACACCGACACCAGCGAAAGGTCCGCGGGAACCCCTGGCACGGAAGTCTGAAAACCTTACCAGATCAGCGGGAAACACTCAATGCAGACCTTTGGCCTTGACCCTTCCGGCATCCCGTGTGAGGATCGTGATTCGGCGATTCGGGCGATTAGCTCAGTCGGTAGAGCAGCTGCCTTACACGCAGCATGTCGGCGGTTCGAGCCCGTCATCGCCCACCAGCTCGCTGGTGAAAAGCAAGGGGTTGTAGCTCAGTCGGTTAGAGTGCCGGCCTGTCACGCCGGAGGTCGCGGGTTCGAGCCCCGTCAGCCCCGCCAGAACGGAAAAAGGGTCCCATGCGGGACCCTTTTTCCGTTCTGAAGCGCGGGGCCGACGGGGCTCGAACTCGCGAGTGGGATCGTTCCGGCGCCACTTGATGTGGCGCCGGAACGAGACCGGGGAACGCAAGCCCGAAGGGCGCCGCGGACCCGTTCGAGCCCCCTGATCGCATGGGTCGCCGCGAAAGGTGGAAAACGGCAGAGTCAGCGGAGTCCGCCCCGCGCCCTACCGCATCTCGCTCTTGAACGCCGCGAGTTCCCTCCGCAGGATCGTGGCCCGGTTCTTGGCTTCGGTGGACTTCAGCTGGGGCGTCAGATCCGCCAGTTCCTGGTCGAGACGGTCCAGGGTCGCCAGCGGCGACTCGACCTGGCTGGACGCATCCACGCCCAGGGCCTGGGTTCGGCCTGCCGCCTGCCACTGCTCACGGGCCCGCTGGAACTCCTCACCCAGATCGATCACATGCTGCTCCTCCGTCGAGAGGGCCACCCAGGGGAGGCGGCCGGTCATGAAGTAATAGCCTCCGATAAACAAGCCAGCCACGAGAAGGAAGACCGCCAGAATCCTCTTCATGAACGCACCTCGTCGGATTTCTCCGCCCCAGCTTACGGCGGAATAAGGGGACCGTCTTCATTCCTTCTCTGTCATTTTCCGTCCAAACCGATAGACTGAAAGGCTTGGAACAGATATGAAACTGCCGCTCATCGCCCTCTGCGGACGCCCGAACGTGGGCAAGTCCACCCTCTTCAACCGGCTCACCCGCAGCCGGGCGGCCTTGGTCCACGACCTGCCGGGCATGACCCGGGACCGCAGCTACGGGCGCGTGACCTGTCTCAGTGAGGACGGCGGGGCCGAGGAGGTGTTCGAGCTGGTGGACACCGGCGGCCTCGATTTCGAAGGCGACGACGTCATCACCCAGGGCATCACGCGCATGGCCGAGGCCGCGCTGGGCGAAGCCCACGTCGCCATCCTGCTGGTGGACGGCCACGACGGCCTCACCGCCGGCGACGAAGAGATCGCCACCCGCCTGCGGCGCCAGGGCAAGCCCATCCTCCTCGTCATCAACAAGCTGGACGGCATGAAGGGCGGCGCGCCCGACGCCGGTTTCTACGGCCTGGGCTTCGACGATGTGCTCGCCATCTCCGCCGCCCACGGTTCTGGCGTGCCCGAGCTGATCGACGCCATCCGCGCCCGCCTACCTTTCCACCGGACACCGGAAGAAGCCGAGAGCCATTCCCTCTCAGACGAACTGCGCTTCGCCCTCATCGGCCGCCCCAACGTGGGCAAGTCCTCGCTCACGAACCGCATGCTCGGCTACGAGCGCAGCCTCGTCAGCGAGGTCGCAGGCACCACGCGGGACACGGTGGACACCGTCTTCCACGTGAAGGACAAGGTCTACCGGATGATCGACACGGCGGGCATCCGCAAGAAGGGCAAGACCCATGAAGGCGCGGAGAAACTCAGCATCCTGAAGGCCAAGCAGGCCATGGCCCGCGCCGATGTCAGCCTGCTCTTGCTGGATGCCGTCGAAGGCGCCACCCACCAGGACGCCGTCATCGCCGGCTATGCCCAGGAGGCCGGCGCCGCCGTCATCCTCGTGGTGAACAAGTGGGACCTCGTGGAGAAGGACACCCACACCATCTACGGCGCGGAGGAGGACTTGCGCCGCAGCCTGGGCTTCCTGCACCACGCGCCCATGATCTTCCTCTCGGCACTCACTGGACAGCGGGTGTCGAAACTCTTCGGCATGATCGACGAACTGGCGGAGGCCCATGGACGGCGCATTCCCACGGGTGAGCTGAACCGGTTCCTGCGCGAGACCGTGAGCGCCATGAGCCCCCACGCGATCGACGGCAAGCTGCCCAAGCTCTACTTCATGACCCAGGTGGGCGTGCGGCCGCCCAGTTTCGTGGTGAAGGCCAACACGGACCGCGGGCTCCACTTCAGCTATGTGCGCTACATGGAGAACCGCCTGCGGGAGCAGTTCGGCCTCGCGGGCGTGCCCCTGCGCCTCAGCGTCCAGAAAAAGAAGAAGGGCGAAGGCGAGGAAGCCGAAGTCGCGGCCGTGCGCCGCATCCTGGATCCCGGCGAAGGCCTCAAACCCTCCCGCAGCAACGAATCACTCCAGGCCCAGCGAGTGGACAAGGTGAAGGCCCGTCCCCGCCCCAAGCAGAAGGAAGGCCCCAAGCCCGCCGCCAAGCAGGCTCCCCGCAAGGGCCCCGGCGCGCCACCGAAGCGGGTCCGGCAGAAGTCCACCAAGCGGCCCTAAAAGATGCAGGAACACCGCACGTGAGTCCGGGCCGTGGCACCTTCCTGGTGCCCACCCTGCACGCCATGGCAGGACATCACCACCCTGAGCACGTTTCCTTTGTACCCAGGGGGCAAGGTCATCCGTCGAAGTCTTTGATCAAAGCATTCAAACAAGATCTCAAGATTGATTATTAATTATTCAAATTAATTAAGTTAACATCTAATAAATTAAACAGAACTGATTCTCAAAAAAATTAACAAGCCTTAACTTGAGGGGTTGACGGGCGACGGGGACTCTGGTTCCGACTTTCCGATCTTTCTTCGCAACCTCGCCCTCCGTTCGTCTTCGCGAAACGGGAGCCGCATGGACCAAGCGGTCCGCTGTGGTTGCGCCCCCTCCCCTCCCCCTCTACTGAAGGAGTTGCCCATGGCGATCTCCAAGGGCCGCATGGCCTTGTCCGTCCTCACCGCCGCGCTCGCCGCTGGTTCCCTCAGCGCCCGCCTCCCGCAGGAGTCCATGCGTGGCGAGGCCGCTACCCAGCGACTGCTGGCCAGCCGCGCCCAGCTGGGCCTGGACGGCGATCATGCGTTCCTGCTTCGGGACACGCACTCCGACCAGCTCGGCCAGACTCACGTCCATTTCCGGCAGACCTACAAAGGCGTGAAGGTGTGGGGGGGCGACGCGATCACCCACGTGGGTAAGAATGGCGCCGAGCTCCCGCTCACCAACGCCCTCCTCAAGGGCATCCAGCTCAACGTGACGCCCGCCCTCGGCGCCGCCGAGGCTCTGGCCGTGGCCCAGCAGGATCTGGCCCCCAAGGGCGCCTTCGCCTACGCCCCGACCACGGAGTTGGTGGTGTACCCCGAGATGGCCGAGGTCGCGCGCCGTGCCGGCAAGGCAGCCGCGGACCTGAATGCCGAGGACATGTCCCGCCAGGTGCTCCGCTACACTTTGGCCTATCATGTCCACACCGAGCTCGAGAACGAGCAGGACGGCATCCGGCACACCGACTACCTGGTGAACGCCCACACCGGCGCCATCCTCAAGTCCTGGAACACCCTGCACACCACAGCCGCCACCGGCACCGGCAACAGCCAGTACAGCGGCGTCGTCTCCCTGCCCACCAACTACACCGGCACCACCTACGAGCTGCGGGACACGACCCGCGGCACCGGCGGCTCCTTCGGCAACAACGTGGTCACCAATATGGCCCACGCCGCTACCACCAGCACCGCCACGGGCACCCTCTACACCGACGCCGACAACATCTGGGGCGATGGGACCAACTACGTGTCCGGTGGCTCCACCACCTCAGCCAATGGCGAGACCGCGGCTGTGGACGCCATGTACGGCATGATCAAATCCTGGGACTTCTACAAGAACGTGTACGGCCGCAACGGCATCGACGGCGCCGGCACCGCCACCTACAGCCGGGTCCACATCGGCACCGGCTACGACAACGCCTTCTGGTCCGACAGCTGCTTCTGCATGACCTACGGCGACGGCACCAGCTTCACCGTGCTGACCGCCCTCGACGTGGCCGGCCACGAGATGAGCCACGGCGTCTGCGCCCGCACGGCCAACCTCACTTACTCCGGCGAATCGGGCGGCCTGAACGAAGCCAACTCGGACATCTTCGGCACCATGATCGAGTTCTACGCCCGCGGCGGGTCCGGCACCACCATCGGCAGCACCGGCGGCAACTGGACCATCGGCGAGCAGCTGGCCACCAACCCCCTGCGCTGGATGTACAAGCCCAGCCTGGACGGTTCCAGCCCCGACGCCTGGTCCTCCACCATCGGCAGCCTGGACGTGCACTATTCCAGCGGCCCCATGAACCGCTGCTTCTACTTCCTGAGCCAGGGCGCCACCACCACAGGCAATACCAGCACCACCTATCTGCCCAACGGCATGACCGGCATCGGCAACGACAAGGCCGCCGCCATCTGGTACCGGGCCCTCACGGTCTACCTGACCTCCAGCTCCAACTACGCTTCGGCCCGCGCGGCCGCCATCAGCGCCGCCAAGGATCTCTACACCGCCGGCAGCCCCGAAGAGCAGGCTGTATGGAACGCCTTCCACGGCATCAACGTGGGCGCCGCCTGGACCAGCAGCACGGATACCATTCCCCCCACCGTCTCGGCCTCCGAGTCCGGCACCAGCGGCACCATCACCTTCTCGGCCACCGCCTCCGATAACGTCGGCGTCACCAAGGTGGAGTTCTACGTGGACGGCGCGCTGAAGGGCACGGACACCACCAGCCCCTACAGCATGACCCTGGACAGCACCACCCTGACCAACGGCAGCCACAGCCTCGTGGCCAAGGCCTATGACGCCGCCGCCAACGTTGGCACCAGCGCCACCGTCACCTTCTCGGTGTCCAACGCCACTTCCGGGACCGAACTGGCCGTGAACGGCGGCTTCGAAAGCGGCACCACGGGCTGGACGCAGACCACGGGCGTCATCGGCTCCTATACCGGCGAGCCCGCCCACACCGGTTCCTACAACGCCTGGATGAACGGCTACGGCACCGCCCACACCGACTACATCTACCAGCAGATCGCCATCCCCACCACGGCCACCGGCACCCTGACCTTCTGGCTCCACATCGACACGGCGGAAACCACCACCACTACCGCCTACGACACCATGAAGGTCCAGGTCCTCAACACCGCCGGCACCGTGCTGGCCACCCTGGCCACCTACTCGAACCTGGACAAGAACACGGGCTACACCCAGAAATCGCTGAACCTCAGCGCCTACAAGGGCCAGACCATCCGCCTGCGCTTCTACGGGGTGGAGGACAGCAGCCTCCAGACCTCCTTCGTCGTCGACGATGTGAGCGTCAAGTAGCCGAGCTCCGCATCACGGAAAGGGCCGCTTTCGAGCGGCCCTTTTTCATCCTTCGAGCAGCACCTTCGCGTGCTCCAGCGCCTCGGGACGATCGGGGTGACCCGACAGGAGCCTCGCCAGCTCACGGTTCCGGGCCTCCCCAGCCACCCAGCCCAGGGCGCTGCGGGTGCGGCCGCCCTCGGTCTCCTTGTGCAGGCGCCCATGCCGGTCGGCGCGGGCCGCCACCTGGGCGAGGTGCGTCACCGCCAGCACCTGATGGGCCTGCCCGAGTTCCGCCACGGCCTTGCCCACGGCCAGGGCCGTCTCGCCGCCCAGGCCCGCATCCACCTCATCCAGCACCAGGGTCAGGCCATCCTTCACGCCCGCCCCCAAGGCGAGCCCGGCGCCCACCAGGGCCAGCATGAGGCGGCTCAGCTCGCCGCCGGAGGCGATCTTCGCTAGGGGCCGGAAGCCTTCGCCGGGGTTCGGCTCGATCCAGATGGCCAGGGCCGAAAAGCCCTGGGCCGTCACCCGCACGGAGCGTCCCGACTGCAGAACGGGACTGCCAGATTCCTCAGCCAGGGAGAGCCGCAACTGGATCCGCGCCCCCTTCATACCCAGGCGGCCCAGGCGTTTCTGCACCTCGGCCTCCAGCTTGGGGGTGGCTTCACCACGGCGCCCGTGCAGGGCCTCGGCCACCTGCCGGTAGGCCTCCGCGGCCTTCCCCAGAGCCTTTTCCAATTCCTTCACCGAGACATCACCGGCCAGCAGGGCCCGCTGCTCGTCCTTGAGGGCCTGCTGGCGCGCAACCAGCTCCTCCGGTTCGCAACGGTGGCGGCGAGCCAGGCGCTCGTAGAGGGCCAGCCGCGCTTCCATGATCTCGATGCGGTCGGCGCCGGCTTGGGACCACCGCAGAGCCTGGTCCTGGGCCAGGGCGAGCAGGTCCTCCAGCTCCAGGACCGCGGAGCGCAGGCGGTCCTGCTCGGCGACGGCATCCGGCCAGTGGCCCACGGCGCGCACCAGGGCCTTGTGGGCCAGCTCCACCTTGGGAATGCCCTCGTCCAGGGCCTCGGCGGCCTCCCGGAAGGCCTGCTCGAGGTGCACGGCATGGCGCAGAGGCTCGCGGTCGGCCTTGAGCTGGGCCCACTCGCCGGGCTTCGGCGCGAGCTTCTCCAGGTCCGCCAGGGCTTCCGCCAGCTGCTCCAGGCGCTGCTCCCGCTCGGCCTCGCTGCGCCGCCGGGCCTTCAGGGCCGCCTCGGCCTCCCGCACGGCGACGGCCTGCGCCTCCAGACCGGGCTCGATCCCGAGCACTTCGTCGATGAGCGTCAGGTGCCGCTCCTCACCCAGCAGCGATTGATGGTCGTGCTGGCTGGTGAGACGCATCCAGAGGCGGCCCGCTTCCCGCAGATCCGCCAGGGCACAGCTGGCGCCATTGATCCAGGCCCGGCTGCGGCCCGATCCCACCTCCCGGCGCAACACCACGGGCTGTTCCTCCGGCAGGCCGCGCTCGGCGAGAAAGCCCTGCCAGGCCTCGAAGCAGCCCTCCACCACGGCTTCCACCGTGGCCCGCTCGGCCCCGTGGCGCACCAGCTCCGCATCGCCCCGGACCCCCACCAGCAGCGACAGCGCGTCCACCAGCAGGGACTTGCCTGCGCCGGTCTCGCCCGTGAGCACCGTGAAGCCCGGCCCCCAGTCCAGGGACAGGTCTTCCACCAGGGCCAGGTTCTGGATTCGCAGGGATGAAAGCATGGGATCAGTCTAGCCGGGGGCGGGGAAGAGTCTGGAGTCTGACCCTAGACCCAGGGCAACGCATGCGTTGCCCTGAGGAGTCTGGAGTCTGGAGGTGTCATGGCACATGGAGTGATAATGGTCCATATTAAAAGTTTATCCGTAAATTAAGCCAACCTTCCGGAAGCAGATAATGACGGCGGCGAGGTAGAGCAGGGCCGTGTAGCTTGCGGTGGTCTTTTCAAAACGGACCAGCAGCTTCCTGAATCGCTTGAACCAGGAATGGGCGACTTCCACGATCCAGCGTCGAGGCTGGTGATCCGGATTGTTCAAGATGACGGTTCGCTCTTCCTCGGGCACGGGCACATGCGGTTCGTATCCGCAGTCCAACATCACCGCATTGGCTGGCGCTCCTCGATACCTCTTGTCGGCGCAAAGATCCTGCACTGACGCCGGTCGAAGTTCAGGCGCCACCATCGCGTTCAGCAAGGATTCCAGCTAAGAGTGCCTAACAAAACCCCGACGAGGCCGCGAGAAAGCCAGGTGGGATGCACCGCAAGGAAGGGCCCGCAGGGCGATGCGGGACATCGTTCAAGGGCCGTGACGCCGCGGGGCGCCCACCTGGCTTTCTCCCTCCGGGCGAGGGCCGGCGGGCGTCGCGATGCCGCGTCACGCTCGTCGCGCGTAGTACCCGCTACGCGTCTCCTCGCGTTCCTCGCCTCGCTCGC
>Ga0255338_1000876_pt1 | contig 71662 bp, 75 predicted proteins | sample MeOH1_35cm_T4_19_FD_203715 | JGI IMG/M metagenome (GOLD analysis project Ga0255338, IMG submission 203715) | Sandy soil microbial communities from University of British Columbia, Vancouver, Canada - MeOH1_35cm_T4_195 | ecosystem: Engineered > Artificial ecosystem > Sand microcosm > Unclassified ... | reverse complement strand
CGCCAGGCCCTCGTCCAGGTCGCCGGCCGGGATGGTGCCGTTGAGCACGTCATGGGCGCGCGCGCGATCGATATCCTTCTCCCAGGCCGCCACCACCACCGTGGCCACGCAGTTGCCGATCAGGTTGCCCACGGCGCGCGCGATGCCGATGAACCAGTCCACGGACAGCACCAGCACCAGGCCGATGGCGGGGATGGCCGGATGCGCCGACAGCGTGGCCGCCAGGATCACGATGGCCGAGCCCGGAATGCCGTGCGCGCCCTTGGACGTGACCAGCGCCACGGCCAGGATGCCGAGCAGGTCGCTGAGCGCAAGCGGCGTATTCGTGGCTTGCGCGATGAACACTGCCGCCAGCGTCAGGTAGATCGAGAACGCATCGAGGTTGAACGAGTAGCCGGTGGGAATCACCAGCCCCACCACCGACTTGCGGATGCCCATGAACTCGAGCTTCTTCATCACCTGCGGCAGCACGCTGTCTGACGACGCCGTGCCCAGCACCACCAGCAGTTCCGCGCGCAGGTAGCGGATCAGCTTCACGACCGAGAAGCCGCAGACCCGCATGATGGTGCCCAGTACGACCAGCACGAACACCGTCACGGCGCCGTAGAACAGGATCACCAGGAAGCCGAGCTGCTTGAGCGAGCCGATGCCGTACTTGCCCACCGTGAACGCCACCGCGCCCAGCACGCCCAGCGGCGCCAGCTTGATGATGAAGCCCATCATCTTGAACAGGGTGTGGGAAAAGGTGTCGATCAGCCGCACCAGCGGCCGGCCCGGCTCGCCCACCAGCGACAGCGCGCAGCCGAACAGCACGGACACCAGCAGCACCTGCAGCACGTCGCCGCTGGCAAACGCGCCCATCACCGTGTTGGGAATCAGCTTGAGCAGGAAGTCCGCGGTGCCGGTGCTCTTCACCTTCGCGGCGTTCTCCATGTAGGCGGCCATGGCCGAGGCGTCGAGCGACTGCGGGTTCACGTTCATCCCGGTGCCGGGCTGGAACAGATAGGCCAGCGCGATGCCCAGCGCCAATGCGATGGTGGTCACGATCTCGAAGTACACGACGGCCTTGATGCCGACGCGGCCCACCTTCTTGAGCTCGCCGGCGCCGCAGATGCCGGCCACCACCACGCAGAACACGATGGGACCGATCAGCATCTTGACGAGCTTGATGAACGCATCGCCAAGTGGCTTGAGCTTGGCGGCGAACTCGGGAAAGAAGAGGCCGAGCAGGGTGCCGAGCGCCAGGGCGATCAGCACCTGGCCGAACAGCGAGCGGGTAAAGCGGGCGTGCAGGCGAGCGGGGCGCTGCGATGAAACAGTGTGGTGCATCGTTGTCTCCGTGCCGGGCAGGTCCGTGGATGGCCCGCCCTGATCTGGTTCAGGAACGTCACCCCATCCACTTGTCCGGAAACGATTGTCCGGGGCGGATTGTTGGTGCGTGGAGGCCAATATAGTGCATATCATTTTTGTATGCAATTTTTGAATTCACTGTGCTACCATGGATCGTAGAAAATCTAGTTTCGGCACCGGGCGCCCGCCCGGGTGGCGCCCCCCGCCAGCACTTGATCCTTCGCGCCGGACTATGTACGCCGCAGGAGACAAGCCATGGCAGCACCCCCGACAACGCTGGCCGCTGACGCCGGCACGCGCATCATGGCCTGGGCCGACGCCCTCGCCGTCCACACCGAGCAGCCCGGCCTGCTCACCCGCACCTACCTCACCGATGCCCACCATGGCGCCGCCGCGCAACTGGCGGCGTGGATGCGTGACGCCGGCATGACCGTGCGCCGCGACGCCGCCGGCAACGTGATCGGCCGCTACGAGGCCACCACGCCCGGCGCGCCCGCGCTGCTGACCGGCTCGCACTTCGACACCGTGCGCGACGCCGGCCGCTACGACGGCAACCTCGGCGTGATCCTGCCGATCGCCTGCGTGGCCGAGTGGAACCGCCAGGGCAAGCGCTTCCCGTTCGCGCTCGAGGTGGTCGGGTTTGCCGAGGAAGAGGGCGTGCGCTTCAAGGCCACGCTGCTGGGCAGCCGCGCCATTGCCGGCACGTTCGATACCAACGTGCTCGACAACGTGGACGAGTCCGGCATGACCATGCGCGAGGCGATGCGCGCCGCCGGCTTCGACCCCGCGCAACTGCCGGCCGCCGCCCACGGCCGCGGGCAGGTGCTGGCATTCGTGGAAGTGCATATCGAGCAGGGCCCGGTGCTGCTGAACCAGGGCCTGCCCGTGGGCGTGGTCACCGCCATCTCGGGCGCCACGCGCTTCATCGTGGAACTGGAGGGCCTGGCCGGCCACGCCGGCACGGTGCCGATGGACATGCGCCTTGACGCAGCCATGGCAGGTGCCGAGATTGGCCTCTATGTGGAAAGCCGTTGTGGCGGCAAGCCGGGCCTGGTGGGCACGGTCGGCCAGTTCAGCATTCCCAATGGCGCGGCTAACGTGGTACCGGGCAGCGCGGTGTTCTCGATCGATATCCGCGCGGGCCAGGACGCCGAGCGCGAAGCCGCCGTCAACGATGTGCTGGCCCAGATTGAACGCGTTTGCGCGCGCCGCAACGTGCGCGCCCAGGTGCGCAAGACCCACGAGGCGAAGAGCGTGCCGTGCGCGCCGTGGCTCCAGGCGCAATGGGCCGAGGCCGTGGAACGGCAGGGCGTGCCGGTGCGGCACCTGCCGTCGGGCGCCGGCCACGACGCCATGGCCATCGCGGCCATCGCCGATGTCGCCATGCTGTTTGTGCGCTGCGGCAACGGCGGCATCAGCCATCATCCCACCGAGACCATGACGGCCGAGGACGCGCAGACCGCCGCGCGCGTGTTTGCCGACTTCGTCGAGCACTTCCAGACCGCGCCGTAAGCCGCGCACGCCATCCCGCCATATCGGATTTTTCCGAAATCAGAGAAGAACCATGACCGCACGAGACAACATGAACCCCATCGAGACCACGCTCACGCAGTACATCGACACCCAGCGCCCGCGGCAGGAGGCGTTCCTGGCCGAACTGGTCAAGGTGCCGTCCGACAATCCCCCCGGTGACTGCGAGGCCCACGGCAAGCGCGCGAAGCAACTGCTCGAGGGCCTGGGCTTCACGGTGGAAGCCCACAAGGTGCCCGAAGACAAGGTGCGCGCGGCCGGCATGATCAGCGCCACCAACCTGCTGGTGCGCAAGACGTTCGGCGGCGGCGGCCCGACCATCGCCATGAATGCGCATGGCGACGTGGTGCCGCCGGGCCTGGGCTGGACCCAGAACCCCTACGGCGGCGAGATTGCCGACAGCGAGCACGGCCCGGTGATGTACGGGCGCGGCGTGGCGGTGTCGAAGTCCGACTTCGCCACCTATGCCTACGCCGTCCTGGCGCTGATGGAAGCCGAGCGCCAGGGCGCGAAGCTGAACGGCACCGTGGAATTGCAGTTCACGTACGATGAGGAAACCGGCGGCGACATCGGCCCGAAGTTCCTGCTCGACGAAGGGCTGACCAAACCAGACTATGCGATCTCGGCCGGCTTCTCGTACGGCATCACGTCGGCGCACAACGGCTGCCTGCATGTGGAAGTGACCGTCAAGGGCAAGCAGGGCCACGCTGCGATGCCGCATACGGGCGTGGACGCCATCGAGGCCGCCACGCACATCCTGCAGGCCATCTACGGCCTGCGCGCCGAACTGGCCACGCGCAAGAGCAAGGTGCCGGGCATCGACACCGCCACGCTCAACGTGGGCCTGATCAAGGGCGGCATCAATACCAACGTGGTGCCTGACCTCGTCACGTTCCGCGTGGACCGCCGCATGATTCCCGAGGAAATCGGCTTCGATGCCGAAGGCGAGTTGCGCGCCGTGGTGGAGCGTGCCGCGAAGGACCGTCCGGGCATCGAGGTGCGCGTGGAGCGCATCCTCCTGGCCGAGCCGTTGTCGGAGCTGCCGGGCGTGGACAAGCTGATCGGCGCGCTCAAGCAGCGGGCCGAGGCGGTGTTCGGCGTGGAGATCCCGGTGCAGGGCGTGCCGCTCTACACCGACGCGCGCCACTACACGAGCCGGGGCATTCCCACGGTGCTGTACGGCGCCGGCCCGCGCACGCTGATGGAAGCGCGCGGCCACAATTCCGACGAGAACCTGCGCCTGAACGACCTGAACCGCGCCACCAAGGTGGTGGCGCTGGCGCTGTCCGACCTGATGCGCTGATTCAGCCGGGGATCGACCCGTCTCCGGCGCCCAGCGGGCGCTGCATCAGCACCGTGTCGATCCACTGGCCGTGCTTGAGCCCCACGGACTCGAGCCGGCCCACGGTGCGGAAGCCCAGCCGCTCGTGCACGGCCACCGAGCCGGCGCCCTCGCCGCTGGCGGTGATCGCCACCACGGCCACCATCTGGCGCCACGGGCCGGTCTCGCACCGGGCGATCAGTTCGGCCAGCAGCGCGCGGCCCAGGCCCTCGCCGGTGTGGCGATGGTCGATGTAGATCGAATCCTCGATGGCGAAGCGGTAGGCGCTGCGCGCCCGGTACGCCGACGCGTAGGCGTAGCCGAGGATCTCGCCGCCGCGTTCGGCCACGATATAGGGCAGCCCCTTCCCGAGCACGTCGGCATGGCGCTGGCGCATGTCATCCACGGTGGGCACGGTTTCCTCGAACGACGCGCGGCCGTGCCGGACATGGTGGGCGTAGATCGCCTGGATGGCCGGCACGTCGTCCGGGGTGGCATCGCGAAGATGGAAGGGCTTGCGGGCGGGGACGGATGTTTCAGGCACGGAAGAAACTCGGGCAGAAGGGGGAAAAGCGTGTCGGACGCACATTTCGTACCTTACCGCGTCCGATCCGCGCGCGCTTGTATATAGTGCGGAATATTCATTGGAGGACGGCGTCATGATCACGATCTACCACAACCCTCGCTGCTCGAAGTCGCGCGAGACACTCGCGCTGGTCGAGTCGGCGGCGCAGCGTCTGGGCGAACCCGTGGAGATCGTGGAGTACCTCAAGCAGCCGCCGCCGCTGGCCACGCTGCGCCAGATCCATACGATGCTGGGCGTGCCCGTGCGCGACATGATGCGCAGCAACGAGGACATCTACAAGGAACTGGACCTCGCCGATCCCGGCCTGACCGATGCCGAGTTGCTGGCGGCCGTGGCCGACAATCCGATCCTGCTCCAGCGCCCCATTGTGGTGCGTGACCGCCAGGCCGTGATCGGTCGGCCGCCCGAGGCTGTTGCGGCGCTGCTGGCGTAAACGTCGGCGCGTAAACAGAACCGGCCTCCCGCAAGGGGAGGCCGGCCGGTCGGAGAGGCGAGTTGCTTCAGGCGGGTCGTCGTTAATGAACACCCAGCCAGTGCATTGCCTCCTGACCGAAAGCGATGGCAGCCAGCACCACCAGCAACACCACGAGCGTCACCGTACTCACATAGAGCGTGGCCTTGGCAACTTCTGCGTCCTCGCTCGGGGTATGGGTGCGTGAAATGGCGCTGGTGCGCGCATGCGTCCGGTGCGGCCAGTGCAGCCTGCCGGCCAGGTCCTTGATGTGGAGATCGGGATGATGAAATCGCATGGTCACACCTCCTCGCCCGGGTCGCCATCTATATATCTACTATAGGCAAACGCCACGAAAATGTGGCCTGGGCGCGGACGCCGGGGGCGCGTGCCCGGGTCAGCGTCAGGATTTCGGAGGTGAGGAATCGCTTTCGGCAGGATCGGCCACCACAGCGGATGCGGCGGTCGCCAGGGTGGCCTCGCGCGTGCGCAGTTCGGCCAGCATATTGCAGAACAGCGCGCCTTGCTCGAGCGCGTCGTCCAGCGCCACGTGGGTGTGCGGCAGCGGGTCGTGCCAGTGCGCCGGGAAGGCCGCCTTGACCGACTTGCGGTACGGCCGCCCGGTCAGCGCAAAGCCCAGCGTCTTGATGTCCAGCGCGGCCCAGCCGAACGGCGAGCGGCCGGCGTAGCGCATCATGTACCAGAACATCCACGTGAAATCGAAACCGGCCGGAAAGGCGACGAACACCGGCTTGCCCGGCAGCTTCTCCACCCACTCCACGTAGCGCGGCATCACGTCCTCGGGGCGCGCCAGGTCGCGGCGGCACGCGGCCCAGGCATCGGGCTGGGTCTTCCACCACTGCATCTGCGCCGGATGGCCGGCGGCGCCGGGCAGCGTCTCGAGGTTGGCCGAGAATGTGGCCAGCACGGTCTTGTCCGCCAGCATCGCCGCCGAGGCGAACGACAGCATCGAATGCGGCCCGGGAATCGGGCCGTCGGCTTCCACGTCGGTGCTGACGTAGATCTCCGGGCGGGTATCCGGGGCCTGCTTCTTTGCCATCGCTTGGGGGGACGCTCAGGCCACGTCGATCAGGTGATCGGCCACGTAGGGGTTGTTGCGGCGTTCCTCGCCGAACGTGGACGCCGGCCCGTGGCCGGGCACGAACGTCACGTCGTCGCCCAGCGGCCACAGGCGCGTGCGGATGGAGCGGATCAGGTCGGCGTGGTTGCCGCGCGGGAAATCGGTCCGACCGATGGAGCCCGCGAACAGCACGTCGCCCACGATGGCCAGCCGGTTCGCGCGCGAGAAGAACACCACGTGGCCGGGCGTATGGCCGGGGCAGTGGTAGACCTCGAGCGTCTCGCCGCCGAAGGTGACCGTATCGCCGTCCTCCAGCCAGCGGTCGGGCTCGAAGGCCTCGGCCTGGCCAAAGCCGAAGCGGCGGGTCTGCTCGGGCAGTTGATCGATCCAGAACCGCTCGTCCTGCTGCGGCCCTTCGATCGGAATGCCAAGCTGGCGCGAGAGCGCCGCCGCACCGGCGCAGTGATCCACATGTCCATGCGTGAGAAAGATCTTCTCCAGCGTTACGCCTTGCTCCTGCACGGCGGCCAGGATGCGGTCGAGATCGCCGCCCGGGTCGCAGACTGCCGCGCGGCCGGTGGCTTCGTCGATCAGCAGCGAGCAGTTCTGCTGGAAGGGCGTGACGGGAATCAGGAGGACTTTCATGGGTCGAGGCGTAATCAGGCGGAGGCGCTCATTGTAGGGTCGGCGGCGGCGTAAGACGAGTTCGAAAGTTGCCAATAAGTATCGAATAAAGCACTGCGATGCCGCGCCGCCGCAATCGGCGCAATCCCTTGTCAGGCTTTGGATTGCGGGGAATTGGCAGCAGTTTCGACACCGTTTGATTAAATTTCGTAACAAAATCAAAGACGTAGCAGGAACGGGCCGGTGATAGACTGCGCCGATGCTCTATTTACCCGCACTCCGCCGGGGGTTCGGCCGCACGTCCGCGACCGTCTCCAGCCCAGTCCGCAATGGTTTCCTCCGTCACTGCGCGATCATCGTATCGGCGCTGGTGATGGCCGCGTGCGCCACGCCGCCAGAAGGCGAATCGCAGCAGAACGCCGGCACCACGGGTGCCGTGCCCACGCGCGCGGCGAAGGCGAAGATCGACAAGGCCGACAAGTCCGGCACCGCGCGCACCGATGATCGCGGCAGCTGGGATCTGTTCGGCTGGGGCAAGGATGAGAACGCGCCGTCGCAGCCGACGCTCGAGGGCCTGCGCCCGGACCTGGGCACGTTCGAGCAGCGCGGCGAGGCGTCCTGGTACGGCAGGGGCTTTCACGGCCGCAAGACCGCCAACGGCGAACGCTTCGACATGCGGGCGATGACCGCCGCGCACCCGTCGCTGCCGCTCGATAGCTGGGTGCTCGTGCGCAACCTGCGCAACGACAAGGTGGCGGTGGTGCGGATCAACGACCGCGGCCCCTACCATCGCGGCCGGGTGCTCGACCTGTCGTACGCCGCGGCCAAGCGCCTGAGTTTCGTCGACCGTGGCGCCACGCAGGTGGAAATCCGCCGGCTCTCGCGCACCGAGGTGGCGGCGCTGGGTCCGCAACTCGAGGCCGGCGGCAACGAGTCCGGCGACGGCAGCGGCGCCGACGACCTGCCCGAGACCGCCAACACGCTGGTGCCGGCCCAGAAGGCCAAGGCCCGAGTGGCCCGGTCCTCCGGCAGGACGGCCACGAAGCGCAAGCCACACTAGGCGAATCGGCGATGCGGCCTGGCGTGATCGAATCCCGTTCCACCGCCAGCCCGCCGACCTCCCTCCCATTAAGACTCTTCTTATTCCGTGCCGTCCCCGGCGCGCTGCGCCAGCGCAAGCTGGTAGAGCGCATCGGTCTTCGCGCCGGTAATGGCGGCCGCCAGCTTGGCGGCGCGCTTGGCCGGCAGCTCGGCCACCAGCAGCTTCAGCACGCGCTGGGCCTCGGCATCGGGCGCATCGTCGCCGGCGCCCTCGGCGCGGGCCGCGCCTTCCACCACCAGCACGAACTCCCCCTTGCCGCGCGACGCCTCGGCGGCCAGCCATGCGGGCGCCTCGGCCACGGTCATCACCGGGGTTTCCTCGAACAGCTTGGTCAGCTCGCGGCCCACCAGCAGCCGGCGCGTGCCGGGCAGGGCGGCGGCCAGCGCGGCCAGCGTATCGGCAATGCGGTGCGGCGCCTCATAGAGAACCCATGCGTGATCCAGGCCGGCCAGTTGCGCGATGGCGTCGGCGCGGGCCTTGGCCTTGCCGGGCAGGAAACCCACGAACGTGAAGCGGCCATCGCCGGCCCCGGCCTCGAGCATGTCGCCAGCCACGGACAACGCGGCCACGGCCGCGCTCGGACCCGGCAGCGGCACCACGCGCTGGCCCGCCGCGCGCACGGCCTCCACGAGCCGCGCGCCGGGGTCCGAGATGCCGGGCGTGCCCGCATCGGAGACATAGGCAATGCGCTCGCCGGCGGCCAGCCGTTCGACGATGCGCACCGCGGCTTCGCGCTCGTTGTGCTCGTGCACCGCCACCAGCGGCCGTTGCAGCCCCACGCGCGACAGCAGTTGGCCGGTGTTGCGGGTGTCTTCGCAGGCGATGGCGTCAGCAAGCCCCAGTACGTGCAATGCGCGCAGCGACAGGTCCGCGACGTTGCCGATGGGCGTGGCCACCACGTACAGCGTGCCGGGCGGGTAGGTCTGGCCGGCGGCCAGCGAGGTCCAGTCACTCATGCTTGAGAACTTCCGTTGATTCGCTCATTCAAAACCACCACGAGATCCCCCGCCCGAACGACCACGCAGGCGGGGGCGCAGGGCGAGGACCGCGCGCTGGCCTACCTGCTGCGGCAGGGGCTGGCGCTGGTGGTGCGCAATTATCGCTGCAAAGGCGGCGAGATCGATCTGGTCATGCGCGCCCCCGATGGCACGCTGGCGTTCGTGGAGGTGCGCCAGCGCAGCGGGCGCGCGTTCGGCGGGGCGGCGGCCAGCGTCACGCCGGCCAAGCAGCGCCGCGTGCTGCGGGCGGCCATGCACTATCTTGGCACGCTGGACCATACGCCGCCGTGCCGTTTCGACGTGGTGGCGCTGGAGCCCGGACGCCTGGACTGGCTGCGGCATGCCTTCGACCAGAACGTCGAGGAGTCATGGGCTGCGTCATAATGCGCGGGATTAGGCAGAAGTCAAAGAGCCATGAGCATTGAAAGCATCGAGCAGCATTTCCTGGACAGCGCCGACACCAAGCGGCACGCGGCCGCGCTGATGGCGCCGCATATCGACGCGGCCGTGGAGCGCATGGTCGCCGCGCTGACCAGCGGCAACAAGATCCTGGCCTGCGGCAACGGCGGATCGGCGGCCGACGCGCAGCACTTCGCCGCCGAGCTGATCGGCCGCTTCGAGCGCGAGCGCCCGGGGCTGGCCGCCATCGCGCTGACCACGGACAGTTCCATCCTGACCGCCATCGGCAACGACTACGACTTCACGGTGGTGTTCTCGAAGCAGGTGGAGGCGCTGGGCCAGCCCGGCGACATCCTGCTGGCGCTGTCCACGTCCGGCAATTCGGCCAATGTGATCGCGGCCATCCAGGCGGCCCGCCAGCGCGACATGACCGTGGTGGCGCTGACCGGCAAGGGCGGCGGCAAGATCGCCGCGCTGCTGGGTGAATTCGATATCCACCTGTGCGTGCCGAGTGACCGCACCGCGCGCATCCAGGAGGTGCACCTGCTGACGCTGCATTGCCTCTGCGACGGGATCGACGAGGCGTTGCTGGGCGAAGCCTAGCCAGGGAAGGGAGTTATCCCATGTTATCCACAGGACTGCCCCGCCGATATCCACAGCGTATCCACAGGCATTGCGGCGTCATCCACAGGGTCATCCACAGCGCCGTGCCGGTTTCGGCATATTTCCCGCATCATTCCGTTATCCAGCCAAGGACCGCATGACTAACACAACTCAGGCAACGACTCAGAAGACCGCACCGGCACGCCTGGCGCGCACGGCCATCACCGTGGCCGCGCTGCTGGTGTCGGCCACGCAACTTGCCGGCTGCTTCCCGGTGCTGGCCGGCGCGGTGGGCACGGGCGTGGTGATGGCCACCGACCGCCGCCCCACGGGCACCCAGACGATCGACCGCGGCCTGCAGATGGAGATCGACAGCACGCTCAGTTCCAGGTACGACGGCCAGGCCCGCGTGGATGCCGCCGTGTTCAACCGCAAGGTGCTGCTCGTGGGCGAGGCGAAGGACGCCAGCGTGAAGCAGCAGATCGAACAGTATGTGCGGGGGCTGCCGAACGCGCGCGAGGTGATCAACGAACTCGAGATCACCTCCACCCCGGGCTTCATGACCCGCAGCAATGACGCCTACCTGACCAGCAAGGTCAAGACCTTCCTGGTGACGGCCGATGGCGTGCCGGCCAATTCCATCAAGGTGACGACCGACAAGAGCGTGGTCTACCTGATGGGCGTGGTGACCGCCCCGGAGGGTGACCGCGCAACCGATGTGGCCCGCAACGCCAGCGGGGTGCAGAAGGTGGTCAAGGCGTTCGACTACGTGAGCGATGCGGAGCGCGCGCGGCTCGATGCCGCCGCCAGCTCGCAGAACCAGAACCCGGGCAGCGAGCCGGTGGGCACGCCGGCGCCGGTGCAGTCGGTGCCGGGCGCCGCGCCCAACGCGCCGGTGACCTCGGACGCGCCGGCGGGAACGCCCGCGCCGGTGGCCGCGCCCGTCTCGTCGCCGGTGGCGCTGCCGCCAGGCCGCAGCCTGCCGTGAGCCTCCACGCCATGACCGCCCCCCGCCGCCGCATGACGCCTGCAAGAGGGCTGGCCGCGTGGCTGGCGGCCATGGCGTGCGCCGCGCCGGCGCTGGCGCAGACGGGCACCTCCGGCCCGGCCAGCGAGGCGCGCACCACGGTGGAAGCGCAGTCCGCGCGCATGCAGCAGGCGCGCAACCAGGCCGCGTCGTGCGCGGTCTGCCACGGTCCCGACGGCCGCGCACCGGCCGATAGCCCCGTGCCGGGGCTGGCGGGCCGCGCGCAGGCCGACTTGGTGGAGATGATGCTCGACTACAAGAATGGCAAGCGGACCGGCACGGTGATGCCGCAGATCGCCAAGGGATACAGCGATACGGAGATCATCGCCATCGCCTCCTGGTTCGCCGATCAAAAATAAGAAAAATCCATGCGGAGACGCGCTGCGTTGGGAACACTGGGCGGCCTCATGGGCGCTGCCGCCCTCGGCATGCTCACGCCCCGCCAGGCCCGCGCGGCGGCGCCGGCCCGGGTGGTGGTCATCGGCGGCGGCTATGGCGGGGCCACCGCCGCGCGCTACCTGCGCACCTGGAGCCGGGGCGCCGTGGACGTGACGCTGGTGGAACCCGATGCGGCGTTCGTCTCGTGTCCGCTGTCGAATCTCGTGATCGGCGGGCGCCGCGGCATGGCCGACATCACGCTTGCCTACGACACCCTGGTGCGCCGCCACGGCGTGCGCCATGTGCGCGATACGGCCGTTGCGATCGATGCCGCCGCGCGCACGGTGCGGCTGGCCGGCGGCGCCACGCTGCCTTATGACCGGCTGGTGCTGTCGCCGGGCGTGGAGATGCAGGCCAGCGCCATTCCGGGCCTGGCGCGGCCAGGCGGCGAGCAGATCCTCCACGCCTGGAAGGCCGGCCCGCAGACCGAGGCGCTGTTCCGGCAACTGGCGGCGATGCGCGACGGCGGCACGTTCGCCATCACCATTCCGCTGGCGCCATACCGTTGCCCGCCCGGCCCCTACGAGCGCGCCTGCCTGGTGGCCGACTACCTGCGCCAGTACAAGCCGCGCAGCAAGGTGCTGGTGTTCGACGCCAATCCGGACATCACGTCGAAGGGCGCGCTGTTCCGCCAAGTGTGGCAGACCCGCTACCAGGGCATGATCGAGTACCGGCCGCAGCACGAGACCGTGGACGTGGACCCGGCCACCCGGACAATCAAGTTCGACGTGCAGGACGACGAGCGCGCCGATGTGGTCAACCTGATCCCGCCGCAGCGGGCCGGCGCCATCGCGGTGGCGGCGGGGCTGGCCACGGCCAATGCCCGCTGGTGCGAGGTCGATTTCCAGACCATGGCCTCGAATATGGCGCCAGAGATACATGTGCTGGGCGATGCCGTGCAGATCGCGCCGTTGATGCCCAAGTCCGGCACGATGGCCAACCAGCACGGCAAGGTGGCCGCCGCCGCCATCCTGCAACGGCTGGCCGGCCTCGCGCCCGATCCGGCGCCGCTGTATACGAACACCTGCTACAGCTTCACGTCGGCCACCGAGGCCATCCATATCGCCAGCGTGCATCGCTACGATCCGGCCGAGCGCACGATGGTCACGGTGCCGGGCGCGGGCGGGTTATCCACAGCCCCGAACACGCGGGAAGGCCAGTACGCGTGGGCCTGGGCGCGCAGCATCTGGGCCGACATGCTCGGCTAGGTGCTGGTACGCTTGCGGATTCCGGCAAGTTGCGTTCCCGTGACATGCCGCTCCCGATACCGACCATGCAAGCCAAAGACCGTCTTCTTGCCCTCGCCATCATCGTGGTCTGGGGCGTCAACTTCGTCGTCATCAAGGTGGGCCTTGCCGGTGTGCCGCCGATGCTGCTGGGTACGCTGCGCTTCTGCCTGGTGGTCTTTCCGGCCATCTTCTTCATTCCGCGCCCGCGCATTCCGCTGCGCATGCTGCTGGCCTATGGCGGCAGCATCAGCCTGGGCCAGTTCGCCTTCCTGTTCTATGCGATGGCCGTCGGCATGCCGGCCGGGCTGGCGTCGCTGGTGTTGCAGTCCCAGGTGTTCTTCACGGTGGCGATTGCCGGGCTGTGGCTGGGCGAGCCGGTGCGCTGGCACCATATCGCCGGCATGGCCGTCGCGGCCGGCGGGCTGGTGCTGATCGGCAGCGGCGCCGCCCACGGGCCGGGCGGCATGACCGTGGCCGGCTTCCTGCTCACGCTCTGCGCGGCGCTGTGCTGGGCCACGGGCAATATCGTCAGCAAGAAGATCGGCCCCGTGGACCTGCTGGGGCTGGTGGTCTGGGGCGCGCTGGTCCCGATCGTGCCATTCGCGCTGCTGTCGTACTGGTTCGAAGGGCCGGCGCGGATCGCGCAGGCGCTGACCCACATCCCCGCCTTGGGCGTGTTTGCCGTGGCCTACCTGGCATTTGCCGCCACGCTGTTCGGCTACACCATGTGGGGCCGGCTGCTGACGCGCTATCCGGCCAGCAAGGTGGCGCCGCTGACGCTGCTGGTGCCGGTGGTGGGGCTGGTCTCCGCCCACCTGCTGCTGAACGAAGATCTGGCGCCGGCGCAATGGCTCGGCGCGCTGGTCGTCATGGCCGGGCTGCTGCTCAACGTGTTTGGCGGCCGGCTCTGGGCCGGGCGCGCGCTCGCGCGGCGCTGATCCGGGTTCGCGCCAGGAAATCCAAGGGTTTACCCTTGTATGCGTAGTAGTTTCCCCTGTTTTTGCGAGTCAGGGCGATGGATTCTTGAGGCAAAATAGCGTACTGGCCGCAACCGCCCGCAGAGGCATCGCCCCAACGGTGGCCAGTGCGTGCCGCGCCGCCAAGGTTTGCCTGATGCGCGGCCTTCGCCGTCCCCACGGCTCAATTCGTTTGGAGCAACAATATATGAAGCAGTTTGTCATCGCCGCGGCCCTGCTGGCGGCAGCAGCGTCGGCGCACGCCGCCGTGGACGCCGCCAAGGCGCAAGAGATCGCCAGCAAGAACGCCTGCCTGGGCTGCCATCAGGTGGACAAGAAGCTGGTGGGCCCGGCCTACAAGGACGTGGCCGCCAAGTACAAGGGCGACAAGGGCGCCCTGGCCAAGCTGTCGGCCAAGGTGAAGGCCGGTGGTTCGGGCGTCTGGGGCCCGGTGCCGATGCCTGCCAACGCCGCCGTCAGCGACGCTGACATCAAGACGGTGGTGGAGTGGATCCTGGCCGGCGCACCGGCCAAGTAAAGCCACTGCCCAGGCATCGCGCGGGCCGTCCGGGCACCCTCCGGCGGCCCGCGCCGTTTTACGGGACACAGAGCAAGATGAATTCAAAACGACGAGAAGTATTGCGGGTCGCCGCGGTGCTCTCGCTGATGGCGGCCACCGGCCTGATCAGCGAGGCGCAGGCCGCGGAGTGGAACAAGACCGCGTTCGACGGCAAGAGCGTGGCCGATGTGATCAAGGCCCTGGGCGGCAGCGGCACTGAGAAGAGCAGCGCCATCACGTTCACCGCGCCGGATATCGCCGAGAACGGCGCCGTGGTGCCGGTGGCCGTGACCAGCACGCTGCCGGACACCGAGCAGATCGCCATCCTGGTCGAAAAAAATCCAAATACGCTGGCGGCTGACTTCATCATCCCGGCCGGCACCGAGCCGTTCGTGTCCACCCGCGTGAAGATGGGCCAGACCTCCGTGGTGTATGCCGCGGTCAAGGCCGGCGGCAAGTGGTATGTGGCATCGAAGGAAATCAAGGTCACGCTGGGTGGCTGCGGCGGTTGATGCGCGGATACGCAAGCCAGATTGACCGATTTCCCACCCAGAGACGCTATCAAAATGAAGCGAAGCGGTTCTGGCTAGGCGCGCGGCCGCAGACAGTACAAGTGGTACGGCAAGGCCGCGCAACGACGCCAGAATCATTTTGATAGCGTCTCTTACCACGATCAGGAGAGTTGGATGGCAGACCCGATGCGCGTCCGCGCCACCGAGAACGGTGGCGTCGTAGACGTAAAGATTCTGATGAAGCACGACATGGAGACCGGCCAGCGCAAGGACGCGGCCGGCAAGACGATTCCGGCCTGGCACATCCAGACCGTGATCGCCACGTACAAGGGGCGCGAGGTGTTCCACGCCCAGTTCGGACCGGCCGTGTCGAAGGACCCGTTCCTGAACTTCAAGTTCAAGGGCGGCGCCAAGGGCGACAAGGTCACCGTGACCTGGGTCGACAATCGCGGTGACAAGCGCACCGACGAGGCCACCATCGCCTGAGCGGGCGAAGCGAGGAAGCAGCATGCGGCGAGCATTCATTCGGGCCACGGCGGCGCTGGCCGCCATCGGGCTCTCGGCCAGGGCGGCGGCCCAGCAGGCCCCGGCCGGCGGCAAGAGCGGCAAGGGCGGGCGGGTCAAGGTGGTGTACCAGTTGTCGGAGGGCATCGACCAGGCCGTGCGCGCCATGGCCAACCTGCGCAACCACCTGAACGCGGCGCCGGACACGAAGATTGTGGTGGTGGCATTCGGGTACGGCGTGGACTTCCTGGTGGAAGGCGCCAAGGATGCGCGCGGCAACACGTTCGAGGCCGCCGTGGGCGCGCTGGCATCGTCCGGCGTGGAATTCCGCGTCTGCCGCAACACGCTGACCGCGCGCAAGATTTCCGAGCAGAGCCTGCTGATGGACGCCAAGATCGTGCCGGCCGGCGTGGTGGAGGTCGCCCGGCTGCAGTTCGACGAAGGCTACGCGTACCTGAAGCCCTGATTGTGAGACTGTGAGACGCCATATGCGCAATATTCGTCACCTTCTGTGCCGTACCGTGGCGCTGGCCGCCGTGGCAACTGCCGCCACGTTGCCGGCCCCGGCGCAGGCCCAGGGCAGCACCGCCGAGGAAATCGCCAAATATCGCCAGATGCTGGCCGAAGGCAATCCCGCCGAGCTGTGGGAAGCCGCTGGCGAGGAACTGTGGAAGAAGCCGGCCGGCCCGAAGAACGCCTCGCTGGAACAATGCGACCTGGGCAAGGGCCCGGGCGTGACCAAGGGCGCCTACGCCGAACTGCCGCGCTACTTCAAGGACACCAACAAGGTGATGGACCTGGAGCAGCGCCTGGCCTGGTGCCGCGTGACGCTGCAGGGCCTGACGCAGGAAGAGGCGACGCGGCAGCCATTCGCGGCGTCGGGCAAGCCGTCGGACATCGAGCGGCTGGTGTCGTTCCTGACCGGCGAATCGCGCGGCGTGAAGATGAACGTGCAACTGGCGCATCCCGAGGAAAAGCGGGTCTACGCGCTGGGCCAGAAGATGTTCTTCTACCGTGGCGGCGCCTATGACTTTGCCTGCGCCACGTGCCACGCCGTGGACGGCCAGCGCATCCGGCTCCAGGACCTGCCCAACCTGCTGCACGAGAAGGGCGCGCAGGCGGCCTATACGACGTGGCCGGCGTACCGGGTGTCGCAGGGCGAGGTGCGCACGATGCAGCATCGGCTCTACGACTGCCTGCGCCAGCAACGCTTTCCCGAACCGGCCTATGGCTCCGACGTGATCACCGCACTGACGATGTTCCTGGCGAAGAACGCGAACGGCGGCACGTACGACGGCCCCAACATGAAGCGCTGAGCCCGGGAGAGCACACGATGAAGCGATACCAACCGATGGCGCTGGCCGCCGCCGTTGCCGCCCTGGCCACGGCCGCCCCGGCATTCGCCCAGACCACCGCCAAGGTCACCGACGCCGACGTGCGCCAGATGATCGAGCACTCGTTCACGTCGAAGGGCCCGGCCACGGTGGACGGCGTGCTCCACCAGGACGGCCCGCAAAAGGCGTGCAGCCAGTATCCGGACCGCACGCGCGTGCCGGCCAGCGTGGCGAAGAAGGTGGAAGCCGCCGAACTGCGCCAGGTCAGGTACCCGGCCGACGGCAACTGGCTTGGCGACTGGAAGGAAGGCGAGAAGGTCGCCCAGAACGGCCGCGGCATGCAGTTCACCGATCCGGTGGGCGGCGTCAACGGCGGCAACTGCTACGCCTGCCACCAGCTGACCAAGGCCGAGATCTCGTTCGGCAATATTGGCCCGTCGCTGTACCAGTACGGCAAGCTGCGCGGCAATTCGGAACAGGTGATCAAGTACACGTGGGGCAAGATCTGGGACTCCAACGCGTTCACCGCGTGCTCCAACATGCCGCGCTTTGGCCACAAGGGCATCCTGACCGAGCAGCAGATCCGCGATGTGATGGCATTGCTGCTGGACCCGGCATCGCCGGTCAACCAGTAAGATCAGCGCGCCGACCGCATGAACCGACGTGAATTCCTGCAGGTGCTGGCCGTGGCCGGCGCCGGCGGCATGGCTTTTCCGGCTGGCGACGCCCAGGCGGCGCGCGCCGCCCAGCAACTGTACGACTTGCCGCGCTTCGGCAATGTCCATCTGTTGCATTTCACCGATTGCCACGCGCAACTGCGCCCGGTGCATTTCCGCGAGCCGAGCGTCAACCTGGGCGTGGGGCCGTGGGCGGGCAAGCCGCCGCACCTGGTGGGCGCGGCCTTCCTGCGCCAGTATGGGATTCAGCCCGGCACGCCGGCAGCCCATGCCTTCACGTACCTCGATTTCAACGAGGCCGCGCGCCGCTACGGCAAGGTGGGCGGGTTTGCGCATCTCTCCACGCTGATCCAGCGCATCAAGGCCACCCGGCCCGGCGCGTTGCTGCTCGATGGCGGCGACACCTGGCAGGGATCGGCCACCGCGTTGTGGACGAACGGCCAGGACATGGTCGACGCCGCGCTGCAACTGGGCGTGGACGTGATGACGCCGCACTGGGAAATGACGCTCGGCGCGGCGCGCGTGAAGGAAATCGTCGGCAAGGACTTCAAGGATCGCGTGTCGTTCCTGGCGCAGAACGTGAAGACCAACGATTTTGGCGATCCGGTGTTCGATCCGTATGTGATCCGGCACATCAATGGCGTGCCGGTGGCCATCATCGGCCAGGCGTTTCCGTACACGCCCATCGCCAACCCGGGCTACCTGGTGCCGGACTGGACGTTCGGCATCCAGGAAGAAAACCTGCAACAGGTGATTGACGATGTGCGCGGCAAGGGCGCGCAGGTGGTGGTGCTGTTGTCGCACAACGGCATGGACGTGGACCTGAAGCTGGCTTCGCGCGTGCGCGGGCTGGACGCGATCCTGGGCGGCCACACCCACGACGGCGTGCCGGCGCCGGTGCCCGTGAAGAACCCGGGCGGCACCACGCTGGTGACCAATGCGGGCTCCAACGGCAAGTTCCTGGGCGTGCTCGACTTCGACGTGCGCAACGGCAAAGTGGCCGATTTCCGATACAAACTGCTGCCGGTATTTGCCGATTTCCTGCCCGCGGACCCCGCCATGGACGCGCTGATCCGTAAGGTGCGCGCGCCTTACGAGGCCAGGCTGGGCGAGGTACTGGCCGTGAACCGTGGCCTGCTGTATCGGCGCGGCAACTTCAACGGCACGTTCGACCAGTTGATCCTGGACGGACTGATGGCGGTGCACGACGCCGAGATCGCATTTTCGCCAGGTTTCCGCTGGGGGACGACGCTGCTGCCGGGCGAGCCGATCACGATGGAGGCGCTGATGGACCAGACGGCCATCACGTATCCGTACACGACGGTCACGGCGATGACGGGCGAGACGATCAAGACCGTGCTGGAAGATGTGGCGGACAACCTGTTCAATCCGGACCCGTACTACCAGCAGGGTGGCGACATGGTGCGGGTGGGCGGGCTGCGATACACGATCGATCCGAACCATCCGATGGGCCGCCGCATCAGCGACATGCGGCTGAACGGCAAGCTGCTGGAGGCGGGCAAGACCTACAAGGTAGCCGGCTGGGCGCCGGTTGCGGAAGCGGCCCGCCAGACGGGCGGCCCGCCGGTGTGGGACGTGATGGCGCAGTGGCTGCGGGCGAGCAAGGAAGTCAGCGCGAGGCCGCTGAACCTGCCGACGGTGCGGGGGATGGACGGGAATCCGGGGATGGTTGCCGGATAGGCCCTGGCCGATGTGCGGTGTTGGGCGGATGCCATTGATGCACGGCGCGGACTTCAGCTACAATCATGCGCTACGGGCCGATAGCTCAGCTGGGAGAGCGCTGCGTTCGCAATGCAGAGGTCGGGAGTTCGATCCTCCTTCGGTCCACCAGGATTTTCGTTATGAAACAACGCACTACGTCTGGCGATGTAGTGCGTTGTTTTGCTTTGGGCGGCAGATTCCAGGCATCGTTTGCCCTGATGCTGTCATTTATCTATAATTGCTAGCAATGCGTGCAAATATGAGAATTTGACTATGCCAGTTCTGACCGTGAGAAATGTGTCTGAAGAGGTGCATCGGGCCCTTCGCATGCGAGCCGCTGTACACGGCCGCAGCACCGAGGCGGAAGTCCGCGAGATTCTGGAAAGTGCGGTTAAGTCCGAGCAGCGCGTTCGGATGGGTGATGCCTTGGCGGAACTGGGCCGCCGCGCAGGGCTGACGAACGAAGATTTCGCGATCTTCAACGAGGTGCGCGACAAGGTGCCGGCGGAGCCGATGAGGTTTGAATGATCGTCCTCGATACGAATGTCGTCTCCGAGGCGATGAAGCCGGAACCTGACCCGGCTGTGCGCGCCTGGCTGAACGAACAGGTGGCGGAGACTTTGTACCTGTCCAGCGTCACGCTGGCCGAATTGCTGTTTGGCATCGGCGCATTGCCAGACGGGCGGCGAAAGAAAGGCCTCGCGGAGACCCTGGACGGCTTGCTTGCGCTATTTGGTGATCGCGTATTGATGTTCGATACCGAAGCGGCCCGTCACTATGCCGACCTTGCCGTGAAGGCCCGAACAGCGGGCAAGGGATTCCCGACGCCTGACGGGTATATTGGGTCAATTGCGGCTGCCAAGGGCTTTATCGTTGCCACACGCGATACCAGCCCGTTCGAGGCAGCAGGGCTTGCCGTTATCAATCCCTGGAATCACCAACCGGCCCATTGAGTACTTCACTCCGTGCTTCGGTCCACTCTATGGTCACTCACAAATCTCCAGGCCACATCTTGACAAGCAATGTTGGCATCACTTCCGAAGCCGCCACCCGCCAGCAAGCCGCCCGCCGCAGCACCCTGGTCAGCGTGGCCGTCAACGTCGTCCTGACGATCGCCCAGGGCGTCATCGGTGTCGTCGCCGGGTCCCAGGCGCTCGTCGCCGATGCGATCCACTCCCTTTCCGATCTGGTCTCGGACTTCGTTGTCCTGTTCGCCGGCCACCACAGCAGCAAGGACCCCGACAGCGATCATCCCTATGGCCATCAACGCTTCGAGACCGCCGCGTCGCTGGCGCTCGGCGCGATCCTGCTGGCCGTGGGCGTGGGCATGCTCTGGGCGGCCATCGGCAAGATCCAGCATCCCGAAGGCGTGCCGCCGGTCAAATTCGTTGCGTTATGGGTCGCGCTCGGCACGCTGGCCGCCAAGGAACTGCTGTTCCGCTACATGCTCCGCGTGGCGGAACGCGTGCGCTCGAGCATGCTCGTGGCCAATGCCTGGCACGCGCGCTCAGACGCGGCGTCGTCGCTCGTCGTGGCGCTTGGCATCGGCGGGAACCTGCTCGGCTACCACGTGCTCGACCCGGTGGCCGCCATCGTCGTCGGGCTGATGGTGGCGCGCATGGGCCTGCAGTTCGGCTGGGGCGCGCTTGGCGACCTGATGGACCGCGCCGCGGATGAGCATGTCGTGACCGCGCTGCGCCTCGACATGCTCGAAACCCCCGGCGTGCTCGGCCTGCACGACCTCAAGACGCGCAAGATGGGCGATATGGTGCTCGTCGACGTTGACCTGGAAATCCGGGCCGACCTGACCGTGGAGCAGGGCCACGCCATCGCCAGCGAGGCGCGCCGGCGCGTCATGCTGCGCGACGACGTGCTCAATGTGATGGTCCATGTGGACCCCGTGCGGGTCCAGGACGGGCCGGTGCCGGACCGCTCAGCGTATCTCGCTGCGGCGGTAGAGGCTGAGCCCGACGGCCAGGAACGCCAGCATGCCGGCGCAGCCGCGGTTGATCCACTGCACGGCGCGCGCTGACAGCGTGCGCATGGCGTGCCGCCCGCCATAGGCGTAGACCAGCATCATCACGATATCCATCAGCGCGGCGACCACCGCCAGGATCGTGTACTGCAGCGCCACCGGCTGGTCCGGATGGACGAATTGCGGCACGAAGGCCGACGTAAACAGCAACGTCTTGGGATTGGACAGCGCCACGAACAGCGCCCGCAAGAACGCCGCGCGGCCGCTGACCGACGATGCGCCCGAGGTGGCGGCCAGCGCCTGCGCCGGCGCGCGCCACATCGCCCAGGCCAGGTAGAGCAGGTAGCCCGCGCCGATCCATTTGATGACCGTAAACAACTGCTCGGACGCCTGCAGCAGCGCGCCGAGCCCGCAGCCGACCGCGCCGATCAGGATCAGGTCGGCCAGCGCGGCGCCGGCTATGCCGCACGCGGCCACGCGCATGCCCCGCGTGGCGCCATTGCTCAGCGCCAGCAGCATGGTCGGGCCGGGCGTGACCATCACGGCGGCAACGGCAATCAGGTAAAGGAAGAACGTGGTGGCGTCCATCGGCTGGGCTCCCGGTTCGGCGAAAAAAGGCGGCGATCCGGCAGTGTGCCCCGATCCGCGCCGCGCTGCACGCCCCTGTGGACATCCGCGTGAAAAGCCTGTGACCAGGCTGGGGGCGGCGTGTGGGCCGTATACGGATAACCGCTCGGCGCCGCGGCAGCCCGTATACCCCGGAACCCGGTTGTCCACGTATACGCGGTACGCCATCAGAACGCTTATCTGTTCTGCAACCCCCTGACGCGAAAGGCAAAAACCGGGTTATCCACGCGCCGGGGGGCCGTTTACCTACTACTACTATTTATGTATACGTAAACAATATCTGTATACGTATACGGACCATTGCGGGAATCGAAAGACGCTGTGGATGAGCGGTGCGCCGGCTACCTTGGCACCGTGAACGCATTGCGGGCATGCAGCACTTCGGCGCGCGTCCAGCAGCCCTCGTGGTGATCGTTGACGAGCCCCATGGCCTGCATCAGCGCGTACATCGTCGTGGGCCCCACGAACTTCCAGCCGCGCTTCTTGAGATCCTTCGACAACGCCACGGACTCCGGCGACGTGGTCATCTCGCGCAGGGCTTCGGGCGTGACTTTCTTCGGCCGGGATTTCGGATCGGGCTCGAACCGCCAGAAATAGGCGGCCAGCGATGACTCGGTCGTCAGCAGGGCCTGGGCGCACCGCGCGTTATGGATCGCGGCCTCGATCTTGCCCCGGTGCCGGATGATGCCGGCATCGCCAAGCAGCCGTTCCACGTCGCGCTCGGTAAACCGCGCCACCTTGTCGATCTCGAAATTGGCAAACGCCTTGCGAAAGTTCTCACGCTTGCGCAGGATGGTCAGCCAGCTCAGGCCGGACTGGAACCCTTCCAGGCACAGTTTCTCGAACAGGCGCCGGTCGTCATCGACCGGAAACCCCCACTCGTGATCGTGGTAGTGGCAGTAGTCCTCGATGGTGCCGCACCAGCCGCAGCGTTCCCGGGGTTGCGGGGCGGGCTGTGTTGATGTCATGCGTGGAAACTCCTTGATCAGTCGGGGTGCCGGGTCAGCCCGGATGGTGGTGGTTGGGGTGCGCGGCGGCCTCGGGAGGCACCGCGGCGGGCGTCTTGGCCGGTGGCGGGCGCCTGCGGGTGAACCAGAGCCAGGCGGCGCTGGCGAGCCAGCCGGTCACGAACACGGTATCGCCCGCGTGGTTGAACAGCGCGGCGGCCAGCGGCGTGCCGAAAACCTCGGCCAGCGTGTCGGCGGGCAGCCGGGCCACGATCCACAGCAACACGGCAGGGCCGCTGCCATAGACGCCGGGCTGCCACCACAGGGCGCGGGGCAAGGCGTGCGGAAGGGCGTTGCGCTTAACCACGTTGTTCGCCGGCCGGGCCGGGGTTCGGGAAGAAGGAAATGACCGGATGTTTGCCGCCATCATAGGCCGATTCCGCTTCCGCCTGCCGGGCGCCGGACCAAAACCCATGCGCCCTGTGTGCGCTATCCAACGCGCCCGATGCGCGCGTCCCCGGCCGTGCCGTCCATCTTCAAGTTTTTTGCACGATCTGTCCGCAATCCTTATGCATTGGCTTGGTGCATCTTTGCCAGACTCAGCACAAGTACGAAAACAATTGAAGATCATGAGCATCCTTCCCGCCATCTACGTGTCACACGGATCGCCAATGCTGGCGATCGATCCCGGCCCCACCGGCGCCGCCTTCGACGCATTGGGCGAACGCCTGCGCGCCATGCGCCCCAAGGCCGTGCTGGTGATCTCGGCGCACTGGATCTACAGCACGCTGGCGGTCAGCGTGCGCGCCCGGCAGGAGGCATGGCACGACTTCGGCGGATTTCCGCGCGAGCTGTACCGGCTCCGCTATGACGCGCCGGGCTCCCCCGCGCTGGCCGCGCGCGTGAAGGCGCTGGTCGAGGGGGCCGGCATCGAGGGCGCCTGCTTTGTGGCCGAGGACGAAAATCGCGCGCTGGACCACGGCGCCTGGATGCCGATGCGTCACTTTTTCCCCGATGCGGACGTGCCCGTGGTGCAACTGGCGCTGAATCCGTACCTGAGTCCGGCCATTCAGGTCGAAATCGGCCAGGCGCTCGCGCCGCTGCGCGAGGAAGGCGTGATCGTGATCGGTTCCGGCAGCTTCACGCACAACCTCGGGGAGGTGTTCGGCGATGGCGCCCGCAAGCCGCAGCACGGCGCTGAAACCGCGCCGTATGTGGACGCCTTCCGGGGCTGGATGACCGATGCGCTCGGCGAGGCGCTGGCCACGGGCGATGTGAGCCGCATTGCCGACTATCGCGCCCAGGCGCCATACGCGCGCCGCGCCCACCCGACCGACGAGCACCTGCTGCCGTTCTTCGTGGCACTGGGCGCGGCCATCGGGCCACGGACGGCGGCCTCCGGCGCCACGACCGCCCAGGTGGCCCGTGTGGCGGATGAAATCACATATGGCGTGCTGGCCATGGACACCTTTGTGTTCGATGGCATGGGCGCCGCCCAGGCGCGCGTCAGCGCGGCGTGACGGGCCGCAGCAGCCCGCGCCGGTGCAGCGCGAAGCCGAACGCCAGCAGCGCGGCCAGCGCCAGCGCCACCATGACCCACAGCATCAGCCAGTAGCCGCCGGCCGCGCGCCAGAGCAGGGCGCCGAACCACGGCGCCGCAGCCTGCATGACCAGCACCGGCGTCATCATCAGCCCGTTCAGCGTGGCGTAGTGGTGGCGCGAGATCAGCTCCGGCATGGCCATCGCGCGCAGCATGGTGTTCACGCCATTGGCGCAGCCATAGAGCACCGCGGCCAGCATCAGCCAGTAGCCATGGCCCAGCGCCAGGCATAGCAGCCCCGCGCCCATGACCACGTAGACCGGCATCGACAACCGCACGGGATGCTCGATGGGCAGCCGCGCCATGGCCAGCCGGCCGGCCACCTGCGCCGGGCCGATCAGCGCCGCCACCACCAGTTGCTGGCCCAGCGGCATGCCTTTCTCGGTCAGCATGGGAATCAGGTGCGCGCCGAGCAGCGAGGCGACCACCGCCGTGGCCGTGAAGGCGAGCACCACGGCCCAGAACACGGGCTGGCGCAGCGTCATGCGGGCGATGCCCGGTTCGGCGGCGCTGGCCAGCGGACCGCCAGGCGGCGCCGATGCATAGGAGGCGTGCAACGTGTAGCGCAGCCTTGCATGCAGCGGCGCGCAGATGAACAGGTTCAGCGCCGCGAAGATCACCAGCGTGCCGCGCCATCCCAGGTGCAGGACAAGCCACTGCGCGAGCGGGATGAAGATCGTGCTGGCAAAGCCGGCCAGCAGCGTCACCTGGACGATGGGCTTCTGGTAGCCATCGCCATAAGCCTGGCGTAAGACCACGAACGCCGGCTCGTAGAGCGTGGAGGCCATGGCCAGCCCAAGCGGGATCCACATCAGCAGGAACATGGCCGGCGACGGCGACCACGCCCACAGCAACAGGCCGATGGCGGCCAGCACCGAGCCGGCGCCCATCACCTTGCGCGCCGGCACGCGGTCCAGCAGCCGACCCACGGCGAACGAGCACATCGCCCAGACCAGCAGCCCCAGCGAGAACCCGCCGGCCAGGAATGGCTTGCCCAGGCCCAGCGTCCGGTGCATGGGGTCGATGAAGACCGTGAACGTGAAGTAGAGCGTGCCCCAGCTGATGACCTCGGTCAGGCCAAGCGTCCAGACGAGATGGCGGGGCGGGGGCGCAGCAGTGGGTACGGCGGGGGCGGGGGGCGTGGTCATGGCCCGCCCGATTGTATCGGCGCGGCAGGCAAATGCCTACGCCAGCGCACTTCCGGCGTCGGGCGGGCCCTTCAGTTCCACCGTGTTGCCGTCGGGGTCCGTCACGTAGATCGACGGGCCCATGCCCTCGGCGCCATACCGCTGTTCCACCGGTCCACTATCGACCTGATGAATGCGTAGATGCGCAAAGATCGCCTCGGCATCGAAGGTATCGATACGCAGGCAGAAGTGATCGAGGTTGCGGCCCTCGGCGCCGGGCCCCGCGCCGCCGGATCGGCCAATCGGGCCATCCAGCGAAACGAGGTCGATCAGCGCGCTGCCGGCGCGCAGTTGCGTCAGGCCGATGGCGGGCTGCTCGCGCTCTAGGGTGCAGCCGAGCACATCGACATAGAACCGCGTGAGCCGCGGCACGTTGGCCGTGCGCAGGACCAGGTGGTCGATACCGGCGATGTGGAGCATGGCGGCGGGCGGTCTACTTGTGCAGGCCGTCGTACTCGATGACCTTGAGCTTGCCCAGGTCCACGTTGTCCACGCAGCGCACGTTGATGGCGGCGGTGGGATTGCCTTGCGGGTCCAGCGCCTCCCCGTAGGGGCCGCAACCGCAGACCGGGCAGAAGCGGTGGGCGATCTTCATGGTATTGAAGCGATAGGTGGACGCGTGCTCGTCGGGCGTCTTGAGCCGGAACTGGGCCTTGGGGACGAACCAGAGGAGATGGCCGCGTCGGCGGCAGATCGTGCAGTTGCATTGCAGAACCTGCGTGATCTCGCCATCGGCCTCGAAGGCGACGCGGCCGCAGTGGCAACTTCCTTGGTAGGTTGTCATGGAGTCTCCTTTGGGCTTCCTATGCCAACTCAGTGTACTAAAAGAAAAAGTCATCGAGACGACACATTTGAGGTCTAGATTTTCATTCGAACCATTGAAGTGATCGAATGAGCCTCAGTCCACGACAACGCGAAATCCTCGACTGGCTGCGTGATGCCAGCGAACTCAGCACCGACCAGCTCGCGAGCCGGTTCCAGGTCAGCACGCAAACCATCCGGCGCGATATCAACGATCTGAGCGAGCAGGGGCTGGTCCGGCGGCAGCATGGCGGGCTGAGCCTGCCGGCCGGCCAGCGCAACCTGAGCTTCCTGCAGCGCAGCACCGCGCAGATCGAACGCAAGCGCCGTATCGCGCAGGCAGCGATCGCGCTCGTGCCGGACAACGCCACGATCTTCCTGGGCTATGGCACCACGGTCGCCGAGTTCGCGCGCGCGCTGCCCGCGGACCGGCCGCTGCGCGTGGTCACCAACAACCTCGAAGCGGTGCATGCGCTCGCGGAGAAGCCCGCGGTCGAAACGTGGGTCGCTGGCGGCAGGCTGCGGCCCGGGGACCGTGACGTGATGGGTAGCGCCACGCTGGACTTCATCCGCCGCTTTCGCGCGCACCTGTCGATCTGCGGCGTGGGCGCCGTGGACGCTCATGGCGGCATGTACGAGTTCCAGCCCGACGAGGCGGAATTCACGCAGGTGCTGTTCGCGAACAGCCACGTCCGCGCCGTCCTTGCCGACAGCAGCAAATTCCCGCGCGACGCGCCGTGCCGCGTTGCCACGCTCGAGCAGATCGATCATTTCCTTACCGATGACGACGCCGGCGCCGACGCCGGACTTGCCCTGCCTCCGATATGCGAGCGCGCGGGTGTGACGCTTCATCTTTGCTGAAACCATGGCCTATCTGCGACTCGACCATCTGCAGCAACACTTCGGCGATCACCACGTGCTGCGCGGCATCGACCTCGACGTCGGGCGCGGCGAATTCGTCGCGCTGCTCGGCGCGTCGGGGTGCGGCAAGACGACGCTGCTGCGGCTGATTGCCGGGCTGGACCGCCCGAGCGGCGGGCGCATCTGGTTCGACGGCGCGGACGTGACGGATGCCGATCCCGCGGATCGTCATCTGAGCATGGTGTTCCAGTCGTACGCGCTGTTTCCGCATCTGAACGTGGCCGAGAACATCGTGTTCGGCCTGCGCGCGCGCAAGATCGCGCGCGACGAGCAGGCGCGGCGGCTCGCGCAGGCCGCCGACATGCTCGGGCTGGCGCAACTGCTCGCGCGCAAGCCTGGCGCGCTCTCGGGCGGCCAGCGCCAGCGCGTGGCGCTGGCGCGCGCGATCGTCTCGCACCATCCGGTCTGCCTGATGGACGAGCCGCTCAGCAACCTCGACGCCCAGCTGCGCGCCGAGATGCGCTCGGAACTGCGCAAGCTCCAGCGCGCCCTTGGGCTGACGGTGATCTATGTCACCCACGACCAGGTCGAGGCCATGAGCATGGCCGACCGCATCGTGCTGATGCACCAGGGGGAAATCGCGCAGGTCGGCACGCCCGAACAGCTTTACGAACAGCCGGCCACGCCGGTCGTCGCGCGCTTCATCGGCCAGCCGCCGATGAATCTGCTGCGCATGCCCGGGTGCGACGGACTCGTCGGCATCCGTCCCGAACATATCGCGCTGGCCGCGCCGGGTGCCGGCGGCACGGACATTCACGATGGCGTGGTCGCGCGCAGCGAGTATCACGGCGCCGACACGCTGATCGAGGTGCAACTGTACAAACAGCCCGTGCTGGTCCGCCATCCGGGCCGGCTGGCGCTGCAGACCGGCACCCGGCTGGCGCTTGCGTGGCCAGCCGCGCGCGCGCGCCGGTTCGGCGCGTGATGTGCCGACTGCGCCGCTTCCACCGTAGTCCCGCTGCTTTCTCGCTGTTTTCGCTTCATCTCTCACCAGGAGGCTTCATGTCGTTCAAATCCCGTGGCCTGGCCCTCGCGCTCGGCGCCGTCTTCTCGTCGATGATCTCGTTCGGCGCGGCGGCCGCGCCGACGCAGGTGACCATGTACTACCCGGTCTCGGTCGGCGGTCCGCTGACGCAGGTGGTCGACAAGCTCGTCGGCGAGTTCGAGCAGTCGAATCCCGACGTCAAGGTCAACGCGATCTACGCGGGCAACTACGACGACGCGCGCACCAAGGCGCTCGCGGCGCTCAAGGCCGGCACGCCGGTGCAGACGTCGGTGCTGTTCTCGATCGACCTGTTCGAGCTCAAGGACCTCAACGTCATCCGCCCGTTCGACGACTTCGCGACGACGCCCGAGGACAAGGCGTGGCTCCAGGGCTTCTACCCCGGTCTCATGGACAACGGCCGCGCCGACGGCAAGACCTGGGGCATTCCGTTCCAGCGCTCGACGATCGTGATGTTCTACAACAAGGACGCGTTCAGGCAGGCCGGCCTCGACCCGAACAAACCACCGCGCACCTGGGCCGAGATGCGCGACGCCGCGGGCAAGCTCGTCAGGCAAGAGAACGGCGCCACGGCGCGCTGGGGCGTGATGATCCCGTCGACGGGCTACGCCTACTGGATGTTCGGCGCGCTCGCCAAGCAGAACGGCGCGACGCTGATGAACGCCGCGGGTTCGCGCACCGACTTCGACGCGCCGAAGACGGTTGAGGCGCTCCAGTACTGGAGCGCGCTGTCGAAGGACGGCCTGAGCCCGAAGGGCCTGATCGAGTGGGGCACGCTGCGCCAGAACTTCGTCGAAGGCAAGACCGCGATGATGTGGCATTCCACGGGCAATCTGACCGCGGTGCTCAAGGACGCGAAGTTCGACGTGGGCGTGGCCCCGCTGCCGGGCAACCCGCAGGGCGGCTCGCCGACCGGCGGCGGCAACTTCTATCTGTTCAAGAGCGGCAGCGAGGCCGAGCAGCGCGCGGCGTACCGGCTGGTGCGCTTCCTGACGGCGCCCGAGCGCTCCGCCGAATGGAGCGTGGCCACCGGCTACATGGGCGTGAGCCCGGCCAGCTACGAGACGCCGGCGCTCAAGACCTACGCGGCGAAGGTGCCGCAGGCGCTCGTCGCGCGTGACCAGCTCCAGGTTGCGACGGCGGAGCTTTCAACGCACCAGGCCGGCCGCGTGCGCAAGGTGCTCGAGGATTCGCTGCAATCCGCGATCACGGGCCAGCAGGAGCCAAAGGCCGCGCTCGCCGCCGCGCAGGCGCAGGCCGACCGCATCCTGAAGCCGTATCAGCGCTGACCGGCAAAGCCCGCGACAGGCCACGACATGACATCCCGATCCTTCGCCTCCAGGCAGGCTGTCCACGCGTGGCTGATGCTGCTGCCGGCGCTCGCGCTGCTGGCGGCGTTCACCTACTGGCCCATCGCGGGCAGCCTCTGGGAAAGCCTGCATACCCAGGCGCCCGGCGTCGCGCCCATGTTCAGCGGCGCGGACCAGTTCACCGCGCTGCTGGACGACCCGGTGTTCCTGCAGGCGCTGCGCAACAACGTCTGGTATGCGCTTGTGACGGTGCCGGTCTCCGTCGTGCTCGCGCTCGCGATGGCGCTCTGGGTCAACGGGCGCTTCGCGGGCCGGGGCCTGCTGCGGCTGGCCTTCTTCACGCCGACCATCCTGCCGATGGTGGCGGCCGCCAATATCTGGCTGTTCTTCTACGCGCCGGATATCGGGCTGCTCAACCAGTTGCTCGGCGCCATCGGTATCGCCGGCCGCAACTGGCTTGGCGATGTCGGGACCGTGCTGCCCGCGCTGATGGTGATCACCATCTGGAAGGAGGCGGGCTTCTTCATGATCTTCTATCTCGCCGCGCTCCAGTCGATCTCGCCCGAGCAGCGCGATGCGGCCCGGATCGAGGCGCCTTCGGCATGGTACCGGCTGCGGCGCGTCACGCTGCCGCTGCTCGCGCCCACGACGCTGTTCGTGGTGGTCAACGCGCTCATCAACGCGTTCAAGCTCGTCGATCACCTGTTCGTGCTCACGCGCGGCGGCCCGAACAATGCGAGCACGCTGCTGCTTTATTACCTTTACGAGGTGGCGTTCAAGTTCCAGGACATCTCGTACGCGTCGGCGCTCACGCTGGTGCTGCTCGCGCTGCTGGCGCTGTGCTCGGCGCTCCAGTTCTGGTTCTCCCGAAAGCGGGTCCATTACCGATGAAGACTGTCCTTTTCAGGCCGCGCCGCCGGGCCGGCCAGGTGCTGCTGCCCGTTGCCGGCTGGGCGGCCGGGCTGCTGTGGATCGCGCCGCTGCTGCTGATGGGCTGGGCCGCGTTCCATCCCGATGGCGACGCGCTGCGTCTGTCGTTCGACACGCGCTGGGGCCTCGGCAATTTTCCCGCCGCGTGGCGCGTGGCGCCATTCGCGCGCTATCTCGTCAACACGTTCTGCATCGTTACCCTGCTGCTCGTGCTGCAGCTCGCGGTCTGCACGCTGGCCGGCTACGCGCTGGCCCGGCTCAGTTTTGCGGGGCGCGGGCTGGTGTTCGCGGTCGTGATGCTCCAGCTCATGGTGATGCCCGAGGTGCTCATCACCGAGAACTACGTGACCGTTGCGCGGCTCGGCCAGGTCGATCGCTATCTTGGCGTGGCGCTGCCCTACATCGGCAGCGCGTTCGGCATCTTCCTGCTGCGCCAGACGTTTCTGATGGTGCCGCAGGAGCTGGAGGACGCGGCACGCATCGAGGGGCTGGGCCGGCTCGCGATCCTGCTCAAGGTGTACGTGCCGCTGGCGCGGCCCACGTATCTCGCCTACGCGCTCGTCTCGGTCAGCTACCACTGGAACAACTTCCTGTGGCCGCTCGTGATCACGAACACCGAGGCGAGCCGCCCCGTCACAGTTGGCATGGCCCTGTTCGCGGCGCCTGAAACCGGGGTCGACTGGGGCGTGCTGTCCGCCGGCACGCTGCTGTCGATCGGTCCGCTGCTGATCGCGTTCCTGCTCTTCCAGCGCCAGTTCATGCAATCGTTCATGAACGCCGGCGTCAAGTAAGGCCCCGCGCGCGGCGAGGCGTCGCGGGCGGGGCCGCTGGGGCGATCAGTGATTGCGCCAGCGCTGCACCATCACCTGCTGGATCTTGCCCTTGAAGAAGTAGCGGCGATCGGTCGCGCCTTGCGGATCGGCGCCGATCACGATGGGGCTCGTGTTCAGGCCCACGCCGCCCGTGACCGATACCGACGGGGTCCGCTCGGTGTTGTTGACCCAGAGCCGCACCGCGCCGTTGCCGTCATAGGCGCCGACGATGAAGTACGAGTCCGTGCCATTGAACGCCAGCAGCGGAACGGTTGCGTACTGGTACGCGCCGTTGACGTAGACGCCGAAGCGCAGCAGCGTGCCCGCCTGCTCCAGCGCGAACCCGCCCGAGTCGCTCTTGGCCAGGATCGCGGCGGTGGCGCCCGACGTCAGGTCGTCGAAGTTGACGATGGCGCTGACCAGGAAGCCGCCGTTGGCGTCGTTGTCGGCCTGCCACGTGGTCACGGACTGCGCGCCGCCGAACACCATGCTGCCGCCCACGCGGTCTTCATCGGACGTGACCGCCAGGACTTCGAGCGCCGGCGTCGTGCTGCCTTGCGCGACCGAATAGTCCGCCGTGCCACTACCCTTGTACGTGAGCGGATACGCAGTCTGCGCAAGGGTGTTCATGTGGAGCAGCGACGTCGCTTCGGTGACGAGCGCGCGTGCCGAGGTGGCCAGCGCGGTGGTGCCGCGGTCATAGTCGGTCGTGATGAAGTCCACGTCCTCGCGCATCGCCGACAGGTAGAGCTCGCCAAGGCTCGCCGGCGTCGTGTAGACGCCCACGCCGAGCCCGAGCAGCTTGGCCTGGCCCACGGCGCCGAACAGGCTTGCCATCCGGTATTCAAGTTCCACGCCGTGGAAGCCGAGGCTTTTCGCGGTGCGGATGCCGTTGCGGACATCGGCCTCGATCAGCGCGTGGAAGCGCACGTGGTCGCGGATGCTCGCGAACTCCGCTTGCGCGAGCAGCGCCTTCGCGCGCACGAGGTGCTGGTGGCGGTTGTTGCCGTCCATGAACGCGCGCAGCATGACCGGCCGGCCCGCGGTGGCGTAGCCCCAGTCGCGGATCGCGCGCAGCACGCCGAGCATCAGCGTGTCGCTGGCGGCCGCCGTCGAGTAGCCCTCCTTGATCTCGAGGAACAGCATGCGGTCGCTCTGCTGGAGCGCGGTGTTGGCAAGCGCGTTGGCGAACGTGCCAACGGCGCTTTCGGAGTCGGCGTGCTCCACATAGACCTGGCCGTCGGCGTGGAGCGTCAGATCGAACTCCACGAGGTCGAAGCCGCGGTCCAGCGCCATCGAGACCTGGGTCGTCGTGGCGGCGTTGGTGGCGCCGTAGCAGTTATGGCAGGACAGCGCGACCGTATGGCCGAGCGGCGAGGCGGGCAGGCTTCGTGTCACACCCGTCCAGTAGCCGGCGAACGCGGCTGGCGACAGCGCGCCCAGCAGCAGCAGGCACGAGACGCGACTTCGCAATGCGCGAATGAAACTTCGAAATACCACGATCGTTGACGGCATGCAGACCTCATTGGGAAGGTTGGAATGGCGAAAACCGCACTCACTGCTGCGGCAGCGCGGATTGTTCCGACTTCCGGTGTCAGCGCCATGACACTGTTGCTGTGGCGATACGAAAACCGGCGATGCTCAATCGAGCATCGCCGGTCATGAGGAGATGGAGGGGGCAAGCGCTATCGGTTTGCGCCCCTCTCCCGCGTTGCGGAAGAGGGGCTGGGGGAGAGGGCAGGCGCCAGTCAAAACCAACGCCGCCGCAAGCGAGTCACGCTGCCTGCTGCCCCGCCTGCGGGTTCCTGAACTGTTCGAGCAGCCTGGCCCACTTGCCGCGCACCGCGTTGAGATTGTTCTCTTTCACGTGCCCGAAGCCGCGGATATCGTCCGGCAGGTTCGCCAGCGCGATCGCGGTCTCGTGGTTCGCGGCGGACAGCCCTTGCGCCAGCGTGTCCAGCAACGCCCGGTATTCGCCGATCAACGCGCGCTCGGTGCGCCGCTCCCCGGTCTTGCCGAAGATGTCGAACGCCCCGCCACGCAGGCCGCGCAGCCTGGCCAGCAACCGGAACAGCGTCATCGTGGAAGGTCCAAAACGGCGCTTCACCAGATGCCCCTTGTCGTCGCGCTTGGCCGTCAGCGGCGGCGCGAGCCAGAAGTTCAGCTGATAGTCGCGGCCAGGCTCGCCTTCGAACTGGGCGCGTAGTTTGTCCAGAAACACCGGGTCCGTGTAGAGCCGCGCCACCTCGTACTCGTCCTTGTACGCCATCAGCTTGGCCAGGTTGCGCGCGGCGGCCTCCGTCAGCGGCAGCGGCTTGCCCGCACCTACCAGCGCCGATTCGGCCGTGCGCACGCGGTTCACGGCATCGCGGTATTGCCCGGCATACGCGGCGTTCTGGTACTTCGTCAGCAGGTCCACGCGGCTCGCAATCAGCTTTTCGAGCAGCGCGCCCGAGGACGCCGGCAGCTTCACCACCTCCGCGCCGTCCATCGACGGCTTGAGCTTGCCGGTCAGCGACATCACGTGCGCCGGGTCGTGCGCCATGTGGCGGCCCCAGTCGAACGCGGCCTTGTTCTTCTCCACCGCCACGCCGTTCAGCTCGATGGCGCGCTCCAGCGCCTGCAACGTCAACGGAATCCAGCCCTTCTGCCACGCAAAGCCCAGCACCAGCGGATTGGTGTAGATGGCATCGCCCAGCAGCGCCACGGCCAGCGCGCTGGCGTTGATGAACGCACAGTGCTCGCCTACGGCATTGCGGATGTCCTGCTCGGCCGACAAGCCCGGGAACTGCCACTTCGGGTTCTTGATGAAATCGGCGGTCGGCGTCTGTGCCGTATTCACCACCGCGCGCGTGCGGCCGGCCTGGGTCTTCGAGATCACTTCATCGTTGGCCGAGACAATGGCATCGCAGCCGATCACCAGGTCCGCCTCGCCCATGGCGATGCGCGTGGCATGGAGGTCATCGGGCCGGGCGGCAATCTGCACGTGCGACAGCACCGCGCCACCCTTCTGCGCCAGCCCGGCCATGTCCAGCACCGTCACCCCCTTGTTCTCGAGGTGGGCCGCCATGCCGAGCAGGCCGCCGATGGTCACCACGCCGGTACCGCCCACGCCCGTGACCAGCACGCCGAACGGATGGTCGAGCGCCGGCAGCGTCGGCATGGACAAGACCGGCAGGCTGTCCATCGACAATCCCCTCTCCCGGGGCTTGCGCACCTGGGCGCCCTCGGCCGTCACGAAGCTCGGGCAGAAGCCGTTCAGGCAGGAAAAATCCTTGTTGCACGACGACTGGTTGATCTGGCGCTTGGTGCCCAGTTCGGTTTCCAGCGGTTCCACCGACAGGCAGTTCGACTTGACCGAGCAGTCGCCGCAGCCCTCGCAGACCGCGTCGTTGATGAACGCGCGCCGCGCCGGGTCGGGGAACGTGCCGCGCTTGCGGCGGCGGCGCTTCTCGGTGGCGCAGGTCTGGTCGTAGATCAGGATCGTGCAGCCCGGCACTTCCCGCAGTTCGCGCTGGACGCGATCCAGCGCGTCGCGGTGATGGATCGTCACGCCTTCGGGCAGCTTGATCGCGCCGTTGTACTTCTCGGGCTGGTCCGTGACGATGACGATCTGCTTCGCGCCTTCGGCCTTCACCTGGAAGGCAATGTCCTGCACGGACAACTGGCCGTCCACGGGCTGGCCGCCGGTCATGGCCACGGCGTCGTTGTACAGGATCTTGTACGTGATATTGACCCCCGCCGCGATGGACGCGCGGATGGCCAGCAGCCCCGAGTGGAAGTACGTGCCATCGCCAAGGTTGGCGAACACGTGCTGGTCGCCCGCGAACGGCGCCTGGCCGATCCAGGCCACGCCTTCGCCGCCCATCTGGCTGAAGGTGCTGGTATTGCGGTCCATCCACACGGTCATGTAGTGGCAGCCGATGCCGGCCAGCGCGCGCGAGCCCTCGGGCACGTTGGTGGACGTGTTGTGCGGGCAGCCCGAGCAGAACCACGGCTTGCGCTCGGCGGTCACGCGCGGCGTGGCCAGCGCGCGCTCCTTGGCCTCGATCACGGCCAGCCGGGCCGCGATGCGGGCGCGCACGTCGGACGGCAGGTCGAACTTGTCCAGCCGCGTGGCGATGGCCTTGGCGATGATCGCCGGCGACAGCTCGTAGTGCGCCGGCAGCAGCCAGTTGTTCTGCGGGACCGACCATTCGCCGCCCGCATTGTCGCGCTCGTCGAACTTGCCGTACACCTTGGGGCGCACGTCGTCGCGCCAGTTGTACAGCTCTTCCTTGAGCGCGTATTCCATGATCTGGCGCTTTTCTTCCACCACCAGGATCTCTTGCAGCCCCTCGGCGAACTTGCGCGCGCCGTGTGCCTCCAGCGGCCACACGCAGCCCACCTTGTAGAGCCGGATGCCGATCCGCGCGCAGGTTTCGTCGTCCAGGCCCAGGTTGGCCAGCGCCTGGCGCGTATCGAGGTACGCCTTGCCGCCGGTCATGATGCCGAAGCGCGCGTGCGGCGAATCGATCTCGATCCGGTCGATCTTGTTGGCGCGCACATAGGCCAGCCCGGCGTACCACTTGTAGTCCAGCAGGCGGGCTTCCTGCTCGAGCGGCGGATCGGGCCAGCGGATGTTCAGGCCGCCCGGCGGCAGGATGAAGTCGTCGGGTAGCGCAATCTGCACCCGGTGCGGGTCCAGTTCCACCGATGCCGACGATTCCACCACGTCGGTCACGCACTTCATGGCCACCCACAGCCCCGAGTAGCGGCTCATCGCCCAGCCGTGCAGGCCGTAGTCGAGGTATTCCTGCACATTCGACGGATAGAGCACGGGCAGGCCGCAGGCCTTGAAGATGTGCTCGGACTGGTGCGCCAGCGTGGAGGACTTGGCCGAGTGGTCGTCGCCGGCCAGCACCAGCACGCCGCCGTGCGGGCTGGAGCCGGCGGAGTTGGCGTGCTTGAAGACATCGCCGGTGCGGTCCACGCCCGGGCCCTTGCCGTACCACATGCCGAAGACGCCATCGAACTTCGCGTCCGGGTACATGTTGACCTGCTGCGAGCCCCAGACGGAGGTGGCGGCCAGGTCTTCGTTCAGGCCGGCCTGGAACACCACGTTGTGCGCGGCAAGGTGCTTCTTGGCCTTCCAGAGTGATTGATCGAGCGCGCCGAGCGGCGACCCGCGATATCCGGAGATGAAGCCGGCGGTGTTGAGTCCCGCGGCGCGATCGCGTTCCTGCTGAAGCATCGGCAGGCGCACCAGCGCCTGCGTGCCGCTGATATAGATGCGGCCGCGTTCCAGCGTGTACTTGTCTTCGAGGGAAACGTTTTCTAGCGCGCGACGAATGGCGTCGCTGACCGGAGGGGTCAGGGGAGCATTCATAAGTGTTCCTCTATGGGCATGCTGTCGGGATCACCGACACATCAGTTGTGGGCAACCGTTCGCGGTCTCTTTTGGAGGCGTTGGACGGCCGTGTCTCTGCGCGGCATGGTAGCACTGGCGTACCTGCCGCGGTACCTTGCTATGCAGCATAAAGCGGGCCAGCCACCCCCGTGATTTCCCGTAGAGACGGGCGCTTCGCGTGTACACTGCATTGCATCCAGGCGGCCGCCATCGCCCGCCCCGGGCGGTGCCGGCTGCACCGCAACTCCCTATCGACACATGACAAATTCCCCCCGCCAGGGCGCGACCCTGGCTGTGCTGATCGACGCCGACAACGCGGCGCCCGCCATCGTGGAAGGCTTGCTGGCCGAAGTGGCCAAGTACGGCGTGGCTGCCGTGAAGCGCATCTACGGCGACTGGACCAAGCCGAACCTGGCCGGCTGGAAGGAGCGGCTGCTGTCGCATTCGATCCAGCCGATCCAGCAGTTCCGCTACACCGTGGGCAAGAACGCCACGGACAGCGCGATGATCATCGACGCGATGGACCTGCTGTACACGGGCCGCTTCGACGGCTTCTGCATTGTCTCGAGCGACAGCGATTTCACGCGGCTGGCGTCGCGGATTCGCGAGCAGGGGCTGATCGTCTACGGGTTTGGCGAGCGCAAGACGCCCAAGCCGTTCGTGACGGCCTGCGACAAGTTCATCTATTCAGACGTGCTGCGCGCCGACTCGGACGCCGACGTGGAGGCCGAGGGCGCCGTGGCGCCGGCGCGCCGCCGCAACACCAACGAGCTGCGGCAGGACTCGCGGCTGGTGCGGCTGCTGCAGGGCGCGGCGCAGGCCGTGTCCGACGAGGACGGCTGGGCCACGCTGGGCGGCATGGGCAACCACATCGCCAAGCAGGCGCCCGAGTTCGACTCGCGCAACTATGGCTACGGCAAGCTCTCGGAGCTGGTGGCGGCGACCAACCTGTTCGAGGTGGAGACCCGCAACGGCGGCAACAACAAGGCCATCTGGGTGCGGCTGAAGAAGCGCGCCAAGGGCGAGGGCGGCCAGCCGCAGCCGGGGCAGCAGCAGGGTCAGCAGGGGCAGCAAGGCCAGCAGCCACAGCGCGCGCCGCAGGGGCAGCAGAATCCGGGCGAGCAGCGCCGTCCCGCGCCGCCGCCGTTGCCTGCCGCCACGGTGGCGCAGCCGGTGCCGCCGGTGGAGATCCCTGCATCGGTGGTGGAGGTGGAAGCGATTGCCGAACCGGCGCCGGCATTGTCCGCGGCAGCCGAGGACGCGCTGGCCGGTTCCGCATCGACGCTGATCCCCGAAGCGGTGGAAGCGCCGGCAGCGTCGTCGCGCGGCAAGCGCGCCAAGCGGCCCGAGGTGTCGCTGAGCGAGACGCCGTGGCCGATCGACCAGTCGGTGTTCGCGGCGCCGGGGGCTACGGTGTTGTCGGCGCAGGTGTCGGAGGTTGCCGAGCCGGCGGTGGAAGCGGAGGCGCCGAAGCCAGCCGCGAAGAAGGCCCCCGCGAAGAAGGCGGCGCCTCGGAAGCGGGCGGCTGCCAAGAAGGCGGCCGAGTGAGGTGACAGGGGCGGCGGCGTGATCTGACGCGCCGGCCCTCTCCCCTGACCCCTCTCCCGCAAGCGGGCGAGGGGAGCAAACCGCCAGCAACAGCCATGCCCGTGGTGTTCTTTCCTCTCCCTATGGGGGAGGAACCGAGGGAGAGGGTGGTCGCATCAATGGCGGGGTGTCGCGGAATACCGCCGGGTTCGGAAGAATCTATACGCCAGCCATGTCCCGATAACGACGACCACGAAAGAGGCTCCCATGTAAATCAGAACCTCAAGGTCGTAGGCAGATTCTCCGTCCCAGAAACCCGGGACATTTGCAAATACCCACAGCCAAAATGCGTCCGGGAAGTAAATAAAACGGGCGAGCCAGTGAATCCAAAAGTACGTCAAGCTCAGGGTGGCAATGAGCGTCCATACGGCGAGCAGAAGATAACGCGTAAATTGGCTCATTTGACCACGACCTTGCCTGCCATTCAGTTCAAAGGTGCATCCGAGCATGTTCATGCTCCATAACGGGTAGGCCGCCGCAAGGACTTGCGAACCCACCAAGTCCCGGTCACCACGATGACCAATGAAAGCGCAGCATGGACCAGAAGCTCCAGATCGTCGCCAGCTTCTCCGTCCCAGAATCCGGGGACATTGGTGAATATCCAGAACCAGAACGACTCCGGGAACGGAAAGATGGGTGCAAGCCAGCGTTGCCAAATGAAGGTTAGCGCGAGCGTGGCAAAAATCGTCCACAGGATCAACAACAGCCAGCGAGCCAGGGTTTTCATCTGACGATCACCCTGCCATATGCCTTGAGCGTCGTCCCCGGAACAGAGGTCTGTCTTTGGCCTTTCAGGAGCGCGCGCAGGTGATGGAAACCCATGTGGCTTTCAACGGTGATGCACCCTTTGCTTATTCCTTGCCCGCCCTTCGGATGAAGGCGAAATTCGCCGCGCTGTACGGAATTGCAGAAGGCCACGTCGTCGATTTTGCCGTCGACAGCATATAGTGCGAACCACTCGTTTTTGCCCCTGAATGCATCCTTGATCGATCCGAACATGCCTCCGGACTGTCGATCAAAGATGTAGTAAGTCCCCCGGGGAATTGGGCCAGAACCCGCATGGCAAGAAAACTCTGGTCGATTCTTGTATCCATGCAAACCAGAAAACGCGGGAAAAGCCAAAGTGCCGCAGCGAAGCGCACTCATATCCTTGCCATTCAGTTCAAAGGTGCATTCGAGCATGTTCATTCTCCATCGTGGTCTCACAAGTGTGAGAACTCCGAAGGAGGCTACGCCTCAAGCATCCGCCCGAAAATCGTAAAACCGTGAAAATGAACAGGCCAGCGGTACCAGCTCCTCACCGCACCAGCTGATTGATCTCGATGATCGGCATCAGCACGGCCAGCACGATCAGCAGCACCACCACGCCCATCGTCAGGATCAGCAGCGGTTCCAGCAGGCTCGTCAGGAACAGCGTGCGCCGTTCCAGTTCCTGGGCCTCGCCGATGGCCGCGCGCTCCAGCATCACCGGCAGGTTGCCGGTGGCCTCGCCCGAGCGGATCAGATGCACCAGCACGGGCGGAAACTGGTTCTGCGCGGCCAGCGCGCGCGCCAGCGATGCTCCCTCGCGCACCCGCGTGGTGGCGTCGTCCACATTGGTCTTGAGCGCCAGATTGGTCAGCGTCTCGCCGGCCGCCTGCAGGCTGCGCAGGATCGGCACGCCGGCCGATACCAGGATCGCCAGCGTGCTGGCAAAGCGCGCCGTGTTGTAGCCGCGGATCAGCTTGCCCAACAGCGGCGCGGTCAGCAGCCAGCGGTGCCACGCCAGGCGGATGTCCGGCTGGCGCAGCAGGCTGCGGATGCCCAGCGTCGCCACCCCGAGCACGCCCAGCCCCGCCCACCACCAGTTGCGCACGAAATCCGACAGCGCCAGCATGATGATCGTCAGCATGGGCAGCTTCTGCTTGGTGTTGGCGAACACGCTCACCACCTGCGGCACCACGTACGAAAGCAGGAAAATCACGATCGCGAACGCCACCACGGTGACGATGGCCGGATAGGTGAAGGCCAGCCGGATCTTCGAGGTCAGCGCGTTGCGCGTCTCGATATAGGTGGCCAGCCGCTCGAGCACCACGCCCAGGTGGCCGGAATGCTCGCCGGCCGAGACCAGCGCGCGGTAGATGTCGGGAAAATCCTTCGGATGCTGGGCCAGCGCCACGGACAGCGAACTGCCCCCCATCACCTCGGCGCGGATGCCGGCCAGCAGCTCGTGCATGTACTGGCGCTCGGCCTGGTCCGCCAGTGCGCCCAGCGCCTCGTCGAGCGGCAGGCCCGACACGATCAGGCTGGCCAGCTGCCGCGTGAACAGCGCCTGCTCCTGCGTGGACAGGCGGCGCACCAGCAGGCTGCCGCCGGTGCGCGGCGCCAGGCCGGCGCCGGCCAGCGGGTCCACCGTGATCGGCGTCAGGCCGCGCGCGCGCAACTGGGCGCGGGCCTGCTTGGGACTGTCGGCCTCGATGACGCCGCGATCGGCGCGGCCGGCCGCGTCGGCGGCTTCGTAGCGATAGGCGGGCATGCGGTGCGGCTCCCGGCTACTCGCGCGTCACGCGCAGCACTTCTTCCAGCGACGTGGCGCCGCTGTCGATCCAGCGCTGCGCGTCGGCGCGCATCGTGTGCATGCCCTTGGCCAGCGCCACGTGCTTGATCTCGGATTCGGGCTGCTGGCGGTGGATCATGGTCTGGATCTCGGCATCCACGGTCAGCAGCTCATACACGCCCATCCGGCCCTGGTAGCCCGAATGGGCGCACTTGTCGCAGCCCACCGCGTGCCACACGCGCTGCCGCGGCTTGCCCTGCGCTTGCAGGACTTCAGCCTCGCCAGGTGTAATTTCGATCACTTCCTCGCGCTTGCAGTGCGGGCACAGGCGCCGTACTAGCCGCTGCGCCAGCACGCCCAGCAGCGACGACGACAGCAGGAACGGCTCGATCCCCATGTCCACCAGCCGCGTCACGGCCGAGGCCGAGTCGTTGGTGTGCAGCGTGGCCAGCACCAGGTGGCCGGTCAGCGACGCCTGCACGGCGATCTGCGCCGTCTCCAGGTCGCGGATCTCGCCAATCATGACCACGTCCGGGTCTTGCCGCAGGATCGCCCGCAGCGCCTTGCCGAAGGTCATCTCGATGCGCGGGTTCACCTGGGTCTGGCCGATGCCGTCCAGGTCGTACTCGATCGGGTCTTCCACCGTCATGATGTTGGTGGTGCGCGAATCAAGCCGCGACAGCGCCGCGTACAGCGTGGTGGTCTTGCCGGAACCGGTCGGGCCGGTCACCAGCACGATGCCGTGCGGCTGGCGAATGAGGTGATCGAAGCCCCCCAGCGTACCGGGCGCCATGCCCAGCTTGGCCAGGTCCAGCCGGCCGGCCTCCTTGTCGAGCAGGCGCAGCACAGCGCGCTCGCCATGGCCCGTGGGCAGGGTCGAGACGCGCACATCCACCGGCCGCCCGCCCACGCGCAGCGTGATGCGGCCGTCCTGCGGCAGCCGTTTTTCGGCGATGTCGAGCTGCGCCATGATCTTGATCCGCGAGATCAGCGCGCCGTGCAGCGCCTTCTTGGGCCGCACCACGTCGCGTAGCGTGCCGTCCACCCGGAAGCGCACCACCGACGACGACTCGAACGGCTCGATGTGGATATCCGATGCCTGCTCGCGCGCGGCCTGCGTCAGCAGCGCGTTGATCATGCGGATGATCGGCGCGTCGTCCTCGGACTCCAGCAGATCCTCCACGGCGGGAATGTCCTGCATCAGGCGCGACAGGTCGACCTCGCCCTCCACCTCGCCCACCACCTGGGCGGCGCTGCCGTCCTGGCGGTTGTAGGCATCGGAGATCGCCGCGATCAGCGCATCCGGCTCCAGCACGCGCAGGTGCAGCGCGCCATGCACGCGGGCCACCTCGGCCAGCGCCTGCGGCGCGGTGGCGCGGCTGACCCACACTTCCAGGCCGTCGGGCCGCTGGTGGGCAATCAGCAGCGGGGCCTCGCGCGAGAACGAATACGAGACCAGCCGCGCGGCCATCGGCGAAGGGGGTTCCATCGGCGCCGGCGGCGCCGATGGCGGCGTTGGGGTGGCTAGGGTTTCGATGGCCATGGCAAGCCTTTAACCGCCGAGCGGCGTATTCATCGCGCCGTTGCCCTGCGAGATCGGCCGCGGCGCGGCCTGGGGCGCCGGCGAGGGTGCGCCCGGCACCGTCGGGTTCAGCGGCAGCGGCGACTGTACCGGGCCGTTGTAGCGCGGATCGACGAACGGCGCACCCGGCGCGTCGGCCGGCGGCAGCACTGGCGTGTCCTTGTCGCGCATGAACATGTTAGGCGAGACAAAGCCCTGCTGCTGGCCACGGATGTACTCGTAGCGGTCCTGCGTCAGGCGGTCCGTGGCCTGCGCGGTGCGCATGATGTACGGGCGCAGGAACACCAGCAGGTTGGTCTTCTTGCGGTTCTTGTTCTCGTAGCGGAACAGGCTGCCGATCCAGGGAATGTCGCCCAGCAGCGGCACCTTCTGCACGCCGTCGCCGTAGCTGTCCTCGATCAGGCCGCCCAGCACGATGATCTGGCCGTCGTCCACGAGCACATTGGTGTCGATCGAGCGCACATTGGTGGTCGGCCCCTGCGTGGCATTGATCGTGTTGGGCACCACCGACGACGACTCCTGGAAGATCTGCATCTTGACCAGCCCGCCATCGGTGATCTGCGGCCGCACGCGCAGCGTGATGCCCACGTCCTTGCGGTCGATGGTCTGGAACGGCGACACCGTGGCGGCGCTGCCGGTCTGCGCGTACGAGCCGGTCGTGATCGGAATGTTCTGGCCGATCAGGATCTTGGCTTCCTCGTTCTCCAGCGTGATCAGGTTCGGCGTGGAGAGCAGGTTCACGCTGTCGTTGCTGCCCAGCGCGCGCAGCAGCGCGCCCAGGCCGATGGACTTGTTCACCACGCCCAGGTTCAGGCCGCCGATATCCGGCACCAGTGACCTGGCCGCGGCGATGCCGCCCGCCTGGTCGTTGTTGATCGCCGCGATGGCGCCGGTCAGGTTGATGATGTTCTGGCCGCCCGTGCCGAAGTTGGTGCCGGCAAAGCCGATGGCGTTGCCGCCCGCGTTGATCAGCCCCTGCCACTGGATGCCCAGCTCGCTGGCCTGTGTGGCCGTCACTTCCACGATCATCGACTCGATGTAGATCTGCGCGCGGCGCGCGTCCAGGTCGTCGATCACGGCGCGCAGATTGCGGTACACCGGCTCGCTGGCGGTGATGATCAGCGCGTTGGTCGAGGGATCGGCCTGGATGATGCCGCCCGTGGTGGGCTGCTGGTTCACCGCGAACGACGTCGAGAATGCATTGGAGCCGCTGCCGCCGATGCCACCGCTCGACGAGCCCGAGCGGCCATAGCCGCTGCCGCTGGTGCCGCCGCTGTACTGGCCGCTCTGCATCGGCGTCTGGCCCTGGAACGCGCCGCCCGTGGCGGTGCCGGTGCTTCCTCCGGCCATTGCGCCCGGCTGCGTGGAACTGGAGAAACTGCTATCCGCGGCGACGATGGCGCGCAGCGTGGCGGCCAGCTTCACGGCGTCGGCGTTCTTGAGCGGCACCACCCAGATGTTGCCGGGGCGGGCGTACGGCTGGTCGAGCTTCTCGATCAGCTGGCGCGCCTGCTGCACGCGTGCGCGGCTCGAGGCGCGGATCATCAGCGAGTTGGTGCGCGGCTCGGCCACCACCGAGGTGCGCAGGCTGGCGTCGGCGCCGCCCGCGCCCCCACCCGTGGCACCGCCGCCCGCCGACGGATCGAGCAGCTTTTGCAGCACCACGGCCGCGTCGCTGGCGATGGCATTCTTCAGCGGGACCAGTTCCACCTCGCCCGATGCCGGCGCGTCCACGGCCGCGATGATGCGGGCCAGGCGGCGCAGGTTGTCGGCGTAGTCGGTAATGACCAGCGTGTTGTTGGCCGGATAGGCGGTGATCGTGTTGTTGGGCGCGATCATCGGCCGCAGCACCGGCACCAGGTTGTTCGCGGACTCGTAATTCAGCCGGAATACCTGCGTGACCACCTGGTCGCCCCGGCTGGAACCGGCGCCGATGACCGTGGGCGAGCCCTGCAGCTTGGCGTCCGCCTCGGGCACCACCTTGGTGAAGCCGTTGCTCTCCACCATCGCATAGCCCTGCATGCGCAGCACCGAGCCCAGCGTCTCCAGCGCCTGCGCGCGCGAGACCGGCTGCTCGGTCACCAGGTTCACCGTGCCCTTGACGCGCGGATCGATCACGAAGTTCTTGCCCGTGGCCTGGCCCACCGCCTTGACCACCGAATCGAGGTCGGCGTTGACGAAGTTCAGCACCACCTGGTCGCGGTTCTGCGCGCCGCCGCGCGAGGAAATGTCGTTCGGCTGCGGCGGAACCTGGCCCTGCGCCCACAGCGGCGCGGGCGCCAGCAGGGACAGGCCGCACAGCAGCGCGGTGGCGCGGGCACAGGCGGTACGGAGAAAGCGGTGGGTTGCGTCGGTTGTCATCATCGTTTCAAGGCGGGCTGCCGCTTGTCCTCGGTAGTGGCTCAGAAGCGCAGCCGTGTCACGTTGTTCTCATGTCGTCCCAGCAGGCTCATCAGCCCTGCCAGTTGCGTGGCGGCATCGGGGTCGGTACGGGCCGTGCCCTCGAAGCGCGCCTGCCGGCCCACGGTGCCGCTGCCCTCCAGGTACAGCGGTCCCGCCGTGGTCTTCAGTTGCAGCGTGCCGTCCGCGCCGGCCAGGTCCACATCGGCGCGATAGCTGCCCAGCGGGCGCAGCCGGCTGACTGCCGAGGATACCTGGTCGAACTGCAGCGTCAGGTGCCCGAAGGTCTGGTTGCCGGCAAACCGGCCCCGCAGCGCCGACCAGTCGATCCGCATCTGGCCGTCGGGCCGCAGTGTATTGAATGGCGCGCCGATCCCTTCCAGCAGCGAGGCCGGCAGCCGGATGGCGCCCGCCTGCGCGGTCCAGCCCGCCGGCGTCACGGCCAGCGTGACCGGTGCCGCCATGGCCTGGTCGTGGTTCAGCACCACGCGCAGCGTGCCGGCCAGCAGCGGCCAGCCGGCCACGTCCCATTGCAGCCGGCCCGGCAGTACCGTGGCGGTCTGGCTGCCCGCCCCGGCGGACAGCGCCAGCGTGGCGCTGCCGTGCCAGATGGTGCCCGAGGCATCGGCCAGCAGGACGCGGCGCTGCGTCTGCCCGGCCACGCGCTCGGCCAGCCACGCGGCCGGCGCGCTGGCCAGCACGGTCACGGCCACCGCGGCCATGCCCAGCAGCGCCCAGCGCACGCGCTTCCAGCCGCGCGCCACAGGGGCGCGCCGGCGTGGCAGCCGCAGCGATTCCAGCCGCGCCATCAGTTGCGGCCGCCGGCGCCCGGGCCCTGCAGCGTGGCGGTCACGTTGACCAGCGCCGTGGCGCCCACGTAGGCAATCCGCGCATCGGCCACCTTGAGCCGCTGCTGCGCGCGCACATCCTGCAGCCAGCCGGCCACCGCGCCGAACGGCGCCTTGTCCAGCTGCACCTGCACCGCGTTGTCGCCGGTGGGCGCCACGCGCGTGGCTTTCAGGCCGTGCTGGCCCAGGCTGTCCTGCAGCGCCTGCGTCAGCGCATCGCCGCGCAGCGTGGGCGCCGGGCTGGCGGCCAGGCCGCGTGCCTCCTGCGCCAGCGTTTCCATTTCGGCCAGGTCCGCGCGCAACTGCGGCAGGTTGCGTTGCAGCCGCGCGCGGCCGTCGGCGGCCGGCTCCCACAGCACGAGGTAGCCGAACACCAGCACCAGCAGCACCGCGCCGCCGCCGAGGATGGCTTGCTCGCGCGGGTTGCGCGCGTTCCAGAACGCATCGAACCGTTCGCGCCAGCGGTCCGGCACGCGCGGCTTCAGGCGCGCGAGGCGGGCGGAGAGCATACCCGGCTGGCCGGGGCGGAGATTCGCTTTCATGATGCGGCCTTCACGGTCCAGCGCGTGGCCCCTTGCGGGGGCGTGCTGCCGCCGCGCGCGGCGTCGGGCGGATTCCTGTCGTCTTCCATCTGCAGGCCGGCCTGGCGGGCCGCGTCGCGCAGCGCGCCGGTGTTGGTACCCGGCTTGAGCGTCACGTACAGCGTGCTGGCGCGATAGTCGAGCTGCAGCAGCGCATCGGGCGGCAACTGGCGCGCGGCGCGGGCAAAGCCATCGGCCAGCGGCAGGAAGTCGCCCGGCACGCTGCGGCCGCTGGCGGTGCGCAACTGCTCCACCTGGCGGCGCATCAGCAGCGGCGGCTCGGCGATCGGGGGCACGTTCGGGAAGGCCGTATGCAGCAGATCCACCTGCGCGGCCTCGATCCGGCTGGCCTCGTGGCGCAGCATCAGCCATTGCAGGTTCATGCCGAGGATCTGCACCAGCAGCAGGCCCGCGGCCAGCGCCAGCGGCAGGCGCCACGCGCGCAGGTTCCAGCGGTCCATGCGCCCCTGCGCGAATTCGAACTGGGCCAGGTCGAGCTGGGGATCGCGCAGGCAGTCTTCCGCGCCGGCCAGCCAGATGCGCCAGTCCTCGGAAATCCGCGACGCGCGCGCCACGGGCGGCTGCGCGCGCAGCGCCGGTACCGGGGCATGGGCCTGCGCGGCGGTGTCGCCGTGCCATTGGCCGGCGGGCGCCAGAGCTTGCCACGTGGCCAGCGCCTGGTCGCCCAGCAGCAGGCCAAAGCCTTCGTACTGTCCCGTGCGCGCCGTGACCTGCCACATGCGGGCGGATTCGGCCGGCGCGGCGGCGTCGAGCAGCGAGGCCGACTGCGCGAGTGCGGTGGCCGCCGCTTCCACCATGAGCGTGGCCGGCTGGACCGGTATGGCGCCGGGGGCTGACGGCGGCGCCTCGGGCGCCGCGGTTTGCTCCACATCGGCGGGCGCCAACGGCAGGCACAACTGCGCGGCCACCACATGGCGGCGGCGGTGCTTGTGTTCGGCAAAGTTGTCGAGCGCGGCGCGCAGCCAGGCGCGGTCCGTCACCATCAGCAGGCGCCGCCGTGCCCCCCGGGCCGTCGCGGCAGGGTCCAGCGCCGGGCCCAGCGCGATGTGGCAGGGCGCGGCATCGGTGGCCAGCATGTCCTCGACGAGGTTCGGCAGCGCCAGCCGCAGCCGCGCGGGCGGCAGCGGGGGCACCATGGCCGTGGCCAGCAGCACGTCGCTGGCCGCCACGATCAGCACGAGCCGGTCCGCCGCCGGCATCTCGCCGGCTGGGGCGTGGCCTTCCCGCAACAGTTCAGGGGCGTGCGGCACCCCCGCGCGGCGGCTCTTGTCTGTCACCGGCGTGCGGACCAACGCGAAGGCCATGGCGCCAAACTGCCACGGTTGCGGCTGGTCGTGCGGCCGTTGCGGCAGGCGGACGTAGAGGGTGGTGCTCAAAATTTCCTTAAATCTGGGTCGCTCGGTCTGAGCCGGTGGGCTGGGCGGGGCCGGACGGCCGCCCCGGCTTGGCGCAACAGCATACCTTGCCTGTGTGACTCACTCGCGTCAATACAGTCAGGTCCGAATCTACCGGCCGCCAATGTGCGCCATCGGGCGCGGCGTTCAGCGCTGTTCCGGCATCCGGTCGGTGTCGCGTATCCACAGCACGCGGGTGCTGTTGCCGCTGCCGGATGCATCGGAGCGGACGATCAGCGACACCTGCATGCGCCGGGCGCGCTCGTGCCGCACCAGGCCGTAGATCAGGAAGTAGTGACTGCGCACATCGAGCGCTTCGGTGCCGCTGCCGTCGGTTTGCGGCGCGATGGCGCGCAGTTGCGTGCCCACGTCGGCCGTATTGCGGAAGTACGCGCGGTCGCGCTGGCGCACCAGTTCGCGGGCGCGCTCCAGCGGCAGGTTGGCGATGACGGCCGCCAGCACCTCGGGCTCGGCCGTGTTGGCGTTGACCTTGGTCCGCTCGGGCAGGAAGGTGATGAACGGCTCCAGCGCGGCCACCATCTCGGGGGTGTAGCCGGGGATGGCGAGCAGGTCGGCGGCGGTGTCCGGCGGGCGCGGCACGGGCTGGCCGTCAGCCGAGGTGCCCCGCGCGGCGCGTACCAGGTACTGCGCGGTGGGTTGCGCCACCGACGGGTTCATCCCCAGCGTTTGAAGCAGGCGGCGGAAGGCCAGCAGCGACGGCATGTCGATGTCCACCACGCGCCCGCCGGTGGCGGCGGACCATATATAGAGGTTGTTGAGGTTGAAGCGGGCCTGTGCGTCGAGGATGCGGCCCGAGAGGAACGAGATCTCGCCCGCCTGGTCGGTGCGCAGGCCGGCGCCCAGGAAGTCGGACAGCCGGGTCTCGGCCACGGGGACCGACCACGGCTCGCCCAGGTAGTCCTGCTCGGAGCGGCGCAGGTCATCGCGCAGGATCAGCCGGGCCCAGTCCACGGCCGCGCGTTCGATCCACGCGGCCTGCGCGCTCAGGCGCTGGTTCTCGATCGAGCGGATCTGCACCTGCTGGCGCCACAGCATGCCGGAGACGATGACCACGGCCAGCGTCACCATCAGCAACGCGGTGACCACGGCGGCGCCGCGCTGGCGGCGCGCCACCGGGAGGCCGGCAAGGGCGGGGCGGGGCCGATGTGCGCTCATAGGCCCGTCATGCAGATCTTCTGGAACTGGCGCGGCGCGTCGCCGTCGCCCATGCGGGCCAGGACGGTCAGCTCCAGCGCGCGCAGCGTGGCGTTGGCGTTGATGTTGCCCAGGCCGGCCTGGGCATCGCTGGCCCCGGCGGCGACCACCGCAGCAGCGGCGTCGGCCGCGCCTTGCTGCATCAGTGCCGCGCGCACGCGGCTGTTGTCCGCCTGCCAGCCGGCGGGCTCCACCCAGACGCGCGCCGACATCTGCGCCGCATCGCCCAGCAGCGGGCGCACCTGCGCGCCGGCGGCGCCGGCCTGGCGCAGGTTTACCATCGCGGCCTGGATGTCGTTGCGCGACGTGGCGGGCTGGCTGGCCATGCGTACCAGCGTGCCGCCGTCGATGCGGTACACCACGACCTGCCAGCTCGTCGGCTGGCCCTCGTCGCGCCGGTCGCGCACCAGCAGCACCTGGTTGGGCGCGAATTCCACCGGGCTGGCCTGCAATGGCGACGGATTGGCCAGGTGTTCGCAGTCGGACTGGAACTGGCCGTAGAGCACCTTCAGCGCGTCCAGCCGCGCGTCGTGGTCGGTCAGCCGCTCGCGGCTGCGCGTGAGCGAATCGATCGCGCGCCAGCCGATCACGGCCATGACCGCCAGCAGCGTGATGGCCACGAGCATTTCCAGCAGCGTGAAGCCGCGCCCTGGCTGGCGGCGCCGCTCAGAGGACGTTGCGCGTTTCATTGGGAATGAGGGTGACCAGCCAGGCCAGCCTGACGGACTTGTCGGTGGCCGACGGGTAGACCGCGATCTCCACGCGCCGGAACGACGGATTGGGCGTGCCCGAGACCGATTCCTCGCACCAGAACGGCGCGCCGCCCTGCGGGCAGTCATAGCCGCGCGTGCCGGGCTCGGGCCAGGTCCTGGACAGGCGCAGCGTGGCGAAATGGTTCTCGGCGCTGAACTCGGCCAGCATCCGCGCCTGCAGCGCCGCGCTCGACTCGGTCATCGACCCCATTGCGCGCATCGCGGCCGTGAGCGCCACCGCGAGGATGGTGAGCGCCACCAGCACCTCGATCAGCGTGAAGCCTGTGTGGCGTTTGCGGCTCATTGCAGCGCCGTGGCCTGGTAGCGGCCGCTGCCGTCGCCGGTGATGTCCACCCGGATAGTGCCGCGCGTGAGGACCAGCCGCTGCGGCTCGTCCACCAGTTCACGGCCGAAGACCAAGCGCAGCGGCCCGGTGCCGCTGCGCCGGCCGCCTTCGGCGATGACCGCGCTGTCCAGCCCCAGCCGCCACTGGCCCGGCGCAAAGACATCGGTGCGCATCGGCACCCAGCCCTGGGGCGTGGATTCCAGGAATTGCCAGCCGCCGGCGTTGCCCTCCCAGGCCAGCGGACGGGCGCCCAGCTGGGCGTCTTCCTGGGCCAGCTCGAACAGCCGCGCGATGCGCTGGCCATCGTCCAGCACCCGGCCGCGCTCATTGGGCGAGGCGTTGACGGCCACCAGCGAGATCACGATGCCGGCGATCACCATGACCACCAGCAGCTCCAGCAGCGTGAAGCCGGCGGGCCGGCGATTCCGCGCCCGAGAGACGCCATCAGAATGAAGCGAAGCGGTTCTGGCTAGACGAGCGGCCGCAGACAGTACAAGTGGTACGGCAAGGCCGCGCAACGACGCCAGAATCATTTTGATCGGGTCTCTTATTCCCAGTTGCCGATGTCGGCGTCGTTGGCGCTGCCGCCGGCCTGGCCGTCGGCGCCGAAGCTGAACACATCGATCTCGCCGCGCACGCCGGGGTTCAGGTACTGGTACGGATGGCCCCACGGGTCCTTGGGCAGCCTTTCCAGGTAGCCGCCGCCCTTCCAGTTGTTGGGCACGGGCTCGGTCGTCGGCTTGCTGACCAGTGCGCTCACGCCCTGCTCGGTGGTCGGGTAGCGGCCGTTGTCGAGCCGGTACAGCTTCAGCGCCTGCATGATCGACGAGATATCCTGGCGCGCGGCCACGATGCGGGCCTCGTCCGGGCGGCTCATGATCTTGGGTACCACCAGCGCCGCCAGGACCCCCAGGATGACGATCACCACCATGATTTCGATCAGGGTGAAGCCGCGGGCACGGCGCGTGCGGGCGGTGGCGGGCGGTCGGACGGAGGAGAAGCTGGCGGATCTGCGCATCGTGTATCTGGCCTTTTTCGGTATCGATATCCACGCCTGGCAGGCAGGCGCGGCCGGGTATGGCCGGAAAGTATAACCCCCACGGCGTGACGGTTTCGTGTGCTGCGGCAAGCATGGCGCGCGCGCGGGACCGGCCGGCGGCAACTAAAAACTTGCATTGATAATGCAACTTATCTAGTATTTCATCCACGATGCAACTGACCCGTTTTTCCGACTACGCGCTGCGCCTGCTGATGTATGTATCACGCGGCGACGGCAGCCGGCCGATCACGATTGCCGAGGTTGGCCAGCAATTCGACATCTCGCACAACCACCTCGTGAAGGTGGCCGCGCGGTTGTCGAAGCTTGGCTGGATCACGGCCACGCGCGGCCGGCACGGTGGCCTGCAGCTTGGGCCGGGTGCGGAACGGCTGTCGATCGGCACGATCCTGCGCGAGCTGGAAGGGCACAAGGCGATCATCGACTGCGCCGACCCGCCCTGCGCGCTGCAGGGCAATTGCCGCCTGAAGCGCGCGCTGGACGTAGCCGAGGAAGCGTTCTATCGGGCACTCGACGGCGTGACGCTGGCCGACGTGGTGGGTAGCCGCACGGCCGAATCGATCATCAGCCTGCAACTTGATTTCCTGAGCCGGCGCACCGCGTAGCGTACCGGGACTTCGCTCCCGGTACGGCGCCATGCGCCGGCTTTTTTGTGCGTTAAAACATGCATATTAAATGCATGAAAAATACTGGAGTGTTTCTGATGCTGTCGGCAGCTTCCCGCCCCTATATCGATGCCAGCGTGCCTGTACTGCGTGAGCATGGCCTGGCCATTACCACGCATTTCTATCGTGAGATGTTTGCCGCGCGCCCCGAGTTGACGCGCCTGTTCAACATGGGCAACCAGGCCAATGGCGCGCAGCAGCAGTCGCTGGCCGCCGCCGTGTTCGCGTATGCCGCCAACATCGACCGCGCCGACGTGCTGGCGCCGGTGGTCGAGCGCATCGTCCACAAGCATGTGGCCGTGGGGCTGACCTCGGCGCATTACCCGATCGTCGGCAAGTATCTGCTCGAGGCCATTGCCGCGGTGCTCGGCGATGCCGCCACGCCGCCGCTGATGGCCGCGTGGGACGAAGCCTACTGGCTGCTGGCCGGCGAACTGATTGCCGCCGAGGCGCGGCTCTATGACCGCAGCGGCGTGGTGGCTGGCGAATTGCAGCGCGTGCGCGTGGTCAGGCGCGAGAACGAGGGCGACGCCGTGGTGGCGCTGACCCTGGCGGCTGACGACGGCACCGCGCTGCGCGATTTCGCGCCGGGCCAGTACATCAGCGTGGAAGCCGGTTTTGCCGATGGCGGCCGCCAGTTGCGCCAGTACTCGCTCTCGGGCGAGCGCGGCGTGCCGACCTGGCGGATTTCGGTCAAGCGTGAGGCGGGCGATGCCGCCACGCCGGCCGGGGCCGTCTCGAACTGGCTGCACGACACCGCGCACGAGGGCACGACGCTGAACGTGAGCACGCCGTGGGGCGACTTCGCGCCCGAGCTGGCCGGCCGCCGGCAATTGGTGCTGATGTCGGCCGGGATCGGCATCACGCCGATGGTGTCGGTGCTGCGCACGCTGGCGCTGGAAAGCCCGCATCGCCAGGTGCTGTTCGCCCATGCCGCGCGCCACGGCCGCCACCATGCGCACCGCAAGGACCTGGCCTGGGCGCGCGAACGCATGCCCAACCTGCGTACCCACATCAGCTACGAATCGCCGCTGCCCACCGACGTGGCCGGCCAGGACTACGACCACGCGGGCACGATGCCCATCCAGGCGCTGCTGACGGCCGAGGAGACTTCGGCGTTCCAGGACGGCCGGTTCTATCTGTGCGGCCCGATCGGGTTCATGCAGGCCCAGCGCCTGGCGCTGATCTCGGCCGGGATTCCGCTGGGACATATCCATCGCGAGGTGTTCGGCCCCGATCTGCTCGACGACCTGCTCTGACCCGGCGGCGAATCGCTGACAGACAGGTGACGCATGCGTCTGGTACGCTAGGCGGTCTCTATTGATCGCCAGCCGTCTGGCGTACCGACCCGTGGCAACCCTCTCCCGGCCTTCGCTTCGACTGGATTTTTCCGCCCCATGGCTGCCCCGCGCAGCGGGTTTGTTGCTGTTTGTTGCACTGTGCGCGCTGGCGACCCACTGGGTGCTGGCGCTCAGCGCCATGCGCACGATTCCCGTGCCGAAGAGCGCGCGGGTGGCGCAGATCGAGGCGGTGGAGACTGGTGCCGTGGCCACGCTGTTCGGCGGCAATGTGCAGTCGGGCGTGCGCGATGTGCAACTGATTGGCGTGGTGGCCGACCTGGACGGCGTGGGGCCGGCCGCCGCCATCCTGTCGCTCGATGGCGGCCCGCCCAAGGCGGTGCGCGCGGGGGCGTCGCTCTCGCCCCAGATCAGGCTGACCGAGATTCATGGCCGCAACATCGTGATTGAACGCAATGGCGTGCGGCAGGAGATTGCGCTGCCGCTGCAAACCGGCGTCGCGGCGGGCGGCGCCGTGCCCGCGCCACCGCCGTCGGGCGCCGCCGTGCCGCTGTCCACGCCATTGCAGCCACCGCCCGCGGTGATGCAGAGCGCGCCGCCGCCGCAGCAGCAGCCTGCGATGCAGCCGCCGCCCGCCCAGGCCATGCCGCAATATCAGCCGCCGCAGGGCGCGCCTGCGCAGATGCAGGGCGGCCCCGGAGGCGACATGATGCCGGGAGGCATCGGCCCCAAGAACTGACGCGGACAGGAGAGGCCGGCGCCGTGCGCCGGTTTCAACCCATTGCGCAATGTTCGACTGTCTTTCACACGTTTACGCGACTCGTCCGTTCTGTGAGCCCCGTAACATCGTATTAAAAATGCCAACTCTGCGAGATCGTCTACGTTCTAATCTGTACATGCCCAACGTGATGAAAAGGAGCGCAGACATGCAACGCAATCACAAGATGCATATCTTCAAGAAGCTGGCGGCCGCCTCGGCCATGGTTGTGGCGGCTGGCGCCGCCTTCGCGCAGGCCACGACGCCGGCCCCGGGCTCCACCATGCCGCCTGCGGGACAAGGCATGATGCCGCGCGGCGACATGCCCCACCATGGCGGCCCCGGCGGTCCTGGCGGCTACGGTGACGGCCACCGCGGCGGCATGTGGATGAAGTCGGTGGACACCGACGGCGACGGCACCATCTCCAAGGCCGAAGCCGACGCGCTGTTCAACAAGATCGACACAAACCGCGACGGCAAGCTCGACAAGTCGGAACTGGACGCGTACCACAAGGCCACCTGGGAAGCGCGCCGCGCGGAGATGAAGGCCGAGTTCGAGGCCCGCTTCAAGGCGGCCGACAAGAATAATGACGGCGCGCTGACCCGCGACGAGTTCAAGACCGCATTCCCGCGCATGGCCGACCGCTTCGACAGGATCGACGCCAACCGCGACGGCAAGGTGACCATGGCCGAAATGGAAGGCAGCATGAAGAAGATGCGCGAAGATCACATGCGGCGTCAGGGCCCGGGCCCTGGCCGCAGCCAGGGCGGTGCTTCGGCGCCGGCAGTGCCGTCGAGCAGCGGTGGCTGAACGCGGCAACTGACGCATCGGCACCACGCGGCGCAATCCCCCGCTGCATGAGAGCGCGACCTCCGGGTCGCGCTTTTTTTTTGCCGAAATGCGCCGTGGTTGGCACCATCCTTGCCTCTCCGGGTGATGCATCCGGCAAGCGTCACGGGCGGCGAAGCCGGCTTTCGTATCAAATAAATTGCGTACTTGTGCCTGACTTGCTAAATTTGCGCAAAAAAATTGCCGACAAACATACTGCGGAGCAACAAAACGTGAGCAAGGTGGAACTGGACAAGATCGACCGGAAGATTCTGGAGGTTCTGCAGACCAACGGGAGGCTGACCAACCTGGAAGTGGCCGAGCGCGTGAACCTGTCGCCAAGCCCGTGCCTGCGTCGGATCCGCCGGCTCGAAGAGATCGGGGTGATTCGCCAGTACGCGGCGCTGCTCGAACCCAACAAGATCGGGCTGGGGCTGCTGGCGTACATCAATGTGCGGCTGGAGAAGCAGGGCGGCACGCCCAAGGGCAAGGCGCCGCTGGACCTGTTCCGCGCCGCCATCCAGACCTGGCCCGAGGTGGCGGCCTGCCATGCGATGACCGGCGAGATGGATCTGCTGCTCAAGGTCTATGTGGAAGACATGGAGCACTTTGCGCGCTTCATGCAGGAGCAACTGCTGGCGCATCCGTCGGTGATCGACGTCCGTTCGAGCTTTGCGCTGGAATCCATCAAGGACACCACCGCGCTGCCCGTGGCCGGCGCCTGAGCTGTTTTCTTGCCATGGCTCGCCGGTAAACGACATCGGCGCACCGCCAGGGTGCGCCGATTGTCTCGCCGGATGCGGCCTTCAGGCTGTCCGCTTCTGCGGCAACAGGGAGCGCCAGAAGCGCAGGCCGAAGCGGCGGGCGTCGCGCAGGTTGCGGCGAACCATGTAGTCCAGGTCGGCCACCTGCTCGTCGAGCGCCTCGGTCAGGCGGCTCACCGTATCGGCCGGCGGCAGTTCCAGGTAGGCATCGGCCTCCCCGTACGCGTACTGGACCTTCATGCCGGCCTTCTTGGCGATGTGCATCATCGCCGCGTTGCGCGACAGGCAGTGCATGTACAGCGTGCGGACATTGGTATTGCGGCCGTGTATGGCGGCCCGCTCGAACAGCGCGCTGCCGATGCCCCGGCCCCGTGCGCTCTTCGACACCGACACGCCGAACTCGGCCACGCGGCCCTGGGCGTTGTCGCGCAGGTTGGCAAAGTGGCCCACGCCGATCAGCACGAGGTCTTCGTCATAGACACCGAACACGCTGTCATGGTCGAAGTCGATGCTGTCCACGTAGGCTTCGATCACGTGGTCGCCAACGGACTGGCCAAAACGGAGCAGGCGATCTTCCTCGCCCAGGGCGAGAAAATGCTTCAGCAGGCGCGAGCGATGATGCGTGGCCAGCTCCCGCACCAGAACGGTGGAGCGCTGCCCGGCACGGCCGGCGCGGCTGGCCTCTGCGGCACGGCGAAGATCTTCATCGGTCACGGCTCCGACGGCCTTGCTCAGTTCGAGCGGGTTCACTTGGCTTCCTTCCTGTGGCGATCAGGTTAAACATAGCACCGGCGTGCAGTCCCTGGAGCAAAACCTTGGGGCAAACACTAGGTTGCTGCGGTGCGAAAAGTATTGTAGTGGATTTGTCAGACTCGCGTAAGCATTCGGCGCCGTAGCCGTCACGCTAAGTTGTACCAGATTGTGATATCAGGAGAATCTCTTTGAAATCAGTTAGTTATTGAAGAGGTCACAACGTCATATACTGGAGGTTTGTGGATTTGCTGCAACGCCGCATGATTTCGGCGGTCTGTGGCTGTCCAGACGCTAAAACGCGGATCTCCGCCTGCCTCGCCAATATGAACGAGCCTCCTATTGTTGTGATCTATGCGCACCCCGCGCCCCGGCGCTCGCGCGTCAACCGACCCCTCGCCGACGCGCTGGCCGCATTGCCGCACGTGGCCGTGCGCGAGCTCTACCGGCTCTATGTGGATTACGACATCGACGTCGTGGCCGAGCAGCGCCTGCTGTCCACCACCGAGACGCTGGTCCTGCAGTTCCCGGTGCGCTGGTACAGCGTGCCCGCGTTGCTCAAGCTCTGGATGGACGAGGTGCTCGAGGTTGGCTGGGCCTGCGGGCCGGGCGGCACCGCGCTGCGCGGCAAGTCGATGCTGGCCGTGGTCAGCACGGGCGGGCATGCCGACGCCTATGGGCCGGACGGCACGCACGGCCATCCGATTGCCGATTTCCTGCTGCCGCTCGAGCAGACCGCCATCCTGTGCGGCATGAGCTGGCTGCCGCCGGTGGTGCTGCACGATGCCGACAATGCCGATCCCGATGCCATCGCGCTGCACATCGAACACGTGGCGCGGCACCTCGCGCCGCCGCTGCCGGTGCCGCCCGAGGTGCAACCGCCCGAGGCGCCATTCCCCGAGGCACTGCAGCCTGAGGACGCCTCATGAACCAGCATGACTTCCTGATCGCGTTGCTGGTGTTCCTGGTGGCGGCGGTGGTGGCGGTGCCGCTGGCGCGGCGCCTGGGGCTGGGGGCCGTGCTCGGCTACCTGCTGGCCGGCGCGGCCATCGGCCCATGGGCGTTGCGGCTGGTGACCAATGTGGAGTCGATCCTCCATTTCTCGGAATTCGGCGTCGTGATGATGATGTTCGTCATCGGCCTGGAACTGGAGCCGCGCAAGCTCAGGAACCTGAAGACATCGATTTTCGGCTATGGCTCGGCACAGATGGCGGTCTGTGCGCTGGTGCTCGGCATCCTGGCCGCGCTGCTCGGCGCGCCGTGGCAGATCGCGGTGGTGGCCGGGCTCGGGCTGGCGCTGTCGTCCACGGCCATCGCCTTCGCCACGCTGGCCGAGCGCAACCTGATGGGCACGCCCGCCGGCGCCGCCAGTTTCGGCATTCTGCTATTCCAGGACATTGCCGCGATTCCGATGATCGCGCTCCTGCCGCTGCTCGCGGCCGATGCCGCCGGCGTGGCGCCGCAAGGGCCGCCGGCCTGGCAGACCGCCGGCAAGGCCGTGGCGGTGATCGCCCTGCTGGTGGTGGGCGGCCGCTACCTGGTGCGCCCGGTGCTGCGCTTTATCGCCCGTACCGACATGCGCGAGATGTTCACCGCGTTCGCGCTGCTGCTGGTGGTGGGTATCGCGCTGATGATGGACGCGGTGGGCGTGTCGATGGCGCTGGGCACCTTCGTGGCCGGCGTGCTGCTGGCGGACTCGGAGTATCGCCATGCGCTGGAGGCCGACATCGAGCCGTTCAAGGGCTTGCTGCTCGGGCTGTTCTTCATGGCCGTGGGCATGTCGATCGATTTCGGGGTGCTGGGCCACTCGCCGTGGCGGGTGCTGGGGCTGGTGGCCGGGTTCGTGGCGGTCAAGACGCTGGTGCTGACGCTGCTGGCGCGCCGCTTCGCCATCGCGCGCGGCCAGCGGCTGCTGTTCGGGCTGCTGATCTCGCAAGGCGGCGAGTTCGCGTTCGTGGTGTTCGCGGTGGCCGGCAACGCGGGCCTGCTGCCGCAGCCGGTAGAGGCGCTGCTGGTGCTCGTGGTGGCGCTGTCGATGGTGGCCACGCCGTTGCTGCTGCTGGCCTTCGACCGGCTGATCGGGCCCCGCCTGCAGGCGCTGTCGCGCCGTCCCGACGACGCCATTCCGCCGCAGCACAACCCGGTGCTGATCGCCGGGTTTGGCCGCTTCGGCCAGATCATCGGCCGGCTGCTTTACTCGCAGGGCATTGGCGCCACGGTGCTCGACCACGATCCCGACCAGATCGACTTCCTCAAGAACTTCGGCTTCAAGGTGTTCTATGGCGATGCCACGCGCGCGGACCTGCTCGAATCGGCCGGCGCGGCCAACGCGAAGATCCTCGTGGTGGCCATTGACGGCATGGAAGACAGCCTGGCGCTGATCGACCGCGTGCGGGCGCGCTTTCCGCACCTGAGGATCTATGCCCGCGCGCGGCACGTCTCGCACGTGTACCAACTCAAGGACCGCGGCGTGGAGATTTTCGAGCGCGAACTGTTCGAGGGCTCGCTGATGATGGGGCGCCGCGTGCTGGAGGGGCTGGGCCTGGACCCCGCCGACGCGCGCAGCGTGGCGTTGCGCTTCCGGCGTCACAATATCCAGGGGATCGACCGCTTCTATCCGCACTACAAGGACCAGAAGAAGCTGGTGTCGCTGGCCCGGCAGGCGCGCGACGAACTCGAGGAAATGTTCCGCCAGGACCGCGAGCAGCGGCGGAAGCAGGAAGAGGCCGACTGGTCTTAGGACTGGTCGCGGTTTTCCGGGATGGTCAGGGCGCGCGCGGCGCCAGCCCGTGTTCCAGCAGGTTGATGACCATCTCGGCAAACTCGGCATAGGACAGCTTGCCGCCCGGCTTGAGCCAGGTGAACGTCCAGTTGATCATGCCGAAGACCGTCATCGTCAGCGCGGTCTCGTTGTCGCGCGTGATGCGGTCCGGGTAGGCCAGCCGCAGCTGGCGCGAGAACGCCGCCACCACGTCGCGCTCGCGCTTGAGGATCAGGTCGCGTTGCGTGTCGGCCAGGAACTTGACGTCGTTGATCAGCGCGATGTGCCGCGTCTGGGACGTTTCGTACTCGGCCAGGAAGGCGCGCAGCAGGTGGCCGAAGCTCTCCTGGTCGCTACGGCCCTGGCGCTCGCTCTCGGCCGCCACCTCGGTGACGATCAGCATCAGCCGGCGCGTGTAGCGGTCGAGCAGGTCGAACAGGATCGCTTCCTTGCTCTCGTAGTAGTGATAGAGCCGCGCCTTGGACGTGCCGCAGGCCGCGGCCAGGTCGGCCATCGAGGTGCTCGGGTAGCTGGTGGCCGCAAAGGCGGCGGCCGCCAGGTCCAGGATCTGTTCGCGTTGTGCCTCGAAATCGGGCGCCTTGGTTCTGGCCATACGGTGCTTATTCGGCGCTGGAAGCGAGGTGATTGCGACGCAGTTCGCAGGTCTGCAGGGAATCCGCATTGCCCCGCAGCTGCATCTGCCCGGTGCTGACCAACTCGCGGCAGCGCCAGAATGCGAACCAGTCGCTGGCCAGCAGGCCCTCGATGGCGCCCATCACGCTGCCCACCACCTGCGCGGCCGGCGTCCAGTCTTCGGGCGCGCGTTCCAGGATCACGTCGTCGACGGTATGGTAGGCGGCGGGCACCAGCGTGTTGCCTTTCCAGAGCCGCACGTCGGCATTTTCCTTGACGTTTTGCTGCCACTCGTAGCCCAGCCGGCCCAGCCGCAGCACCGATACCGGGGCGATCGTGGAGAACCGCCGTGCCAGCCGCGCGCCCGAGTACATGCCGATGGCGGCCAGGTTGCCATGCGCGGGCGTCTCCAGCTCGCGCAGGTCCATCGCCACTTCATTGATCCGCTGCGGCGCCTGGTAGAGGTGGAAGACCACCCGGCGCAGCATCAACTGGTCAGACGCGCTCTGGCCGTGCCAGATGGCCACCTCCATGGCGTCGCGGCGCAGCGCCTGGAGCTGGTCCAGCGCCAGGCGCATCTCGGCCGCGAAATCGATATCGGTATGCGGTGCCACGCGCTGCCAGAAGCCGGAGCGGACCAGGCCGGTGCTGTCCACGTCGGCAATGGGGCCGACGGCCAGGTCGTCGCGCAGGACGACCACCGGATCGGGGCGGGCCGCCTGGGCCAGGGCCTGGCGCAGCGTGTTGCCCGCAACATCGCCGTTAACGACATGGATATATTGCATGACCGTGATTGTATAGGCTGCGATGGGTCCGGGCCTCCCGGTCGCCATCGCCCGGCCCTGCGGCGGACGATGCGACGCATGGAGCGTGTCCCGCCATTGTAATCACGGCAAGGCGTGCGCCACCAGAAAGGACTAGCGTTCGTCGTAGCTGACCACCACGCGCGGCGTGAGCGCGCGCGACTGGCAGGTCAGCACGAAGCCTTTTTCCGTCTCCCACGGCTCGAGCGCGTAGTTCTTCTCCATCTCGACCCGGCCCTCCAGCACCTTGGCGCGGCAGGTGCAGCACACCCCGCCCTTGCACGCGTAGGGCAGGTCCAGCCCCGCCGCCAGCGCGGTGTCCAGCACATTGGCGTCTTCCAGCGGCATCCGCATCTTGTGCTGCTTGCCGTCGAGCACCACCACCAGCTCGGCCGTGCCGGCGTGGCTGGCGTGGTGCCTGGCCGGTTTCGGGGCGGACTGGGCCAGCGGCACGCCGAAGCGCTCGGCGTGGATCTTGTGCGGGTCCACGCCTGCGGCTTTCAGCGCGTCTTCCACCTCGTCGATCATCGAGGCCGGGCCGCAGACGAAGGCGGCGTCGATGTCGCCGGCGGGAATCAGCGTCTCCAGGAAGGCGGCCACGCGCGCGCGGTCGAGCCGGCCGTGCAGCAGATCCACCTCCTGCGGCTGGCGCGACAGCACGTGGTACAGCGTGAACCGGGACAGATATTGATTCTTCAGATCCTCGAGCGCCTCGGAGAAGATGATGCTGTCCACGCTGCGGTTGCCGTAGACCAGCGTGAAGCGGCTGCGCGGCTCGCGCGCCAGCGTGGTGCGGATCAGCGAGAGCACCGGCGTGATGCCGCTGCCGGCGGCAAACGCCACGTAGTGGCGCGACGCGGCGGCGTCCAGCGGCACGTGGAAGCGGCCATCGGGCATCATCACCTCGAACACCTGGCCCGGCGCCACGTTGTCGTGCAGCCACGTGGAGAACAGGCCGTCTTCCACCCGCTTCACGGCCACGCGCAGTTCGCCGTGGTCGTCGTAGTCCTGCACGCCGCAGCAGATCGAGTACGAGCGGCGCACGTCCTGGCCATCGACGGGCGCGCGCAGCGTGAGGAACTGGCCTTGCGTGAAGTGGTAGGCATCGCGCAGCGCCTCGGGCACCTCGAAGGCGATGGAAACCGTGTCGGACGTTTCCGGGCGAACCTGCGCCACGCGCAGCGGGTGGAACTGTGGGGTCATCGCGTCTGGTCCAGGGGCTTGGCCGTCTTGGCGTTAATTAATACGGTTTGAAATAGTCGAACGGCTCGCGGCAGTCGAGGCAGCGGTACAGCGCCTTGCAGGCCGTGGAGGCAAAGCGCGACAACTCCTCGGTATGGGTGCTGCCGCAGTGCGGGCACGCGATGGCCTGCGCCGCGCGCGGCACGAAGCGCAGCGGCCGGACGGTGCCGGCCTCGCTGCCATCCGATCCGCAGCGTCCGGGCGGCGCGATGCCATAGGCGCGCAGGCTGGCGCGGCCGGCATCGGTGATCCAGTCGGTGGTCCACGCCGGCGCCAGTTCGGTGCGCACGCGCCAGGGCGCCAGGCCGGCGGCCTCGAGCGCGCGGCCCACGTCTTCCTCGATCTGCGACATGGCGGGGCAGCCCGAATAGGTGGGCGTGATGATGGCCTCGACGGTGGCGCCGTCATCGGCCAGTCGCACCGCTCGCAAAATGCCGAGATCGCGGATCGATACGACCGGGATTTCGGGGTCCGGCACCGCCTCGAGCGCGGCCCGCGCGCGGGCCAGCCTGGCCTCGGGCGCGAGCGGGGCGGACGGCGCGGCGACCGGGAATGCCGGCGCGAACGGCGAGGCCGGCGGTGTCTTGGCCGGCGGGGGCGGGGCGGTGCGCATGGCTCGGACCTCCGCCTACCACTGCGCGCCCGGATGGGCGCGCGCCAGCCCCTGCATCTCGGCCAGCAGGTAGCTCATGTGTTCGGAATGCAGGCCGAACTTGCCCGTGGAAACAAAGGCCGACGGCGCCGGCAGTTGCAGCGTGGCGTCTTCCAGCGTGGCGTGGACCGTGGCTTCCCATGGTGCGCGCAAGGCTGCCGTGAGCACCGCCACGCCCTGGGCGGCGGCGGCCTCTTCCACGGGATCGGGTGCGAAGCACTCGTTCATATAGGGCAGCAGATGGTCGAGCGCGCGCTGCATGCGGGCATGGGAGGCATCCGTGCCGTCACCAAGGCGCACCACCCATCCCGCGGCGTGGTGCAGGTGGTAGCGCGCTTCCTTGGCGGACTTGGCGGCGATGGCGGCCAGTTCGGCGTCGCGGCTATCGGCCAGCGCGGGCCACAGTTCGGCCATCAGCGCACCATAAAGGAAGTTGCGCATGATCGTGACCGCGTAGTCGCGGTCCGTGCGTGCCGTGCCGGCCAGCGGGCCGCTGTGGGGCAATCCCTGGAGCGTCCAGTTGCGGAATTCGCGCTCGCCGCGCCAGTAGGCGTACTCGTCTTCAAGGCGCGCGCGGCCGGTCAACCGGCCCTCCAGCACGCCCGCGTGGGCGTACAGCAGCCGCGCCTGGCCAATCAGGTCGAGGCTGATGTTGGCCATGGCGATGTCTTCTTCCAGCGCCGGGCCATGGCCGCACCATTCGGCATTGCGCTGGCCAAGGATCAGGGCGTTGTCGGCCAGGCGCAGCACGTATTGCAGCGGGGCCGTGCGGGCCAGCGGCGCGTGCCCAAGGTCCTGGGAGGGTGCGTGCGCGACGAGGGTTTGCGTCATGGTGCCGGCCTTACATGTGGTTGACTTCGTCGGGCAACTGGTAAAACGTGGGGTGCCGATAGATCTTGTCGGCGGCCGGGTCGAACAGTTCGGCCTTCTCGGCCGGCGCGCTGGCGGTGATGGCCGACGATGGCACCACCCAGATCGACACGCCTTCCTGCCGGCGCGTGTAGACATCGCGGGCCATATGCAGCGCCTGCTCGGCATCGGCGGCGTGCAGGCTGCCGCAATGCTTGTGTTCCAGGCCCTGCTTGCTGCGGACGAAAACCTCCCACAGCGGCCATTCCTTTTGCATCGCGGGTGATGAGTGCGCCATATTGGTCTCCTGGAGGCGGGCCGGCTTACGCGGCCTCGCGCGGTTGCTGTCGTGCGGCGCGCCGTTCGGCATGGGCCAGCGCGGCCTCGCGCACCCAGGCGCCGTCCTCGTGCGCCTTGACGCGCGTGGCCAGGCGCTCGCGGTTGCAGGGGCCGTCGCCGTTGATGACGCGCCAGAATTCGTCCCAGTCGAGCGGGCTGTAGTCATGGTGGCGGCGCTCGGCATTCCACTGCAGGCCGGGATCGGGCAGCGTCACGCCCAGCACCTTGGCCTGTTCCACCGTGGCATCGACAAACTTCTGGCGCAGGTCGTCGTTCGAGATCCGCTTGATGCCCCAGGCCATGGTCTGGTTACTGTTGGGGGAGGCCGCGTCGGGCGGGCCGAACATCATCAGCACCGGGAACCACCAACGGTCGACCGCGTCCTGCACCATGGCGCGCTGGACGTCGGTGCCGCGCATCATGGCCAGCAGCGCGTCGAAGCCCTGGCGCTGGTGGAAGGATTCTTCCTTGCAGATGCGGATCATGGCGCGCGCGTACGGACCGTACGAGCAGCGGCACAACGGAATCTGGTTCATGATCGCCGCGCCATCCACGAGCCAGCCGATCACGCCGACATCGGCCCACGTGAGCGTGGGGTAGTTGAAGATCGACGAATACTTGGCGCGGCCGGTGTGGAGTGCGTCGACGAGCGCATCGCGCGAGGCATTGAGCGTCTCCGCCGCGCTATATAGATACAGGCCGTGGCCGCCTTCGTCCTGCACTTTGGCCAGCAGAATGGCCTTGCGCTTGAGCGACGGCGCCCGGCTGATCCAGTTGCCCTCGGGCAGCATGCCGACGATCTCGGAATGCGCGTGCTGCGAGATCTGGCGGACCAGCGTCTTGCGGTAGGCATCGGGCATCCAGTCCATGGGCTCGATCTTGCCGTCTTCGGCGATGCGCGCATCGAAGGCGGCCTGGCGCGCGGCCAGGCTGGCGTCTTGCGGCGCAGGGCCGGATGGCGACGCGACTGGCTCGGGCTGGCCGGGCAGGTCGAGACTCTGCGTGTACATAACGTCTCCTTCTGGTGGGAGCCGCGCGCGGGATGGCTCTTCTTCCTGGCGTTCGGGACGGCGGCGGGTCTGACCACTATATAGATAAACCGACCGGTCGGTCAATTAAAAGGAATGTCGTGGAAGCGGGGGTGACGGCTGATGCTCCCGTCCGACTTCATTTTCAGAATCGGCTCACAACGTGAGGCTGGCGCCACGTGTAGTATCAGTGGTGGTGGTCGCGGCGTGGCTGCGGCCCTTCCATCTTCTTACCGAAGGACAAGGCAATGACAAGCACGGCATACAGCAGGATCGTGGTGGCGGTGGATGGCAGCAGCACCTCGGACCTGGCATTGGGCGAGGCCATCCGCGTGGCCGGCAGCAGCGGCGCAACGGTCCTGGCGCTCTACGTGGTGGACAACGGCGTGATGCTGTTCGACGCCGGCTACTACGACCCGAGCCAGATCCAGCGGGCGTTCGAGGAAAGCGGCAAGCGCGCGCTGGAAGCGGCGGGCAAGGCGTTGGCCGATGCCGGGCTGGCCTTCGAGACGAAGCTGGTGATGGAGCCCGCGGTGGCCGGCGACGTTGCCGGCTCCCTCAACGAAGCGGCACGCGAGTGGGGCGGCGACCTGCTGGTGATCGGCACGCACGGCCGCCGCGGCGTGCGGCGGCTGGTGCTTGGCAGCGTGGCCGAGGCCGTGATCCGGCAGGCGACGATGCCGGTGCTGCTGGTACGCGGAAAGGTGTCGGAAGACTAGCGATGGCGCCGGGGCGCTCAGGCGGCAAAGCGGAAATGGCCGCTGCGCAGCACGATCTCTCGCGCCTTGGTCAGCTCGAACATGGTTTCCGCCAGTTGCTCGATGCGCTGGCGGTTGCTCGTGAACGCGGCGCGCAGGTCATCTTCGCGCGGCGAGCGGGCGCCGCAATGGTTCTCGAGCGCCTCGGCCGTGACCGAGTACTGTGAGGAATTGCCGTCGACCGTGGCGGGGCAGGAGAGCGTCAGACTGGCGGCGCAGTATGTCGGGGCGCTGCAGGGGAAGGAGATTTCGGTCATGGCGCACCTCGCACTTGTCGGGAACGGGGAAACGGCGGATATCCAATCATTCTAGGATATCGCCGCCGTCCGGCAAGCCGGGGCGGGCGCGGCATCGGCTCAGTTTCGGCTCAGTTGGCCCGCGCTCCGCGCAGGCGGGTGGCCATGGCCTGTTCCGCCGCCAGCACACGCAGCCGGGCGGCCGTGTGATGGGCGGCATCGATATGGTTGTCCGCGTAGCCGGCCTGCTCCGCCAGGAAGCGGTCGAACGGCGGATCGGCGGGCGTCAGCGGCGCGAGCCTTGCCGGGGCCACCGCGGCCGTCACGCCGGTGTGCCCGGGACGCACGGCCACTTCGGCCAGGCGCGCTTCCAGATCGCCCAGCAGTGCCTGCACGGCCGGGCCGGGCCGTGTGTCGATCTCGCCAGACTCTGTGCCGGCGCGCAGCAGGCCCGCCAGCGCGGCCATGCGGCGCGAGGTCGCGTGCAGCGCCCGATGGGCTGCCGCGAGCGCCGGGTCGAGTTCGGCCGCGCATTGTGTAACGGTGTCCTCGGCGCGCGTTGACGCGCGGCCGGCCGCTACGCGCAACGCCTCGAGCCGTGCCGGCGCCGGCGCCAGCGTGCGCGCCGCGCCGATCGACGCGCGCAGGTAGACGGCGTTGACCGCCAGGGCGTCCAGGCTGTGGCGGATCGCGCGCGACAGTTCCGCGCGCGGTGCCAGGATGTAATAGCTGGCCAGGGCGATCAGGCAGCCGATGGCGGTGTCCGCGCCGCGCAGCGCGGCCACCTGGCTGCTGCTGGCGCCGGGCTCGCCGAGCCAGGAGAACAGGATGACCGCCGGCGTCAGACAGAATGCAAAGGCGCCGGCATTGCCAGCCAGCCGGGTGGCGTAGGCGGCCGCGAGGAAGACTGCGCTGATGCCGAGCGCCAGGCCCGGCGTGGGATGCGCCAGGCTGATGGCGCACGCCAGCAACGCGCCGCCCAGCGAGCCCGCGAAGCGCTGGAACGAGATCTGGCGCGTGGTCTGCAGGCGCGGGCTCAGCACCATGATCACGGTGACGGCCACCCAGTAGCCGTGATGAACCTGCCAGATATGCGACGGCAGCAGGCTGAGCCCGCCCGCCAGCGCCAGCCGCACCGCATGGCGCGAGACGCGGGCATCGCGCGCGGCCAGGTCGGCCAGCGCGTGGGCAAGGCGGTCGAGTGTCGCCACGATCCCGGCCTGGGGCCAGGCGAAGGTCTCGCGCCAGCGTTCGAAGCCGGGGTGTTGGGCCAGCGCCGCCAGCGCGGACTGGTAGGCAGGCGGCGCGGACGCATTGGCGCGTTGCGCCGCCAGGCTGCGCAGGTCGCGGGTCAGCATCGCGCTGAGCGCGGGCAGATCGGGGGCATGACGGGCCAGGGTCTGGCGTACCTGCTCCTGCGTATCGGCCAGGCAGCGCGCCGCGTAGGTCAGCGGCAGCGCGTGAACCTCGCCGGCGCGCTCGCGCAGTTCGCCCGCAACGATCAACAGGGCGAAGATCGCATCGGCCACCGTCACGGCATAGGCGTAGTGCAGCAGGCCCAGCGGGTCGCGCAGCCCGCGCCGGCCACTCACCGCGGCGCGCGCGGCCTCGATGCGCAGGCGGATCTCCTGTTTGTATGGAGTGCTGTCATGCACGGGCGTCGTGGTCGCCAGGAAATCGGCAAAGCGCAACAGTGCATCGTAGACGGCAACGATTTCGGTTCGCGGCCGCGCGTCGCGCTGGGACGGAATCAACACCAGGCAAACCAGGCAGGCAAAGACGCCGCCCTGGAGGTAGTCGACGCTGGTTGCCCACGCATACGCGCTCACGGGGATACCGCTGGCCGGTTGCAGGCATGCGGCGATCAACACCACATAGAGCAGCTTGAAGCACAGCGCGGCCACGGCGCCGCGCGTCTCGGCCAGCCCGGCTGCCAGTCCCGCGACCAGCACAACAAGCAGCGCCATGAGCGGCGATGCGGAAAGGCTCGCGCCGACCGCGCTGGCCAGCGCCCCGCCGATGCCCACCGTGCCGAGGGCACGCATGCGGGCGGCGGCCGTCCCCTGGCGGTCGGCCAGGCACGTCCAGATAGATGCCGTGGCGGACCAGATATAGCCGTCGTCGCCAGTCAACCAGCCGGTTCCGGCCAATATCAGGAAAGACAGCGCATAGACCACGCCGCGCTGCAGGAATGCGGTGTCTGGCCAGTAACGGAGAAGGCGCGGGGCGGGGGGTATCGCGGACAAGTGAGGTGAGCGACTGATGTCAGGGTTAATCCTGACGCCACTCTACGATGCGGTTTGTTGCATCGCAACAATACTGTGGGTTTCTTGCCAATTGCGCGGGAACTGTGCGGAAATGCGCCACGATGGGGCAATGTGCCGTGAACCGGTGCAAGGGTCACATTCATGAAGGCAATCGATCGAAAAACGTCTATCGATCGAAGCATTCCACGGATTTTAGGCAAAAAAAACCCGCGCAAGTGATGCGCGGGTTGGAATCCACCGAGGTGGTGGAGGAGACAGACTTCACTATACACGGCTTGTTGCGACGCACCAAGTCCCTTGATGGATAATGACTGCAAGTGAGCACAATTGCGTTGCAGTCAAGCAACAAGCTCATCGAAAAAGATACGCAATCCACACAGCGGCCGTCATGCCGACGACATCAGCAAACAGCGCGCATCCGAGTGCGTGGCGGGTATTGCGCACATTGACGCTGCCGAAATAGACAGCCAGTACATAGAAGGTGGTCTCCGTGGAGCCCTGGATGATGGCGGCCAGGCGGCCCTGGAAAGAATCCACGCCGTAGGCGCTCATGACATCGACCATGAGCCCGCGTGCGCCGGCTCCGGAGAGGATCTTCATCAGCCCGACCGGCAGCGCCGGCACGAAGTCAGTGTTCACGCCCAGCCACGCGAAGCTGGCGGTCAGACCTTGCATCAGCACGTCCATACACCCGGAGGCGCGGAACAGCCCGATCGCCACGAGGACGGCTACAAGATACGGAATGATCTGTACCGCGACGCCAAAGCCCTCTTTGGCGCCGTCGATAAAGGCGTCGTAGACGTTGATCCGGCGCACCGCGCCGCAAACCAGGAACAGCGTGATCAGTGACAGGATGAACACGCTGCCGGCCAGCGCGGCCAACCGGCTGACCTGATCCGGGGGCGCCTGGCGCAGCCAGGTGAAGAGGCCGCCGACCGCCGCCGCCGCCACGGCAAACGCCACCAGCACCGCGGGTTTGAACAGGTTCAGCCGCTGGACCCATGCCACGGCCAGCAACCCGGCCAGGCAGGACGCACCGGTTGCCAGCAGCGTGGGAAGGAAGATATCGGCCGCATTGAAGCCCGTCAGCCCTTGCTTGACCGCCATGGCCTGCCGGATGGCGATGACCGACGTGGGAATCAGCGTCAGGCCCGCCGTGTTCAGTACGATGAACATGATCTGGGCATTGCTGGCGATATCGGGCTTCCGGTTCAGCGCCTGCAGCTCGCGCATCGCGTTGAGGCCCAGCGGCGTGGCCGCATTGTCCAGGCCGAGCAGGTTGGCCGAGATATTCATCATCATCGCGCCCTGCGCCGGGTGGCCCTGCGGTACGCCGGGGAAGAAGTGACGCAGCAGCGGGTTCATCCACCGCGCGAACAGATCCACCACGCCCGCGCGCTCGCCAATGCGCATGATGCCGATCCACAGGCTCATGACGCCAGCCAGCCCAAGAGAAATCTCAAATGCGGTGCGTGCGTTGTCGAACAGGCTGGCGAGCATGGCGGGGAATACCGCCACGTCGCCATGGGCCAGCCGCACGCAGGCGGCCAGGAAGGAAATCAGAAAAAATCCAAGCCAGACGAGGTTCAGTGCCATCGACGTATGAGAGGCCAGTGAGAAGCTTCGCCTTGGACAACGGCGAAGCTTCGCATCATAGCGTGTGGCCTACGCCAGGTCGGCGCCGCGTTCGGCCAGCAGGTCGCGCAGGATGGTGCGATGACAGTGAGATTCGTCGTCGCAATAGCAGCCCAGTGAGAAATTGGTCTGGTGAGACAGGGCCGCCAACAGGTCGAGCGTGCGGCTGGCGTCGGCTTCGGCCATTTCGGCGCGAAACCGTTTTTCGAAGGTGCGCCACGCCTTGTCGTCGGTGGCGGCCAGCGCCTGCGCAACCAGGTCGGCCGAGGGGGACAGCGCCGGGTACCAGACGTCGTAGTAGTCCCGGCTGGCAAACTCGGCCTTCGGCACGCCGCGCGGCGGGCGCCGCACGGTACCCATGCGCAGCCCTTCGTCCTTGGCGCGTGGGGACCCCAGTTTCACGATGCGGATGGTCATGTCGCGGTTCTCAACGTTCCACGCGCGCCGCTATGCAGTGGTCGCCCGCGCAAGCCCGAGATCGTGAATCATCGTGTCACGCATCACGAACTTCTGAACCTTGCCCGTGACGGTCATCGGCATCTCGTTGACGAAGCGGATATAGCGCGGAATTTTGTAATGGGCGATCTGGTCGCGGCAGAACGCACGGATCTCTTCGTCGGTGGCGGTCTGGCCCGGCTTGAGAACGATCCACGCGCACACTTCCTCGCCATAGCGCGAGTCCGGCACGCCGAAGACCTGCACCGCCTGGACCTTCGGGTGACGGAATAGGAATTCCTCTATTTCACGCGGATAGATATTCTCGCCACCGCGGATCAGCATGTCCTTCACGCGGCCGACGATGTTGCAATAGCCATCGGCGTCGATCGTCGCAAGATCGCCAGTGTACATCCACCCATCCCGGATCGCCTCGTGCGTGCGGGCCTCGTCGTCCCAGTATCCGAGCATGACGGAATAGCCGCGTGTGCAAAGCTCGCCGGTGGCGCCGCGCGGCACGATGTCGCCGCCGGCATCCACCACTTTGCATTGCAGATGGGGCTGCACACGCCCCACGGTGGCCACGCGCTTGTCCAGCGGGTCGTCGGTGGCGCTCTGAAACGATACCGGGCTGGTCTCCGTCATGCCGTAGGCGATGGTGACCTCCGACATGTGCATATCCGCCACCACCCGCTTCATGACCTCGATGGGACACGGCGCGCCGGCCATGATGCCGGTGCGCAGGGTGGAGAAGTCGAATTGGCCGAAATCCGGGTGATCGAGTTGCGCGATGAACATCGTCGGCACGCCATGCAGCGCGGTACAACGCTCGTCGCTCACCGCGCGCATGGTGGCCAGCGGGTCGAACGCCTCACCCGGAAAGACCATACACGCGCCCACCGACACGCAGGCCAGCACCGACAGCACCATGCCGAAGCAGTGGTAGAGCGGCACGGGGATGCAGAGCCGGTCAGAGCCATTGAGACGCATGGCCATCGCCACGAAGCGGCCGTTGTTGACCACGTTGTGATGGGTGAGCGTGGCGCCCTTCGGGTTGCCCGTGGTGCCGCTCGTGAACTGGATATTGATGGGATCGTGCGGGCCCAGTTGGCCGGTGATGGCGTCGAGCGCGGCGCGGGCCCCGGTGGGCTCGCCCAGCAGGTCCGCATAGTTCAGCATGCCGGGCGTGCGTTCGTCGCCCATCCGGACGACATGGCGCAACTGCGGCAAGCGAGCGGCATGCAGCGTGCCGGGCTCGGCATCAGACAATTCTGGTGCCAGCGCCGCCAACATGCCGAGATAGTCACTCGACTTGAACCGGACAGCGGTGATTAACGCGCGCACGCCTGCCTTGTTCAGCGCATATTCCAGTTCGGCCTGGCGGTAGGCCGGATTGATATTGACGAGGATGGCGCCGATCCTGGCTGTGGCGAACTGGGTGACCAGCCACTCGACCCGATTGGGTGACCAGATGCCGACGCGGTCGCCATGGCGGATTCCCCGGCTCAGCAACCCGGCGGCGAGCCGGTCCACCTGCCCGGCAAACTCGCGCCAGGTCCAGCGCACATCCTGTTCGCGGAAGACGACGGCGTCGCCGTCGGGGTTGGCGTGGACCGCGCGGGCGAGCAGGGCGGGAATCGTATCGTCCGACAGCGGTACATCGGTGGCGCCCACCACAAGAGAACGGTCGGCGGCTACGGCTTGCGTCATATATGTCTCCTTCAACTGCGTCTTTTCATCCGTCTGTGCTGGCAGGGTAGGGCAGTTCATCGCGGCAGGCTGTCCCCGGGACGACATTTATGCTTCATGAGGCGCATTCGACGAACTTTAGAATTATTTCGCGAAACCACTTGCCAGCCTGCGATGAGTCGCCTACTATTCGTCCCCTCGCAACACGAAGCGCGCTGCAAACGCAGCACTGGCAAGGGTTGCGGGGCGATGGGCGGTTGGGGCTGAGGGGTTTTGCAGCGCTGGCCGGAGCGAAAAAAGTTTCGCTGACCTGTTGACGAAACGCAGGTTGTTCTTCATAATCTCGTTTCTCTGCTGCTGACGCGAAACGGCGCAGCGGCAAGGCAGTAAGGCCCCCGGCAAAGCCGGTTAGGGCAAGTTCTTTAACAACCAAACAACCGATAAGTGT
>Ga0255338_1000875_pt1 | contig 71756 bp, 56 predicted proteins | sample MeOH1_35cm_T4_19_FD_203715 | JGI IMG/M metagenome (GOLD analysis project Ga0255338, IMG submission 203715) | Sandy soil microbial communities from University of British Columbia, Vancouver, Canada - MeOH1_35cm_T4_195 | ecosystem: Engineered > Artificial ecosystem > Sand microcosm > Unclassified ... | reverse complement strand
TCGCCCGCCGGATCGCCGCCTTGTCGAAGCCGCGCGCGTCGCCGATCCGATCGATCAGGTCCTGCCCGGGTATGACCCCCGTGGGTAGCACGAACAGGATGCGGTCCTCGGCATCGGCGAGGAGCCAGCAGAGGTCGGTCGGGAAGGGGCCCGTGTCCCAGGTCTCGACCATCACCTTGGCGACGCGGCCGAGCATGCGGCGGCCCGAGACCTGGTCGACCGGCTGCGGTCGCGCGCGGCGCGTGAGGCCCAGGCTCATCCGGTCTCGCATATGATCGAACAGGCTGGACAGTTTCATGGCATTCCCCACTGCCAGCCATAAGGCGAGGCAAGTCACGGGGAAAGCGCCAATATCGGTCGTGCCGTCCCGAATCGGCCTGAAACGGGATGTGGCTGAATTGCCGCCGCCGCCAGCGTTCAGCCGGGCCGGGATGGGGGATCGCGGAGCGGCGGCCGCCTCCACACGGTGAAGCGACCATTGCCCCGGGATCGCAGCGCCGCGCGCATGGCCGCCCGATCGAAGCCGCTGCTGTCAGCAACCTTCTCGATGACCGGTTCGCTCAGGATGTCGCCGGTCGGTACGACGAAGACGATATTGTCGTCGGCGTCGAGCAGCAGCCAGCACAGGTGGTGCGGGTATGGCCCCGTATCCCAGGTGTCGATCACCACCTTGGCGATCCTGCCCCGCGCCAGATGTCGGGTCAGCTCATCGCCCCCGTCGGCCCCGGCGGAGCCGAGTCGCGGCACCATCCTGTCGCTCTTCCTGACGCCCAGGAGGTGATGGAAGAAGTCCCACAAGGCCATTTCTCTTCTCGCCGCGAAGATAGATGCTGGCGAATTTGCGCCAAGTCGAGACTGGACCGAATCGGTCCGACTGCCTCGTTGCGGACTGCTGCGCGGGACTAAGGACACATCCACCCTTCCCGCGGCGCAGCATTTGCGCTATCGGCCCGCGCAACCTTTTCCCTGCAAAGCATCGAGTATCCCAATGAGCCTCCGCAACGTGGCGATCATCGCCCATGTCGATCACGGCAAGACTACCCTGGTCGACCAGCTCTTCCGCCAGTCCGGCACCTTCCGCGACAACCAGCGCGTCGAAGAGCGCGCCATGGATTCGAACGACCTCGAGAAGGAGCGCGGGATCACGATTCTCGCCAAGTGCACCTCGATCGAGTGGGACGATCATCACGGGCACAAGACCCGCATCAACATCGTCGACACGCCCGGCCACGCCGATTTCGGCGGCGAGGTGGAGCGCATCCTCTCGATGGTCGACGGCGTGGTCCTGCTGGTCGACGCGGCCGAGGGCGCGATGCCGCAGACCAAGTTCGTGACCGGCAAGGCGCTGGCGCTTGGCCTGCGCCCGATCGTCGTCGTCAACAAGATCGATCGCAGCGATGCGCGTGCCCAGGAAGTGCTGGACGAGGTGTTCGACCTGTTCGTCTCGCTCGACGCCAATGACGACCAGCTCGACTTCCCGGTGATCTTCGCCTCGGGCCGCAACGGCTATGCCGGCGACAATCCCGACGTGCGCGAGGGGACGCTCGAGCCGCTGTTCAACAAGATCGTCGAGCATGTGCCGGCGCCTTCGGCCGATCCCGACGGCCCGTTCAAGTTCCTCGTCACGCTGCTCGACCGCGACAATTTCCTCGGCCGCATTCTGACCGGCCTGGTCTTCTCCGGATCGGTGAAGACCAACATGCCGATCCATGCGCTCGATCCGGAGGGCAAGGTGGTCGAGACCGGCCGCGCCTCGAAGATCATGGCGTTCCGCGGACTCGAGCGCGTGCCGGTCGACGAAGCCAATGCCGGCGACATCATCTCGATCGCCGGCCTGACCGTCGCGACCGTCGCCAACACCATCGCCGATCCGTCGGTGAGCGAGCCGTTGCACGCGCAGCCGATCGATCCGCCCACGCTGTCGATGCGCTTCGCGGTGAACGATTCGCCGATGGCGGGCCGCGAGGGCACCAAGGTTACGTCTCGCATGATCCGCGACCGCCTGCTGCGCGAAGCCGAATCGAACGTGGCGATCAAGGTGACCGAATCCGCCGACCGTGACAGCTATGAGGTCGCGGGCCGCGGCGAGCTCCAGCTCGGCGTGCTGATCGAGACGATGCGCCGCGAGGGCTTCGAGCTCGGCATCAGCCGTCCGCGCGTGCTGTTCGGCGAGGACGAGAACGGCAACAAGACCGAGCCGTACGAAGTCGTCATCATCGACGTGGACGAGGAATATTCGGGCACGGTCGTCGAGAAGATGAACATCCGCAAGGCCGAGATGACCGACATGCGCCCGTCGGGCGGCGGCAAGACCCGCATCACCTTCAGCGCCCCCTCGCGCGGGATGATCGGCTATCATGGCGAGTTCCTGTCGGACACGCGCGGCACCGGCATCATGAACCGGCTGTTCGAGAAATACGGCCCTCACAAGGGCAAGATCGAAGGCCGCAAGAACGGCGTGCTGATCTCGAACGGTGCGGGCGAGGCGAATGCCTATGCGCTCGGCCCGCTCGAGGAGCGCGGCATCCTGATGGTCGCGCCGCAGGAAGCGCTCTACGAGGGCATGATCGTCGGCGAGAACGCCAAGACGGACGACCTCGAGGTCAACCCGATGAAGGCGAAGCAGCTCACCAACTTCCGCGCCTCGGGCGGCAAGGACGATGCGATCCGCCTGACGCCGCCCTGGCGCCTGACGCTGGAGCAGGCGATCGCCTATATCGACGATGACGAGCTCGTCGAGGTCACGCCCAAGTCGATCCGGCTGCGCAAGCGCTATCTCGATCCGAACGAGCGCAAGAAGGCGTCGCGCGCGAAGCAGGCGGCCTGATCACTGGCGCCGAAATGGATGCGCCTGTGCGCGTCCAGCGTGGCTGAACTGGTGTAGAATTCCCCCATGGCGACTCGGCCGATCGGCCGGGCCGCGTGGAGGGGAGCGCTGATTGTGCCGAGCATCGTCAAGGCGACCGCGATCGCCAATAACGAGGTAGCGTTTCTGGCGTGGCGAACCGATCCCGGGATCATTCCCGGCTGCCTCGGCTTCAATATCGTCCGCGAGCATCTCGACGCGCAGGACAGGGTCGTCGAGGAGCGTCCGCTCGCTGCCTATGTCGCGTTCAAGGGCCAGTCCAATCCGGGCTGGCAGGCACAGAACACCACGGTCTGGCCGATCCAGAAGTTCAACTGGCGAGACCTGACTCTGCGCCGCCGGCGCAACGCCGAGGAGATGCGCGCGGAGGACGAGCGGGTCCGCTACCGGATTCGTGCGGTCGGTGCATGGCGGGACGGCCTCGAGGAAGTGCAGACCGTGCCCGAAAGCCATTGGGACGCGGCGACGCATGCCGTGGTGCCGCACACCTATCAGGGCCAGCCGATCAAGCTGGGCTACCTGACCGAGGCAGCCCATACGAACATCGTCGACGCGACGCGGCGGCGCGGGCCGTTCATCTCGACCTTTACCAACGGCATCCTGTCGAGCCAGTTTCTGGTCCGGAACCTTGCCGACAAGCACGGCAGGATTCCGCCCGGCCTGCTCGAGCAAAGGCTGCGCGACCCGGCGGACATGCTGCGCCGCTATCTTGCCGGCGACGTGCTGACGACGATCGCCGAATTTCTCGGCCGGGCCGGTGGACGCTTCCACGCCGCCCTCTACGAACTCGAAGACGTGCAACTGGTCGACCTGCTGGTCGCGCACCATGACCGGATCGACCTGATCCTGTCCGACGCCGGCGACCGCGACATCAAGGATCCGGTCGACCGGAAAAAGGTCATCCGCACCGACTATGACACCCGCAACCAGCCCGCGCGCGCGACGCTGCGGGCGCTGGCGAATGCGCCGGGCACCGGCTTCACGCTGCAGGACAGGCTCTTCAACGGGAGCGGGCATATCGGCCACAACAAGTTCGTCATCTGGTCGGACGATGCGGGGACACCCCAGGCGGTGCTGACCGGCTCGACGAACTGGACCTGGAGCGGCGTGTGCGGGCAGAGCAACAATTGCATCGTGATCGAGGACCCGGGCGTCGCGCAGGCGTTCCGCGACTATTGGCAGCGCCTGCACGATCACCCGCTGCCGGTGCCGGCCAGCACGAGCGCGGCAAATCCGGGCGCTGACCAGGGCGACGCGCTGAAGACCGCGGACCGCGTGCCGGTTTCCGGCACGCTCGCCGGCGGCGCGCAGTTCGAAAGCTGGTTCTCGCCCAACATGCCGGGCAAGCAGCAGCCGCCCGCGAAGAAGATCGTGCATCCGCCTGCCGCGCCCCCCGACATGGAGCGCCTGTTCTCGCTGATGCGGCGCGCGCAGGACATCATCCTGTTTGCCGTGTTCCTGCCGTCGGCCGGGGGCGGCAATTCGATCATCTCCCAGGCGATCGATCTCGGCTTTGCCGACAGCGGCCTGAACGTGGTGGGCGCGATATCGGACCCGCTCGCCTGGGGCTACCAGCCGAGCGGCACGGATGCGAGCGGGCGACCGCTCGTCCCGGCATCGCCCTTCATCCTCCAGCAGGGGGGCGTCAACGTCGTGCGGGCGACGGCGCTCACCGATCGGGACATCGGCCGAGCGCTCGGCAATTTCGTCAACAAGGAGATCCTGAGCGCGGGCAAGGCGATCATCCACGACAAGATCCTGGTGATCGACCCGCTCGATCCGGAGAATTGCGTGGTGGCCTTTGGCAGCCACAATATGGGGTACAAGGCGTCCTATTCGAATGACGAGAACCTCGTCATCATCCGCGGCCACGCCGCCCTCGCCCAGGCCTATGCCGCCCATGTGCTCGACGTGTTCGATCACTATCGCTTCCGCGCCGCCGAGGCCGAGAAGACGGCCGAAATGAAGCGGGCGGGGCAGGCCGCTTCAGCGAGCCACAGCGACGGCTTCCTCGATACCAGCGACGCGTGGCAACAGACGACGAACCGACGGCTGACGGACTATTTCGCCCGGTAGCGGGCGGCAGCGCCTCAGGGCGCGCCCTGGCCCATTGCCAGCAGTAGGGTCCATTCGGTGTCCCGCAGCGGCGACACGGAGAGTCGCGACTGGCGCAGCATCTCCATCCCCGCCAGCCCGGGCTCGCCCTTCATCGCCGCCAGCGTGACCGGCCTTGCCAGCGCCGCCACCGGTTTCACGGCGACGGACACCCAGCGCGGCAGATCGCCATCCTGCCGCGCGGTGCGGGTGATCTCCATCACGCCGACCGCTGCCTTGTCCTTGCCGGAATGATAGAAGAGCGCCTGGTCGCCGACCTGCATCGCCCTGAGGTGCAGCGCGGCAGCGGGGTTGCGCACGCCGGTCCATTCGGTTTCGCGCTCGCGGACCAGATCGTCCCAGCTATAGCTCTCGGGTTCGGACTTCATCAGCCAATATGCCATTCTCGCCTCCGCGCGCCGCCTGACTTTACTTTGCAAGGCACCGGTTTCACCCTGTGCCGGAAAGGGGGACGGTGATGGACTATATGCTGTTGCCGCTGCGGCGCTATTTCGATTTTTCCGGACGATCGCAGCGCAGGGAATATTGGCTGTTCGTCCTGTTCCAGTGGCTGCTGGTCCTGCCCTTGCTCGGCCTGTTCGCGGCGACGGGCGGGGACTTCGCGGCGCTGGCGGCCAGCCCGTTCGCCCTGCAGCGCGGCGGGGCGAACGCGGCCGTGATGGTGACGGGCTGGATCGTGCTGGCCGCGCTGATCATTCCCATGATCGCGGTGCAGGTGCGGCGCCTGCACGACCAGGACCGGAGCGGCTGGTGGATCCTGCTCAGCGTGGTGCCGTTCGGCGAACTGCCGCTTATCGCGATGATGCTGTTCGACGGCACGGTCGGCGGCAACCGGTTCGGCCCCGATCCCAAGCGCCGCGACGCGGTTCATCGCCGGGACTGGCGCGATGCCGCAGTCGATCAGCCCGGTGCGCCGCAGCGACCCGCATTGGGCGGTGGCCAGCCACGCTGAACGCGCGCTAAACGACGCATTCCGAACGGGTTCAGGCCGACTCGGCCAGAGAGTGAAACAAGCTGGCACGCCCCGCGTTTTGACTCCGATGCGGATACGGGCTCGCTGGAACGAGGAGGTTCGAGATGAACAATTTGCTGAAGAAGGCCGGGCTCGGCGTTGCGCTCGCCGCCACTGCGCTGACCGCGGCGGTTCCCGCCGACGCGCAGCGCTATCGCGGCTACTATCACCGCCATGACAGTGCCGGCCCGGCGATCGTCGCGGGCATCGCCGGTCTCGCGATCGGCGCGGCCATCGCGTCGAACAGCCGCGACCGCGACGTCTATTACCGCGAGCGCGGCTATGACCCCTATTATGACGACGGCTATTACCGCAGCCACGGCTATTATCCGAACGACGGCTATTACGCCTATGCCTATCGGCGCCATTATCCGCGCTGCTATGTCGAGCGTCGCTGGGATCCCTATTGGGACCGGCCGGTGCGGGTCGAGGTCTGCCGCTAGGCGCGATCATGACGGCGCGGGAGACGACTCTCGCGCCGTTTTCGCATTCGCTCTCTGGCATCGTGCGCGATTTTGCGTCATGAGCCCAACCCCATGACCGACACACCGCCAGACCGCCTTTCGTCCAACCCGCGCAGCCCTCATTTCGACGAGGCATTGCTCTCGCGCGGGATCGGCATCCGCTTCAAGGGCGCGCAGCGCCATGACGTGGAGGAATATTCGATCTCCGAGGGCTGGATCCGCGTCGCGCTCGGGAAGAAGGTCGATCGCCACGGCCAGCCGCTGACGCTGAAGCTGAGCGGCCCGGTCGAAGCCTGGTTCGAGCATCCCGCGCCCGGCGCTGCCGAAGCGGCGGGCGACGCGGAGGCCTGAGCCTCAGCGCCAGTCGAACGCCGCCTGTGCCGCCGCCGTCAGCGCGGCCATGGCGGTACGATAGGGGTTCGGCCCATGGCTGATCCGGGCGATCCCCGTCGCCGCCACGTCGCGCGTGCCCGGGGCTCCGGGAAAGGCCATGAAGTTGACCGGTAGCGGGACCGCGCGGCAGACCTTTTCCAGCAACGCCAGATCGACCAGCCCGGGCACGAAGAAGCCGCTGGCGCCGGCTTCGGCATAGGCCTGGCCGCGCGCGATCGCCGTATCCGCCATTGCAGCGTCATGCGTCGCGGGGCCATTCTGCAGGAAGATGTCAGTGCGGGCGTTGATGAAGAAGGATGTGCCCGTCGCGGCGCGCATCGCGGCGATTCGCGCCGCCTGCAAGGCGACCGGGTGCAGGCCGTCGCCGCTGACCACGCGATCCTCGAAATTGCAGCCGATCGCGCCGGTCGCGGCCAGCCGGCGGGCATTCGCCGCGAGCGCCTCCGGCTCGACCGCATAGCCGCCCTCGAAGTCGATCGATACCGGCAGGTCGACCGCGCCGGCGATCCGCGTCGCCCCGGCCAGCGCCATTTCGAGCGGCAGGCCCTCGCCATCGCCATAGGCCTGCGCTGCCGCGACCGACCAGCTGCCCGTCGCGATCGCTTTTGCGCCCGCGCTGGCCACCGCCCGCGCGCTGCCGGCATCCCAGGCATTGTACAAGATCACCGGATCGCCCGGTATGTGCAACGCTGCGAAGATCCTGAATTTTTCCTGCATCACCCGCCTCGACCCGCTTCTGTTTTACCTTATCTGCGACCGAGCAGCCGCCCGGTCAATCGGCGCAGGCGGCCGGGCGTCTCCTGCGGATAGTGCCGGTCATAGTGATCGAACACTGCCGGATCGCGCGCGGCCCAGATCTCCAGCCTGCCGCGCCCCTTCTGCGTGGCACGATCGAAGCTAAGCCTGGCATGGGGGAAACCGCACCAGGCGAGCATCTCGCGTACCACTGTCTCGCCAGTCGGATACCAGGCAAGACCGTCCACGCCCGACATCAGCAGTGCCCTGCTCTCGGGGTTCAATACCAGCCCGGGCTGTTTCGCCGGAAAGGTCGCCGTGTTGACGATGATCAGTTCCCTGGTCAGGTCGGCCGCGATCTTCAGGCCGGCGACCGGATCGGGCAGATGATAGAGGATGCCGCTGAACAGCGTCACGTCATAGGGCTTCAGCCCCAGCCCGGGTACATCCGCCAGCGCGCACACGCCTGCGTCGATATCGTCGCCCGGCAGGTGCCGCGCCAGGAAATGCGCCTGGCGGATCCAGTGCTCCCGCACGTCGAAACCGAAACACTGCCCGGCACCGAGCCGCCGCGCCGCGAAGAGATAGCCGCCGGCATTGCACGCGCAGTCGAGGAAGGACCGGCCCTGCATCCCCTCCGGAAACAGGGCGGCCACGGTCCGCTGCAGCTTGGCGAAGGGGTCGATGACGCTCGGGGCACCCAGCGCCGGATCGGGCTCGGCACGAAAGGCCGGGTCGCCGGTGCGGACGCCCGGGGCTACCGCGACGTCATGGTGCCAAGGCCCCAGGCGCCGGATCTCTGCCCCGAGCTGGTCGTTCGTCATCAGGTCGTGTCCCCCTTGGCGGCGCCGCCGGGGACGCCGTCAGGGGTCAATGCACGAAGCGGGCGACCACGTCACGATAGGAGCGCGAGACCTTCACCTGCGCGCCCGAGCCAAGCACCAGGAAACATTCGCCATTGGTGTGCGGCTTGACCTCCTTGACGAGGTCGAGATTGACGATGGTCGAGCGATGGACGCGCTGGAAGCGGCGCGGATCGAGCCGCTTCTCGAGATCCTTCATCGTCTCGCGCAGGATCAGCGTGTTGTCCCCGGTATAGATGCACATATAGTCGCCGGCGGCATCGATCCGCTCGATCGTGTCGACATCGACGCGGAAGATCTGGCCGCGATCCTTGATGTTGATCAGCTTCTCGAAGCGGTTGGCCGACACCTGATCGCCACCGTCGGCGAGATTCTCGACCGAATCCGGCGCCACCTCGGCCAGCACTTCCTTCAGCCGGTCGACCTCCTCGATGCCGCGCTTCTCGGCGAGGCGCTGCCGCACGCGATCGAGCGTGTCGGCCAGCCGGCTCTCCTCGACCGGCTTCATCAGATAATCGACCGCCTGTGCCTCGAACGCCTTGAGCGCGTGATCGGAATAGGCGGTGACGAACACGAACAGCGGCGGTTCGACCTCCATCAGGCCCTGGACGACCGAGAAGCCGTCGAAGCCGGGCATCTGGATGTCGAGAAAGACAAGGTCGGGCTTGTGCGTCTTGATGCTGCGGATCGCTTCGCGTCCGTTCTGGCATTTGTCGATGATCTCGACATCCTCGTGCGCGGCGAGGCGGAGTTCGAGGCCCTGGATCGCCAGGGGTTCGTCATCCACCAATATCGTCCGGATCGTCATGATACCTCTCTAACCGGTTCCTCGAGCTGGAACGGAATTTCGATCTCGACCCCGAAGCCCCCCCCGGGAATGGAGCGGGTTTCGAAGCGGTGGTCGGGCCCATAAGCCTGAGCGAGCCGCTCTCTTATATTGGCAAGCCCGACCCCGGTTGAAAGGCTTGGCCGTGCTTTCATTTCATGCAAGCCCGGCCCGGTGTCGGATACGGCGATCTGCACCCGATCCCCGGCGAGCCGCGCGACGACGGCGATTTCGGCGCCTTCCTCCTTCGGCGTGACGGCATATTTGATCGCATTCTCGACCAGCGGCTGGAGCAGCAGCGAGGGCAGGCGGGCCCTGGCGACGCGCGGATCGATCTCGAAGGACGGGCGCAGCCGGTCCTCGAAGCGCATCTTCTCGATCTCGAGATAGAGCTTCAGCGTCTCCACCTCCTGCTCGATCGTGACGTGCGCGGTCGGCTCGTTGGCGAGCGTGTAGCGCAGGAAGGAGGAGAGGCGGCTCAGCATCAGGTTCGCGCGCTCGGTCTGCTTGAGCAGCACCAGCGTGGAGATCGAGTTGAGCGTGTTGAACAGGAAATGCGGATTCAGCTGGTAGCGCAGCATGGCGAGCTGCGCCGAGCTGGCCTGGCTGCCCAGCGCAGCGAGCTGATCGCTCTGCTCCTCGACGATCAGGTAGAAATTGATCCCGAAATAGAGCGCCGACCAGCCGGCGAGCACGGTGAAGTTGAGGAAGATGGTGCCCAGCACCAGGCTGAAATTGAGCCCGGGATTCGCCATCTTGATGAAGGAGAAGGAGAAGGCGTCGAGCACGGCATAGAGCAGCGTGGCCGCCGCCAGCGTGAGGATCGTCAGGATCACCGCGGCGATGCGCGGCTGGCGCCGGTAATAATGATAGAGCGTCGAGAGCAGCAGCGTGATGCAATAGCCGACGATCGATTCGACCAGGACGAGCAGGGTCGCCGTGAGATCGAGCCCGTTCGAGATGCTCGAGACGCTGCGCAGGATCAGGTAGCCGGTCCAGCCCGCCGCCTGGAGCCGCCAGAAGGCGCGGCCCTTGTCCTCGAAGAACGGCCGCGTGAAGATCGCGGGCATGGTGAATAACGGCATGGGCCGGGGTCTTAACCCGGCTGGGAGGGATGCGCAAAGTGCGGTAGGAGGAAAGGACGGAACCGGACCCGTGAAGGCGGGCAGCGAGATGGAGAGAGAGGCATGACCGAGCAGCAGGACCGCGCGCAGTTCACCGCGATGACCGAGGGCACGCAGCAGGACTGGAACATCATCGGCGCGCATTTCCGCGATTTCGCGAAGGACCTGCCCGGCCGGGTGTTGACGCATCTCCGGCTGCTCGAGGGCGATTTCGGCGGCTTCCCGGTCGACCGGCTGGAGCATTCGCTGCAGACCGCGACCCGCGCGCACCGCGACGGGCGCGACGAGCCCTATGTGGTGATGGCGCTGCTCCACGACATCGGCGACACGCTCGGCACGTTCAACCATCCGGAGATCGGCGCGGCGATGCTGCGGCCGTTCGTCTCGGAGGAGATCCACTGGATCGCCAACACGCACGGCGTGTTCCAGGGCTATTATTTCTTCCACTATCTCGGGATGGACCGCGACCTGCGCGAGAATTACCGCGGCCATCCGCATTTCGAGGCGTGCGCCGAGTTCTGCGAGAAATACGACCAGGCGGCGTTCGACCCCGCCTATGACAGCGCGCCGCTGAGCTTCTTCGCGCCGATGGTGGGACGGGTGTTCGCGAAGCCGGTCAACAGCATCTACGCCAAGGCGGCGTAGCGGCACGGCGCCGGTCTGGCGGGCGCGATCGCGCTGCCGGGATGCGGGGCAGTCCATGCGTCGATATCGCCCCGCCGGGCGGCGGGTTGAATCGAGCCTGGCGCGCCGGTGTTCGTGACCGGCGCCGGGCTGAGGCGCGCGGGTCGATCCCGCGTCGGCAGTGTCACGCCTGTCGAAATGTCATGAGGGTCGCTGACATTTTTCGGACCTGTACAGATTCCTGTACAGGTGGTGCCGTTCGGCGGTTTCATCGCCGCCGAAAGGGTGGCGAGTAGCATCATCATCGAGGCCGCCGCGCGTGACGATGCTCCGGCCCTCGTGCATGACGTGCTTCAATCTCGCATCAGCTGCGACCCAAGCCTGCGCCCGCAGTACAAGATAGAAAGCAACGCCTGGAACGGCGATGGTGATCGTCTTTTGGAGGATCAGTTTCGCTGCAATTGTGGGATCCGACACTGCCATCTTGAAAGATACGGGGTGTCCGCAATGGTCAAGGCTGCTTCCTGCGCGCGCATTGCAGGCATTGCTTCTGTAACTAGACCAGGAGGGTGCGCGCCAATCAATCGGAGCGGCCGACGGGGCGAATTTCCTCAGGCGACGGTCTTTGCCCTTCTTATCTCAACCGGTCGAAATCGCTGATCCTGGCGACTTGAGCTGGAAATACCCTCGGGGTAGCCCTGAAAGCAAGACTGGCGATCTCCATCGTGCGTCAGGCCCGCGCCGTAGGCGCAATAGTCTCGTGCTGCGCTGTCGTAAAAGGGGTACGTCATACAACGCTCCATTTCATGATTATATGCGTCATCAGCCTGCTGAAGGCACTGCTCCAATGCTGATGATTGAGCTAGGGCGCTGCTGAACGGCATCGTAACAGCTATGGTTGTGGTGATGACAGCTGCAAGAACTTTCATACTAACCTCCCACTAGAGCCGAGATTCATCGGCTCGATGAGATTATTGGCCGATTGCGATGAATCGATGACAGTCATGAATTGATTAAGCCAATGCGGTGGCGATCGCAGGATAATCCCATAATTGTCGAGCGCGACACGAAATCCGGGCAAAGCGCTCTCCGCAGATGGCGCAAAGTGGTATCTGCCGAATTCAACCGAATTTCGAATCAATGGCTCCTCTGCCCGCGTTGGGCTGTCATCCATAAACGAAAACCGCCGCCCCCTATTCGGGGGCGGCGGCCGAAGGTTCGATTTTCGTATGGTTAGAAGGTAAACTTCGCGCCGATCCGGATCGAGTAGAGCGACTGGTTGGCGTAAACCTGGTCGGTCGGCGTCGTAAAGCTAGTGCCGTTGTTCACCGGCGAATACTTGTACTGTGCGCATGCCTGGCTGACATTCGTGGCGACGGCGGGGTTGGGGTTGCTGGCAGAAGTAACTGACTGCAGACACTGTACCTGCACCACGGCGATATTATAGGGGAAGACGTATTCGCGCGTCTGGCCCCAGTTCTTGTTGATCAGGTTGGTGAAGTTCTCAATGTCGGCGAACAGTGTGATCCGGGATTTCCCCACGAAGGTCGGGATTTCCTGCGCCACGTGCAGATCGAGGCGCGTGAACCACTTCGAGTGGAAGGCGTTACGCGGCGCGATCTGGCCGGCATATTTGTCGAGGCCGGACGCCTTGACGAAGTTCTGGAACGCCGTCTTGAAGGCCGCGTCGCTATAGACGACCTTCGCATCGTCGACGGTCGGAACATAGATCAGGTAGCGGTTGCCGCCGGTACCCGTTGCGGAGCTGCGCCCGGTCGTCCCGAACACGGCCGACCGCCCCGAACCGAAGTCCTGGAAGGTATAGCTGAACGGATGACCGATCCGCGATTCGCCGAACAGCGCGAACGTGGTCTTGTAGTCGCCGAAGAAGGCATGATCGTAGTTCAGGCCGTATTTGAAGAAGTACTTCACCTGATCGTTCGAGATGCCATAGGCGACATTGTTCGGATCGACAAAGGCCCCGTTGGAATAATTGGACCCCGCCGTCGACGATGTCGCCGGCGCCTGATCCTTCACGTCCTGATAGGTGAAGCTGCCATTGATATTCAGGCCGAAATCCCAAGTCTTATCCACTCGCGCCACCGCGATATAGGAGCGTCCCTTGGTCGTGTTCGTCAGCAGGATATCGGTGTTGGTATCGGTGCTCGCCAGGTTCTTGTCGGCGAAGTTGTAGTAACGCTGGCGGCCGTCCGGGGTGAGCGCGCCGGCCAGCGGCTGCGAACGGATGTCAGTGAAGTAAACCTGATTGCGGACCTTCGAATACAGGAAGTCGGCGCCGAACACCCAGTTGTCGCCGAGCGGGCCCAGGTTGGCGGTATATTCGCCGGTCAGGGTGGCGCGCCACTGCGAAGGCACCTTGAAGTGCGGGTCGAGCGCGTTGACGGTCGAGGCCGTCGAAGCGGTGGTGCCCGCGAGGTAGTTGTTGACCGAGGTCGGGATGCTCGTGCCGGTAACGTTGTTCAGTGCATCGCTGCAGACCGCCGCCGAGGGCAGGTTGGTACAGCCGATGGCGGTGCTGTTCCGGTTGGACGAGAAGGAATTGGTCAGCACGCCGGTGTTGGAGAAGCTGTTCGACACATAGACGTCCGGCGTGCCGCCGCCGAAGATGCCGCCGCCACCGCGGATGCTGATCCGGGAAGTGGGCCGCCAGTCGAAGCCGGCGCGCGGCTGGAACAGGTCGAAGCCCGAGATATTGACGGTGTTGGAGCCGATCGTCGTCTGCTGTCCGTTCACGATCGCGCCACCGGCGTAGCGTGCCGTATAATAGGGGCTGAGCGCAGGGTTATCGTGCATGCCATACAGGTCGTAGCGCATGCCATATGACACGTTCAGCGTCGGCGTGACCTTCCAGCTGTCCATGATACCGAACACATAGCTCTGATATCCGAACTTTGCCGCGGCATCGTCCGGGACCAGCGAGGGGACTGCGTTACCATAAGCGAACGAGCTTGCCTTGCGCGCCTGGAAGTCCGCAATCGAGTCGAAATAATAATTGCCGGCGCTGTTTTGCAGGAAGGAATTGAAGATCTTCACATCCTGCACTTCGGCAAAGACGCGAAGGTCATGGTTGTTCATGTTCAGGCGCGCCTGAACCAGGCCGCCCCAGGTTTCGGTCTTGAGCTGATTGGTCTGACGCGACGTGTCCGGACCGAACGAAACGACGGCATCGGTGCCGACCTCGCCAACCTTGCTTGCCTCGCAGCCCGTTGCCGACCCGCCCACAGTTGCGGTGGGATTGGTGCACACGCGCATCTGCGCGAAGCCGCGGCCAAACAACGGATCCTGGATGCGGGTATAGTTCTTGTAGAACCCGCGAACCTCGGTCGAGAAGCTGTCCGACCATTGGGAGTTCAACTGCGCCACGCCGGTGTGCAGGCGGTTGCCCTGGATATAGGCGTTGGAGGCCAGGCCCAGACCGGGGCTGCCGGTGGCGATCGACGAGAAGGTGTTGTTGAGCAGGTTGATCGCGTCGTTCGCATAGGTGTAGGTCAGCGAGAGGCGCTGGGTGTCCGAGATATTGGCGTCGATCTTGGCGACGAGACGGTCGTCCTTGTCGCCCAGGTCACGCAACACGCCGCCCGTATTGTAATTGTAGACGCTCTTCGCGATCGCCGAGACTTGATCGACCTGCGCCTGGGTCAGGTTCGGGATCAAGGTGCCGGCATTGTTGTCAGTCGGACCCTCCGCGATCGGGCGGCCGCCGCGCAGCCTCTCGCCAGCCACCATGAAGAACAGCTTGTCCTTGATGATCGGCCCGCTGATTTCCGCGCCGTAGTTCTGAATCTTGAAGTTCGGAATGTTGACCTTCAGGTTCTTGGTCTGGCTGCCGACGAAATCATCGCCCGAAAGCGCATAGAAACCGGTCCCGTGGAACTGGTTGGTACCGGACTTCAAGACGATGTTGATGGCGCCGCCCTGAAAGTTGCCCTGACGGACATCATAAGGCGCTACCTGAGCCTGGAACTGGCCGATGGCGTCGAGCGGGATGGGCGAGCGCCGGCTGGGCAGGCCATCGGTGTTGAGGCCGAAATTGTCCGTAATCGATACGCCGTCGACCGAGAAGCGGTTGAAGCGCGGATTCTGGCCTGCGAAGGATACGGCGCGACCGCCGGTGGGCGTGTCGTCCAGGCGTGCGAACGGGTCGCGCCGCTCAAGGTCGCGAATGTCGCGATTGACCGTGGCGATATTCGCGATCTGGCGGGCGTTGAGAACGGTAGCCGGGCCCTGCGAAATCGTGCGAGCCTTCGGCATGCTTGCGGCGGTCACCACGATGTCGGCAGTGGTGGTGCTGCTGGCAGTCAGTTCGATCGGGATGTCGAAGGCCTGGGCGGCGACCGTATTGATGTCGGTAATCTGGGTGCCGTTATAGCCCTCGGCGGTCACCGATACCGTGTAGGGACCACCTGCGCGCAGACCGTTGAGATTGAAGGAGCCGGATTCGTTGGTCGTCGCGGAACCACGGGTGCCGGACGCTACATCGACGACATCGACGGTGGCGCCGACGACAGGTGCGCCGTTGGAGGTCACGGTGCCGCGGATCGTCGACGTGGTTTCCTGGGCGCTGGCTGCCATCGGAACGATGAGCGCGGCAACCGCTGCTCCAATAAATAGGTTATGTCGCATGATAATCCCCTTGTACGCTGAGTCGCGAGTAGCGCGGCGAAATGCACCGTCGCTGGCCCCATGCGACTCGAATATTTCGGATAAATGACGCGGGGGAATCTTCAAGTGGGGCGCAGCATTCGGTCATGCTGCGTTGCAAAAAGGCATCACCTTGCCGAAGCGACTATTTCCGCCCAGCCTGCTTCATCAATGACCCGGATTCCGAGATCAGCGGCTTTCTTCAGCTTGGAGCCGGCACCCGGCCCGGCAATCACCAGATCGGTCTTGGCGGAAACGGATCCGGCCACGCGGGCGCCGAGCGCCTCGGCCTGGGCCTTGGCCTCGTCGCGGCTCACGGTCTCCAGGCTGCCGGTGAAAACCAGCGTCATGCCGCTGACCTGCGACTCCCGGACAGTGGACACATAGGGGGTGGGGGAGACCTGCCCGAGCAGGTCGGCCCAGGCCTCGCGGTTGTGCTGCTCGGCGAAGAAATCGACCAGCGCCTCGGCGACGACGGGGCCGATCCCGTCGACCGCGATCAGCTCCGCGCGGGCCTCTTCGTCGGTCGCGGCGCGGGTGGCGACGTCGGCGACGCGCTCGACCGTGCCGAACGCCTCGACCAGGTCGCGCGCGGTGACGCTGCCGACATGGCGGATGCCGAGGCCGAACAGGAAGCGGGCCGGATCAGGCGTGCGCTTGTCCTCGATCGCGGCGAGGAGATTGTCGACCGAGGTCTCCGCCCAGCGCTCGCGCGCGATGAGCAGGTCGCGCTTGTCCTTCAGCCGGAAGATGTCGGCCGGGGAATGGAGCAGCCCGTCGCGAAAGAAGGATTCCACGCTGGTCGCGCCGAGCCCCTCGATATCGAGCGCGCCGCGGCTGGCGAAATGGCGCAGCCGCTCGACGCGCTGCGCGGGGCAGATCAGCCCGCCGGTGCAGCGGACATCGACCTCGCCCTCCTCGCGCACCGCATCGGACTGGCATTCGGGGCAGATGGTGGGGAAGGGCCAGGGGCCGCGGCTTTCGTCGCGCGACAGATTCTCGACGATCTGCGGGATCACGTCGCCGGCGCGCTGCAGCACGACGCGGTCGCCCGGCCAGACGTTCAGCCGCTCGATCTCGTGCTCGTTGTGGAGCGTGGCGTTGGTGACGACCACGCCGCCCACGGTGACAGGCGTCAGCCGGGCCACGGGCGTCAGCTTGCCGGTGCGGCCGACCTGGATGTCGATCCGCTCCAGCGTCGTCTGGGCGCGCTCCGCGGGGAATTTATGGGCGAGCGCCCAGCGCGGCGCCCTGGCCACCGCGCCGAGCCGCGCCTGCCAGTCGAGCCGGTCGACCTTGTAGACCACGCCGTCGATATCGAAGGGCAGGTCGGCGCGTTCCGCCTCGATCCGGCGATAGTGCGCGAGCGCGGCGGCGATCCCGTCGACGCGGATCAGCAGGTCGCTGACCGGCAGGCCCCAGGCGGCGATCGCCTGCATCACGTCATATTGCGTCTCGCCCGGCACGGTCGACGCCTCGCCCCAGCCATGGGCGAGGAAGCGCAGCGGGCGGCTGGCCGTGACGGCGGCGTCCTTCTGGCGCAGCGACCCGGCGGCGGCGTTGCGCGGGTTGGCGAACTGGCGCGCCTTGCCCGCATCGCCGGCCGCGTCCGCTTCGGCCAGCAGGCGCGCATTGAGCGCAGTGAAATCGGCCTTGGCCATATAGACTTCGCCACGCACCTCGAACACGTCCGGGAAGGTGGCGGGCGTGCCGTGCAGCCGCTCGGGAATATCGGCGATGGTGCGCGCATTGGCGGTCACGTCCTCGCCGACCTGGCCGTCGCCGCGCGTGAGGGCGCGGACCAGCACGCCGCGCTCGTAGCGCAGCGAGCAGGACAGGCCGTCGATCTTGGGCTCGGCGGTCAGCGCGACCGCGGCGTCCTCGGCCAGGCTGAGGAAGCGCCGCACGCGCGCGACGAACTCGATCGCCTCCTCATCGGCGAAGGCGTTCTCCAGGCTCATCATCGGCCGGGCATGCGCGACCTTGGCGAGATGCGTGGCGGGCGCCGCGCCGACCTGCGCATTGGGCGAATCGCTGCGGATCAGATGCGGGAAGGCAGCTTCCAGCGCGTTGTTGCGGCGGACGAGCGCGTCATAGTCGGCGTCCGAAATCTCGGGCGCGTCCTCGGTATGGTAGAGCCAGTTGTGGTGCGCGATCTCGCCCGCGAGGCGTGCCAGCTCGGCGGCGGCTTCTTCATCGGTATCGGGCAGGGGCGCGTTCATGGCACACGCGCTAGCGGAGGCCGTGGGGGACGATCAAGCGTGAAGCTAGTCGTCCGACATCATCTCCGCGACCATCTTGGCTTCTTCGTTCACCGAACGCCGCTCAGCGGTCTTTTCGGCGCGGGTCGCCATTTCGTCCCAGGCCTTGGCCGCGCGCATCCAGCGCGAGCGGACATTGTCCAGGGTAGCAGCATTCGCATCGGCTTCCGCCTGACGGGCACGATCGCGATAGAACATGGCGGTGGTATTCGTATGACTTCTCCGCAGGTCTGGGGAGCGGAAGGGGAAGCGGCGCCGGCCGAAGCCGGCGCCCACCCGTCACTTACGCTGCTGCGAGATTGACCGCGGACATCTTGCCACGACGGTCCTGCTCGAGCTCGTACGACACGCGCTGCTCCTTATCGAGCGTGCGCATGCCGGCGGCCTCAACGGCACTGATGTGGACAAAGGCGTCGTTCCCGCCGCCCTCAGGCGCGATGAAGCCATAGCCCTTGTCGGCATTGAAGAATTTTACGGTGCCGATCGGCATAACTATTTCCTTGGGTAGCCCGGCGGGCGGCATGGCCGCGAACCGGTTTGGGGCCGAGAAGAGAGAGCGGAGCACCGTCCGGCCCCGGCCGGCGCATCCGATGGCGATCGCGCCCTAGTCAGCGAGGACCGGGGCGTTGCGAAAGGGATAGGGCTCTGCATCGAGCAGCGCGGCATAGGCGCGGGCGAGCCCGCGATGCGATGCTCGCGACGATCCGCAAGCGGCGCGTTCAGCGCGCATCAGCGAGATCTGCTCACGATGGAGAAGGTAATTGAGATCCAAGAAACGAGGCTCCAACGGCTTGGCAAGCGGGAGCGCGAAGGTCTCTCAGTCACGCGATGCTTGTCGGCGGAATCGCGAGATGCCAGCGCTATAGCACGACTTTGCGGAAAAGTCGCACTTAAATGGACTGGCCGCGTTGTCCGGGCCGGACGCCATCGCTATTCCATGGCTTCCGCTGGGAAAGTCGGCTGCATGATCGCTGCGCTACTGATGATGCTTCAGGCGGCGGCACCGGCCGTGAGCGGCCCGGCCGAGAAGGAACCGCCGCCGCGGCGCAACCCGACCCGCTGCGCCGCCCCGACCGAGGAGGACGGCGATATCGTGGTGTGCGGGCATGCGGAGGCGCAGGAGCAGTTCCGGCTGCGCCCGCTGCCGCACGACTATGCGCCGCCGGGTGGGCCGGGCATCGCCTTTCGCGTGGGCGGTGGCCAGGGCAATGTCTATGCGGCGACCCAGCAGAGCCCGGACGGCAAGCCCGACAAGCGGATCATGGTGACGATGAAATTCCCGTTCTGACGGGGGCGCCTATGCCGCCTCCAGCAGCCGCTCCGCCTGGGCGCGGGCCTCGTCGGTGATCGTGGCGCCGGACAGCATCCGGGCGATCTCCTCGCGCCGCGCCGGCTCGTCGAGCAGGGTGACGCCGGTGCGGGTGACGAAGCCGTCATGGCTCTTCGCGATCAGCAGGTGATGCGCGCCGCGCGCCGCGACCTGCGGGCTGTGCGTCACCACCAGCAGCTGGGTGCTGGCCGCGAGCCGGGCCAGCCGCTCGCCGATCGCGCTCGCCACCGCGCCGCCGACCCCGCGATCGATCTCGTCGAAGATCATCGTCGCCGCGCCGCCCTGTTCGGCGAGCGCGACCTTGAGCGCGAGGATGAAGCGGGACAGTTCGCCGCCGCTGGCGATCTTGGTCAGCGGCGCGAACGGGGCGCCGGGATTGGTCGAGATCTCGAACTCGACCCGGTCCTTGCCCGAGGGCGACCATTGATCGCGGGCGAGCGGGGCGACGACGGTGCGGAAGCGCGCGGCATCCAGCTTCAGCGGCGCCAGCTCGCCCTTCACGGCGGCATCGAGCCGCGCCGCCGCCTCGGTGCGCGCCGCGGTCAGCGCATCGGCCGCCGCTTCATAGGCCCGTGCCGAATCGGCGACCCGGCGCTCGAGGAGCGTGATCCCCGCGCCGCCGCTTTCGATCCGCTCGAGCTTCCCGGCGAGCTCGGCGGCGAGCGCGGCGAGGTCGTCGGGCTGGACGCGATGCTTGCGGGCCAGCGCGCGCAGCTCGAACAGGCGCGTCTCGTCCGCCTCGAGCTGGGCGGGATCGAAGGCGAGCGCCTCGGCTGCCTCGTCGACCCGCTCCTGCGCGATCGTGCCCTCGATGATGGCGCGATCGATCGCCGCGAGCGATTCGGCCAGCGCCGCGTGATCCTCGGCGACCCGCTCGAGCACGCGCGCGGCCTGGCGCAGCCGGGCGAGGCCGCCCTCCGATCCGTCGAGCAGTTCGGCGATCGCCTGCAGGTCGCCGGCGATCTTCTCGCCGCGCTGCATCCCGGCGCGGCGGGTGGCGAGTTCCTCCTCCTCGCCGGGCTCGGGCCCGAAGGCAGCGAGCTCGGCCGCGGCATGTTCGAGCCAGTCGCGGTCGCGCGCGGCGGTATCGAGCTCGGCGCGCGCCACCGCCAGCGCATCCTCGGCATCGCGCCACGCGCGGTGCGCCCGGGCGGCGGTGCCGGCATCGATCCGGCCGAAGGTGTCGAGCAGCGCGCGGTGTCCGCGCGGGTTGAGCAGGCCGCGATCGTCATGCTGGCCGTGGATCTCGACCAGATAGCCGGCCAGCTCGCGCAGCAGCCCGGCGGAGGCGGGCTGATCGTTGACGAAGGCGCGGCTGCCGCCGTCCGACTTGACGATGCGGCGAATGATCAGCGGCTCGCCGGGCTCGACGTCGAGGCCGTTCTGCGCGAGCAGCGATGCGAGCGGCCCCTCGGCATGCGGCGTATCGAAGCTGGCGCTGACCACGGCCTGGCCGGCGCCCTGGCGGACCAGGCCACTTTCGCCGCGCGCGCCGAGCGCAAGGCCGAGCGCATCGAGCAGGATCGACTTGCCGGCGCCGGTCTCGCCGGTCAGCACGCCGAGGCCTGCCCCGAAATCGAGGTCGAGCGCCTCGATCAGGACGACGTCACGGATGGAGAGCGTGGTCAGCATGGGAGGCTTCTGCCATAGCCCCGGCTTTCTATCCCGCAAAATCTGCGGTGGCGATCGGCCCTGATCAGCTGGACTTCGCGGCGTCCGCGGGCGGGGCCGCGACGGCGGGATGTTCCTGCACCAGCTTGTAGGCGCGCTGATACCAGTCGGTGCCCGGATAATTGGCGCCGAGCACTGCAGCCGCCTTGTTCGCTTCCTCGTGCACGCCGAGCGCAAGATAGGTCTCGGTCAGCCGCATCAGCGCCTCGGGCACGTGCGTGGTCGTCTGGTAATCGTCGACGACGCGGCGGAAGCGCATCGTCGCCGCCAGCCACTGGCCGCGCGATTCGTAGAATCGGCCGATTTCCATTTCCTTGCCGGCCAGATGATCGCGCACGAGATCGATCTTGAGTCGCGCATCGGCGGCATATTTGGAATTGGGGTAGCGCCGCGTCAGCTCGCCGAGCGAGTCGAGCGCCTGCTGGGTGATCTTCTGATCGCGGGTGACGTCGCTGATCTGCTCATAATAGCCGAGCGCGACGAGATAATAGGCATAGGGCGCATCGCGGTTGCCGGGATGGACCGAGATGAAGCGCTGCGCCGACTGGATCGAGCTCGTATAGTCGCGGTCGAGATAATAGGAGAAAGCGCTCATCAGCTGCGCGCGGCGCGCCCAGATCGAATAGGGATGCTGGCGCTCGACCTCGTCGAACATCAGCGCCGCGAGCTTGTATTGCTTGCGATCCAGCCGGTTCTTCGCGGTGGAATAGAGCGTGCCGACGTCGCGCGCGACATAGGGAATGTCGCTCTTGCCGCGGTTGCGGGCGCATCCGGATATGGTGAACGCCGAGGCGGCGATGAGCGCAAGCGCGATCGAGCGGGACATGGGGATACGCATCGCCGGCATCCTTAGCCCAAGCGCTCGCACCCGAACAATCCTTTTCGGCAGGGGGCCTTTTCGGCAGGGGGCCTTTTCGGAAGGGGGGCCTTTTCGGCAGGAGGCCATTTCGGAAGGGAGCCCGTGTCGGGATCGGATGGCGGGGCCGGCGCGTTCGCGCTATCCTATGCAATCCCAGGGGACCTTTCCATGACCGCTACCTTGCTCGCCACCAAGCGCGTCGAAAAGCCATGGGGCCGGCACCGCCTCTGGCCGGGCTTTGCCGATCCCGCTCCGGCGGGCGCGCCGATCGGCGAGGTCTGGTTCCAGACCCCGCATGCGGACGAGCCCGACCTGCTGATCAAATATCTCTTCACCAGCGAGAAGCTGTCGGTCCAGGTGCATCCCGACGATGCCGCCGCGCGCGCCGCGGGCTATCCGCGCGGCAAGGACGAGGCATGGGTGATCCTCGCCGCCGAGCCGGGCGCGACGATCGCGCTCGGGACGAAGCAGCCGATATCGAAGGAGGCGCTGCGCGCCGCCGCGCTCGACGGATCGATCGAGCATCTGCTCGACTGGAAGCCGGTAAAGGCCGGCGACTTCTTCTATTCGCCCGCCGGCACGGTGCACGCGATCGGGGCGGGGATCACGCTGGTCGAGGTCCAGCAGAATATCGACCTGACCTATCGGCTCTACGACTATGGCAGCGACCGCGAGCTGCATCTCGATGCGGGGGTCACGGTGTCGGATCCCGTGCCGTTCGTGCCGCTGCCGGCGCCGGGCAAGGTCGCGGACGACCGCACGATCCTGGCCGAGGGCCCGAAATTCGTGCTCGAGCGCTGGCCGGGCGGGCACCGCGTGGTGACCCTGCCGGCGGGCGCGACCGGATGGTTCGTGCCGCTCGCCGGCGAGGGCGTGGCGGACGGCGTGGCGTGGCGGGCGGGCGAGTGCCTGACGCTGGAGGGGCGCTGCGAGATCGTCGCCTCGGCCGACAGCGACCTGCTGCTGGCCTATCCGGGCGCCACGCGGATCTGATCGGCGGTGCGGGCACGCCGCGCCGGGCGCGGCATGACGGCCTTAACCTTCCTGCGCTACAGCGGCGGCATGCTGTGCGTGCTGACGCTTTCGACCCTGTTCCCCGATGCGACCCGCCCCAATTTCGGGGTGTTCGTCGAGCGCCAGACGCTTGGCCTGGCGGCGCGCGCCGATATCGACCTGCGGCTCGTCGCGCCGGTCGGGCTGCCGCCCTGGCCGCTCCGGCGGATGACGCATCACGCAGCGCTGGCCGGGCTGGCGCTGCGCGAGGACTGGAAGGGGCTCGACACCTGGCGACCGCGCTTCGTGACGCTGCCGGGGACGGGCGGGCGCTTCCATGTGCCGGCGCTGGTGCACAGCCTCGTCCCGCTGCTCACGCGGATCCGCCGCGACTTTCCCTTCGACGTGATCGATGCCGAGTTTTTCTTCCCCGACGGGCCGGCCGCGATCGCGCTCGGGCGGCATTTCGGCGTGCCGGTGTCGATCAAGGCGCGCGGCGCGGATATCCATCATTGGGGCCATGCCCCGGCGACCGCGCGGCAGGTGATCGCGGCGGCGCGCGCGGCCGACGGGCTGCTCGCGGTCTCGGGCGCGATGAAGGCCGACATGGCAGCGATCGGCATCCCGGCGGGGCGCATCCGGGTGCACCATACGGGGGTCGATCTCGACCGCTTCGCGCCGCGCGAGCGCCGCGCGGCCAAGGCGGCCCAGGGCGTGACGGGGCCGTTGGTCGTCTCGCTCGGCGCGCTGATCCCGCGCAAGGGGCATGACGTGGTGATCGACGCCGTCGCCGCGCTGCCGGGCGTGACCCTGCTGGTCGCCGGGCAGGGGCCCGAGCATGCCGCCCTGGCGGCGCGGATCGCGCGGCTGGGCGTCGGCGATCGGGTGCGGCTGCTCGGCGGTGTGCCGCATGGCGACCTGCCGGCGCTGCTCGCCGCCGCGGACGTGATGGCGCTCGCCTCGGCATCCGAGGGACTGGCCAATGCCTGGGTGGAGGCGCTGGCCTGCGGCGCGCCGATCGTGATCACCGCCGCCGGGGGCGCGGCCGAGGTGGTGACCGATCCGGCGCATGGCCGCATCGCGGAACGGACGCCGCAGGCCTTTGCCCGCGCGATCGGGGAGCTGCTGGCCGACCCGCCGGCCGCGGCCGCGGTGCGAGGCGGCGCCGAACGCTTCACCTGGGAAGCGAACGGCGTCGCGCTATCCGCGCACCTGGCCGGGCTGGCCGATCACTTCCGCCGCGGCTTGTAGGGCGTTCCGCGCCACGCGGCGGCCTGGCGATCGGCGAGATCGACCAGATCGCCCATCGCGACCGGCATGTCGAGCAGGTGCAGCCCCCAGTCCTTGAGGGTCGCGCCGCCGACCACCACATCGCCGACGATCGTGTCGGTGCGCGGATCGGCGGGATTGCCGTTCACCGTGACCGCGAGATAGTCGAAGCCGTCCTTCGCGACGCATTCGGCCGAGATCAGGCCGGGCACGCTGACAAAGCCGGTGGTGACGGGCAGGTTGTCGCTGGTCCATGGCCCCATCGGCGCGCTGCCGAAGCCGGCGCCCTTGGCGCCGAGGATCGCATCCATCCCGGCCTTGCCGCCGGCCAGCGCGGCCGGGTTGGTGCAGCCCGCGACCATCCCGGCATCGGGCACCTTGCCGAAGCGGCTGTTCGCCGGCGGGGGCGAATCGGCGCGGAAGGTGACATAGGTGACGACGCAGCCGAACTGATCGTCCTTGCGGCACAGCGGCATGCGCTTCAAATCGCCACCGACATCCTGGCCGGCCGGCACGGCGAGGTTGGTGCCGAGCAGCAGCGCCGAGATGATGTTGCGCCGGATCGGCTGGGTCTCGATCGATTTGGCGATCAGCGCCTTGAGCACGCCCGAACCCTGGCTGTGCCCGATCAGGACGACGCCCCGGCCCTTGTTGTCGCGCGCGAGATAGTCGTTCCACGCGGCGGTGACGTCGGCGAGCGGCATCTCGCGGTCCAGCGTGACCGGCTGCCCGGAGATGACGGCACGCAGCGCCGTCAGCGTCACCTGGCGGTAGAGCGGGGCGAACACCCGGCATTTTGAGGTGAAGCGCGCGGCCTGCGCGGCGGCGACCGCCTGCTCCTCCGGCCCGGCGGTCATGTCGCTGTTGGGCGTCGTATCCGTCGAGACTGTCGGGTAGACATAGAAGCAGTCGAACTGCGGCATGGCCGCGGGCTTGAACTTCTCGATCTTGCGCTTGCCGTTCGCCTGGATGACCGTGACGTCCTGGTTGGTCGCGCAGGCATCGGCGCGGCCGGGGCGGCAGAGCCAGGCGGCATCCTGCGTATAGTCCGGGGTCGGGGCGGGGCTTGCCGCGGGTGCGGGCGGCGTCGGCGCGGGCGCGGTCTGCGCGGCGGCGGGAACGGTCGAAACGGGTGTGGCGAGCAACGCCAGTCCGGCGAGCAACTTCATGCTGTATCTCCCCCAGCTTTTCGAGCTGGGGAAATGATAGCGGCCGGCCGGGAAAGATCAAAGCGGGTAGAGGGCGCCCGCGATCCAGCGGCCTTCGCCGCGCAGCACCGCCCAGGCGCGCGCGGCGGCGCGGCTGTCCATCGCCTCGATCCCGAGGCCGCGCCGCTCGATCGCGCGGACAAAGGCGGGGGGCGGGCGGACCAGCGTCGGCCCGGTGCCGAGCAGCAGGAATTCCGGCGGCGGATCGAGCGCGAACAGCGGCGCGACATCCTCCGCGCCGAGGCCCTCGATCGGGGGCGGCGCCCAGCCATCGGCGCGCTGCGGCGTGATCAGCAGCGCGCGATAGACCCCGTCATCGACCTTGAACCCGCCGCCCGAAAAACCCGAAATGATCGGGCCATCGGTCTGCCGGCCCTGTTCCATGCGCATCAGGGCAGGTCTTTATAGGCTATCCGTTCGGCCTTGCCGGCGATCGAATCGTCGACCTTGGGCTCGGCGCGCAGGCCCAGCGTGATCAGCAGCGAGGACGAGACATAGATCGACGAATAGGTGCCGACGAAGATGCCGAGGATCATCGCCGAGGTGAAGCCGCGCAGCACATGGCCGCCGAAGATCAGCAGCGCGAACAGCGCGAGCAGGATCGTCAGCGAGGTCATCACGGTGCGCGGCAGCGTCTCGTTGACCGAGAGATCGACGATCTGCGGCATGTCCATCTTGCGATAGCGGCGCATATTCTCGCGGATCCGGTCGTCGATCACGATCTTGTCGTTGATCGAATAGCCGATGATGGTGAGCACCGCGGCGACGATGTTGAGGTCGAACTCGAACTGGGTCAGCGCGAAGAAGCCGAGCGTCATCAGCACGTCGTGGACGATGGCGACGACGGTCGAGACGCCGAACTGCCATTCGAAGCGGAAGATCGCGAACAGGCCGATGCCGAGCACCGCCAGCACCACGGCGAGCACGCCGCGCCAGATCAGTTCGCCCGAGACCTTGCCGCTGACCGAATCCTGCTTCGAGAAGCGGGCATCGGGGAAGTCGCGGTTGACCGCCGCCTGGACCTGCTTGACGACGGCGTTGGTGGCGCCCTCGTCCGTGCTCTTGGGCGGGGGCAACTTGATCGAGACGGTCTTGTTGTCGCCGACCGTCTGCAGCCGCACCTCGCCGAGGTTGAGATCGTCGACCGTCTTGCGCAGCTTGTCGAGCGAGGGCTCGGTGGTGAACTTCTCCTCGATCATCAGGCCGCCGACGAAATCGACGCCGAGATTGAGCCCGCGCGCGAAGACGATCGCCAGGGCGGCGAGGGTCAGCAGCGTGGTGAGCCCGAATGCCCATTTGCGCAGCGAGACGAAGGGAAGGTTGGTGTTGTCGGGGACGAGTTTCAGAAGACGCATGATGCTGGTCGCCGATCAGATGTTGAGGTGGCTGGGGCGCGCGCGGCGGACCCAGAGCACGACGAGCATGCGGGTGAAGGTGACGGCGGTGAACACCGAGGTCGCGATGCCGATCAGCAGCACGACCGCGAAGCCCTTTACCGGGCCCGAGCCGAGCAGCAGCATGATCAGGCCGGAGATGGCATGGGTGATGTTCGCCTCGAAGATCGTCCGGCTCGCTTCCTTGTAGCCGAGCTCGATCGACTGGAGCACGCTGCGGCCGCGCCGCTGTTCCTCGCGGATGCGCTCGTTGATCAGCACGTTGGCGTCGACCGCGGTGCCGATGGTGAGCACGAAGCCGGCGATGCCGGGCAGCGTCAGCGTGCCGTTGAGCAGGGCGAGCACGCCCATGATGACGACGACGTTGATGACGACGGCATAGTTCGCATAGAGGCCGAAGCGCCCATAGGTGACGAGCATGAAGGCGATCACCAGGATCACGGCGATGGCCGAGGCGCGGATGCCCTTGGTGATCGAATCCTTGCCGAGATCGGGGCCGACGGTGCGCTCCTCGATCACCTTCAGGTTCACCGGCAGCTTGCCCGAGCGCAGCGCGATCGCGAGCTGGTTGGCCGAATCGACGGTGAAGCTGCCCGAGATCGAGGCGGTGCCGCCGAGGATCGGCTCGTTGATGTTCGGCGCCGAGATCACCTGATTGTCGAGGATGATCGCGAAGGGATGGTTGACGTTCGCCTGGGTCACCTTGGCGAAGCGCTTGCCGCCCTCGCTGTCGAAGGTGATCACCACCTCGGGCGCGTTGGTGGTCGGATCGTTGCTCTGCTTGGCGTTGATCAGCTTGTCGCCGGTGATGATCGCCGAGCGCTTCACCGCGATCAGCGGGATGCCGCGCGGGTTGCCGGGATAGGGCAGGATCTGGCTGCCGAGCGGGGCATTGCCCTTGGCGAGCTCGGCGGGATCGGCCGTTTCGTCGACGAGCTTGAATTCGAGCTTCGCGGTCTTGCCGAGCAGATCCTTGAGCGCCTGCGGATTCTGGAGGCCGGGGACCTGGACGACGATCCGGTCGGTACCCTGGCGCACGATGGTCGGCTCGCGGGTGCCGAGCTCGTCGATGCGCTTGCGCACGACTTCGGTCGCGTCGCCCATCGCCTGGTTGATCTTCTCGTCGATGCCCGCCTTGGTCGGCGTCATCACGAAGCGCGTGCCGTCAAAGACTTCGATGTTCCAGTCGCGCTGGCCGGTGAGGCCCGCACCGGTCGTCAGCGACTGGAGCTGCTCGCGCGCCGCATCGACCTGGGTGACGTCGCGCAGCATGAAGCTGACCTTGCCGTCCCGCGTCGAGATGTCGCCGATGTCGATCCTCGGGGTGGCGCGCTTCAGCCGCGTCGCGACCTCTTCGCTCATCTGCGTGACGCGCTGGTTGATCAGATCATTGGTGTCCGCCTCGAGCAGCAGATAGCTGCCGCCGGCGAGATCGAGGCCCAGATTGATCCGGGGATGCGGAATCCAGCCCCAGCTCTTCGTCTGGCTCTCGGGAAAGAAGCTCGGAATCGCCAGCGCCATCAGCGCGGCGAGGAGCACCAGGATCGAGACGATCTTCCAGCGCGGGAAATCAAGCATGGGATCAGTCGTTCGCCGGCTTGGCGGTGCCCGGCTGGGTCACCTCGGCAAGCATCGCCTTGACCACGCGCACCTTCACGGACGGCGCGACCTCGACCTCGACGAAGCGCTCCTCCACCTTCGTCACCTTGCCGACGACGCCGCCCGCGGTGACGACCGAATCGCCCTTCTTGACCGCATCCAGCGCAGCGCGGTGCGCCTTGGCCTTCATCTGCTGGGGCCGCAGCACCAGGAAATAGAATACCGGGATGAGCAGCAGATAAGGGATGAAGACCAGGAAGGAACCGCCACTCGAGGCGGCGCCTGCGCTGGCTGCAGAGGCTGTGGTTGCGAACATGGTATCCTGAATGGCTTGGCCGAAAAGGCTGGGTTTCCAAAAGGGGCAAGGCCCACTCTATAAGCGCCGCGCGCTATCACTTGTCCGATGGCCGCGCAACATCGGTCGGCCTTCGGAGCCGGCCGCAACAGGAAGAGAGACGCCAATGACGATCGTCGTAATGGGACATATCCGGACCGAGGCGGGCGAGGCCGCGAAGCTGCGCGACCTGCTCGTCGCGCACATGGCGGCGACCAATGCCGAGGAGGGTTGCGAACTCTACGCCTTTTCCTACGACGTCGGCGATCCCGACCTGATCCGCATTTCCGAGCGCTGGGCCTCGGCCGAGGCGCTGGCGGCGCACAGCGTCGCCGACCACCAGAAGGCGTTCGGGCGCAGCCTGCGCGACTATCGCATCGGCGAGATCAGCGTGAAGGCCTGGGACGGCGCCTTCTGGCGCACGCTGATCGGCGAATGAGGCGAATCGACGCTTCCGGCTGAGCCGGTCGCGTCGTACGGGCGGGAGCATGTTGCAGGCCGCGATCGTCGCCAGCCTATCGCTGGCTCCCGTCTCCACCGCTCCCGCCGTCGCGGCGTCGTCGCGCGACCTGCTTACCCAGGCGGTGTTCACGGCGCGCGACAAGGCCTCCGCGCTGGCGCAGATCGCCGTCGCGGAGGCGAGCGCCAACGCCCTGCTCGCGCGCCTTCCGGGCGATACCGACGCGCTGCTGACGCGGGCGATGGCGATCGGCTATCGCGCCAAGCTGACCCGGAGCCGCCGCGACGCGCTCGAGGCACGGGCGCAGTTCGAGGCGCTGGTCGCGCGCAATCCGCGCGATCCCGAGGCACAGGCGGTGCTGGGCGGCTGGCATATCGACGCGGTCGCGGCGCTGGGCGGCCTGGCGGCGCGCGGCGTGCTCGGCGCGCGCAAGGCGACCGGCTATGCGGCGACCGATCGGGCGATCCTGCTCGGCGGGGACCGCGCGCTGTTCACTGGCCTTGCCGCGCTGCTCCGCCTGTCGCTCGACCCGGCCGATCCGCGCGGGGCGATTCTCGCCGGGCAAGCCGCGCACGGCACGACGCCGACGCTGCTCGACCGGATGATGCAGCGGCGCGCGACGGAAATGCTGGCCGCGCTGCGGCGCGGCGACGCGCGCTTCGTCCAGACGCTGGCGCGGCGGATGCTGCCGCTCGGCCAGATCGGCGGCTGAGCAGGCGGCGCCCGCCGCCGCCGGAGGCTGGTGACGACCCCCGGCCGGGGCGGATTTTCCCTGTTCCGCGCGATGAACAGGGAATTTCGAGTTCTTTCGAGCGGATCCGGCGCGCGATGGGGTCGATTCGCGGTGCTCTATCAACGGGTTGTGGCGGATTTCCCTGTTGTGCCGGAACAGGGAAATCGGTGGGAGGCAACAGGGAAAGTCGCGCGGCCATCGGGCGCGGGCGACAACGCGCGATCCTTGGTCGTCGACAGGGTCATGCGAAAGAGCGGCGGGGAGCGGGGAGAGGCGCCCCCGGCCGCGCCATGCGCCGGTTCAGCGCCCGGTTGAATCGACCGGCGCCCCGGCCGGCGCGGCTTGTGCCCCCGGCCGGCACCTCGGCGCTTGCATCCCGCGCCTCACCCGCATATGTGCCCCACCCTCGGTCGGGGCGTAGCGCAGCCTGGTAGCGCATCACACTGGGGGTGTGGGGGTCGCAGGTTCGAATCCTGTCGCCCCGACCAATTTTACCACACCATTTCAATGGGTTACGCGGGCATCGAAAGGTGCCCGTTTCCTTGCGCGCGCCGTGTAAGGGCATTGTAAGAAGTGCCCCGGGGAATCGCCCCTCACAGCAACGCCCCGCACCCGAAGGAGCGAGGCGCTGCTAATCCCTCACTGCTTGACAGGAATAACCCACACCGCTTCCTCCGGACGCCGACCGCTCATCCAGAAGCTGGCGGACCTGATGACGACCGCCCGCCGGCCTTGCGTCACAGACCTTTATCGAACGCGCAAATATTGGGTTTTCCCGGTTCAAAGCAGCGCCATGGTTCTCCCGCGCCGCTTCTTCGCAAATCCCGAGGCCGAACAGGATTTCATCGTCGAAGCCATGTCGCGGATGACGGACGCTGCACGCGCGAGAAGCCGGGACGCGGCAAAGATTGTCGGCGGGTAGCCACCGCCGCCAGTGTCGATATCCGCCCGCTCGCACTGCGTCAGCACGATGCCGGCTGCGGGCAGCGTCAGGTTTGGCGCTGAGTCGTGCTAACCGTCCGGTCGTGGTGGTGCGGGATGGATGGTGATGTTCGAGCGTCGGGCAAGGGCTTTTGGATTGCTATTTACCGCCACTCTATCCGGTTGCGCGGGCGCGACGCCGCCGCCGCCAATCACGATCGCGGTCGCTGTTGATACGGCTGGCCAGTGCGTAGTTGCGGTCGACGGCGAGCGTTTGACGGACGAACACCTGCTTGCCCGCCTGAGAGCGCGGCATCGAAAGCAGGAAGTTCAGTTGACCGGGCTCGACCTGAATGTCCCTTATCGCTGCATCGGCGGAGTGATCTACACGCTTCAACGAGCGCGCGTTTCGATGAAAATGGGCTTCGTCGCAGAGCCCCCTGCAGGCGATGATGCCCCGCCGCAAAGGGAGCGGTGACGAACATTTCAGCGCGGGCAGTGTTGCGGCGTCGCCCTGTCAGCGCTTCATCGTGAAATATCCGGGAGCAATGTCCTGCGCCCCGCTGACGGGAAAGCGACACCTGGCCGCGGCCATACCGGTCACCATGCCGTCAGTCGCATGCTGCCCCGCCTGAGCCGCCGAGATTGGCGCGGCCGGCTTCGCGCATGCCCTCGGATACCGCCGCGCTCGTACAGCCCTGGGATTGCTGCATGTCGAGGGTGGAGGGCAGATCGGGCGACGGCGTGGCGACAAAGCTGCTGAGCGACTGCAGCGGCGGCAGTGCGATCTTGAGGATCGCGCCGGTGTAGGTGAAGGCATAGTTGGATGATGCCGCCAGCGTGCCCTGCAGGATCTGATAATCGCCCGAGGGCGACATTGCCGTCGCCGACGTGCTCAGGGCACCGGTAAGTCCATCGCCGTTGACCAGGCCGGACGTCGCGGTGGCGGGGGCGACGACATAGGTCAGCGGCGGATTGGGTGCGCCGAACTGGCGTGAGATCGGGTCGGCCGTCACGCTGAGCGGTCGCGGCGTGACCGACAGGGCCGTGGCGTTGCCGGCGGCCTGGACGAAGGTGAAGCTGTAATTGCCGCTATTGGCGGCCAGGCCGCTGCCGGTGATCGCATAGCTGCCGACATTGGACGCGGTGGTTGCGCTCGTGGCGTAGCCGGCGGTGCCGGTGGTGACGCCCGCCAGGGTATCGCCATTGACCAGGCCGGTCGCGCTCTGCGTGCCGGTCAGCGCCGGATTGGCATTTCCATAGAGCCGGCTGAAGGGATCGGCGGTGTAGGTGATGGTCAGCGATGCGGGGTTGATCGTCAGCAAGGCGCCGGTGAAGCTCAGCACATAATTGGCCGAGGCGGCCAGGCTGCCCTGGGTGATGCCATAGGCGCCGACCGACGACGCGCTCGTCGCGGTCGTGGCGAGCTGGCCGGAAAGGGTGTCGCCGTTGACGAGGCCGGTCGCGGCATAGGTCAGGGCAGGGTTGGTTGCCCCGTAGGTGCGGGAAAGCGGATCGGCCACGACCGTCAGCGATGCCGGGTTGATCGTCAGGGCTGTCGCGTTGCCTGCGGCCTGGGCGAAGGTGAAATTATAGTTGCCGCTATTGGCGGAAAGCCCGGTGCCGTTGATCGCATAGCTGCCGATGTTCGAGCCGGTGGTCGCCGATGTCGCGTAGGCCGCCGCACCGGTGGTGACGCCTGCCAGTGTGTCGCCATTGACCAGTCCGGTGGCGCTCTGGGTGCCGGTGAACGCCGCGTTGGCTGCGCCGTAGGTCCGGCTGAACGGATCGGCGGTGTAGGTGACGGTCAGCGATGCGGGGTTGATCGTCAATGCGGTGGCGTTGCCGGCTGCCTGGGCGAAGGTGAAAGTGTAATTGCCGCTGTTGGCGGCGAGGCCGCTGCCGGTGACGGCATAGCTGCCGATATTGGATGCCGAGGTCGCGGCGGTGGCATAGCTTGCAGTGCCGGTGGTGACGCCGGTGAGCGTATCGCCATTGACCAGCCCGAGCGCGCTCTGCGTGCCGGTGAACGCCGGGTTGGCTGCGCCGTAGGTCCGGCTGAAGGGATCGGCGGTGTAGGTGACGGTCAGCGATGCGGGGTTGATCGTCAGCAGCGCGCCCGTGAAGCCCAGCACATAATTGGCCGAGGCTGCCAGGCTGCCCTGGGTGATGCCATAAGTGCCGACCGACGATGCGCTCGTCGCGGTGGTGGCGAGGGCGCCCGAGAGCGTGTCGCCATTCACCAGGCCCGTGGTGGCATAGGTCAGGGCAGGGTTGGTCACCCCATAGGTGCGCGAAAGCGGATCGGCCACGACCGTCAGCGATGCCGGATTGATCGTCAGGGCGGTCGCGTTGCCGGCTGCCTGGGCGAAGGTGAAATTATAGTTGCCGCTGTTGGCGACAAGGCCGCTGCCGTTGATCGCATAGCTGCCGACATTGGATGCCGAGGTCGCGGCGGTGGCATAGCTTGCAGCGCCGGTGGTGACGCCGGCGAGCGTGTCGCCATTGACCAGCCCGAGCGCGCTCTGCGTGCCGGTGAAAGTCGGGTTGGCGGCACCGTAGAAGCGGCTGAGCGGATCGGCGGTGTAGACAACCGTCAGGGCCGCCGGATTGATGGTGAGCGCGGTGGCGTTGCCGGCGGCCTGGGCGAAGGTGAAATTGTAGTTGCCGCTGTTGGCTGCTAGGCCGCTGCCGTTGATCGCATAGCTGCCCACGTTCGAGCCGCTGGTCGCGGTGGTGGCATAGCTTGCAGTGCCGGTGGTGACGCCGGCCAGGCTATCACCATTGACCAGGCCGGTCGCACTCTGCGTGCCGGTCAGGCTGGGGTTGGCGGCACCATAGGTCCGGCTGAACGGATCGGCGGTATAGGTGATGGTCAGCGCCGCCGGATTGATCGTCAGCAGGGCCCCGGTGAAGCTCAGCACATAGTTGGTCGAGGCGGCCACGCTGCCCTGAGTAATGCCATAGGTGCCGACCGAGGACGCGCTCGTCGCGGTCGTGGCGAGAGCGCCGGTGAGCGTGTCGCCGTTGACCAAGCCTGTGGCGGCATAGGTGAGGCCGGGGTTGGCCGCGCCATAGTTGCGCGAAAGCGGGTCAGCCACGACACTGAGCGCCGCCGGATTGATCGTCAGCGCGGTCGCGTTGCCCGCCGCCTGGGCGAAGGTGAAGCTGTAATTGCCGCTGTTGACGGCAAGGCCGCTGCCGTTGATTGCATAGCTGCCCACATTGGAGCCGCTGGTCGCGGTCGTGCCGTAGCTGGCGATGCCGGCGGTAACGCCGGCAAGCGTATCGCCATTGACCAGGCCGGTTGCACTCTGCGTGCCGGTGAACGCCGGGTTGGCCGCTCCATAGAGCCGGCTGAACGGATCCGCCGTGTAAGTGATCGTCAGCGCGGCCGGATTGATGGTGAGCGCGGTTGCGTTGCCCGCGGCCTGGGCAAAGGTGAAGCTGTAATTGCCGCTATTGGCGGAAAGGCCGCTGCCGGCGATCGCATAGCTGCCGACATTGGACGCCGACGTCGCCAACGTGGCGTAGCTGGCGCTGCCTGAGGTGATGCCGGCGAGCGTATCGCCATTGACCAACCCGGTTGCGCTCTGCGTCCCGGTCAATGCCGGATTGGCCGAGCCGTACAGCCGCGTGAATGGATCGGCGCTGTAGGTGATTGTCAACGCGGCGGGCGTGATGGTGAGCTTTCCGCCAGTCGCGTCGATCACCCGGTAGGTCACGCCACCGTTGCTCGTCGCTGAATTGCCCAGAATGGTATATTGCCCGACCGACGCGCCCTGTGTCAGCGCACTGGAAATCAGCGCCTGGGTCGAAAGCGGATCGGCCCCGGCAGCCGCGCCCCCCGGACCGAACACATATCCGTTACCAAGGAAATTATAGGGCCCGCCGGCGGTGATCTGGATCGAGAAGTTCGGATTGATGGCGCCATAAGTCCGTGTGGCATCTGCCGCCGACGCAACCAGGACCGGCGTCAGCGCATAAAGCTGCGGATAATAGCCGGAAGTCTGCCCGGCCTGCCCGGCCCGCGTCGGCGGCGACCATGTGCCGGCGAAATCCCAGCCTGCGTAGATCGTCGAATAGCTGTTGAAGTCCTGAAGATGATTTGTCGTCAACCCAGCTGTAGTACTTACCGCACTCGAATAATTAGTTCCAAACGCTTGACCGATATTCGCGCGAAGTACATCCCAATAAGAACTTGTAAAAGTCGTGAAGTCTCCTTCAAGGCTTCCGGCCATAGCTCCAACATATAAACTATTTGACGCACTAATCGTACCAGCATAATATGCATTTGTTACACTAGCCTGATAATCATAGCCGGCTATTCCGGCAACATATTGGCTATTTTGTGCAATAACATCTGAGGTAGAGTAAACATTAAATAGACTGGAGTTGGAAGCGTAACCAATCAAGCCCCCAATCCAAGATCCGAAGATACTCGATTGTACCGTGCCGGTCGAATAGGCGTTGCTCAACTGACCATGCTGCTGACCTATAAGTCCGCCGACTGCCCGTCGGCCTGTCACATTTCCCGTTGCGTACACGTTGCTGGTGAAAGCAGAGCTGTCGCCGGCGAAGCCACCCACACTAGTATCACCAACAATATTGCTGCTAGAGTGGCTATTGGAAATGTAGATTGAGAGTGAAGCGCCAATGACGCCGCCTACGTATTGAAATCCGGAAACGGTGCCGCTCGAACTCAGTTGGTTTAGAGAGGCCGAGTAAGTATCAACTGATCCCACTATGCCGCCGACAAAGTTTCCTGCTGTGGCTGAACCGGTTACCGATCCCGAAAAGTTTATATTGCTGATGCCGACGCCGCTATATCCTGAGCCGGCTTGGCCGATAACGCCGCCGACATAGGAACGCCCGGTAATGCTGGCGTTGATAATGTTGAAATTTCGGAAGTCACCGTGATCGACAATGCCGAACAATCCAACCCCGTCAACGGTCGGTCGTGCAATTGTAAGGCCGCTGATCGTATGGCCGTCACCTTCGAATTCCCCGGAAAAGCCGCGATAGTTGTTGAGAATCGTTCCGAGGCCGTCGGTCCCGAGCGGTACGAATCCAGCCCCGCCATTCCAGGACGTGGTTGAACTGGCATCAATGTCTTTTCCGATGGCGTAGTCGGCGTTCAAATTCTGATTTATATTTTGCAGATCATTGACATTATTGACCAGCATATATGCTACTGGCGGTATGCCAGAGTTCGTTGATATATGGTTCGAAAAATCGGTCGGATTATTATAACTTACGGGGTTATAGAATATTGTTATCCGAAAAGCTGATCCAGGTGAATTTTGGTTGGTTATATAGCTGGATGCGCCGAGATATAGTGAGCCATTTCCTGTGCCCGTATTGTCGGCCCTGATGTTGAGTGAAGCACTTTCTCCGCCGACGATACCGCCGTTGATATTCACGTCGTGATAGGCTGAAAAGGTGAGCGCGTTCCTGCTGTACCAGTTGATCGTCCCGTTGACGTTGATATCGCCATTGCCGACGCTGGTGTTGCCAAGTCCCGAGGTCGTGCCATCGGCATTGGTCCGCAGCGTGACATTGCTGGTCGCGAGATTGGCCGAGATCGTGCTCGCCGCAGCGGCATCCACGGTCAGATCAGTCGGATCGACCAGCCATGTGCCCGTCGTGCCGCCGACCGAAGACGTATTCACCTTCAGCCCGGCGTAATTGACCTCGGCCCCCGAGGTCTCGACCAGCCCGCCATTGCCGGTCACACCGGTCGCCTGTGCCGACAGGTTCCCCGACACCGTCACCGTGCCGCCGTCGCCGCCGAACAGCCGGATATTGCCCGCGCTGCCCGTCGCTGAATCGGCATTGATGTCGCCCGACAGGTTGATGACGTTGCGGATCGCATCCTTCACCGTCGCCGCTTCGAGCACGACGAACCCGCCCGAGGCCGAGATGCTGCCCGAATGGCTGATCAGTGCCCTGTCGCCGGTCACGGCGCTGGTCGGCACCGCGACCTGCATGAAGCCGTCGCCGTTCAGATCGAGCGTGATGCTTTCGCCCGAGCCGAGCCCGACCCGGCCCAGCGGCACCGCGATCGTGCCGCTGTTGGAAACGCTGCCGCCGAGCAAGGCGACATAGGCGCCCTGACCCGCGGTGATATGGCCGGCATTGGAAACCGAGCCCGAGGTGCCGCCGCCGGTGAAGCGCGTCTTCCCCGCCATGAAATCGGCATCGGCCATGCCGAGCGTCGAGGCGACGAAGCCGCCGCCGGTCTGCACCGTGCCGGATTTGGTGATGGCGATGCCATTGGGGTTGATCAGATAGACCGCGCCGTTGCTGAGGATCTGCCCGGCGATCGTCGAGGAGGTGCTGCCGGTGACCCGGTTGAGCGTGGCGGATTGCGCATCGGGCTGGACGAAGGCGACCGTCTTGCCCTGGCTGACCGAGAAGCTGTCCCAGTTGATGACGGCCCGGCTACTCGACTGGTTGACGGTGGTCGTCTGGCCATTGCTGCCGATGATCGCGCTGCCGGTGGCGACCACGCCGCCCGCGGGCAGATCCTCGGCGCACGCCGTGCCCGGGAGGCTGGCGAGGAGGAGCAGCGCGCCGCCGCCGAGCACCGTGGTCGACAGCCATTTGCCATTGGACGAGCGCTTCATGTTTCCGGTCCTCATCGCCAATCTCACTTGCACTGGAAGGTGGAACTGCTCGTCGCTGCCCGCGACGATGCCGTTAGGTCAGAAGCGCAGCGTCGCCGTGACATTCACCCGGTCGCTCTTGTCGAGCGCGGCGACGTTGCTGAATCCGTACGCATATTCGAGGTTGAAATAGAGCCCGACGCCGGCGACGCCGGCGCGGATGCCGGCGCCTAGGGCGGCGACATCGAGGTTCTTGGGTTCAAGGATCGTCGGCTTGCTGACCGACCCGAGCCCGCCGGCCCCGAACAGATAGGGCGAAACCGCCAGGCCCAGTTTCCCGCTGCCGGCGATGAAGCGGTGCCTGAGCTCAAGCCGCGCCGCAGCTCCCTCGTCGACCGCGGTAGCGCCGCCGACATAAGCGGAAACACCGTCCGCGCCCTCGATCGAAAATTGCTCGGCGCGGAATACCGCGGCGCCGAAGCTGCTCTGCGCCTTTGCCGAGGCCGCGAGCTCCCAGTCCGGCGCGAGCGGGAGCAGCGCATGCGCCTGCGCGGTGATCTTGGTGAAATCATCGCGCGCGCCGACCCGCGAATAGCCGACGCCCGATGCGGCGATATCGGCCAGGGTCCGCGCGCCGAGATCGCCAAGCCCCTGGCTCAGCTGCATCGCCGCGCCGAAAGAGCCACGGTCGACGCCGAAACGATCGAAGCCCAGCCCCAGCCGTGCGACCATGTAGCGGTCGCGGCTCAGCGTCAGGGCGAATTGCGGGGCCTCGTTGCTCTCCTCGAGCTGTTCGATGCTACCGTTCAGCAGCATCGCCCGGCTGCGTGTCTTCGCCAGCGTATAGGAGGCGCGCAGCGCGAAGCGGTGGAGATCGCCACGCGTCGCCGGCGCGCCGAGCGAAGGAGCCGGTTGCGTGCGGGTGAAAGTCGCTTCCGGATTGAGCGTGAACCGGCCGTCGCCGAACGCGAACACCGCACCGCCGCCGAGCACGCGCTCGCGCACCTCTCTGCCGAACAGCTTGCCGATATCGTAGCCGCTCGAGACGAAGCCGTAGAATTGCTCGCCGGCGCCAAAGGCCGAATTGAGCGAAACCTGCGCGTTGACGCTCCAGGTTCCGAGCGAGGTAGCGAGACTATTGTCGCCACCGATACTGCCCGAAACCAGCTGGTGCCGGCCCTCGATCGCCAATCTGGTCCCGCCGGGCTGATTGCCGCGCATCAGCGTCGATCGTAACGTCAGCCCGGGGATCTCATTGGCGATCAGCAGCGGCATCTCGATATCGCTCAGCCGCAGATGTTTGCGCTCCTTCAATCCGGCCAGACGACGCGCGACGACGGCACGAACCCGCTTCGGAACGCCGGAGACGTCGACCTGCTCGATGAACCCATCGATCACGACGATCCGCAGCGTGCCGCCATCCTTGAGGTCCTGCGGCGGAATGACGACTCGGGCGAGGACGAAGCCGGCGCGGGCGTGGGCTGCCTCGATCTGCGACGCGACCTCGTAGATCCGTGCGAGGGTGACTGTCTGCCCGCGCAACTGGTCGAGCGCCGTCTCGGTCTCCGTGGCGACCTCGGGAAATCCGCCCTCGAGCGCGACTGCGCCGAGCGTGACCTTGAGATTCTCGCTCCCGGCTGGCGCCCGCAGGCCGCCAGCCTCAGGAATATCGACGCGAAAGCCGTTATCCGATTTTTCCGGGCGCAGGCTCGGCGGCGTTACCGCCGACGGTGTGGCCGTTTGCGCGAAAGCTGCTGTTGGCACCGCAATGAACGCACAACAAAGTACCGAGCGCCCCAGCGCTGCTCCGCGACCCATTTTATTCTTGCCCCCCGGCCCCAATGTGATTGGGCAAGCATATTGACGCCTCCGGAATTCCTCAAGAGATCGACTTAAATTGTGAGAAATTTTTTACTTTTTCGGGCCGGGTCTTGTATTCGGCACGAGGTGCGGTGTCATTGAAATGACTTTTCCGCTTGTCGCACGCAGGCGCGATAATGCGGGCTCGAGATCGCCTTTTCGGCGCGATCCGGGGAGCAGTTCCCCATCATGACGAGGGCGATTTCACGCGACGCCCTTACGGAAAGGCGGGATCATGCGGGCGCGCGGTAGCCGAAGCTGCAATGCGCTATAAAGCAACCCCGGAAGACGAGGCTACCAAGGCGGCGCTCGGTCAGGTTCTCGCGCTTGTCCTCATACCCGGCAGGATATGCGTCTTCGCGCTGATCTATTGCGTGTCCCCGCCATATTCGCCCCCGTCACCGGCACGGGCGAACGGCATTTATCGAAATCCCTGCTGCGCTCCCTTGGCGTTGCGTGGCGGCCTTATTTCGACGGGAACGGACTCCGCGCACTACACGGTCGTGGCCGGCAAACGTGGTTTCCATAGTCGGGTCGACCGCGGAATTGGCGTCAGCCGGGGGGGGGGCTGTCACGTTCGGCGGCACGTTCCAGTTCGTCTTCTTCAACAGGAACAGTGAGGCGATGCCGGCGATACGGGAAGCCTATTCGCTGCACCTGATCGGCACCGACGACATGAACGACTATGCGTTCACAAAGCGCGGAGCGTCCTGCGCAGCTCGATGCTGATCTCGAAGCCGCCCTCAGCCCGCGAGCCAGCCGCCGGTGAAGCCGGCGCGGCGCAGGCCCGTGGCGATCGCCTTCGAACGGCGCATGGTCGACCAGACCTGGTCGTCACGGTGGTTGGCGATCATCGCCAGGATCGGGCCCTGATCGATGCCGAGATAGTCGGTATCGTACCAGCCATGCTGCGGATCGACATGGCCGCGCTCGATCGCCGTGTCGGTCCAGCGGAAGCTGGGGTTGAACGAGTCGACGAAGCCGTAGCGCTGGTAGAGGCGCTTGCCATGCACGCGGTGCAGCGCGGCGGCGGCGGGGATCACGATCTCCGGGGCGAAGGGCAGCGAGGCGATCGCCGCGGTGGGCGCCAGCGTACCGTCGTCGAAGCCGTCGGGCAGGCCGATCGGGCCGCGGGCGGAATAGGCGCGGAATTCGGCCATGCGGTCGCCGCGGCGCCGCGTCGCGTCCGCCGGGCCGTCACAGGCGGTCAGGCCCCAGATATCGGCTGAATAACCCGCCCAGCCCATCGGGTTGGCGGCGGCATAGCGGCGCTGCCACCAGGTCGCGCGCCGGCTGTTCTCGAAATAGTCGATCCCGGCCGCGCGCATGGCCACGTCGCGGATGCCGCGAAAATCGATCCAGACATGGCTGTACTGATGCCCGAATTGCGGGCCGAAGCCGAGATGGCGGGTTGGGCCCTCGCCGCGCCAGGCATGGGGATAGGAGGCGCACCAGCTTGCCCAGGCCGCCGGGTCGAGCGCATGCTCCGGCGCGCCGAGCGCCAGGATGTAGATCAGCATCCCCTCGTTATAGCCATCCCAGCCGCGCGCGATGAAGCCGCTCTCCGGGTGCCAGCCCATCGCGACCAGCGGACGCCCGGCCTGCATCCAGCGCCAGTCGATCCGCGCATAGATGCGCTGCGCCAGATCGCGAATCTCGGTTTCGACCGGATCGCGGCCGTCGAACCATTCGGCCGCGAACAGCATGCCGGCGACGAGCAGCGCGGTGTCGACCGAGGAAAGCTCGCAGCCGCCGAAGCGGTGGCCGGTCTTCATGTCGAGGAAATGGTAGAAGAAGCCCTTGTGCCCCGTCACGCCTTCGGACGAGTCGCCCTGCGGCGCGTTCCAGAAGAAGCGCAGCGTGGCGAGCGTCCGTTCCGCTGCCGCGGTGCGCGTCATCCAGCCGCGCGCGACACCGATCGGCCAGGCGGTGAGCGCGAAGCCGGTCGCGGCGATGCTGCAGAAACTGGGGGACGGCCAGCGATCGGGCGCGAGGCCGTGGACGCGATCAGTGGTGTCGCGGAAGAAGGCGAAGGTTCGCCGGGCGATATCGTCGAACAGCGGCGGGAGCGCGGGCCGGGACGCCGCCAGCGTCCGGGGCGCGGCCGCAGCCGCACCGGCGAGGGCGGCGGTAGCGAGGAAGTGTCGGCGGGTCGGCATCGCGATCTCCGGAAGAGGGTTGAGGAAGCGGAACCGGAAACGGTCTGAAACAAAAAAATACCGGCCGCCCAGGGGGAGGGGCGGCCGGCAGTGGGGGGGACGGTCAGAAGCGGTAGGAAGCGCGGAACTGGATGCGCCGCGGCAGCGTGAGCAGGTTGTTCCCGATCCTGGAGGAGTCGAGCGTGTCCGGCGGGGTGTTGCTGTAGTTCACGAACCCGTCGAAATCCTTGAAGTTCTTGTTGTTGAACGCGTTGAGGACGTCGACGGCAAAGGACACCTGGTCTTTGCCCAGCCCGCTGAAGGAGACATGCTTCTCGACCGACAGATTGACCTCGCAATAGGCGAAGATCCCCTTGATGCAGTTCTTGTAAGGGTAGGCCGAGGTGAGCTTCAGCTGCCCGTTGTCGAACCCGTTGGTCGCGTCAGTGACCTGATAGGCCTGGCCGCTGCCGAAGGTCGATAGGGTCGAGAACTGGATTCCCCAGGGCAGGTCAACGATGCCGGAGATGACGAGGCGATGGCGCTCGTCCCCCGTGCGTGGCCGCCAGCCATAGGAATCGGGGACGGTGCCGTCGAGGCTGAACAGGTCGCCGCCGTTCTGCTCGCCCTTGGAGAAGGTATAGGCGAGGTTGAAGCCCCAGCCCGACGCCTTGGTGTAGTTCTTGTCGAGCGTGAAGTAGATCGCCTTGTAGCGGGTATCGAGCCCGTCATAGCCGATCAGCGCGTTGGAATAGCCGAACGGGATGACCGGGGCGGTGTTGCAGCAATTGCCGAGGCCATTGTTGTTCCGCGTCGCGAACAGGTTGGTATAGCCGTTGCGCCCGCGGATATAGGAAGCGGTGAGCGATGCTTCCCAATGGCCGAGCTTCTGGCGGATGCCGAGGCTGGCCTGATCGGTGACCGGCGGCTTCGCGTTGTTCTTCACCGCGAAGAGTTCGGGCAGGCCCTGGGTGGAACTGGCCGCGAGCGCGAGCAGCCCTTCCCGCGTGAGATAGGCCGGGTTCCACGCCACCGTCGGCAGGCCGTTGCGCGGCGCGCCATTGGCGGAGAAGCGGAACACGCCGATCGGGTTGAGCCGCCGCGAAATCTCGTCGACCGTGTTGTTGAAATTGTTGCGATCGTAATAGCGGCCGAAGCCGCCGAAGATCACGGTCGAACGATCGCCTTTCACGTCATAGGAGAAGCCGAAGCGCGGCGCGAAGGCGGCGCCGAACGGCTTGCGGTTATGGCCGTTGGAGATGTAGTTTTCGGGATCGAAATAAAAGGTCTTGGGCAGGGCGCGCAGCGCGGCCGCGGCATTCACCGGCGTCACATAATTATTGTTGAAGCCGTTGGTTTCATAGTCCCAGCGAATGCCGAGATTGAGCTGCAGCTTGTCCGTGACGTCCCAATCGTCCTGCAGGTAGAGGCCGACCTGCGTATCCGAATTCTTGATCAGCGCGCTGCCCAGCCCGAGCTGGGCCTGGGCCGGGAAGGCGAAGCTCAGGCCGTTATTGGTATCGAGATTGAAGGTGTAGTGCGGCTGGACGAAATTGTGATCGTCGAACGAGATATCGGTGATGTCGACGCGGGCGCCGAACTTGAACACGTGATTGTCCAGCCCGCTATAGGTGAAGTCGTCGCGCAGGGTGTAATCCTGCTGCACTTCGTGGCGCGTGGAATCCTTGCCGCCGAAGGTCATCACCGGAGCATATTCGAATTGCGGTTGATCCGGGTTGAGCGAGACCGGATTGAAGTTGTAGTTCAGGTAATTGGCGCTGAACTCGTTGACGAAGGATCCGCCGCGATAGGTCCATTTGAACAGATAGGTATCGACCGTGTTGCGCTTGTTCTCGGCCGCGCTGTAGGCCACCTGGTTACCGAAGGCCTGGATGTCGGTTTCCTGGCGGCGGCTGTACGACAGGTCGAAGGTCTGGTTCGAATCCGGGGTCAGCGTGAGCTTGCCGAAATAGAAGTCGCCGCGGAACGGGCTGACGAACGAGCCCTCGAACTCGCTCAGCTTGTGGCCCGACAGCTGTTCGAAAGAGGCGCGCTCCGTTGCGTTGCCGCCGCCGATCACGTTGTACGCGCGGTTCTGGTCGTTGCCCTCATAGGCGCCGAAGAAGAACAGCTTGTCCTTGATGATCGGGCCGCCGAGCGAAATGCCATATTGCTTGCGCTCGAACGCCGGCTCGGGCCTGCCGAACCGCTTGTTGATGTAGTCCTTCTCGGCCAGCCCCTTGTCGGTATATTGGCCGAACACCTCGCCGTGGAACTCGTTGGTGCCCGACTTGGTCACCGCAGTGACGATCGCGGCGCCGGCCTGCTCATATTCAGCCTTGTAGTTCTGCGTCAGGACGCGGAACTCCTGCACCGCGAGCTGGCCGAACGGATTGCCGCGGCTGTTCTGCTGGCCGGCGACGCCGCCTTCGCGCAGCTTGTTCTTGAGGCTGACGCCGTCGATGAAGACGTTGACCTGGCTCGCGGTCGAGGCGCCCGACTGGATGCCCTTGCCCTGCTCGCCGTCATTGTAGCGCACGCCCGGCGCGAGCGCGGCGAAGGACAGGAAGTTGCGATCGGTCTGCGGCAGCTTTTCGATCTGGGTGAGGCTGACATTGGTCGCGACCTCGCTGGTCTTCTTCTCGACCAGGCGGTTGCCGGTGACGACGATATCCTTGCCGAGCGGTGCTTCCGCGCCGGCCGCCGCGCTGCCCAGCGCCAGATCGAGCGAGGCCGACTGGCCGACCCCGATGGCGGCCGTTTCGGTCGCGGTCTGGTCGTTGCTGGCGGCGCTGACCTCATAGGTGCCGGGGCGCAGGCCGTTGAGCGTGTAGTTGCCGGCCGCGTCAGTGGTCGCGCTATAGGTCTGGTTGGTGCCGAGATTGCGCGCGCGCACCTGCACGCCGCCGGCGCCCGCGCCGTCCGCACCGGTTACCTGGCCGCGCAGCTGCGCCGTGGTGGTCTGCGCCGACGCCAGCTCGGGCAGCGCGACGCCGCCGGCCATGACCGTCGCCGCGGCCAGAAAGGCCCGGAAGGCCCTGCTCCTAGCAATAATCATCATGTGTTCCTTTCCCCTGCAGAATTTGTCTGGTTTCTTGGCAACGCCGTGGTGGCACGCACGATCAGCTCGGGCGTGTGCAGCGCGACGGATGCTTCGGTGGGCCGCTGGTCCATGGACGCGGCCAGGCGCGCGATGGCTTGCGCGCCGATTTCCGCCATGCGCACGCGCATGGTCGTGAGAGCGAGATACCGGGCGACCGGCACGTCATCGAAGCCGGCGACGGCGATGCGGCCGGGCACGTCGATGCCGGCTTCGCGCAGCGCCATCAGGCAGCCGATCGCCATCATGTCGTTGGCGGCGAAGATGGCATCGACCGGCCTGGCCCGGGCCAGGATCTGGTGCGCCGCGGCCTCGCCGGCCTCTTCGGAAAAGTCGCCCGGGATGATCTGGATCTCGCGGCCCGGGGCGAGGCGGGCCATCGCCGCCGAAAAGGCGGCGGCGCGCTCGTCGGCATCGAGATTGCCTTCCGGACCCGCGATATGCACGATGTCGCACCGGCCGCCGTCGACCAGGTGGCGCACCATCGCCTCGACCCCGGCTGCGTTGTCGAGGCGCAGCGCCGGATGCCCGTCATCCTCCGCGCGGCAATTGATCAGGACCGCCGGGGTGGTGCGCGGCAGCGCCTTCAGCAGCGTCACGGAATCGAGATGCGGGGCCATGATCACCAGCCCGTCGACCCGCCCGCGCATCGCGCGCAGCGCATGCGACGCCTGTTCGACATCGGCATGCATGTTCGAGAGCAGCAATTGCAGGCCGCGCCGACTGGCCTCGCGGTCCATGCCGCGCACGAGCTCCGAAAAGAACTCGCCGTGGAGATCGGGCAGGACGACGCCGATCGCATGGGTGCGCGCGATGCTGAGGCTGCGCGCGCCGGCATGGGGGACGTAACCGAGCCGCTCGGCCACTGCCATGATTCGGGCGCGCGTATCGGGATTGACCCGGGCAGTCCCGTTCAGGACGCGTGATACCGACGCGACCGAAACGGCCGCCTCGCGCGCTACATCCCTGATCGTGTGACCCATTTTACCCCTGCTGCCTCTCCGCCGGCATGCCTTCATGCTCGGATGTCGCGTGCCGCGCGTCGCTATCCCTTGCTACGCTGGCGCGACTCCATGTAACCGGTTACATGGTGCAACGCCAAGCAAAAAAATCGGCAAGCTTTGCGTGACTTCGGAGTGAATGTTGACGAAACGGCGGCTGGCCGTTCGGAGAGGGAGTTGGAAATGCGCGATCAAAGGGTTTCACGCCGCGCGGCGCTGATGGGTGCGGGGGCGATCATGGCCTGGGCGGGCAGCCCGGCACGCGCGCTGCTGCGGGCGGCGGATGCCGGCCCGGCGCCGGCTTTCATCGACGCGCTGATCGCGAAGATGACGGTCGAGGAAAAGGCCGGGCAGCTGACGCTGATGGCCGCCGCCTGGGGCGGGGCCGCGGCGAGCGTGCTCAACCCGCCGGTCGCCGGGGCGAGCTTCGCCGACCAGCTCGACCAGACGCGGCGCGGCCGGCTGACGGGCGTGTTCAACGGCAATGGCGCCGAGATGGCGCGGCGGATGCAGACTGCGGCGATGACCGAATCGCGGCTGAAGATTCCGCTGCTGTTCGCCGCGGACATCATCCACGGCCACCGCACCGTGTTCCCGGTGCCGCTCGCCGAAGCATCGAGCTTCGATCCCGACCTGGCCGAGCGCACCGCGCGCGCGGCTGCCTTCGAGGCGGCGGCGACCGGCATCGACTGGACCTTCTCCCCGATGCTCGACATCTCGCGCGACGCGCGCTGGGGCCGGGGAATCGAGGGCGCGGGCGAGGACGTGCTGCTCGGCCGGGCCTTCGCCGCGGCGCGCGTCCGCGGCTTCCAGGGAAGCAGGGGGCTGGCGGCGGACGACGCGATGCTTGCCTGCGCCAAGCATTTCGTCGCCTATGGCGCGGCCGAGGGGGGGCTCGACTATAACAGCGTCGACCTGTCCGAGCGCACGCTGCGCGAAACCTATTTCCCGCCGTTCGAGGCAGCGCTCGATGCCGGCTGCGCGACCGTCATGGCCTCGTTCAACGAAATTGCCGGCGTGCCCTCAACGGCCAATCCCTGGCTGATGACCGAGGTGCTGCGCGGCGAGTGGAAATTCGATGGCTTCGTCGTATCCGACTATACCGGCGACGAGGAACTGATCGCGCATGGCTTCGCCGCCGACGCGCGCGAGGCGACCAAGCTCGCCTTCCTCGCCGGCGTCGACATGAGCATGCAGAGCGGCTTCTATATCCGCCACCTGCCGGACCTGGTGCGGAGCGGGGAGGTGCCGCTCGACCGGCTCGACCAGTCGGTGCGGCGCGTGCTGACGATCAAGGCGCGGCTCGGGTTGTTCGACGACCCGTTCCGGCGGATCGACCCGCGCCGCGAAAAGGCACGCAGCCGCGCGCCCGCGACGATCGCGCTGGCGCGCGAATCGGCGCGGCGCTCAGTGGTGATGCTCCGGAACGAGGGCGACCTGCTCCCGCTCAAGAAGCGCGGGCAGAAGATCGCGCTGATCGGCCCGTTCGCAGCGGGGCAGCACGACCTGATCGGCCCGTGGTGCGTCTATGGCGACAATGCCCAGGCGATCGATCTGGCGACCGGCGTGCGCGGCGCGGTGGCGGATGCGACATCGGTGACGGTCACGCCGGGATCGGGCGTGGAGCAGGCGCTTGCCGGCGGGATCGAGGCAGCGGTGGCCGCGGCGCGCGCGGCGGACGTGGTGGTGCTCGCGATCGGCGAGGACGAGCATATGTCCGGCGAGGCGCAGGCGCGCACCGAGATCACCGTGCCGGCGCCGCAGATGGCGCTGGCCGAAGCGGTCGCGGCAACGGGCAAGCCGATCGTGGTGGTGCTGAAGCATGGCCGGGCGCTCGCGCTCGAGGGAGCGGTCGCGGCCGCCCCGGCGATCCTCGCGACCTGGTTCCTCGGCAGCGAGACCGGCCATGCGCTCGCCGATATCCTGTTCGGCGATCATGGCCCTGCGGGGCGGCTGCCGGTGAGCTTTCCGCGCGCGGCGGGGCAGGTGCCCTATCATTATGATCACAAGGCGACCGGCCGGCCCAATCCGCCGGGGCCGCTGCAGGAATACAAGGCGCACTATCGCGGCGTGCCGAACTCGGCGCTCTATCCGTTCGGCCATGGGCTGACCTATGGCCGCATCGACTATGCCGCGCTGAAGCTGGACGAACGCCTGGCCTGGGACGGCACGCTCACGGTGCGCGCGACCGTGACCAATCGCGGCGCGCGGGCGGCGGAGGAAGTGGTGCAGCTCTATATCCACGACCGCGCGGCGAGCATCACGCGGCCGGTGCGCGAGCTCAAGGGATTCCAGAAGATCGCGCTGAAGCCGGGCGAATCGCGCGAGGTGCAGTTCACGCTCAGGCGGCCCGACCTGCTGTTCATCGGAATCGACGAGAAACCCGTGGTCGAGCCCGGCATGTTCGATCTGTGGGTGGCGCCGTCGGCCGAGGCCGAGGGCGTGCGCGGCAGCTTCGAGCTGGTCCGCGCCTAGGGCGCAGCGGGCGCGCGCCGCGCCAGCGCATCGACGATGCGCGCGTGCACGCCGCGCTTCAGCGGGCTGGCGAGCATGAGCAGCGCGGCCAGCGCGAAGCAGGCAAAGGGCAGCAGCGCGATCGCCAGGCGCATGCCGGACAGCGTCTGCGCGCTGAGCTGCGCGTCTGCGACATAGCCGGCCGCGGCGAACACGGCCCCGATCAGGCCCGTGGCGAACCCGAGCGCGATCCGCTGGAGGAGCACCGCCACGCCGAACACGCTGCCCTCGGCGCGCACGCCGGTCGACCATTCGCCATATTCGATCGTGTCGGGCAGCATCGCCCAGAAGCTGAAATGCAGGCCGATGATCGCCGCCTGCATCCCGATCAGGAAGCCCTGGGTCGCGACGGCGCCGCGAATGTCGATCGCGGCGAAGAGCGCCATGCCGCCGGCCGCGAGGCTTGCCGCGAGCAGCCATGCCGCGCGCGTGCCGAGGCGGCGGGCGATCGCGACCCAGAGCGGCACTGCGATCGCGCTGAGCGCGCCCATCGACGCCAGCGCCAGCCGGCCGGCGCCTTCGTCGCCGACGAAATACTTGAAATAATAGAGGATCGATTTCTCGAGGACCGTCACGCCCATGATCATGCAGATCATCGCGGCATTGACCGCCAGAAAGGCGCGATTGCCGGCGAGCGAGCGGAGCCCGGCGAGGATCGGCGCGGCGGCCGCGCGCCGATCGGGCAGCGGGGCTTCCTTCACCAGCGCGCCGACCGCGAGCAGGATCGTGGTGCCGACCGCGGCGAAGGCGGCCGCTGCGTAGAGATAGATGCGCGGGCCGCTCGCAGCGCCGCTGATCCAGGCGCCGAGCGGGTGCGTGGCGAGCGCGACCGTGACGGTCGCGGCCGTGCCGAACAGCATGCGCAGCCCGGTGAGCAGGCCCCGGTCGCCGCTGTCGGCGCTGATCCGGGCCGTCATGCCGAGATAGGCGATGTTGACGAAGGCATAGGCGGTCCGGAACAGCAGATGGCCGCCGAGCACCACCGCGAGCGCGATCGGGCCGCCCCAGGGCGGCGGCAGATAGGCGAGCACGAAGGTGACGCCGAGCGGCACGGCGCCGATCAGGAGATAGCGGCCATAGCCATGGACGGCGCGCCGCTCGACGAACAGCCCGGCGGCGAGGCTGACGATCCCGTCCCAGATCGATGCGGCGGCATAGGTGAGGGTCGCCGCCGCCACGGGCAGCCGCAGCGCATCGGTGTAGTAGAACACCAGGAAGACCATGATGCTCTGCCAGTAGAGATTGAAGGCGAAGTCGCCAAAGGCGAGCAGGGCGATCCTGCTTCGCGGTGGCCCGGCGGGGCTCATTGCGGGCCGGCCGGGTCCGTCATCCCGCGGGCCTGGCCGTCGCCCGGCGGCGCGAAGGACCGGCGGCGCCAGACCGGATCGGGCGGATCGCCTTCGCTGGCCGGCGCCGATCGCAGATAGCCGAAGCGCGAGGCGATGATCCGGTTGGCCGGATCGATCACGCGCGCGCGGCCATGCATGAAGCGGCTGTTGTCGAGGAGCAGCAGGTCGCCGCGCTCCCAGGCGATGGCGGCGGTGAGTTGCTGCGACGCGTGGCGGATCGCGTCGACCCATTCGTCCGGAACGCGCCGGCCATTGGCGAGCAGCGGAAAATCGGTGTTGTGGTGCATGTCGCGCGCGAAGAGCAGGAAATTGGCGAAGGCGCGCGCGTCGCTGAACAGCGGCTTGTGCAGCGCGGGGCGGGTGAAGACGCTGAGGATGCGCCCGTCCTTGCGCACGAAGCGGAACGGGCAGTCGGCCGGCGGGTGCGCCAGTTGCTCCGGGCCTGGCGTTGCCGTCCCCAGCCAATAGGCGAGCGCGGCGGGCGGCATCGCGCGGAGATAGACGAAGCGCTGGCGCAGCAGCGCGGCCCGGATCTCCTCGGGCAGCGCTGCGGCAAGGGCGATCCCGTCGCAAAGGGTGGTTTCCCCGCCGGCTGCGGGCGGCTCGACGCAGAAGAAGAAGCAGATATCGGGCCGCCACGGCGAGCGCGAGATTTCCGAGTGGAGCGCGAAGGCCTCGGTACCACGGTCGACCGACTGCACATTGTGCTCGGAATCGAGGATGTCGCGGTTCTTGGCCTCGTTGATCACCCAGCTCGCGCAGAAAGGGTCGGAGAAGCGGCGGAACGCGTCGATATCGGCACGATAGCCGCGAACCAGGACGGCACCGTGCGCCTTTAGCAAGGTCTCGATCGAGTCGGCGGAAAGCGCGGGGAGATCGCGGTCGCCCATGCCGAGAACGGTCGCATAGGGCCGCCCGGGCGCGGGCGGGAGGATTGTCCCGATGGCTTGATCGTTGCCGGTCACGCCGCCGGCTATGTCACAGCGCGGGGGACGCCGCAAAGGGGCCGGGCCGGCCGCTCAATTCGCTTTTCCTATATGATATATTTGATATAGGCTTGGGTGGGAAAGCCGCTCCGGGAGACACGCGAAGAGCGGGTGGGGCGGCGACAAGATCCGGCGACGCCGGTCCTTTAGGAGGGAGAAGACCAGATGCGTGTTCTGAAAGCCATGTTGTCCGCCGGCACGATGGGGGCAGGAGCGCTGCTCGCCCAGCACGCGCTGGCCCAGGCCGCGCCGCCGACTCTCCCGGCGCAGGCCCCCGCCCAGGCTGGCGCGCCGCTCGGCCCCCGCACGCCGCCGCCGCTGATCTTCGGCTGGGCGCCCAAGAAGACGCCGGTCGAGGCCTATGTCGCCCCGAACAAGCCGCACTGGAAGCTGTCCGAGATCCTGGCCGCGCACAAGGGCCAGGGGACCTGGACCCAACCGGTCGTGCGCAACAAGGACCTGATGGCCGACTGGCACCAGCTTGCGCCGGGCGGCCGGACGGTCGAGGTGCTCTATCCCGACAACCGCGTCGGCATGATCGTCTGGAGCGGCCAGGTCCGCGTCAGCATCAAGGGGCAGGAGCCGTTCGTCGCGTCGAAGGGCTTCGAGATCAACGTGCCGCTGCGGCTGCCCTTCACGATGGAGACGGTCGGCGACGCGCCGGCGCTCTGGCTCGAGGTGCATCAGGCCGGCGACGTGCCGATCTATCCGGTGACCAGCACGCCCGCCAAGCCGAAGGACATTCCGGGCTATACCTATACCAAGGTGGTCCTCTCCGGCGGCGACGGCGTGTATGACGGCGCCAACAAGCCCTATCTCGACTATTACAAGGATGTGGTGGCGGCCAACGCCCGCGCCGGCGCCTTCATCGCCAGCGATCATTTCTTCATGAACAATATCCGCGGCAAGGGCACGCCCACGCCGCCGCCGACCAATCTCGGCCATTTCCATGTCGATTTCACCGAGTTCTGGTTCATCATGGAAGGCAATATCGACTATCAGATCGAGGGCGTGCCCTTCTTCACCGCAGCGGCCGGCGACATCGTGACCGCCGCGCAGGGCCGGTGGCACCGTGCCAGCTTCGGCGGCCCGGTCGGGCAGATGGATACGCGCGTCGCAATCAATCCCTTCCCGCGCGGCCTGCACGACTTTGCGGAGGATTCGGGCGGACGCCAGTAAGAGGCGAAGCCCCGCCGGCGGAAGCGGGCGGGGCCTGGCAGCCGCGGGCTATTTCGCGAGCGCCGCCAGCTTGCCGGAATCGACCAAGGCGACCGCCTGCTTCAGCGTGTCGATGCTCGGCGCGCTGCCCTCGGCGGAGACCATGAAGCGGCTCGCGACCATCGTGCCGAAGCTGCCGGAATGGGACTGGTTGTCCCATTTTTCGGTCACCATCGCACCGCCGACCATCTGGCTCTTTTCATAGCCGGTCGCGGTCTGCTTGCTCGACTGCAGGTTCATCGCGCCGCCCAGCGTCGCCATCGTGCCCATGGCGCCCATATCGACGACCGACAGGCGAAAGCTCTGGTCGCCCGCGCTGTAGCGCCCCTCGACATGGCTGCCGTTGATCCCGCCGATGCCGCCGCTCTCGGATTCGACGTCGCCGCGCGCGAAGCTGCCGACCGAAGTGGGCAGCAACGTCTGGAGCGCGGCGACCGGGATCGCCGAGGTCGTGCCCCGGGCGGCATCCGCCTGCATCCGCTCGCTTGCCGCCTTCATCTTCGCCACGGCTTCGTTGGCCTTGGCCATGTCGACCTGGCCGACGCCCGGCACGTTCAGCGTTCCGCTCACCGTACCCGCGTCGGCGATGAGCGGCGGGCGGATGAAGGAGGCGGTGATCGACATCGCCGCATAGTTGACGATCACCAGCGTGACGATGCCGACCAGGATCGACACGACGGTATAGGCCGGCGCCCGGTCCGCAGGGACCTTCATCACGATCGGCAGGCCGACCCACAGAAGATAGAAGCTGTACAGCCCGACGAGCCCGATCCAGCCGAGCATGGGAATGATCGAGAAGATGCCGGCAAGCCAGGCCGCCGTCATCGAGAAGGCGACCGCCTTCATCGCCGACACGGGGTTCTTCGTTCCGCCGAAACTGGGCGCCAGCCAGTCGATGATCAGCGCCATGACGAAGGTGCCGATCAGCGCCAGCACGTACATGCTCACCGCGGTCGATACCGCGCTGAGGACCGACGGGCGATAGGTGATGCCGAAAAAGCCGACGCCGGACGTGAGCATGCCGATCATTTCCGCGATCGGCCCGATCGCCGCGAGCGGCACGACCCAGCCCATGAAGATGCCCTTCACGGTCATCGGATCGGCATCGATCCGCGGCCATTCCTCGGCCGGCGCCGTCAGCAGCCGCTTGATCCGGTCCACCATCCCGCCGGTGGGTCTGTCGCCTGGTAGTTGCGTGGCCATGGCCTTGCTCCCTCTTGCTGCCCTCCCGATCCGCGATCCTAGGCAAGGTGTCTTCGAAGGATAGGATCAAGGCGACATGCGCGCGGTTTCGTCCCGTGTGCGATCCTATCACAGTTCGCGATTGCGGGGTATCGCCGTCATGCTATCCCGCCGCGCATCTCACTGCCCTCCCGGAGGATCCCATGCGCCCCAGCCTGTTCGCCGCTGCCCTGCTCGTCGCCACCGCGGCCCCGGCGATCGCCGCGCCGATGCATCAATATTCGGCGCTTGCCCTGTCGGCGAAGGGCGACCGGATCGCGACGGTCGAGGGCGACGAAAGCAAGCCCCACGGCGTCATCACGATCCGCGCGACGAAGGACGGACAGGTGCTCCGGACGATCGATCCCTGCGCCACGTGCAGCTATTCGGGCCTGGTCTTCGCGCCCGGCGGGGCGCTTGCCTTCCTGCAGCGGGACCGCGCCGCGGGCACGGTCGTGCTCGGGATCGACGACGGCAAGGCGGTGCGCACGATCGCGACGGTCGCCGGCATCGCCGAGACGCCGCGCTTCTCGCGCGACGGCAAGCGCATCGCGCTGCTGGTGACGATCGGCGCGGCCAAGGAAGCCGGGGCGGCCCAGGCCGGTGTCCGGCAGGTCGGCGAGATCGGCGAGAAGAGCGACGAGCAGCGGATCGCAGTGTTCGACGTGGCCGGGGCGCCCGTCGCGGCGGTGGCGGTGAAGCCGGTGTCGCCGGCGAACCGCTATGTCTATGAATATGACTGGACGCCGGACGGCCGCGGCTTTGTCGTGACGTCGGCGCTCGGGAATGGCGACAATAACTGGTGGGTGGCGACGATCGACGCGATCGACGCGACCACCGGCGCGGTGCGCACCATCGCGAAGCCGGCGACGCAGGTGAACTTCCCGCGCGTATCGCCGGACGGGAAGACGGTTGCCTTTATCGGCGGGCTGATGAGCGATTTCGGCTCGGTCGGCGGGGACGTGTGGACGGTGCCGTTCGCCGGCGGCGCACCGACCAACCTGATGGCGGACAGCAAGCTCACGGTCACCTCGATCAGCTGGCCGGGAGGCGCGATCCGCGGCACTGCCTTGAAGGGCGACAGCGCCGGGCTGTTCAGCCCGACGGGCGCGACGCCGCACGGCCTGGGCTGGAGCCGCCCCGCGAGCCTCGCGGCGGGCGACGGCCGCGTGGCCTATAATGCCGATGGCACCATGGTCGCCACGGTGGTGCAGGATTTCACGCACGCGCCGGCGATCTATGCCGGCCCGGTGGCGAAGCCGGTGCAGATCACGCATGACAATGACGGGCAGCCCGCGCTGGTCAGCGCGAAGAGCGTGACGTGGAAGAATGACGGGTTCGACGTGCAGGGCTGGCTGCTCGCCCCGATCGATGCCGATCCGGCGAAGAAGGCGCCGATGATCACCATCGTGCATGGCGGGCCGGCCGCCGCCAACGTGCCCTATTATGTGACGCGCGGCGCCTTCACCGTGCTGCTCAAGGCCGGCTATTATGTGTTCTTCCCCAATCCGCGCGGCAGCTACGGCCAGGGCGAGGCGTTCACCGCCGCCAACAAGCGCGATTTCGGCGGGGGCGACCTGCGCGATATCCTCACCGGCATCGACGCGGTGGAGAAGGTCGCGCCGATCGACGACAACCGGCTGGGCCTGACCGGGGGCAGCTATGGCGGCTTCATGTCGATGTGGGCCAATACCCAGACCAACCGCTTCAAGGCGATCGTCGCGGGCGCCGGCCTGTCCAACTGGATCAGCTATTACGGCACCAACGGCATCGACCAGTGGATGCTGCCCTATTTCGGCAAGACGATGTACGACGACCCCAAGATCTACGAGGCGGCGTCCGCCATCTATTTCATGAAGCAGGCGAAGACGCCGACCTTCATCTATGTCGGCGAGCGCGACATCGAGGTGCCGCCGACCCAGTCGATCGAATATTGGCACGCGCTGAAGGACCAGGGGGTGGATACCAGCCTGGTGATCTATCCCGAGGAAGGACACGGCATCCGCAACCCGGCCAACGCAGCCGATGTGACCAGGCGGACCCTGGCCTGGTTCGACAAATATCTGGCCGCGGGAAAATAGGCGCCGGTCCGGCGCTTGGCCGGCCCTGATGGGGCGGGGCGCCGTTACGGAGGCCGCAGGGGGCTAGCGCAGCGGCTTGCCCGAATCCTTCCAGCGATCGAGGATCTGCGAATCGCCGGGAAGCGCTTCGGCAGCGGCGGGCTGCCGGAGCACGCTGGCCTGGGCATAGGCGGGCTGGATCATCGCGGCGGCGGTGCGCGGCGCTGTCGCGGACGCCAGCACGAGCGCGGGCTGGGCGGGGTCGACCGGCCGGGCGTGCGGCCCCGGGATGGGCTCGTGCCCGGCATAATGCTGGCTGAACGCGGCCGGCGTGCCCCACCAGCCCTGCCAGCGATGGAAGAAATGCGCGCCGATTGCGGCGGTCATCACCAGGCTCCGGTTCCAGCTCGGGGTGACCGCATAGGTGTGGTAATGCGTCGCGAGACCGACCGGGGCATAGACCTGGCCGGCGAGGGCCGCCGCCGCGACCTTCATCGCGCGCACCCAATAGGCGCGGGAAGGCACGCGCGCCATCGAGCCGTCACAGGCGAAGCTGAACTGGCAGCCGGTGGTCCGTTCCGAGCCCTGATAGACCACGCCGCACACGCTGGCCGGGAAAGCGGGGTGCCGGACGCGGTTGAGGATCACCTGCGCGACGGCCTGCTGGCCGGCGTCCGGCTCCGTCGCGGCTTCGTAATAGATGGCGGCGGTCAGGCACTGGAGCGCGCGGCCGCGATCGGTGGCGGTGGCGCCGGCGGTCGAAAAGGGCAGGGCGGGGCGGATCGAGGTATCGGTGGCGAGCGCCACGGCTTCGGGCGGCAGCGGCGTGTCGGGCAGCCTGGTCGTGCCGGTGGCGCCCGCGCCGGGCGCAGCGGCTTCGTCGGCGACGTAGAAATAGGCGGCACCGGGGAAATGATCTTCCGACTCATAGCCGGTTGGCCTGGGTGCGGCGGCATTGGCCTTGGCGCGCTGGTCGACGATCGCCCGTATCGCGGCGCTCGCGGAGACGCCGGCGCAGACGAGCGCGACGATCCCCATGATGCCCAGCTTGCCCAGCCGTCGCATCCGGAACCAGTTTCTGATCGCGCCCCATGCCATGGCTGCGCCATAGCCGATTCGCCCCGGTGCCGCTGCCCCCGATTTCGGGGTGTGTCGCAGCGAAACACTTGATGGTTAACGTAATTCTTCGCTTTGTGGCACCTGTCGCAAGGGCTATCTGAGCGCGGGCTTGTCCAGATCGAGCGCGCTTGCGGGAATCAGTTCCAGGTTCGGATAATCCTTCCGCAGCGCATCGATGAAGTCCTTGGAATCGCCGACGACGATGATGCTCGCCTGGGCGGGGTCGAGCAGCTTCGCCGCCGCTGCCTGCACCGCCGCCGGATCGACCGCGGAAACCGAGGCGGTGAAGGCCTTGAGCTCGGTGAGCGGGACATTTTCCACGACATAATCGCCGAGCACGTCGGCGATGCCGTCGGTCGTCTCGATGCCGCGGCCGAAATTGCCGATCAGCGTTGCCTTGCGCGGCTCGAGTTCGGCGGCCGGAACGGGCTCGGCACCGAGGCGCTTCATTTCCGCGACCATGATCGCGACCGTCTCGGGCGCAGTCGGATTCTTGGTCTGGGTGCGGGCCGAGATCGATCCCGGCAGGCGACGGGCCGAGAGCGAACTGGCGGCGCCATAAGCGAGGCCGCGCTTGATGCGGATCTCCTGGTTGAGCCGCGACGAGAAGCCGCCGCCGAGCACGGTGTTGGCGACGCTCGCCGGGTAGAAGGCCGGATCGCGCCGCGCGATGCCGGGGCGGGCGACGACGACACCGGCCTGCCCCGCACCGGGCATGTCGACCACGATCACGCGGGGTGCGGGGTAAGCGGGCGGGCTGCCGGCCTCGGCGGCGGCCGGGGCGGAACCTGGCTTCCAGTTCCCGAACCCGCGCTCGGCGAGCGATTTCGCCGCGGTGGCGGTGATGTCGCCGACCAGGATGAGCGTGGCGCCGCCCGGGCGCCAGGTGCCGGCATAGGCAGCGCGCAGATCGGCCTGGGTGATCGCCTTGAGCGAGGCGGGCGTGCCGGACAGCACATGGGCATAGGGCTGGTTGCCGAACACCGCCCGGCCTGCGACTAGGCCGGCGAGCTGCGCCGGGTTCTTGAGCGCGACGGTTACGCCGTCGATCGCCTGGGCGCGGGCGCGCTCAAGCTCGTCAGCGGCGAACGCCGGATTGCGCGCGACATCGGCGAGGATCGCGAGGGCGGGCGCCGCCTGGTCCGACTTCACGGTGACTGAAACCGATGCCCCGTCCCAATCGGCATCACTGCTGATCGATCCGCCGAGCGCCTCGATCTCGGCTGCGATCTGCGTCGCGGAACGGGTCTTCGTGCCCTTCGTCATCAGGTCGGCGGTGAGGCTGGCGCGGCCCGCCCGGTCCGCGGGATCGGCCGCGCCGCCGCCCGCCGCGGCGAGGGTGGCGGTGAGCAGCGGCAGGCCATGCTTCTCGACGGTGATCACGCGTAGGCCATTGGCGAGCGTGAATTCCTGCGGCGCCGGAATGGTGGGCGACACGGCGGGGCCGGCGGGCGGCGGCACGAGGCGCTCGGCGGCGGATGCCGGCGTTACCAGCGGGATATCGGCCGGCGCGACCAGGGGCGCGACCTGGACGGTCGCGGCGACCGTCACGGTATCGCCCCTGGCGCCTGCCGGGGCGCTTTCAGCCGGGAGATAGTGGATCGCGGCCGACCGTTCGTCGCGCAGATATTTGCGGGCCACGCGCTGCAGGTCGGCAGCGGTGACCTTCGCGATCTCGGCGAGCTGGCGGTCGGACGCACGGGGATCGCCGTCGATGATCACCGCGGCGGCGAGCGTCGAGGCCTTGCCCTCAGCGGTCTCGCGGGACCTGAGCGCGCCGGTCAGGATCTCGTTCTTGGCCTCGGCGAGCTCCGCCGCGCTGACGGGCGCGTCGCGCAGCCGGCCGATCTCGCGACGCAGCGCCTTCTCGCCGTCGGCGGCGGTCTTGCCGCCGGCCATGATCGCGATGACGCCGAGATTGCCCGGCCCCTGCTTGGTATCCAGATAGGTCTCGGCGGTCTGGGCGAGCTGGTCGCGATAGACCAGCGTCTCGTAGAGTCGCGAGCTTTCGCCCTGCGACAGGACGGCGTTGAGCACGCTCAGCGCCGGGCTGTCCGGATCATTGTCGGGCGGGAGCGGATAGCTGATCGCGACGGCGGGCAGCGGCGTGTTCGGTTCATAGACGGTGTAGTGGGTCGCCCTGGTGTGTTCCGGCTCGGCCACCGTCACGCGCGGGATCGGGCGATCGGCCTTGCTGATCCCGGCGAAATACTGGTCGACCCAGGCGTCGAGCTGGCGAGCGTCGAAATTGCCCGAGACCACGAGGATCGCATTGTCCGGCCGATAATAGGTCGCATGGAAGGCGCGGACATCGTCGATCGTCGCGCTTTCGAGATTCTCGATGCTGCCGATCGTCGAGCGGGCATAGGGATGCCGGGTATAGGACATGGCCGGGAAGTAGATCGAGAAGAGCTTGCCATAGGGGCGCGCGAGCGTGCTCTGGCGCAGTTCCTCCTTCACCACGTCGCGCTCGGAAGCGAAGCTTCCGGGCTCGACCACCAGGCTCGCCATGCGGTCCGCCTCGGCGAACAGCAGCCGCTGGAGATGGTTGGCGGGAACGACCTCGAAATAATTGGTATAGTCGTCATTGGTGGAGGCATTGTTGTAGCCGCCGACATCCTCGGTGAGCCGGTCCATCTGTTCCGAAACGAGGTTGCGCGTCGCCTTGAACATCAGGTGCTCGAACATATGGGCGAAGCCCGAGCGGCCGGCGGGATCGTCCTTCGAGCCGACATCGTACCAGACCTGCACCGCGACGTTCGACGTGCCGGTGTCTCGGATCGCATAGACGCGCAGGCCGTTGGCGAGCGTGCGTTCCGTGAAATCGAGCGGCTTGACCGCGGCGGCGGGCGCGGGCGCCCGTTGCGCCTGGGCAGCGAGCGGGAGCAGGGCGGCGCCGAGCAACAGGGCGGCACGGTGAAGACGCATGAAGCACTCCGGGAGCGGGAAGGAATGATGCGAGGGTGTCGCCCCGGCGATGCGGTGTGTCAATCGGACGCGGACCGGCGCCGCTTCCCCGGGGCGAACCTGTACCGGGCAATACAGTGGCGTTCAGGAACGCTATCGCTCGCGACGCGTATGGAGGGCCTGGCCCGATATCCGGGCGGAAGGACTTATCATGAAGATCGCACGCATGCTCGCCGCCGCCAGCCTGGTGGTCGCCTCACTCGGTGTGACGACGGCCGCCAGCGCCCAGAGCTATAATGGCGGCGCCGACCGCGCCCAGAGCCGGGATCACCGCGGGGACGGCGACCGTCGCGACGTGCGCGGCGATCGGAACGACCGGCACGACCGCGCCGACCGCCGCGCCGACCGCCGGGGCGACCGCCGGGACGATCGCGGGCGCCACTACGGCTCGGATCGCGGCCGTCACTATGGCTGGGATCGCAACCACCGCCGTTGCCATGTCGAGTGGCGCCATCACCGCAAGGTGCGCATCTGCCGCTGATCGCGGGTAAACGGGCAAGGGCGGCGACCGCATATGGTCGCCGCCCTTGCCATGTCAGCGTCAGCGCGGTGGGGTGCCCTTCCACGGCGCGGTCGATGTCGCTTTCTCCAGAAGCGCTTTGGGACGGCTGCGGCGCTGCGGCCGGACGGCGCGCAGCCGAACGCGGCGTCGCGGTCCAGCCGTATCGAGCAGACATTCGCGCAGCACGCCCTGACCGACCAGGCCAGCCGCGCCGAAAAGGGGGGCGTTCATGGCAGGCCCGGCAGGCCGCCCGGGGCCGCGACGGTCGGACGGCTTCCCGTCGACCACGGCGCCATGATTTCGGCGTGCTGCAACATTGGGACATGCGGTCGCAACATCCCGCGGCCAGAGGAACGTCAGCCATTGCTCCCCCTGGGCAATGGCGGGCCGGGTGCCCCCTCGCGCCCGGCTCCTCCTCCCTGAACTACGGGGCAGCTCCGGCTGCCCCGATTTTTCCGGATGTTCCGTATGGCAACTTCCCTGAAATCGGCCCGGCAAGGCGAAGGCGATCCCCTGGATGATTGCGCCAGGGGCCGGCACCGTGTCGGCGTGCAGCGGATCGACCCGAACGATCGCGACATCCGGCACTCCACCTGCCGCGTGTGCGGATGCGAACTCGCCTATTCGCGCCTGTTCCGGCGCTGGTCGATCTGCGGGAAGCTCGGCTAGGGCCGGGCGGGTCCGACTTTCACCGGCTCCGCAGCGGACCGGGCGACGGCGGGAGTGGCGGCTGCGGGAGTTCGGGCGGCGACGGGGGAGGTGGCTGCGGCGGGGGCGGTTGCTGCGGCAGCTGAGCGGGCGGGCGCTCAAGGCGGGCGCACCCGTCAGGTTCCGATCGACCGGCCCTGGCGGGGAAGGGCAACCCCGCCTTCTTCCAGCGCTACTTCTTGCGGTTGCGGTTCGCGTAGAGCAGCGCCGCCACCACCGCCGCGGAACCGATGCCCAGGCCGATGGTCGCGACGGGCCAGCGCTTCGCCTTGGCGCTATCGCCGGTCTCGGCCGCGGCCTCGCGGTGCTCCTTCGCCTCGCGCGTGGCGGCGATGATCTCGTTGGCGTCGTCTTCGGTCGTGGACAAGTTACTCTCCCTTGCGCGGGCCGGCATAATCCCGCCGGAACGCATCGGCAAACGCTGTGATCCCTCCCGCCGCGATCGCGGCGCGCAGATCGGCCATCAGCACCTGATAGAACCAGAGATTGTGCTCGGTCATCAGCATCGCGCCGAGAATCTCGCCCGCCCGGACGAGATGATGGAGATAGGCGCGGCTCCAGCCGTGGCAGACAGGGCAGGGACAGGCAGGGTCGAGCGGCCCGGTATCCTCGGCGAACCGGGCATTGCGGATGTTGATCGGACCGGTCCGGGTGAAGGCCTGGCCGGTGCGGCCCGAGCGCGTCGGCAGCACGCAATCGAACATGTCGATGCCGCGCTCGACCGCCCCGACGATATCGTCGGGCTTGCCCACGCCCATCAGGTAGCGCGGCTTGTCGGCGGGCAGCTGGCCCGGGGCGAAATCGAGGCAGCCGAACATCGCCTCCTGCCCCTCGCCGACCGCGAGGCCGCCCACCGCATAGCCGTCGAAACCGATCTCGGTGAGCGCGGCGGCGCTGTCGCCGCGCAGCGTCTGGTCGAGCGCGCCCTGCTGGATGCCGAAGATCGCCGCGCCCTCGGCATGCGCGCCGCCGCTGTCGAAGGCAGCGCGGCTGCGCTTCGCCCAGCGCATCGAGCGCGCCATGGCGGCTGCCTGGACCTCGGGGGTCGAGGTGGTCGGCACCAGCTCGTCGAACGCCATGACGATGTCCGAGCCGAGCAGGCGCTGGATCTCGATCGAGCGCTCGGGCGACAGCGTATGGCGCGAGCCGTCGAGATGGCTCTTGAAGGTCACGCCGTCCTCGGAGCGGGTGGTGAGGTCGCTGAGGCTCATCACCTGATAGCCGCCCGAGTCGGTCAGGATCGGGCGGTCCCAGCCCATGAAGGCGTGCAGCCCGCCGAGCCGCGCAACGCGCTCGGCGCCGGGACGGAGCATCAGATGATAGGTGTTGCCGAGGATGATGTCGGCGCCGCTTGCGCGCACGTCGGCCGGTTTCACTGCCTTGACGGTGGCGGCGGTACCGACCGGCATGAAGGCGGGCGTGCGGATCGTGCCGCGGCGCATCGCGATCTCGCCGGTACGGGCCTTGCCGTCGGTGGCGTGGATGGTGAAGTCGAAACGGGGAGGCATCGCCTGCCCCTAGCCCCGGGGATCGGTCGCTGTCGACACGCATCGCGTCGGCGGCCTAGACGTTGACGCATCATGGCGGACGACAGGGACGAGCAGCTGCGCGAGATGGCGCGGCATCGCGGGCTGAGGCTGAGGAAGTCGCGGCGGCGCAAGCCCGGCGGCGATTTCGGGCGCTACGGGCTGGTGGATGCGGCCGGCGCGGCAGTGCTCGGGATCGGCGCGCAGGGGCTCGAGGCACGCGCTGAGGAGATCGAGGATTATCTGCGCGAGGCCATGCGGGCGACATGGAAAAGTTCCGCCGGCAGCGTGAAGCCGCGGAAGAAGGTGCCGGCGGCGCCGGAACCGGAGCCGGAGCCGGAGCCGGAGGAGGAACCGGCGCCACCGCCGAAACCGAAACCGAAGGCGCCCAGGGCCAGGCCGAAGCCGAAATTCAGGATCGCCGTCGGCAACCTGTTCGCCAGGCTGCCGGCGGCGCGCAGGGCCGAGGCCTTCACTGCCCTGATCGAGCGACCGGGGGTGCGGATCGAGCGGATCGTCTCGCGCGGCCAGGCGACGCCCCAGGACGAGCCGATGGTGCAGGAGCAGGACGAATGGGTCGCGCTGCTCGCCGGCGAGGCGGGGATCAGGATCGAGGATTCAGCGACCGTGACGCTCCGTCCCGGCGACTGGATCGCGATTGCCGGCGGGCAACGGCACTGGGTGACGCATACGGCCGCGGACGAGCCGACCATATGGCTGGCGGTACATCTCGGATAGCGATCACGCCGTCAGGCTGAGTTCCCAGATCTCGCCCTGTTCGGGTTGGCCGAAGCTATGGTGAACCTCGGTCGAGACGATGGCGAAGCCCGCGCCCGCATAGATCCGCCGCGCGCTCTCCAGCACGCTGTGCGTCCACAGGCGCAGCGTCGCATAGCCGGCCGCGCGCGCGAAGGTGACGCAACGGTTCACCAGATCGCCGCCGATCCCCATGCCGCGTGCCCAGGGCTCGACATAGAGGAGGCGCAGCTGCGCGACATTGTCGCCCGCATCCACCACGAAGATCGACCCGGCCATCGCGCCGCCGCTCTCGGCCACCCAGCATTGGTCGCGGCCCGGGCGATAGTCGCGCAGGAAACGCGCGGTCACCTCGCAGAGCAGCACTTCCATCGGCATCGCCCAGCCATGGCTTTCGCGATAGAGGATCGCCTGGCGCGCGGCGATCAGGCCCATGTCGCCGGTGTCGAAGGTGCGCACGCTGTAGCCGGCCGCGCTCTCGGCCGAGAGCAGGCCGCGCGCCATGTCGAGGGCGGTCCTGAGCACGCGGCGATCGGTATCGCCCAGGCGGGCGAGATGATGTTCGAGCACGGCGCGCTGGCGTTGGTCGAGATCGGCAAAGGCAGCCCGTCCCGCCTCGGTCAGCGCGATCGGGCGACGCCGTGCGTCTTCGCCGCGTCCGCGCCGGATCCAGCCCTTGCCCTCGAGCTTGCGCAGCAACCGGCTGGCATAGCCGGCATCGAGCCCGAGGATCTGCTGGAGTTCCACCGCCAGCGGCTGGTCGCGCGTTGCGATCTCATACAGCAGGCGGGCCTCGACCAGCGACAGGTCGCTGCCGAGGAAGCGGGCGTCGAGCGCCCCGGAGAAGCGCGTGTAAAAGCGGTTGAAGGCGCGGAGCGCGAGAAGCGTCGAATCCATTGCACCAGGATGTGGGAATTAGTTGACAAAGTCAAGTAAATGTCAGGCCGGGGCGAAGCGCTCGATCAGCTCCTGGAACAGGTGCTCGGCGGCGGGGCGTAGGGCGGGATCGGCAGGCTCCGTGGCGATCCCTTCCGCCAGCGCATATTCCGCTTCCGCGAAGGCAGCGATTCCGGGTGGCATGGGCGCGTGGCCGAGCTCGCCCGTCTCGGCCTTGCGGGCAAGAAGCGCGGCGATCGTCGCCGCCACCGGTGCGGGCGGATCGCCCTGGGCGATCAGCGTCGGGAAATGCATCGGCGGTGCGAGGCCCGGATGCAGCCGCATCCAGCGCAGCACGGCCGCGGGTCGGAGAATGTAGAAGAGCCGCTTGATCGCGATGCCGTCGGCCTCGCCGGCGCGCTTCCATTGCTGGCGGCCGAGATGGAGATAGTGACGGCGGACCAGCGGCAAGGGGGCGTGCCGGTCGGCAAAGGCCGACAGGGCAGCGCGAAAATCGGGATCGCCGCGATAGACGATCGGCGAGCGCAGCCACTCGATCACGACGGCATTGCCCTTCACCAGCAGGCGCAGCGCTTTGGCCACGTCCCAACCGTTCACGTCGAGCAGGCCGTCGAGCGGCGTCTCGATCACGTCGCGGTGCGGCCACAGCGCGAGATAGTCGCGCCGACGCCGGACATAGAGGAAGCGACAGTCATAATCGCTGTCGGGGGAGGGGAAGCCCCAGGCGCGGCTGCCGCTTTCGATCGCGAGCGGCATGGCGACTCGCTCGTCGCGGACGACCAGGTCGAGGCGTTCGTCGATCGCTGCCACGGTAGCAGCGTCGAAATCGGCGGGGATCGACCGCATCAGGCCCGGCGCTGCCGGTCCTGCCGGTCGGAGCCGAGCGATTCGCCGAGCAGCAATTGCGCCACCTGCTCGGTGCTCTCGAACAGGAAATCCGGCGCGGCATGAGTGAGCGCCTCGCGATTGGCATAGCCCCACAGCACGCCCGCCGCCGTGACGCCCGCCTTGCGCGCGGCGGCGATGTCGCGCGTCTCGTCGCCGATCGCGATCGCCTCGCGCGGCGCGACGCCGGCGCGGCGGAGGACGCGCCGATACCGCGGGGCCTTGCCGAACAGGGAGGTGCCGCACTCGAACCAGTCGATCCGCGCGACGATGTCCGCGCCGAGGATGGCGCGGGCATTGGCTTCGGAATTCGAGGTGACGAGCGCGAGGCGGATGCCGCGCAGGGCCAGCTTCTCGATCAGCATGTCCACCCCGTCGAACAGGGCGATGCGATCGGTCTGCTGCGCCAGCAGGGCGTGGACATAGCGTCCGATCGCCGGCAGCTTCCAGCGCGGGATGCCGAGATAGCGGATCACCTCGCGCGTGGTGCGGCCGCGGAGCATCTCGACCTCGTGCGGGGCGACGGTCCGGAAGCCGAAACGCGCGGCAAGCCGGTCGGCGATCGACAGGAACCAGTCGCCGCTGTCGGCCAGCGTGCCGTCGAAATCGAAGATCACCAGCCGATAGCGCGGCGCTGCCGGACCCGCGCCGCCCCCCTGCTCGGCAAGGCCGGACAGCGCGGTCATCGCTTCACTTCTTGGGGCCGCGGCGTCGCCCGTCCTGCGGGCGATCCTCGAGGCCGGTCTTGATGGTGAGCAGTTCGGCGCGGGTCACGACCCCGTCCTTGTCCTTGTCGTAGCGCGCGAAGAGCGCGGCGAACTGGGCTTCGAGTTCGGCCAGCGTGATGCGATTGTCGCCATCGGTATCGACGGTGAAGGGGCTGGGCAGGGCATTGGCGTCGCCCAGCCATTTGCGCGCCCAGTCGCCATAGCCGATATAGCCGATCGATCCCGTGCCCGCCGTGTCGATGCTGGCGAAGCTGTGCTTCACACAGGCCTCCAGCTCGGCCCGCGTCACGCGGGCGTCGCCATCGGCGTCGCAGGCGGCGATCATCATCGCGACCGGTTCGGCGATGATCGTGGGCACCGGCTGGCCGCTCGGTGGCTGGCCGGTCCTGGTGCCGAGGGACACGGGAATCCGCTGATTCACATCCTGCGCTGCGGCGGGGGCGGCAATGGCCAGGGCGGCAAGCGCGGCGGCGAGGATCGACATGCGCATCTCGGGGCCTTTCGGGGAATCAGCTCGCGTCGCCATCACCGTGGCGACGATAGCCGCTTTTCGCTGCGTGGCGATAGCCGTTGCGCAGGCGTTCGCCGACCGGCAGGCATTTCAGCAAGATCGGTCGGGCAGCGGGCGGAATGGGCCTCTAGAGCGACGGCGCCACGGAGGACGCAATGACGAAGACGGCGCCCGAACGCTTCCACGCCCGGTTCCAGCGCGTGCTGGACCATATCGACCGCAATCTCGATGGGGATCTCGGGCTCGAGGCGCTGAGCCGGGTCGCCGCCTTCTCGAAGCACCACTTCCACCGGCAGTTCACGGCGCTCTTCGGCGTGCCTGTCCATCGCTATGTCCAGCTCGTCCGCATGAAGCGCGCTTCATACCGGCTGGCCTTCCGGCGCGAGGACAGCATCACCGAGATCGCGATGGATGCCGGCTATGATGCCCCCGAAGCCTTTGGCCGCGCCTTCAGACAGCGCATCGGCCAGGCGCCGACGGACTTCCGGAAGACGCCCGACTGGGCGCCGTGGCGTACCGCCCTCGGGCCTCTCACCTGCAGAACCAGAACAGCTTTGATCCCGACGACGTCGCCATCGTCGATTTTCCCGCGACCGCGGTGGCATTGATGGAGCATCGCGGCGATCCCGCCGCGCTCGGCGACACGATCCGCCGCTTCATCGACTGGCGCAAGCGCACCGGCATCCGCGCGGCGAGCAGCGCGACCTATACCGTGTTCCACACCGATCCGGACACGGTGCCGGCCGCAGACTATCATATCGACCTGTGCGCCGCGACGGCGCGGCCCGTGGCCGGCGGCGCGGGGGTGATGGAAGGGCTGATCCCCGCCGGGCGCTGCGCCGTCCTGCGCGTCACCGGGTCCAGCGACGATCTCCGCCCGGCGGCGACATTCCTCTATCGCGACTGGTTGCCCGAAAGCGGCGAGGAGGTGCGCGACTTCCCGCTCTATGCCCAGCGCGTGCGCTTCTTTCCCGACGTGCCGGAGCATGAGGCAGTGACTGACCTCTTCCTGCCGCTGCAATGAGGACAGGGATCGGCGCTCTGGCTCGCACCGGGCAGGATTGACGACCGGCCCTATCCCGCCTTGCAATCAATGATATAATGTATCATTTAGCGAGCATGAGCTTATCCGACGAAATGGAGACGATGCCCCCACGGTCCGCTCGCACCGGCGCGATGCGCGACGACTGGCTCGACCGCGCCGCGCTGGGGGCGTCGCTCCTGTGCCTGGCGCATTGTCTCGCGCTCCCGCTGCTCTTTGCCGCGTTGCCCGTGCTGGCGCGGTTGTTGGCGATTCCGGAGAGCTTTCACCTCTGGGTCCTCGTCTTTGCCCTGCCGACCAGCGGCTTCGCGCTCTTCTCGGGGCGCGGCGCGCACGGGGCGCTCTGGCCGCTGGCGATGGGGATGAGCGGCCTCGGCCTGATGACGCTCGGCGCGGCGTGGTTCGGGCAGACGCCCGGCGAGACGCCGCTGACCGTCGCGGGCAGCCTGACGCTTGCGGCCGCGCACATCGCCAACTGGCGCCTGCGGCACGGCGCAAGCCGGCGAGGGCGCATCACGGCGCGGTGAGCGAATGCCTGCGTCGCTGTGGGGCGCCGGGCGTCAGACCGCGAGCAGCAGGCGCGTGGGGCTGCGGAAATTGGACGAGGGCACCCATGGCAATTGCTGCTCGATCCGCTCGAACGCGGGGAAGCGATCGAGGAACTCCTCGAGCGCGACGCCGCACGCCATCCGCGCGATCATCGATCCGAGACAGGCGTGCACGCCGCCGCCAAAGCCGAGATGCCCCCTGGGCTTGCGGGCGATATCATAGCGGTCGGGATCCGGAAATTTCCGGTCGTCGCGGTTGGCCGAGCCATAGGCCAGCATGACGAAATCCCCGGCTTTCATCTGCTGGCCGTGCAGCGCGATATCGGTCGTGAGGCAGCGCTTGAAGCGCTGCGCCGAGGTGTTGAAGCGCAGCGATTCCTCGATCGCGTCGGGGATGAGGGCATGATCGCGGGCCAGGGCCTGCCGGGCCTCGGGGAAATCGGCGAGGTTCACGCCGAGCATCCCCAGGAACCCCGACAGCGATTCGATTCCCGCCATGATGAGCGTGGTCACGGTGAGCTGCACTTCGCGATCGAGCAGCTTTTCCCCGTCGATCTCCGCGGTGATGAAGCTCGACAGCAAATCCTCGCCCGGCGCGCGCTTGCGCTCCTGGACGAGCCGCTCGGCATAGTCGGCCATCCATTCGAAGGCGGCGATATGCTCGGGCGCCTTGCGCCGGGTGGCGGCGTCCGTCTGGACCATCAGCACTGCGCGATCGCGCACCGCCGTCCGGTCCGCCGGCGGCAGGGCGAACAGGTGGAACAGCAGGTCCACCGTCACCTTCGAGGCATAATCGCCGACGAAATCCAGGCGCGCGGCCTCGCGCAGCGGGGCGAGGTGCGACCGGCAGATGTCGCGGAAGGGCTCGACCAGATGGCCCAGCGCGCTGCGCGTCACGGCCTTCTGGATCAGCGCGCGCAGGCGATCGTGGCGGGGCGGGTCGGTCGTTCCCAGCGTCGCGCCCGCGCGGTTCGGCAGTTCGTCGATCAGGTTGCCCTTTGCCGACGAATAGAGCCGCCAGTTGGTGAGCGCCTGGAGGATGTCGTCGTAGCGCGACAGCACCCACATCCCCGCCTCCTCGCTCCAGAAGCAGGGATGCTCGTCGCGCAGGACGCGATAGGCGGGGAAGGGATCCGCATCGATCCCCGGTGCATAGGGATCGAACCGGAACAGCGTCGCAACCGTCATGCCGGCTGCGCCACCTTCGCTTCCAGCACCATCGAGGCCGCCGCCGTATTGGAGATCGGGATATGATAGTTGCGGCAGATCTCCCGGGTGGCGTCACCCAGCGCGCCGCGCGCCGCGATCCAGTTGAGGATCTCGACCCCCTGGCTGCCCGCCAGTTCGACGATGTCGAGGCTGGTATAGCGCGTCAGCAGATCCGGATCCTGCGCCAGCGCATCCATGCAGAGCCGGTCGTAATCGCTGTTGATGAAGCCGGCGCGGGGGCCTTCCAGCTGGTGCGAGAGGCCGCCGGTTCCGAACACCACGATCCGGTCGTCGCTGTCCCACCGGGCCAGCGCGCGGCCGACCGCCCGGCCCAGGGCGAGGCAGCGCGCGGGGCTGGGCAGCGGATGCTGCACCGTGTTGATCGCGATCGGCACGATCCGCACCGGCCAGTCGACCGCGTCCGGCCAGCACAGCTGGATCGGGATGGTCAGCGCATGGTCGACCAGCATCGACTGGCAGGTGGTGATGTCGAACTCGGCATCGACCAGCGCCTCGATCAGGTGCCAGGACAGCGCCGGATCGCCGGCGAAGGGCTTGATGACCGGCAGGCCCCAGCCTTCGTCGGCATTGGTGTATTCAGCCGCCGCGCCGATCGCGAAGGTCGGCATCTTGTCCAGGAAGAAGTTCAGGCCGTGATCGTTGTAGAAGACGACCGCCACGTCGGGCCTGGCCTCGCCGAGCCAAGCGCGCACGGCGTCGAAGCCCTGGAAGAAGGGGGCCCAATAGGGATCCTCCTGAAGGCCGCGCGCGATCGCGCCGCCGATCGCGGGAACATGGCTCGCGAAGATGCCGCCGAGGACTTCAGCCATGACGGGCGCTCTTTCCTGCATCGAGCAGGCGCTGCTTGAACGCCTCGACCGTGACGCCGGTCTGCTGCGCGCCGAGGTCCTGGACGCTGAGGCCGAGGATGCCGGCCAGCTTGGCGAGATAATAGATGTTGCCGCCCGCGCGCAGCATGGCGAGTACATCGCGGCTCGCCACCGCTTCGCGCTGCTCCCCGGTGAGGCCGAAGCGATCGCAATAGCCCTGCTCGTCGGCGAGGAAGGCGGCCCGGTTCGCGGCGTCGTTGAACGAATAGCACATCGCGTTCAGCGCAAAGCCGCGTGCGGCGGCGCCTCCGTCGAAGATGAATGTTCCCTCGATCTCTCGTCCCATCGCGCCTCTCCACGGCTTGTTCAATTCGTAATAGCCTATAACGAAAGGAACGCGCCGCTTTGACCGGGATCAAAGCGATGGCGGCAGGGCGGGATCGTCGGTGGCGGGGAATGCCGTAGGGCGCGTGGATAGACGCAGCGGTGCTGTGGGGGCAGCAGGGAAGCGTCATCGAATACGCTCCCTCACCGGCGATCTGCTCGCGCCGGCTCCGCCTCCTCGGGAGTTGGAGCCTCCGGCAAATGCGGGGCGGTTCAGCTGTAAAACAGCCGCTGGCGCCGACGCTCCCGCACCATAGAGCAGAAGTCGAACGAAGCCCCGCTACGGCACTGATGCCCCCGCGTAAGGATCGTAATTTTGGGGTGTCGGGCTAGCGGATATGCTTTGCGGCGGAGCCGGAGGAGGGATCGGGAAACTGGTCTCGGCCGCATCGATTCCCGACATTGTCGCGGTCAACCCTGCGACGATACTCGAAGCCCCAAAAATGATGAAACAACCGATTATCACGGTCGCACCATGGCGGTAGTTCATTCGCCCTGACAGCAGCATCACGCCGACGGAGGCGACCGCGATCACCGCGACTGTTGTCGCCAATGTGCCGAGCAAGGTACCCTGCAGCCATTGCACCGCCGCGATCAGCGCGCTCGATCCCTCCGGGTCGGCAAGCGAAGCAGAGAATTGTTCCACGATAGCACCCTAGCGAATGTGTCGGCCGATAATAGAGCGTTAGAATCAGCATCTCTCTTCGATGCAGCGGACTAGCCCGCAGAGCCGCGAACATGGCGTTCTGGCCGGGCAGGAAAGCCTTTTGCGGTTGCCCCCAAATGCGCTGCCGCAACTCCGCTGCCAATCCCACTCATGAGGCGCCATGGCGGTTGCCGTAGAAAGCCCCCGCGCCGACAGCGCCCTGCAAGGCGGCACCTGCTACACTAGGAATCCTGCCTCAGCTTCAGCCCCAAACATCACTCCTAGCCGATGCGGGAGTCATGTTTGCTCAGATTATTTGTTTTGCGATGAAGGCTATTCAAATGTCTTTTCTTAAGAAAAAATGCATAAAACTGCAAGAAGCGCGTATAGCGCTAATATGCCTGACATTATTCTAACAATGAGCATCGGTCTGGCTGGAATTTTCTGTTGGTCGAATTTTATAACTGAAATATACTTTAATATGTTGGGGCGCAGTGCAAACGTTCCTGCAATAAATAGTATTACAGAAAATAACATCACAAATACCGTAAGATGATCTAAGTTAATTCATGAAATATAACCTCATTAGTATCCCATAGTTCAATAGCAGTCTATACCAGAATCCGTTATTGTAGTAGTAATCGTGGAATGCGAAGCGCCGAAAATGAGGCCCGCGCCAAGGAGGATTGAAAGATAGCTGCCAAATTCCGCCGCCGGTCGATAAAGAAACGCTTACCTGATATGGGCCAACTCCGACATCAAGCGTGCGTGTCGTGAACGGCCCAGATAGTTGCCTCTTTGACTGGGCATTGGTGAGAAAGCGGGAAACTCCGCGGCTGATAGAGCCGAGTAAAACACCAAGTGAGTTCTGCGATGGGGAGTCCGCGGCGCAGTTTCCAGCATTAGCCGCCGCTCCTGTAGTATTAAAGGCGGCGACCGTCGGACGCCTGTTGTTGTCAAGGAAACCACCGATGCCCAGCGATCCCTGAACGGCTGCACCAGCAACCTTAGGCAATCCAATTGATCCGGCGACACCGCCGGTAATCCCGCCACCATGCGGAAGCCATGCTAGAATACTACTTGATTTAGGGCACCCATTTTGCGGCTAGTATTTAATCATCGAGGCAAAGCCGGCCAAAACTATACGCACCATCGCGCAAGTCGAAGCTACAATAATTAATATCCAAGCGTGTTCGTAGTCCAAATTTAATCCTAGGCGCCCAATGTGATTTGCTATTGCCAGCGCCAGCACAGAGAGACTCAGAACACCAATCGACCAGCATCCAAATATCGTGATCCGCTCAATAGTGCGGAAATATTCCGAAGAGTTTCTCATAGTTTTATCCTAAGAGCTAGCATCCAAACGGGGACCAAGCGTATGTCTCTGTCCATGACTTGCCGTATCCCGCGTACGCACCGAAACCCAAGCTCGGCTTAAACGTAGGAAGCGAAGCGGACGCCGAGGATGAGCCGCCGTTATTGGAAGGCAAATCAATTCCGACGCTTCCCGAAGCCCCCCAACCGCCTTCAACATCAACGTGGCTTGCCGGAATCACCCCCGTCTGGAGCGGGGTATCCGAGAAGTTGACGCCGCCTGTGGGTCCTGCACCTGCAAAGGCGCCAAAGCCGGCTGTTAGAGACTGTGTCGCAACAAACCCGATTTGGATGCCACGCCATCTGCCATTGCCCAAGCCTCCAGCGGGAATCGAAAGCGTGATATTTCCACC
>Ga0255338_1000874_pt1 | contig 71791 bp, 66 predicted proteins | sample MeOH1_35cm_T4_19_FD_203715 | JGI IMG/M metagenome (GOLD analysis project Ga0255338, IMG submission 203715) | Sandy soil microbial communities from University of British Columbia, Vancouver, Canada - MeOH1_35cm_T4_195 | ecosystem: Engineered > Artificial ecosystem > Sand microcosm > Unclassified ... | reverse complement strand
CTGATCCCCAGCTTCTGCGCGCGCAAGCACGGCCGCGAGAAGGTGGAGTATCCCGATCCGCGCGTGGAGCCGGTGCTCAAGGAGACCTACGGCATCATGGTCTACCAGGAGCAGGTGATGCAGATGGCGCAGATCATCGGCGGCTACTCGCTCGGCGGCGCCGACCTGCTGCGCCGCGCCATGGGCAAGAAGAAGGCCGAGGAAATGGCCCAGCATCGGGAGCTGTTCCGCGCGGGCGCGGACAAGAACGGGCTCTCGTCGCAGCAGGCCGACGACATCTTCGATCTGATGGAGAAGTTCGCGGGCTACGGCTTCAACAAGTCGCACGCGGCCGCTTATGCGCTGCTGGCGTACTACACGGCCTGGCTCAAGGCGCACCATCCGGCCGAATTCATGGCGGCCAACATGTCGTTGGCCATGGACGACACGGACAAGGTGAAGATCCTGTTCGAGGATTGCCGCCTGAACGGCATCGCGGTGCTGCCGCCCGACGTCAACGCCAGCGAATACCGCTTCGCGCCCACCGACGCCAAGACCATCCGCTATGGCCTGGGCGGCATCAAGGGCTCGGGGCAGGGCGCCATCGAGGACATCCTGCGGGCGCGCGAGGAGAAGCCGTTCGCGGACCTGTTCGATTTCTGCGAGCGGGTGGACCGCCGCCAGGTCAATCGGCGCACGATCGAGGCGCTGATCCGCGCCGGCGCGTTCGACCGCCTCAACGACAACCGTGGCCAGTTGCTGGCCTCGGTGTCCATCGCCATGGAAGCGGCGGACCAGAAGGCCGAGTCGGCCAACCAGGTGTCGCTGTTCGATCTCATGGGCGATGCCGGCGACGCGCACCGGCCCGAACTCGTGGATGAGCCGCGCTGGTCGCCCAAGCGCACGCTGCAGGAGGAAAAGCAGGCGCTGGGCTATTACTTCTCGGGCCACCTGTTCGACGCCTGGCGCGACGAGGTGCGCCGCTTCGTCAAGGGCACGCTGGGCGGGCTGGAGAAAGAGGTGCAGGGCAATGGCGGCGGCTATGGCCGCGACGTGCGCGGCAAGGTGGTGGCCGGCGTGATCACCGGCATCCGCACGCAGATGACGCAGCGCGGCAAGATGCTGATCGTGCTGCTCGACGATGGCACCGGCCAGATCGAGATGACCGTGTTCAACGAATTGTTCGATGCCAACCGGCACATGTTCCGCGAGGACGAAGTGCTGATCGCGCAGGGCAACGCGCGCCACGACACCTTTACCGGCGGCGTGCGGTTCACGGCTGAATCGGTGATGGACCTCGTGGCCGCCCGCGCCAGGTATGCCGACGCGGTCTGCCTGGGCTTCAACGGCAATGCGTCCACGGAGCGGCTGCGCGAACTGCTGACGCCGTACCTGGCCCAGACGGCGCGCACGCCGGGCGTGCCGGTGCGCATCAGCTATGTCAACAAGTCCGCGCAATGCGAAGCCACGCTCGGCGACCAATGGCAGGTCACGCCATCGGACGACGCCCTGACCAGCTTCCGCAATGCGCTGGGCGACAGCGTACGCATGATCTATGGCTGAGGCGGCGCGGCAATCGATGGTGCAGGCCCCCCGGCGCCGCATCCTGTTCCACGTTACCCATCTGATGCATGGGGGTATCGAGACCGCGCTCGTCTCGCTGCTGAGGTCGCTGGACCGCAGCCAGTTCGAGATCGGGCTGACGATCACCTATCCGTCGGACGAGCTGGCATCGCATTTTCTTGAGCGGCTGCCAAAGGACGTAAAGGTCCACGTGCTGGCGCCCGAGCCGTGGCTCTCGCACTGCCGCCAGCTCAAGAAGAAGCGCAAGCTGGGTCCGCTGGGCAAGGTGTATGAGGAACTGCTGCTGCCGCCCGTGCGCAAGCCGCTGCTGAACCGGCGCTTCCGGACGATCCTGCGGGGCTACGACCTCGTGGTGGACTACGACATGTCGGTGTCGCGGCTGACGGGCCGGCTGCCCGTGCCGATGATCGGCTACCAGCATTTCAGCGTGGCCCACCTGGCGCGCGGGCATGGGCGCAAGCTGCGCAAGTTGCGGCGGCAGTGCCGGGAGCACTACGACGCCGTGGTCATGCTCAACGACAGCATGCTGCGCGACGCGCAGGCGCTGATTCCGGAGGCGGCGGACAGTTTCGTGCGGCTCTACAACGCCATCGACCTGGACAGTATCCGCGAGAAGGCGAGCGCGCCGGTTGACGCGCCGGCCGGGCCGTTCATCGTTTCGGTGGGCCGGCTGGAGGAAAGCCAGAAGGATTTCACGACGCTGCTGCGCGCGTATGCGCAACTGGCGGAGGCCGGCATCGAGGAGCGGCTGGTGATCGTGGGCGATGGCGCCTCGCGGCCACAGCTCGAGGCGCTGGCCGCGTCGCTGGGCATCGCTGCCCGGGTAACGTTCGTGGGCTTCCAGTCCAATCCGTACGCCTGGATCCGGCGCGCGCGGCTGATGGCATTCAGTTCCAAGATGGAGGGCTTGCCCAACGTCCTGCTCGAGGCGCTGGCGGTGGGACAGGTCGTGGTCAGTACCGACTGCCCAACGGGCCCACGCGAGATTCTCGACGAAGGCAGGGCGGGGCTGCTGGTGCCGGTGGGCGATGCACCGGCACTGGCCGATGCGATTCGGCGCGGGCTGCAGGATGCATCGCTGCGCGCGGCATTGCTGGCTCACGCGGCGGTGCACGTCGAGCAGATGGGCTTCGGGCCCACCGCCCGGGCGTTCAGCGTGGTAGCGAACCGGCTGATTGACGCGGCGTCGTTGCCTGCCGCCGCAGCAGCCACAGCTTGACGTACTTGTAGTAGCTGGCCTGGCCGTTCATCAGCGCCACGCCTAGCCCTTGGGGGCCGTCGAGGAAGCCGAGGCGGAACAGGTAGGTGCGCAGGAACGCCCAGCCGCCGTGCAGCATGGCGCTGGCCGGCGAGGCCGTCTTGCCTCGCGCAAACGCCTGCCGGGCGCCGAGCGTGGAATATTGGTCGACTTTGCGCAGGACCTGCGAGAAGTCGTCATAGGTGTAGTGCAGCAGCGGCGAGCGCAGGTGCGCCACCGGGACATCGGCGATCACGTTCTCGTGGACGAGGTCGTCGGTGAAGCGGGCCTTGCCGAGGCGGAACAGGCGGGTGAGGCGGTCCGGGTACCAGCCGCCGTGGCGGATGAAGCGGCCGCAGAAACGCGAGAGCCGCGGCATGTCGTAGGCGTCGGCCTGGCCTGACGCGATGGCCGCCAGGATCTCGTCGCGCAGGGCGGGCGTCACGCGCTCGTCGGCATCGATGGACAAGACCCAGTCGCTCCGGGCCTTGGACAGCGCAAGGTTTTTCTGGGGGCCGAAGCCGGGCCACGTGGCGGTCTCGTAGACCTCCGCACCCATGGCGCGGGCGGTCTCCACGGTGCCGTCCGTGCTGCCCGAATCCACTATAATCGCGCGGTCGCACCAGGAGACACTTTCGAGACACTCCCGGATATTGTGTGCCTCGTTTTTTGTTATCAGTACGACAGAGATTTTCATAGAGATGCTTGCAATGTTCCCCATTTGGAACGCCATTCTAGCGGTAGTCGCTGCCTTGGCAGGCACAACCCCTCGTGCAAGCGGGGCGGAGTCATTGTGAACGAAAACAACAAGCAAACGCCCCAGGAAACCGACACCCTCAAGCGTGTCTGGGCCTATCTGAAGCCCGAGATGCGGATCTTCGCAATCGCCATCCTGGCCATGGCCCTGGTGGCCGCCAGCGAGGGGATCATCCCGAAGGTCGTCAACGACCTGCTTGACAAGGGATTTGGCGGCGACTACGCCGGCAAGCTCTGGCATGTGCCCGCGCTGCTGACGGGCGTGGCGCTGGTGCGCGGCGTGGCGCAGTTCGCCTCGGGCTACCTGTTGTCGCTGATCTCGAACCGCGTGCTGCTGACGATGCGCCTGCAGATGTTCAGCCGCATGCTGCAGGCGCCCGCGCTGTTCTTCCACCGCAACACGGCGGCGTCGCTGATCAATGCCGTGATCTTCGAGGTCAACCAGGTGCTGCAGATCCTGACCGGCGTGCTGATCACGCTGGTGCGCGACTCGCTCACCGTGCTGGCGCTGCTGATCTATCTGTTCTACACCAACTGGCGCCTGACGCTGGTGGTGGCGGTGCTGCTGCCCGTGATCGGCTTCGTCATGTCGAAGGTCAACCGGCGGCTGCGCCGGCTGAACCGTGACCACCAGAGCCTGACCAACGAAGCCGCCTATGTGGTGGAGGAAGCCGCCGGCGGCTACAAGGTGGTCAAGCTGCATGGCGGCGAAGAGTATGAGCAGTCGCGCTTCTCGGCCATGGCCGAGCGCCTGCGCGGCTACTCGATGCGCATGGCCGTGGCGGGCGGTCTGAACCAGCCGGTGACCGCGTTCCTGGCCTCGCTGGCGCTGTCGGTGATCCTGACCATCGCCATGATCCAGGCCCAGGGCAACCAGACGACCGTCGGCGGCTTCACGGGCTTCGTCATGGCGATGCTGCTGCTGATCTCGCCGCTCAAGCACCTGACAGACCTGAACCAGCCGCTCCAGCGTGGCCTGACGGCCGCCGAGATGATCTTCCGGCTCATCGACGAGCCGGTCGAGCCGCAGGCCAGCGGCCTGCCGCTGGAGCGCGCGCGCGGGAACCTCGTGTTCGAGGACGTTGGCTTCCGCTACGGTGATGCCGGCCGGCCGGCGTTGCAGCACGTTGGTTTCCGGGTGGCGCCGGGTGAGGTGGTGGCGCTGGTGGGTCCGTCGGGCAGCGGCAAGACCACGCTTGTGAACCTCGTGCCGCGCTTCTTCGATCCCACCGAAGGGCGCATCCTGCTGGACGGCCAGTCCATCGACACGTTCGCGCTGGCCGACCTGCGCCGCCAGATTGCATTCGTGAGCCAGGATGTGGTGCTGTTCAACGACACCGTGGCGGCAAATGTGGCCTATGGCGTACATCCGCGCGAGAACATCGACATGGCCCGCGTGGAGCGCGCGCTTGCGGCGGCCTACCTGACCGATGTGGTCAAGGGGTTGCCCGAGGGGCTGGAAACCAATATTGGCGACAATGGCATGAAGCTCTCAGGGGGCCAGCGCCAGCGCCTGGCCATTGCGCGCGCGATCTACAAGGACGCGCCAATCCTGATCCTCGATGAAGCCACCTCGGCGCTCGATTCCGAATCGGAACGCCAGGTGCAGGCGGCGCTGGAGTCGCTGATGGTGGGCCGTACCACGCTCGTGATCGCGCACCGGCTGTCGACGATCGAGAACGCCGACCGCATCGTGGTGCTGGAGCAGGGCCGCGTGGCCGAGCACGGCAGCCATGCCGAACTGCTGGCCGCCAACGGCCTGTATGCGGGCCTGCACCGTATCCAGTTCGCCACCCAGCAGTAGCGCCGTCACCGAATCTCCGCGCAGGAGCCGCTCTTCGGGTCGAACAGCACCGGCCACGCCTGCTCATAGATGCCGGGCGTGCAGTGCTTCTCGCAGCGCGCATGGGCCAGTGTGATGCGGCGCGGGTCCTGCCACACCATCAGCTTGCAGCCGCTGCCGTCGATCGCATGGAGCTCGATGTGCGGCGTTTGCTGCACCTGCTTGAATTCATCGAGATCAAAGTGGCACGAGCCGCGGCGGGAAACCCATAACTTCCAGGTCAGCGTCTCCACCGCGTTGTGCGAGACCCGCACCATGGCTTCCTCCCGGAAGCCATCCTCCTCGGTGCGCTTGCAGTTGCCGGCGAGGTCGATCACGCGTGCGGGTATCGGCGTGGCCCGCTCCTCGGGCGGCGGCGGGTAGCGCTTCGGTGCGGTGGGCCCCTGCAAGGGCGCCGAGCGGTCGGCCAATTGGGGTGGCGCGCAGGCCGCGCACAAAAAAATTGCCAGCATCGCTGGCAGGGTGGATTTGAACGGCATGCTGGCTCCTGGGTACGACCCGGTCATCGGCTGCAAGTCGGCCGCTTCTTATTTATAGAGGAACCCGAGCCGGAGGTGGTCGGGACAAGTCCTAGGCCCGCCTCAACCGCCGATGACTATAGTGAGAGGATATGCGCCGCGTGCGTCCAAGGCTCAAGACGCATTCAAACGCGTTCGAGCTTGCGATGGGGCGACGGCGGCAGCATCGTCTCGATGCCCTGTCCCGGCCGCACCACGCCGCCGGCCAGTACCACGCCCATGACGCCGGCCTTGCGCACCAGCTCGCCGTGCGCGTCACGGTACACCAACTGGCTCAGCAGGCCCGCGCGGAACTGTTCGATCTGCGCGCAGGGGTTGCGCAGCCCCGTGATCTCGATCTGCGCGTCGCCAATTCGCAGCCGTGTGCCGGCAGGCAGGCCGAGCAGGTCGATGCCGGACGTGGTGATGTTCTCGCCCAGTTCGCCATAGCCCACTTCAAAGCCGGCTTGCGCCAGCGCCGCGTGCAGTTCCGCGTGTATCAGGTGCACCTGGCGCAGGTTAGGTTGCGTAGGATCCACGGCCACGCGCGAACGATGCCTGACCGTGGTGCCGGCATGGGCGTCGCCCTCCACGCCGATGCCGGCCAGCAGCCGGATGGCAGCCTCGCGCGGCTTGCTGAAGCCGTGCACGGGGCTCCGGCTGACGGCCATCACGTGGGCGTGGGCCGCCATCCGGGTTGGCGTCAGGCGACCTCCCGCATTGCGGCGCCGCGTAGCGCGGCATGCTGCACCGCCCCCGCCGGATAGCCCGCCGCGAAGACCAGGCGTCCCGCCGACCATGTGTGCGTGACCAGTGGCTGGCCCGCCACGCTGGCCACGGCGATCACGTCGGCGCGCAGGCCCGGCGCCAGGCGGCCCCGATCGTCCAGCAGGCAGGCATCGGCCGGATTGGCCGTCACCAGCGCCAGCGCCGCGTTCAGCGGCAGATCGGCCAGCCGCGCGGCGGCGTAGGCCGCCGCGATCAGGGTGGATGGCTGGTAGTCCGAACACAGGATGTCGCCCACGCCGGCATGAATGGCGTCGATGGCGCGCATCGATCCGCTCTGGCTCTTGCCGCGCAGCACGTTGGGCGCGCCGAGGATGGTTGGCAGCGCATGCGTCGACGCGGCCCGCGCGGTCTCCACATTGATCGGAAACTCGCTCATGCGCACGCCCAGCGCGTGCATGGCCGCAATCCGCTGCGGGCTGTCGTCGTCATGGCTGGCCGTGGGGATGCCGAGCCGATGCGCCTTCGCCACCAGCCGGTTCACGCGCTCGTGCGCGCCGTCCAGCTCCGCGGACTTCTTCGTGGCGGCGTTGGCGGCTTCCTCGCGGCTCATGCCGTGGTTGCCCATCATGTATGACAGATACGCGTCCAACGTCTTGAACTGGCCCTGGCCGGGCGAGTGATCCATTACCGACAGCAGGTCCACCACACCCTCGGCCATCAGCATCTCGAGCACCGGCACGGCGGCGGCGTCGGTCACCTCGTAGCGGCAGTGGATGCGGTTGTCGACGAGGCTGTGCGGGCGATATGCGGCCACGGTGCGCACCAGCGTGGCCGCCGTGTCGTTGTTGCGCACGCCGAACTGGTTGCTCGCGAACGAGAGCGCATGGTACGGCGTGGTGATGCCCGCCGCGGCGTTGCGGCGGTCCACCTGGGCCACGGCAAAGTCGAGCGGAAACAACACGTTGGCGCGCGGCTCGGCTTCCTTCTCGATGGCGTCGCAATGCACGTCGATCAGCCCCGGCATGACCGCATGGCCACGCAGGTCCGTCACGGTGGCATGGGCGGGCACCATGGACGGCGCGGGTTCGATGGCGGTGATGCGGCCATCCTCGATCAGCATGGCGCTGTCATGCAGCACGCGGTCGGGCAGCACCAGCGTGGCGTGGGTCAGGTAGGTCGTAGTCGTCATGTCCGGGGGCGTCGATTCAGTCGATTCAGTCGGTTAGGCGGCAGCGGTGGCGGGTTGCAGCGGCAGCACGCGGGTGGCCACGGCGTCACGCACGGCTTCATCGTGGAAGATGCCGATCAGCGCGCGGCCTTCGGCCAGCGCCTCGCGGATCAGCGCGATCACCACGGCGCGGTTGTCGGCATCGAGCGACGCGGTGGGTTCATCGAGCAGCAGGATCGGATGGCCGCCAATCAGCCCGCGCGCGATATTCACGCGCTGCTGCTCGCCACCCGAGAACGTGGCCGGCGGCAGATCCCACAGCCGGCGCGGCAGGTTCAGGCGTTCCAGCAGCACCGCGGCGCGGGCGCGTGCCGCCTCGTGCGAGGCGCCGCGCTGCTCGAGCGGATCGGCCACCACGTCCAGCGCCGAGACGCGCGGGATGGCGCGCAGGAACTGGCTCACGTAGCCGATCACGTGGCGGCGCAGCTGCAGCACGCGTTGTTCGGGGGCATGGCTCAGTTCCACCCACGGTTCGCCTTCGGCGTTGGTGTCGCGCAGGCGGATCGTGCCTTCCGTCGCCAGGTAGTTGCCGTACAGGCAGCGCAGCAGCGTGCTCTTGCCGGTGCCGGAGCGGCCCGAGAGCACCAGGCACTCGCCGCGCGCGGCGTCGAAATCGATGGCGCGCAGCACGGGCAGGCGGATGCCGCCCTGGTTGTGCAGCGTGAACATCTTCCCCAGGCCGCGGACCTCGATCAGCTTTTGGGGATGCGCCTGGGCGTTCTTCTGGACATTGTCTGGGGGCATCGTCGTCAGCCTTGCAGGATGGAGGAGACCAGCAGTTGGGTGTACGGGTGCTGCGGGTCGTCGAGGATCTGGTCGGTCAGCCCTTGTTCCACCACGCGGCCGCCCTGCATGACCAGCGTGCGGTGCGCCAGCAGCCGCGCCACGGCCAGGTCGTGCGTGACCAGCACGGCGGCCAGGCCGAGATCGGTCACCAGGCGGCGCAGCAGGTCTAGCAGGCGGGCCTGCACGGACACGTCGAGCGACGCGGTGGGCTCGTCCATGAACACCAGGCGCGGATGCGTGACCAGGTTGCGGGCAATTTGCAGGCGCTGCTGCATGCCGCCCGAGAACGTGCCGGGCACGTCGTCAAGCCGGTCGAGGTCGATTTCCATCTTCTCGAGCCACGCGCCGGCCACCTCGCGCAGGTTGCCGTAGTGGCGCTCGCCCACCGCCATCAGCCGCTCGGCGATGTTGGCGCCGGCGCTGACCTGCATGCGCAGGCCGTCGCGGGCGTGCTGGCGCACGAAGCCCCAGTCCGTGCGCGCCAACAGCCGCATGCGCGCGCTGGACAGCGTGGCCAGGTCGGTCAGGCCCGACTCGCGCATGTCGTAGCTGACGCTGCCGCGTTGCGGCGGCGCCTGCCTCGACAACGCCTGCAGCAGCGTGCTCTTGCCCGAGCCGGACTCGCCGACCACGCAGAGCACCTCGCCGGGGTAGAGGTCGAAGCTCACGTCGTGGCAGCCGTGCAGGCCATCCCAGGTGCGCGTGAGGCGGCGCACGCTCAGCAGCGGGGTCGCGTCGATGTTCGCGTTCATGCCTGGGCTCCCGCTGCTTCAACCGCCTGCGCGGCCTGGCGGTCGGCGCAGTACTCGGTGTCCGAGCACACGAACAGGCGCGTGCCGGCATCGTCGGTGATGATCTCGTCCAGGTAGCTGTCGGTGGCGCCGCACTGCGCGCAGCAGGTGGACCACTTTTCCACGGTGAACGGGTGATCCTTGAAGTCCAGGCTCTTCACCGACGTGTACGGCGGCACCGCATAGACGCGCTTCTCGCGGCCGGCGCCGAACAGCATCAGCGCAGGGCTGCGGTCGAGCTTGGGGTTGTCGAACTTCGGAATGGGCGACGGCCGCATCATGTACCGCTGGTTGACGATCACGGGATAGTCGTAGGTGGTGGCGATATGCCCGTGGTGGGCGATATCCTCATAAAGCTTGACGTGCATGGCGCCGTACTCGGACAGCGCGTGCATCGTGCGCGTCTCGGCCTCGCTCGGCTCCAGCCAGCGCAGCGGCTCGGGAATGGGCACCTGGTACACCATGGTCTGCCCCGCGCGCAGCGGCGTCTCCGGAATGCGGTGGCGCGTCTGGATGATCGACGCCTCGGCGGTGCGCTCCGTGGTCTGCACGCCGGTCACGCGGCCGAAGAAGCGGCGGATGTTGATGGCGTTGGTGGTGTCGTCGGAGCCCTGGTCGATCACCTTCAGCACGTCCTGCCTGCCGATGATCGCGGCCGTGACCTGGATGCCGCCCGTGCCCCAGCCATAGGGCAGCGGCATCTCGCGGCTGCCGAACGGCACCTGGTAGCCGGGAATGGCCACAGCCTTGAGCAGCGCGCGGCGCAGCATGCGCTTGGTGGACTCGTCCAGGTAGCCGAAGTTGTAATGATCGTCGCGGGTGACCGCGCCCGGCGTGGCGGGGGTGGGGGCCTGGGTGGGGGCTTGGATGGGGGCTTGGCTCATGCCAGCGTCTCCTCGTTCGTCTCCGCCTGCCGTGGCGCAGCGGTCTCGCGCGAAGCGGTGTCGGATTGGGCGGCGTCCTGATCGGCGCGCAGGCGGCGCAGCAGTTCCAGGTTGGCCTGGAAGTCGACGTAGTGGGGCAGCTTCAAGTGCTGCACGAAGCCCGAGGCTTCCACGTTGTCACTGTGATAGAGCATGAATTCGATATCGTTCGCGGGCGCGTCGGCGGCTTCGCCCAGCTCCGCCGCGCGCATCGCGCGATCCACCAGCGCCATCGACATCGCCTTGCGCTCGTTGTAGCCGAACACGAGCCCGTAGCCGCGCGTGAAACGCGGTGCCTCGTCGGCATTGCCCGCGAACTGGCTGACCATCTGGCATTCAGTCAGCTCGACCTCGCCGATGGTGACCGCGAAACCCAGTTCCTCGACGAACAGCTCCACCTCGGCCGTGCCGTATCGGATCTCGGCCGCGAACGGGTGCGAGTTGCCGTAGCCGCGCTGGGTGGAATAGCCCATCGAGAGCAGGAAGCCTTCGTCGCCACGCGCCAGGTTCTGCAGCCGCGCGGCGCGGCCGGCGGGGAGCGTCAGCGGCTCACGTGTGAGGTCCGGCGGCGCCGGATCGCCGGGGGGGATGGCGTCGGCTTCGACCAGTTCATCGGCCTCGAGCAGCCCGGTCACGCGCGGCATGCCGCCTTCCAGCGGTTGCGCGGACAGCGGCAGCGGCGCGGGATCGCGTCCTGCTTCGAGCGAGAAGTCGAGCAGGCGCTGCGTGTAGTCGTAGGTCGGCCCCAGCACCTGGCCGCCCGGCACGTCCTTGAACGTCGACGAGATCCGGCGCTGCAGGCGCATGGCGCCGGTATCGAGCGGCCGGGTGTAGCCGAAGCGCGCCAGCGTGGTGCGGTACGCGCGCAGCAGGAAGATGGCCTCGATCTGGTCGCCGGCAGCCTGCTTGAGCGCCAGCGCGGCCAGGTGCGGATCGTAGAGCGAGCCCTCGGCCATCACGCGCGACACCGCCAGCGGCATCTGTTCGCGGATCTGCGCCAGCGTGAGTTCGGGCACCGACGTGTCGCCACGGCGATAGCTGTCGAGCATCTGGTAGGAGTTCAGGATGGCGCGTTCGCCTCCCTTTACGGCGACGTACATGTCAGTCCTCCACGTGCGTGGTGCGCGTCAGCGCGCAGAATTGGTCGCCGCTGGCCAGCAGCAGTTCCACGCCGAGCGGAAAGCCGGCGTTGTTGGCGCGCCAGGCGGCCCGGAAGCCGGCGGGCAGGCCGGTGACCCGCAGCGCCTGCGTGGTCTCGATGCCGGGGCCGCGCAGCGTGAGTGTCTCGCCCTGGGTCAGCGATGGCACTTCCATGATCAGCGTGGCCGAGCGGTCGGGATAGGCGGGCTGTCCTTGCGCGCAGTCTGCCAGCGCCGGCATGGCATGCCCGGCGGGCACGCAGGCGAAGGTCGCCGCGCTGAGGTCTTCCACCAGCGGGCAGCCGCAGTGGAAGCGCAGGAACGCGCGCGCCGCGGCCGGCACATCGGCCGGCAGCCACACGGGCGTGTCAGGATCGGCCAGCGTCAGCAACAGCGCGGCCAGCGCGGGCGAGAGGCCGTCGGGCACGCCGCTGGCCACCGGCAGCGGCTGGAGCCGGCCTGGGTGGGCAAACGCCTCGAGCGTGGCGCGGAAGACCTGCTGGGCGTCGTCCACGGGGTTATCAAAGCCGGGCAGCAGCGAAGTGGCCGGCGTGACGGACGCCAACACGGACGCCAACACGGGCGCCACGGGATTCGATTGGGGGGATGGCATGTCAATCCTCTCCGCGGACCATGGTGAAGAATTCCACGCGCGTCTGCGCGGCCGTGGCGGCCTGGTGCGCGGCGCGCTCGGCAAACGTCTGGGCCAGCGGCGCCAGCACCAGGTCCTGTACGCGCTGATGCCAGGCGGGAAGCTGCAGCAGCGCGTCGAGCACGGCGGCCTGCTCGGCGTGCCTGGCGCCGCGGCCCTGCACGTAGGCCACGCCTGCCGTGCCGCCCGTTTCATCGTTCCCCAGTACCACGGCGCAGCGCGTGACCGTCATTTCGCCCAGGTTGAACTGGGCGCCCGTGCCGCCGGCGCGCCCGCGTACCATGGCCATGCCCGATTCCGGCTTGCGCAGCAGGCGGTAGGTGGGCAGGGCCGCCGTCTGGTCAAGCCGCGTGTACGCCGCATCGAGGGCGTCGGACCGCGCCAGGGCCAGGGTTCGCAGCCATGCGGCGCGGGCCGCATTGGTTTCGCTTTGCATCATCACCCCTATACGTCTATACGTTTAGATGTAAACTACCACAACACGGCGGTACTAGACCACAACCACATGAAGGTTTGATGACGGGGCGGCCAGTCGGGCGGGATGGTTCGGGCGCACCACGCGGGGGCCAAGGCTGAGGCACAATCGCACGGTATTGATGAATGCTTGATGAAAGAGGGAAGCGATGTCTGATCGGGAAGTCGAACGTGGCTCCGGCGTGGCCGTGTGGCGTCAGATTGGCGAGGCGCTGGCGGACGACATCCGCAACAAGCTGTACGGCCCCGGCGAGCAGTTGCCGCCCGAGCCGGAACTGGCCACGCGGTTCGCGGTGAACCGCCACACCATCCGGCGCGCGATGGGCGAGCTGGAGCTGAGCGGCCTGGTGCGGATCGAGCAGGGGCGCGGCACGTTCGTGCAGGAACACGCGATCGATTACGCCATCGGGCGCCGTACGCGGTTCTCGCAGAATCTGGCCGCGCAGGGGATGCGCGCCCACATGGAGATCCTGGAAAGCCAGCTCGTGCGCGCGCCGGAAATGGCCAAGCACCTGGGCTTGCCGCGCAACGCCGAGCTGCTGCACGTGCAGATGGTGGGCAAGGCCGAAGCGCGCACGATCGACGTGGCCGAACATTACTTCGACCCGAAGCGCTTTCCGGGCATGGATGAGAAGCTGCGCGAGACGCTGTCGATCTCGCGCGCGCTGGCCCACTTCGGCATTGCCGACTACACGCGCAAGTGGTCGCGCATCACGGCCGCCATGCCCAGCGCGCCCGTGGCGCGGCTGCTGAACCAGCCCAAGACGCGCCCGGTGCTGCAGGTGGAGGCGCTCAACGTGGATATCGACGGCGCGCCGCTGCAATACAGCATGACGCGCTTTGCCGGAGACTGGGTCCAGCTCACGGTTTCCGACAGCGACTGACAGGCCGCCACGCCCCGTCATGCGGCGGTTGCATCGCATTGGTCTAGACATCCGTCTGTCACGTATCACCGTTAGTGTGTTGCCCATGCCTACGACAACTCAAACTCAATCGGCGCGGCTGGCCGGCATCACGGGTCGCCGTGTGCTGGGCGTGGCCGGCATTGGCCCGGCCACGCTGGGCTTCGACCATGGCGGCATCGCGCGGCAGGTGCCCGATGCGGGCCCTTGTATCGATGCGGGCGACCTGCTGGTGCTGCCCGGCATCGTCGATATCCACGGCGATGCCTTCGAGCGCGCGGTGATGCCGCGCCCCGGTGTGAGTTTTCCGTATGCGGGGGCGCTGCTCGATGTGGACCGCCAGTTGCTGTCGCACGGCATCACCACCGAGTTCCACGGCGTCACGTTGTCGTGGGAAGGCGGCCTGCGCGGCGAAGCCTTCGCGCTGCGCATGTTCGATGCGCTGGCGCAGCTGCAATCGGCGCTGGGCGCCTCGCACAAGGTGCATCTGCGCTTCGAGGCCTATCACCTGGCCGGCGTGGAAACGGCGTTGTCCTGGATGGCCGAGGGCCGCGTGGGATTGCTGGCCATCAATGACCACCTGCCGATGATGGCGCGGCGCATGGCCAATGAGAGCAAGCTGGCCCAGTACGCCGAGCGTGCCGAGTGCGATGCCGAGACGTTCCGCACGCGCCTGCGCACGGCGAGCCGCAATGCGCAGGAGGTGCCGGCGGCAATGTCCCGGCTGATTGCCGCCGCGCGCGCGGCGGGCCTGCCCGTGGCATCGCACGACGACCCCGACGTGGCCACGCGCCAGCACTATCATCGCCAGGCATGCCATATCGCCGAGTTCCCGCTGACGATCGAAGCCGCCAGGCTCGCGCGCCAGATCGGAGACGATACCGTGTTCGGCGCGCCCAACGTGGTGCGTGGCACCAGCCACACCGGCGCGCCCAACGCCACCGAGATGGTGGCCGCCGGCCTCTGCACGGTGCTGGCCTCTGACTACCACTACCCGGCGCCGTTGCAGGCCGCGTTCAAGCTGGCGCAACTGGGCGTGGCCAGCCTGCCCGAAGCATGGCAACTGGTGTCGCGCAATCCGGCCCGCGCGGCGGGACTGCGCGACCGCGGCGCGCTGGCGCCTGGCCTGCGCGCCGATGCGATTCTCGTCGACGATCGCCAGCCCGGCCTGCCGCGCGTGTGCGCGACCATCGTCAATGGCGAGTTGAAGCACGCGGCGGGCATGTTGCCGCTGATCGACATCGCCGATGCCGGCGAAGGCAGCCTGGCCGCATGACGATGGCCGCGCATCGCTACGCGATCTACCTCGCGCCGGCCGAGCCGTTCCGCACGCCTGGCGCCCAATGGCTCGGCCGCGATGCCGATACCGGCGCCAGCCTGTCGTTGCCCAAGAGCATGGCGCCGCGCCCCTCGGAATGGGTCAAGGCGCCCGAGCACTATGGGCTGCATGCCACGCTGAAGCCGCCGTTCCGGCTGGCGGCGGGCATGGATGCCGCCATGCTCGACGCCGCCGCGCGCGACTTCGCACGTGGCCGCGAGGCCATCGACGCGCGGCTCACGCTGCGTGCGCTGCGCGGCTTCCTGGCGTGGTGCCTGGACGACGGCGCGGAGGGCCCGCGCCAGGTGCATGCGCTGGCCGACCACTGTGTTCGCGCGTTCGAGCGTTTCCGCGCGCCGCACACCGAGGACGAGCTGCGCAAGCGCAGGCCCGACCAGCTGACGGCCGCCCAGCGCCGCATGCTCGAGACCTGGGGCTATCCCTATGTGTTCGAGACCTTCACGTTCCATATCACGCTCACCGGCATGCTGGATGCCGCCGCCGAGGCCGCCGCGCTGGCGCAACTCGCGCCGGCCAGCGCCAGGCTGTGCGAGACCCCGCTGCACGTGGATGGCATCAGCATCTTCGTCCAGCCCGCGCCGGGCGCCGACTTCATCGTGGCGCGCCACTACGGCTTCAACGGCGGCACGCGCGATGGCGCGGGCGCGGCCTGGCTCGAATCATGACGACTGAGACGCGGGCCGACGGCAATGGCCTGTTCTACCTGATGGGGCCCTCGGGCAGCGGCAAGGATTCGCTGCTGCGCGCGCTGCGCGAGCAGCTGGGCCCCGAGGACCGCGTGGTTGTGGCGCATCGCTACATCACGCGCGCGGCCGATGCCAACGAGGCGTCGGTGGCGCTGTCCGCCGATGAATTCGCGCGCCGCCAGGCGCTGGGCTGCCTGGCGCTGCATTGGCACAGCCATGGGCTGCGCTACGGCATTGGCGTGGAGATCGAGGACTGGCTCGCGCGCGGGCTCAAGGTCATCGTCAATGGCTCGCGCGAGTATCTGCCGAACGCGGTGGCCCGCTATCCGGGTCTCTGCGCGATCCATGTCAGCGTGAAGCCGGAAGCGCTGGCCGCACGGCTGCGCCAGCGTGGGCGCGAGTCGGAAGACGCGATTGCCGCGCGGCTGGCGCGTGCCGGGCAGGGGTTCGAGGTGCCGGCGGGCTGCAACCTCGTCGAGATCGACAACAGTGGCGCGCTCGGCGACTCCGCCGCATCGCTCGCGCGGCTGGTGGGCGTGTCGGGTAGCTGATACCCGCGCCCCGAGACCCGACACGCCCCGGACGTCAGGCTTGCCGCGCGCAACGCGCGGCTATTTCCAGATAGTGTTCCAGCGCCGGCGTCGGCAAATCCACCACCTTGGCCAGATCGTCATAGCGGCGCAGCCGCACCGCCGCTTCGGCGTGCGGGCTGGCGATGAACGCGTTGGCCTGCGCGGCATTGTACGGACCGCCTTGCAGGGCGAGGCTGTGCACCGAGGCCGGCGACAGCGTATCGAAGTAGGCCGGGTCCACCGCGCACAGATAGCGCTTGGCGGCCACATGCAGCCGCACGGGTTCGGTGACGTCATCGCCGAACAGGCCGGCCAGCGCCTGCGCGGCGGCCTCCTGGTGGCGCATGTCGGTGGTGCTGCTTTCGGCCAGCATCAGGTGGCCAACGTCGTGCAGCAGCGCCGCCACGATCAGCGGCGCCGGCTCGCCGGCCTGCTCGGCCAGTTGCGCGCATTGCAGCGCGTGCGCGGTCTGGCTGATGGCCTCGCCGCCATACCAGGCGGTGCCATGGCTGGCGAACAGCGTTTCGATGCGGGGCAGGGTCAGCATGTCTTGGCTCGGGTTGTCCGTGCTCATACCAGCACCTTGCGGATCTGCGCCGAGACGATGTCGATGGCGGTCACGAACACGACGATGATGATCATCACCGCGCAGGTCTGCGCGTACTGGAAGCTGCGGATGATCTCCCAGATCACGGTGCCGATGCCGCCAGCGCCGACGATGCCCACCACCGACGCCGAGCGCACGTTCGACTCGAAGCGGTACAGCGCGAACGACAGCCACAGCGGCAGCACCTGCGGAATCACGCCATAGACGATCTCCTCTATCGGGCCGGCGCCGGTGGCGCGCACGCCTTCCACGGGGCGCGGGTCGATCGCCTCCACGGCTTCGGCAAACAGCTTCGCCAGCACGCCGGTGGTGTGGATCCAGATCGCCAGTACGCCGGCAAACGGCCCCAGGCCCACGGCCACGATGAACAGCATCGCGAAGACCATCTCGTTGATGGCGCGGCACGCATCCATGATGCGGCGCGCAGGCTGGTAGACCCACGCCGGCACGATGTTGGCGGAGCACAGCAGTCCCAGCGGCACGGCCATGAACACGGCGATGGCGGTGCCCCACAGCGCGATCTGCACGGTGACGAGCATCTCGTCGAGGTAGTTGCGCCAGTCGCGGAAGTTGGGCGGGAAGAAGTCAGCGGCAAACTTCGCCATGTTGCCGGATTCGCGCACCAGGTCCAGCGGGCGCATGTCGGCGCCTTGCCAGGACATGGCCAGCGTGGCCAGCACGACCGCCCAGATCAGCATCACGGAAAGCGACGTGCGCGGCGGCCGTACGGCGCTGCGCGGCGAAGGGGGCGAGGGGGGCAGGCCGGGCTTGGCGGTGGCGGTCATGGGGCAATCGGTGGAAGACGGATGAGAACGGCGCGAGGCCGGCGGCGGGCGCCATCGGCCTCGGCGGGGTACGGCTTATTGCGTGCTGACGGACTTGTCCAGCTCGGCCAGGCGGCGGGTCACGTCGGCGAGCTTCTTTTCCTTGTCGGCGGCGGCCAGCGTGGTGTCGGTCTCGATCTTGGCGCGTTCCTTGGCCAGTTCGATCTGGCGGATCGGCACCAGTTGCGCGTTGGTGGACGGGCGGAAGCCCTGGTACGTCAGCGCGGCCAGCACCTGCTTCTCGCGCGCGGCATCGGCGCCCTTGCCGTAGTTGACGAAGAAGTCCTGGATCTTCTTCTTCATCTCGGGCGGCAGGTCCTTGCGGTAGACCATCGGATCGGCCGGGATCAGCGGGCTCTTCCACAGCACGCGCACCTGGTCATAAGCGTTCTTGCCCGTGTTGATGTGATAGCGCTCGAAGTTCTCGGTGTTGTTCACGGCCACGTCGACCTGCTTGTTCAGCACGGAGAGCAGGTTGGTCTCGTGGTTGCTGATGCGCACGGCCTTGAACAGCGTCTTCGGCTCCACCTTGTTGGCCGCCCACAGGTAGTAGCCCGGCACGGCGGTGCCCGACGTGGAGTTCGGATCGCCGGCGCCATAGGTCAGGTCCTTGCCGTGCTTGATCACGTCATCCACGGACTTGAGGTCGCTGTCCTTGTTGACGATCAGCAGCGACCAGTAGCCCGGGTTGCCGTCCTTGTCGATCACGGAGACGAACACTTCGCCATTGGCCCGGTCCACGGCTTCCATGGCCGACTTGTTGCCGAACCAGGCGATCTGCACCTTGTTGAAGCGCATGCCTTCGATGATGCCGGCGTAGTCGGAGGCGAAGAACGGCTTGATCTGCACGCCGAGCGCCTTGCTCAGGTCGTCGACCAGCGGCTGCCAGGCGGATTTCAGGTTCGACGACGATTCCGTCGAAATGAAGCCGATGTTCAGGGTCTTGGCGTCCTGGGCGAAGGCGGGCAGGGCCACCACACCCGAGGCAACCACGGCGAGAAAGGTTCTGCGAAGCATGCGTGACTCCGTTGGGAAAGTCGTTGTGGGATACAGCGGAATGCGACGGCCGGCGTTCAGGCTGCCGCGAGATTCATGGTGACCATGGCCGGTGCGGGCATCGCGCCGGCGCTGGCGGCCTCGTCGGGGACCGGATCGTGCAGCAACTCCTCGGCCTCGGTGCCGTAGAGATCGCGCAGCATGGTGGGCGTGAGCGCGGCGGACGGGCCGTCATAGACCACCTTGCCGTGGCGCAGCGCCACCACGCGGGGGCAGTAGCGCATGGCCACGTCCACCTGGTGCAGCGACACCACCACGGCCACCTTGCGCGTGCGGTTGATCTGCGTCAGCAACGACATCACACGGCGCGACGATTCCGGGTCGAGCGAGGCGATGGGCTCGTCGGCCAGGATCACGCGGGCGTTCTGTACCAGCGTGCGCGCGATGGCCGCGCGTTGCTGCTGGCCGCCGGAGAGCGTCGAGGCGCGCTGAAACGCATAGTCGTCTATACCAACCTGGGCAAGCGCATCAAGCCCGGCCTGGATCTCGGCGGCCTTGAAAAGGCGGAACAGGCTGCGCCATGCGGGGATGCGCGTGAGCATGCCGACCAGCACATTGGTGATGACGGGCAGGCGGCCGACGAGGTTGAACTGCTGAAAGACGAAGCCGATTTCGGCGCGCACCTTACGCACGTTGCCGGCCAGGCGGCCGTTGCGCTGCACGGTACGGCCATTGACGAGGATCTCGCCGCAGCCGGCATCGCCGGTGACAAAGCCGGCCATATGGCGCAGCAGCGTGGACTTGCCGGAACCCGAGGCGCCCAGCAGGGCGACCATTTCGCCTGGCGCGACGTGCAGCGTGACATCGTCAAGCGCCTTGCGGTCCGCGCGGAACGTCTTGCTCAGTCCGCGGACTTCGATTGCATGCGTCATGTCGACTCCCTAGCTTGAATGACTTGCGCATTCTGGGGGGAGCGGATGACAGAACGATGACTGGAATCGGGAGATTGGGAGTTAAATGTATCGAAGATGAGGCATTGGGCAGCGCCCAGTGCTTCTACGGTAGTTTCGCGCGCAAGCGATCCAGCCAGGTCGGCGGAAGCAGGACATATGACTTTGGCCGACCGCCAGTGTCGTAATAGACCCGGTCGTCGCCCCACACGATTCTGGATTCCATCGTTTCGCAAACGCAGGTTCCGGCTGCGAAAGCCGGGTTCTGCGATGCTATCAGTTGGAATTTCCGCCGTATCTAGCAAAAATATGATTTTTGCCGCGCGTCGGCGTTCTACATCAGGATGATGTCGTACTGTTCCTGATGGAACGTCGATTCCACCTGCAGCGAGATCGGCTTGCCGATGAAATCGCCGAGCATCGCCAGGTGCTGGCTTTCTTCCTCGAGGAACAGGTCGATCACTTCCTGCGAAGCCAGGATACGGAACTCGCGCGGGTTGAACTGGCGCGACTCGCGCATGATCTCGCGCAGGATGTCGTAGCACACGGTGCGCGGGGTCTTGACCTGCCCCTTGCCCGAACACACCGGGCACTGCTCGCACAGCACATGCGCCAGCGATTCGCGCGTGCGCTTGCGGGTCATTTCCACCAGCCCCAGCTGCGAGAAGCTGTTCACCGTGATCCGCGTGCGGTCGCGCGACAGCGCGCGCTTCAACTCCGAGAGCACCGCGTCGCGATGCTCGGCGTTCTCCATGTCGATGAAGTCGATGATGATGATGCCGCCCAGGTTGCGCAGGCGCAGCTGCCGCGCAATCGTGTGCGCGGCCTCGAGGTTGGTCTTGAAGATCGTGTCGTCGAAGTTGCGCGCGCCCACGTAGCCGCCCGTGTTGACGTCGATCGTCGTCATCGCCTCGGTCTGGTCGATCATCAGGTAGCCGCCGGACTTCAGGTCCACGCGCCGCGACAGCGCCTTCTCAATCTCGGCGTCGATGTTGAACAGGTCGAAGATCGGCCGCTCGCCCGTGTAGTGGGACAGGCGCGGCAGCACCGCCGGCGTGTATTCCTGCGCGAACTCCACGAGTTTCTGGTAGTTCTCGCGCGAGTCGATCTGGATCACGCCCGTGGCGTCGTTGATGAAGTCGCGCAGCACGCGCTGCGCCAGGTTCAGGTCCTGGTACAGCAGGCTCGTGGCCGGCTGCGTGGTGGCGTTCAGCCGGATCGATGCCCAAATCTTGCGCAGGTAAGAGATGTCGTTGCCGAGCTCGTCGTCGCTGGCCTCTTCGGCGATCGTGCGGACGATGAAGCCGCCGCGCTCGTCAGCCGGCACCAGCCCCTGCACCCGTGCGCGCAATGCCTCGCGGTCCACCTCGCCCTCGATCCGCTGCGAGATGCCGATATGCGGGTCTTGCGGCAGGTACACCAGCGTACGGCCGGCAATGCTGATCTGCGTGGACAACCGCGCGCCCTTGGTGCCAATGGGGTCCTTGATGACCTGCACCATCAGCGCCTGGCCCTCGTACAGCGTTTTCTCGATGGCCAGCGGGACGCCGCCGTTCTTGTCAGGATCGCGTGGATGCCAGATGTCGGCCACGTGCAGGAACGCGGCGCGTTCCAGGCCCACATCGATGAACGCCGACTGCATGCCGGGCAGCACGCGCACGACCTTGCCCAGGTAGATGTTGCCAACCAGCCCCCGCGTCTGCGTGCGCTCGACGTGCAGCTCCTGCACGGCGGCCTGCTGCACGATGGCAACGCGCGTCTCTTGCGGCGTGATGTTGACGAGGATGTCTTCAGTCATAGCGATGGATGCGCGCTGCCGTGATGCCGGCGGCTTGTTGTGGTCGTTCGGCACCGGGCGGAAAGGGGCGCGGGGGGCGCGCTCAGAAGCGCAGGCCGGCCTCGCGCAGCAGGGCCGCGGTCTCGAACAAGGGCAAGCCCATGATACCTGAATAGCTGCCATCGATTCGCTCGACGAACTCGACCGCGCGGCCCTGGATGCCATACGCGCCGGCCTTGCCCAGCGGCTCGCCGCTGGCCACGTAGCGGTCGATCTCGCCCTCTGTCATCGCGCGAAAAGTGACGTGCGAGATCGACAGCGCGTGGCGCTGCCCCAGCGTGGATACCACGGTCACGGCGGTCAGCACGCGGTGCGTGGTGCCGGACAGCGCGGCGAGCATGGCTGCGGCGTCGGCCGGGTCGGCCGGTTTGCCCAGGATGTCGCCATCGCGGCAGACCGTGGTGTCGGAAGTCAGGATCGGATGGTCGGGCAGTGCGCGGCGCTCGCGGCGGCGCAGCGCGGCCTCGGCCTTGAGCGCGCAGACGCGCTGCACGTAGGCATCGGGCGTCTCGCCGGGCAGCACGGCCTCCAGCGCTTCGGCGTCCTCGTCGTCATCGGCAAGCAGCAGGGTGTGGCGCACGCCCAGTTGCGTGAGCAGTTCGCGGCGGCGGGGGCTTTGGGAGGCGAGGTAGAGGGTGTCGTGGGTCACGGCGCGCATCGGAGAAACGATGCGGGGATTGTACCCGCCGGACTCACGCGCGGTGGTAGGGGTGGTTCTGCGTCACGGACCAGGCGCGGTAAAGCTGCTCGGCCAGCAGCACGCGCACCATGCCGTGCGGCAGTGTCAGGCTCGACAGGCGGATCAGCGTATGGGCGCGCGCCTTGAGCGCCGGGTCCAGCCCGTCGGCGCCGCCGATCAGGAAGGCCACATCGCCGCCTTCGCGCTGCCAGCCGGTCAGTTGCTCGGCCAGTTGCACCGTGGTGAAGTCGCGCCCGCGCTCATCGAGCGCCACGATCCGGCACTGCTTCGACAGCGAGGCCAGCACCGCGTCGATGCGCGCGGCCTCGCGCTGCATCACGGTGGTGGCGTTGTTGCTGGAGGAACGCGCCTCCGGCTTGACCTCGCGCAGCTCGATGCGCAGCTCTGGCGGCATGCGCTTGGCATACTCGGCAAAGCCGGTTTCGATCCAGCCAGGCATCTTGTGGCCCACGGCCACGATCACGAGTTGCATGGGCGATCAGGCGATATCCGGCTGGATCGGCGCAGGCGGGTCAGGCCGATCGCTTGCGCGGCGCGGCGGCCTTGGTGGCGGCTTTGGTGGCCGGCTTCTTCGCCGCCGGCCGCTTTGCTGCCGTCTTTGTGGCGGTCTTGGCCACGGCCTTGCGTGCCGGCGCCTTGGTGGCCGGGGTCTTGCGCGCCGTGGTGGTCTTGGCGGGGGCCTTGGCCGCGCCGCCGGAACTGGTCTTGCGCACCGGCTTGCGGATCGTGGCGATGGCGTCCGGATCGGTGTCCTCGTGACCCATCGGCGGCGACGGCTCCTTCATGCCTTCGGGCAGGCGGGCCAGCGCGGGGCGCAGGCTCGATGCCCGGCGCGAGCGCGCCGCCGGGGCGGTGGGCGCTTCATCCTCGTCCATCGGCTCGCTGGCCTTGGCCAGGCCCTTGGCGGCACCGGTCAGCTTCACGCGCACCGGCTTGTCGCCCCAGATTTCCTCGAGGTTGTAGTACAGGCGCAACTGCGGCTGCAGGATGTGCACCACGGCGTCGCCGCAGTCCACGAGCACCCATTCGCCGGTCTCCAGGCCCTCGACGGCCACGATATGGCCGCCGGCATCCTTCACCGTATCCCGCACCGAGGCCGCCAGCGCCTTGGTCTGGCGGTTCGAATTGCCGCTGGCGATCACCACCCGGTCGAACAATTCGGTCAGGTGAGTGGTGTCGAACACCTTGATGTCCTGCGCTTTGACATCCTCGAGCCCGTCGACGATGGCGCGTTGCAGTTTACGAATATCCATGGTGTCTTTCTTGTTCAGCTTCGTTCGAAGTAGGGCGAGCCGGCTCAGGGATTGCGGTACAACCCGTGACTCGCGATGTAGTGTGCCACGCCGGCAGGCAGTTGGTCATCCGCCGGCTGGCCGTCGGCCAGGCGCTGGCGCAGACCGGTGGAGGACAAATCGACGGCCAGCGTCTGGTCGATCCACATCCGGCCGGAGGGCGTGCATTGTATCAGGTGCGTGTCCGCCAACCGTTGTTTCATCGCGTCAAGCACCGGGCCGTCCAGCGCGGCCAGGTCAAAGCCGGGCCGCGTGGCGATGCACAGGTGCACCTGCTCGAACAGCGTTTCCCAGCCGTGCCAGGTGTGCAGGCGCAGCAACTGGTCGGCGCCCATCAGCCACGCCATCGACGTGTCCGGACCATACGCGTCGCGCAGGTGGCGTACCGTGTCGATGGTATAGCTGGGGCCGGCACGATCCACCTCCATGCGGCTTACACGTACCTTGGCGCGCGGGCTGTCCAGCGCCGCGGCGGCCAGTTCGGTCATCGCCAGCCGGTCGGCGGCCGGCGTCACGTGGTCGCCCTTTTGCCAGGACTGGCCGGTCGGAATCCAGACCAGTTCGTCCAGCGCCAGGTGGTCGATGCAAAGCCGCGCCAGCGCGATGTGGCCACGGTGCGGCGGGTCGAAGGTGCCGCCGAGGATACCCAGGCGGTAGGGGCGTCCGGTGACTGAAGCGGTGTCGGCGGGTTGGGTGGCGTCGGGAACTGTCATCGCACTCGCCGTCAGGCCCACTCGCGTGCCGGCAGGAAGTCGGTGTACAACGCGGCCTCCGCGCTGCCCGGCTCGGGTTGCCAGTCGTAGCGCCAAGCGGCTTGCGGCGGCATCGACATCAGGATGGATTCGGCGCGGCCGCCCGATTGCAGGCCAAACAGCGTGCCGCGGTCGAATACAAGGTTGAATTCCACATAGCGCCCGCGGCGATACGCCTGGAAGTCGCGCTCGCGCGCGCCATAGGGCGTGTCCTTGCGGGTTTCCAGGATCGGCAGGTAGGCGTCGAGGAACGCATCGCCCACCGCCTGCATCATCGCAAAGCTGCGGTCGAAGCCCAGCGCCGAGAAGTCGTCGAAGAACACGCCGCCGATGCCGCGCGCCTCGCCACGATGGCGCAGGAAGAAATAGTTGTCGCACCATTGCTTGAACCGCGGATACAGGTCGTCGCCGAACGGCGCCAGCGCGGTCTTGCAGGTGCGGTGGAAGTGCGTGCAGTCCTCGGGATTGCCGTAGTACGGCGTCAGGTCCATGCCGCCGCCAAACCACCAGACCGGCTCGGCATCGGGCTTGCGCGCCACGAAGCAGCGCACGTTCATATGTACCGTCGGCACGTACGGGTTGCGAGGATGAAAGACCAGCGACACGCCCATCGCCTCGAAGCTGCGGCCCGCAACCTCCGGGCGGTTGGCGCTGGCCGAGGGGGGCAGCGTGTCGCCCTGCACGTGCGAGAATCCCACGCCGGCGCGCTCCATCACGGCGCCACCCTCCAGGATGCGCGTGCGGCCGTTGCCGCGCAGGCGTTCGGTGGGTGGCTTTTCCCATTCGTCGGTCAGGAATGGCTGGCCGTCCACGGCGGCAATGGCGTCGGTGATGCGGTCTTGCAGGCCGAGCAGGTGGGCGCGGACTGCCTGGGAATCGATCATGATGGGCGGAATCGGATGGGCCGGTGGCGGAACGGCCGGGCGCGGGCGCCGGCCGTCATCGTGATGTCACGATTGTACCGGCAGGATTCCCCCCGCGTGGCGCAGGGGGAGGGGCCGGCGCACGTCAGCGCACGTCAGTGCACGTTCAGCGCTTGATGGCGCGGTAGCCAATGTCGGTGCGGTACTGCATGCCGTCGAAGCGGATCTGCTCCACGGCGCCGTAGGCGGCGCGCTGCGCGGCCTTGACCGTGTCCGCCAGGCCCACCACGCACAGCACGCGGCCGCCCGAGGTCAGCAGCGTGCCGTCCTTGAGCGTGGTGCCGGCATGGAACGTCACGGCGTCGTCGGTCTCGGCGGGAATGCCGGTGATGACGTCGCCCTTGCGCGGGTCTTCCGGGTAGTTGTGCGCGGCCATCACCACGCCCAGCGCGGTGCGGCGGTCCCAGTCCAGCTCCACCTGGTCGAGCTTGCCGTCCACGGCGGCTTCCATCACGTCCACCAGGTCGGTCTTCAGGCGCGCCATGATCGGCTGGGTCTCCGGATCGCCCATGCGGCAATTGAATTCCAGCGTCTTCAGGTTGCCGTCCTTGTCGATCATCAGGCCGGCGTACAGGAAGCCGGTGTACGGGATGCCATCCTTCTCCATGCCACGCACCGTGGGCATGATGATCTCGCGCAGCGCGCGCGCGTGCAGCGCCGGCGTGACCACCGGGGCGGGCGAGTAGGCACCCATGCCGCCGGTATTGGGGCCGGCGTCGCCATCCAGCAGGCGCTTGTGGTCCTGGCTCGTCGCCAGGGCCAGCACGTTCTTGCCGTCCACCAGCACGATGAAGCTGGCTTCCTCGCCGGCCAGGAATTCCTCGATCACCACGCGCGCGCCGGCATCGCCCAGCTTGTTGTCGGCCAGCATCATGTCCACGGCGGCGTGCGCTTCTTCCAGCGTCATCGCCACCACCACGCCCTTGCCGGCGGCCAGGCCATCGGCCTTGATCACGATCGGGGCGCCCTGGGCGTCGATGTAGGCGTGCGCGCCGGCGGCATCGGCAAATGTCTGGTAGGCGGCCGTGGGAATCTTGTGGCGATGCATGAACGCCTTGGCGAAGTCCTTGGAGGACTCCAGCTGCGCGGCGGCCCGGGTCGGCCCGAAAATGCGCAGGCCACGGGCGCGGAACACGTCGACGATGCCGGCGGCCAGCGGGGCCTCGGGGCCCACCACGGTGAAGGCCACGCCTTCACGCTCCACGAACGCGGCCAGCACTTCGGGATCGGTCAGCGGCACGTTCTGCAGGCGCTTGTCGAGCGCCGTGCCGCCGTTGCCCGGCGCCACGTACACCACCTGCATCTTGGGGGACTGGGCCATTTTCCAGGCCAGCGCGTGCTCACGCCCACCCGAACCGACAACCAATACTTTCATGTTCCACTGCCAGAAAAGAAACGCATGCGAAAAGCGGCAGCTGGCCGGGGCCGGGCTGCCGCCATGGGGTGCGGCGGAGACTTTACTCCTCGATCACCGCGTTGGTGAAGACTTCCTGTACGTCGTCCAGGTTTTCCAGGGCGTCCAGCAGCCTCTGCATCTTGGCGGCGTCATCGCCGGTGAAGCTCACCTCGTTCTGCGGCTTCATCACCACGTCCGCCACTTCGGCCTTGAAGCCGGCCGCTTCCAGCGCGGTCTTGACCGAGGAGAAGTCGTTGGGCGGGCAGGTCACCTCGATCGAGTCGTCGTCGTGGGTCACCACGTCGTCGGCGCCGGCTTCCAGCGCGGCGTCCATGAGCTTGTCCTCGGGCGTGCCGGGCGCATACAGGAACTGGCCGCAGTGCGTGAACATGAACGCCACGGAGCCTTCCGTGCCCATGTTGCCGCCATGCTTCGAGAACGCGTGGCGGACTTCGGCCACGGTGCGGGTGCGGTTGTCGGTCAGGCAATCCACGATGATCGCGGCGCCGGCCAGGCCGTAGCCCTCGTAGCGGATTTCCTCGTAGTTCGCGCCTTCCAGGCCGCCCACGCCGCGCTGGATGGCGCGCTGGATGTTGTCCTTGGGCATGTTGGCGTCCATGGCCTTGTCGATGGACAGGCGCAGGCGCGGGTTGGAGTCGACATCGCCGCCGCCGAGCTTGGCGGCCACGGTGATTTCCTTGATCAGGCGTGTCCAGATCTTGCCCCGCTTGGCGTCAGCGGCGGCTTTCTTGTGTTTGATGTTGGCCCATTTTGAGTGACCGGCCATGATTCTCTCCGAGGCTGACTACGTGTCGTGAAGCGTGTGGTGAAGCGTCTTGTGTGGCGGTCCCGCCGGCCACGCCATGTGATTGATGTGCCAATTTGCTGGCTATAATCAGCGCAGGATTTTATCACGCGGCCCCTGCCTTCCGATCCCCCAAACGCTGAGACCATCATGGCCGATCCCATTCTCATTGCCAAAAATGCCGACCACGAACTGGTGCTGCTGCCCGAAATGGGCAACCGCCATGGCCTGATCACCGGCGCCACCGGCACCGGCAAGACCGTCACGCTGCAGACGCTGGCGCAGGGCTTCTCCCGCCTGGGCGTGCCCGTATTCATGGCGGACGTCAAAGGTGACTTGACCGGCATTTCGCAGGCGGGGCAGCCATCGGACAAGCTCAAGGCGCGCCTGGCGGAGCACAGCCTGCCCGAGCCGGCCTGGGGCGCCTGCCCGACCACGCTGTGGGACGTCTTCGGCGAAAAAGGCCATCCGGTGCGCGCCACGGTGTCGCACATGGGGCCGCTGCTGCTGTCGCGCATGCTCGAGCTCAACGACACGCAGCAGGGCGTGCTGAACCTGGTGTTCCGCATCGCCGACGCCAGCGGGCTGCTGCTGCTCGACGCCAAGGACCTGCGCGCGATGCTCCAGCACGTGGGCGACAACGCGAGCCAGTTCACCACCGAGTACGGCAATATCTCGGCGGCGTCGATCGGCGCCATCCAGCGCGGCCTGATTGCGCTGGAGTCGCAGGGCGCGGACAAGTTCTTCGGCGAACCGATGCTGAACCTGGCGGACTTCATCCAGACCGAGAAGGGGCAGGGCGTCATCAACATCCTGGCCGCCGACAAGCTGATGAACGCGCCGCGCCTGTACGCCACGTTCCTGCTGTGGATGCTGTCCGAACTGTTCGAGCGGCTGCCCGAGGCAGGCGACCTCGACAAGCCCAAGCTGGTCTTCTTCTTCGACGAGGCGCACCTGCTGTTCAACGATGCGCCCAAGGCGCTGCTGGACAAGATCGAGCAGGTCGTGCGGCTGGTGCGATCGAAGGGGGTGGGTGTGTACTTCGTCACGCAGAACCCGATCGATATTCCGGATACCGTGCTGGGCCAGCTTGGCAACCGCGTGCAGCACGCGCTAAGGGCCTTTACGCCGCGCGACCAGAAGGCGGTGAAGGTGGCGGCCACCACCATGCGCGCCAACCCGAAGCTCAACCTGGAGCAGGCAATCGGTGAACTGGGCGTGGGGGAGGCGCTGATCTCGTGCCTGGACGCCAAGGGCACACCGGGCGTGACGGAACGCGCCTGGGTGCTGCCGCCGGGCAGCCGCATCGGGCCGGCCACCGAGGATGAGCGCCGCGCGCTGATCGCCGGTTCGCTGGTGGCAGGCACCTATGAGAAGACGGTGGACCGGGAGTCCGCCTACGAGAAGCTGCGCGGCAACGTGGCGGCGGCGGGCAACGGCACGGCGGAAGCGGGCAAGGCTGGCGGGGCGCAGCCTCAGCCTGAGGAGAGTGGCGGCTGGATGGGCGACATCCTCGGCTCGCTGACCAAGGGCACCGGCAAGACCGGACGCGGCGACTCGATCCTCGAATCGGTGGCGAAGTCCGCCGCCCGCACGGTGGGCTCGCAGGTCGGGCGCGAACTGATCCGCGGGGTGCTGGGCAGCCTGCTCGGTGGCGGTGGGCGGCGGAAGTAGCCGGTTTTTTTCAGTTCTTCGTGCCGAACAGCCTGTCGCCGGCATCGCCCAGGCCCGGGATGATGTACGCGTGATCGTCCAGGTGGCTGTCCAGCGACGCCACATACAGCTTCACGCCCGGGTGGGCCTTCTGGAAGACCTCCACGCCCTCGGGCGCCGCCACCAGCGCCACGAATGTGATCGCCTCGTCCTTTACGCCACGGCGCTTGAGCACGTCCACCGCGTGCGCGGCCGAATAGCCGGTGGCCACCATCGGATCGCAGAGGATGAAGCTGCGGTCCTCCACGTCGGGCAGGCGCACCAGGTACTCCACCGGGCGGTGCTGTTCGTCGCGGTATACGCCGATATGGCCGATGCGGGCCGACGGAATCAGCTCGACCAGGCCATCGCTCATGCCCACGCCGGCGCGCAGCACGGGCACGACGGTGAGCTTCTTGCCCGCGATGACCGGCGCGTCCAGCGGCACCAGCGGGGTCTCGATGCGCCGCGTGGTCAGCGGCAGGTTGCGCGTGATCTCATAGCCCATCAGCAGCGTGATCTCGCGCAGCAGCTCGCGGAACGTGCGCGTGGAGGTCTCCTTGTCGCGCATGTGCGAGAGCTTGTGCTGGATCAGCGGGTGATTGAGGATGAAGAGATTGGGGAAACGCGGATCTTGTTTCATGGCGGCGGCAGGCTTGGCGGAGATGTGATGGCGCGCCGGCCTGCCGTGAGAAGGCAGGCCGCGACGGCCCGATGCAGCGGGATTGTAATGGATGCGCCCGCCGCGTGCGGGCCTGCCGGCACCGCCTTTTGATCTGACCAGCCTTAATCGACCGTGATCGCCGCCGCCTTCGCCACCTTGCCGAATCGCTCGTACTCGGTCTGCGTCAGGCTCTGCAGTTCGGCCGCGCTCGACCCCTTCGGATTGAAGCCCGCCTGCAGCAGTTTGTCACGCACGTCGGGCCGGGCCAGTGCCTCCACGAACGCGGTGTTGAGCGTCTGTGCAACCGGCGCCGGCAGATTCGCCGGACCGTAGACGCCGAACCACGGCTCCACGGCGTAACCCGGCAGGCCCGCTTCGGCCAGGGTCGGCACATTGGGCAGCGATGGCGCGCGCGTCTTGCCGGCCACCGCCAGCGCACGCAGCTTGCCAGCCTGGATGTGCGGCAGTGAGGCCGGCAGATTGTCGAACATCACCTGGATATGGCCGCCAAGCAGGTCGTTGATCGCCGGGCTGCTGCCTTTGTAGGGCACATGGGTCAGGCCGGTTTGCGTCATCTGCGAGAACATGGCGCCGGCCAGGTGCATCGACGTCCCGGTGCCCGCCGTCGCGTAGGTCAGCCCCGGATGCGCCTTGGCATACGCAATCAGTTCCGGCACGGTCTTTACGGGCAGGCTCTCGCTCACCTCGAGCACGATCGTCGATGTGCCCAGCAGGCTGATGGCCGTGAAGTCCTTGCGTGGGTCGAACGCCACATGCTTATAGATGTGCGGATTCAGCGCGTTGGTGGAAATGGCGCCAAAGCCGATGGTGTAGCCGTCGGCAGGCGCCTTGGCCACGGCGTCCATCCCGATGTTGCCGCCCGCGCCGGGGCGGTTTTCCACCACCACGGGCTGGCCCAGCTTCTCGGCCACGCGCTGGCCGACGGTGCGGGCGACGAGGTCCGTCGTGCCGCCCGCGGCGTAGGGCACCACGAACCGGATTGGCTTCGCTGGGAAGGCCTCGGCGGCATTGGCGGCGTTTGCGGCCGGCAAGGCGGCGGCGATCAGGACCCCGGTGGTGAGGAAGGCGCGGTGCGCGGCCTGGGCAAGGCGGAAGGGCATGGCTCGGTGTCTCCGTATTGTCTTGGATTCCCGCCTCCGGCCTGGGCCGGGACGGGCGTGAGCCATTGTAGGGGATGGCCCTTGTGCCGTGCGGGTCACGCCGGCGCATATTGCGCCTTTTGGCATACAATCGTCGGGTTCCGGCCCGGCGTGCTCGCTCCCGCATTGCGTTTGCGGCCGGCATCTCCAACAGTGCTCCCCCGTGCCTGCTTCCCAGAAATCCCTGTCCCCGTCCGTCGAGCTGCCCGCGCCGCAGCGCTACGGGCTCGCCGTCGCGGCCATCGGCGCCGTGCTGTTCTCCGCCAAGGCCATCGTCGCCAAGCTGATGTACCGCTACAACGTGGACGCCGTGATGGTCATCACGCTGCGCATGCTGTTCGCGGTGCCGCTGTTCATGGCCATCGGCTGGTGGCAGGCGCGCAAGCTGCCCGCGCTGTCCTGGGCCGATCGCGCCCGCGTGGTCTTCCTGGGCATCATCGGCTATTACCTGTCCAGCTTCCTCGATTTCCTGGGCCTGCAGTACATCACCGCGGGCCTCGAGCGGCTGATCCTGTTCCTGACGCCGTCCTTCGTGCTGCTGACCACGGCGTTGGTATTCCGCCGGCCCATCCATGTGCGCCAGTGGATCTCTCTGCTGCTGGCGTATGCCGGCATCGTGCTGGTGTTCGCCCATGACCTCGATGTCAGCGGCGCGCAGGTCTGGCTGGGCGGCGCGCTGGTGCTGGGCAGCGCCTTGTCGTATGGTGTCTACCTGATCCTGAGCGGCGAGCTGGTCAAGCGCGTGGGATCGCTGCGGCTGGTGGCCTATGCGATGTGCGTGTCCACCGTGTGCTGCGTGGTGCAGTACCTGGCGCTGGGCCGCCCGCTGGCCGAACTGGCGCAGCCGGCGCCGGTGATGTGGCTGTCACTCGTGAACGCGGTGTTCTGCACCGTGTTGCCGGTGTCGCTGACGATGATCGCGGTGGCGCGGATCGGCGCGCCCATGGCGTCGCAGGCCGGCATGATCGGCCCGGTGTCCACGCTGCTGCTGGCGTTCTGGCTGCTGGGCGAGCCGGTCAGCGGCGTGCAGATCGCGGGCAGCGCGCTGGTGCTGGGCGGCATGTATCTGTTGTCCACCCGCAAGGGCTGACAAAGACCGATTTTGTGAGGAAACGGGACGCCGCAACAAGATCCGGTGCCCGTTTGAGAAGCAAGAGCAACCAAGGAAGGAGAGCAAGACATGGATTTCGGACTGCGCGGTAAGCATGCGCTGGTGTGTGGCGCCAGCAAGGGACTCGGGTTTGCGTGCGCCGAGGCGCTGGCGGCCGAAGGCGTGGACGTGGTGATCGTGGCCCGTGGCGCCGACGCGCTCGAGAAGGCTGCCGCCGGCCTGCGCGCCCGCCATGGCCGCCGCGTCGTCGCCGTGGCCACCGACATCACCACGCCCGAGGGCCGCAAGCTGGCGCTGGACGCCGCGGCCAAGCTCGGCGACCTCGACATCCTGGTGAACAACGCCGGCGGCCCGCCCCCGGGCAACTTCCGCGACTGGGACCGCGACGCCTGGATCGCCGCCATCGACGCCAACATGCTGACCCCGATCGAGCTGATCAAGGCCACCGTGGATGGCATGATCGCGCGCAAGTGGGGGCGTATCGTCAACATCACCAGCGGCGCGGTCAAGGCGCCGATCGATGTGCTGGGCCTGTCCAACGGCGCCCGCTCGGGCCTGACCGGCTTCGTGGCCGGCCTGGCGCGCGAGGTGGCGCAGCACGGCGTGACCGTGAACAACCTGCTGCCCGGCCCGTTCAACACGGACCGCCTGTTCAAGACGATGGAAGGCGGCGCCAAGAAGGCCGGCCTGACCGTGGAGGAGGTGGCCGAGAAGCGCGCCGCCGCCAATCCGACGCGCCGCTTCGGCGATCCGGCCGAGTTCGGCGCGACCTGCGCGTTCCTGTGCAGCCGCCAGGCCGCCTACATGACGGGCCAGAACGTGCTGCTCGATGGCGGTGCGTACCCGGGGACGTTCTGATGGTGAAGCCGCGTATCGCGCTGATCGCGCACGATCACAAGAAGGACGACATCGTGGCGTTCGCGGGCCGGCACCGCGATTTCCTGGCCCGATGCGATCTGCTGGCCACCGGGACCACCGGCGGCCGGATCGCGGCCGAGACCGGGCTCGTGGTGCAGCGCATGCTGTCCGGCCCGTGGGGCGGCGACCTCCAGATCGGCGCCCAGTTGGCGGAGGGCAAGGTAACCGCGGTGGTCTTCCTGCGCGACCCGATGACGCCGCAGCCCCACGAACCGGACATCAACGCGCTGGTGCGCGCGTGCGACGTCCACAATGTGCCGTGCGCGACCAACCTGGCCACCGCCGAACTGCTTGTGGTGGAACTGGCGCGGCACTGCTTCGAAGACGAAAAAGCCGCCGGGACACCGGCGGCCTGAGAGAAGCCTGGGCGGGGTGCCGTCAGCGCGGCCGTACCGTGGTCGCGCTGGCGCGCATGGTCGCCTGGCGCAAAATGTGCGGCGGCAGGCGCTTCAGGATCAGGTGGACGACGAGCGGGATGAGGATCACGTCATCGACGATGCCGAGCCCGGCGATGAAGTCCGGAATCAGGTCGATGGGCGAGATCGCATAGAGCAGCAGCCCCAGCGCGGCGGGCTTGAGCCACGCGGGCGCGTCCGGATGGCGCAACGCGAACCAGAACAGCCGGCCGTCGCGCCGCACCAGCGTCCACAGGGCCGAGAATCGCTTCCACATATGGGCCTCCTAGTCCACACGCCACACGCGCAGCCAATGCGCATGCACGGATAACTTGGGCCGATGCGGCGGGATTCAAGTTCCCTCCGCCACGGCGGCGGAGGGGAGTTCCGGCGATCAGCCCGGTACGTTGCCTTCCACGCCTTCCACGTAGAACTTGATGTCGTGGAGGAACTTGTCGTCGGCGACCTGATCCTTGGCTAGTTGCTCCTTGCCGGCATTGTCCTTGATCGGACCCTTCCAGATCGGTGCGGTGCCGTCGATCACGCCCTTCTTGCGTGCCTCGACGAGCGACTTGGCGTCATCGGGCACCACGGTGTTGAAGCCCTTCAGGTCGATCATGCCCTCCTTCAGGCCCCACCACGTGGTGCCGTTCTTCCACTGCTTGCTCAGCACGTCTTCCACCACCTTGCTGTAGTAGACGCCCCAGCTGATCGTCGATGCCGCCAGGTGGGCTTTTTCGCCGAACTTGCTCATGTCGCTGTCCCAGCCGAAGGCGTAGACACCCTTTTCCTGCGCGGTCTGCACCACGGCGGCGGAATCGGTGTTCTGCATCAGCATGTCAACGCCCTGGCCGATCAGCGTGGTGGCGGCCTCGCGCTCCTTGCCCGGATCGAACCATTTGTTCACCCACACCACCTTCACGGTGGCCTTGGGATTCACGCTGCGCGCGCCCAGCGTGAACGAGTCGATGTTGCGGATCACCTCGGGAATCGGCACCGACGCCACCACGCCCATCTTGCCGGTCTTGCTCATCTTGCCGGCCACCACGCCCGCCAGGTACGCGCCTTCATAGGTGCGCACGTCGTACTGGGCCAGGTTCCCGGCGGTCTTGAAGCCCGTGGCGTGCTCGAACTTCACGTCCGGGAATTCCTTGGCCACCTTCAGCATCGATTCCTGGTAGCCGAACGTGGTGCCAAAGATCAGCTTGTTGCCCTGGCTTGCCAGGTCGCGGAACACGCGTTCGGCATCGGCGGCGGACTCCGGCACGTTCTCGACGAACGTGGTCTTGACCTTGTCGCCGAACTTGGCCTCCACGGCCTTGCGGCCCGCGTCGTGGGCAAACGTCCAGCCGGCATCGCCCACCGGGCCGATGTAGACGAACGCCACCTTCAGCGGCTCGCTGGCCGCGGCGGCCGGCGCGGAGGCCGGGGCCGCCGGTTCGGCGGGTTTCTCGGCTTCCTTCTTGCCGCAGCCGGCCAGGGCCAGCACGGCGGTGGCGGCCAGGGCAGCCAGGGTGGTCCTGCGTGTCACGATCATCGATCTCTCCTTGAAAACGTCTTGTGATGCGTTGTGGTTTGACTTTCGTTTTGAAACAGCCTGGAAGCTCAGGCGCTGCCGGGCCGGAACGGCTTGCCCAGCGAGGCCGGCATGTTGAGCCGGATCCACGCCGGATTGCGCGAGATCAGCGCCAGCACGACGATGGTGGCCGCGTACGGCAGCATCGACAGGAACTGCGACGGCACCGACACGCCAATGCCCTGCAGGTAGAACTGGAGGATCGTCACGCCGCCGAACAGCCACGCGCCCACCAGCACGCGGCCGGGGCGCCAGGTGGCGAACGTGGTCAGCGCCAGCGCGATCCAGCCCCGGCCGGCCACCAGGTTCTCTACCCACATCGGCGTGTAGACCAGCGACAGGTACGCGCCCGCCAGCCCGCAGCACGCGCCGCCGAACAGCAGCGCCCCGAAGCGGATCCAGCGCACCGGGTAGCCCAGCGCATGGGCGGACTCCGGCGACTCGCCAATCGCGCGCAGCGTCAGCCCCGCGCGCGTGCGGAACAGGAACCACATGATGGCGCCGCATAGCAATACGCTGAAATACACCATCCAGTGATGCTGGAAGAACGCCGGTCCGACGAAGGGCAGATCCGCCAGGAACGGGATGGACTTGGCCTGCGCGGGCATGGCGTAGCCCACGAAGCGCTGCGCCATGAAGGCCGAGAGCCCGGTGCCGAAGATCGACAGCGCCAGGCCCGTGGCCACCTGGTTGGTGGCCAGCACCAGCGCGAGCCAGGAGAACAGCGTAGCCATCAGCATGCCGGCCAGCGCGCCGGCCAGGAAGCCGAGCATCGGCGACTGGGTCTGGTAGCCGACCATGAAGCCCAGCGCGGCGGCCACCAGCATCATGCCTTCGGCGCCGAGGTTGAGCACGCCGGCGCGCTCGTTGATGAGCAGGCCCAGCGCGGCCAGCAGCAGCGGCGTGCCGGCATTGATCGCCGTGGCGATCAGGGGAGCGAGTTGTTCCATATTGTTGTAATCGGCTCCGGATCAGGCGGCCCGGGCGCGCCAGCGCAGGCGGTTGTCGATGAGGGTGTCGCACGCCAGCAGGAAGAACAGCAGCATGCCCTGGAAGACCCAGCCGAGGGCCGACGGCAGCCCCAGCCGCGACTGCGCCATCTCGCCGCCTATATAGAACAGCGACATGACGATGCCGCCGAACACGGCGCCCACCGGATGCAGCCGGCCCACGAACGCGACGATGATGGCCGTGAAGCCGTAGCCGGGCGAGATCGACGGCAGCAACTGCCCGATTGGCCCGGTCACCTCGAACGCGCCGGCCAGCCCGGCCGTGGCGCCCGAGATCAGCAGCGCGCTCCACAGCGCCTTGCGCGACGAGAACCCCGCATACCGCGCCGCCAGCGGCGCGGTGCCGCCCACCTGCAGCCGGAAGCCGGCAAAGCTGCGGAAGATGAAGACCGTCATCACCGCCACCAGCACCAGCATGACCGCGAAGCCCACGTGCAGGCGCGAGCCGGGCAGCAGGTTGGGCAGCAGGAATTCCGGCGAAAATACCTTTGATTGCGGAAAATTCATGCCGGCCGGGTCCTTCAGCGGCCCGTTGACCACCCACAGCAGCAGTTGCTGGGCGATATAGGTCAGCATCAGCGAGACCAGGATCTCGTTGGCGTTGAAGCGGTCCTTGAGCAGCGCGGTGACGCCCGCCCACAGCATGCCGCCGACGATGCCGGCCAGCGACGCGATGATCAGCACCGGCAGGCCGCCGATGGTATGCCCCGGCGTGTCGAAGGCCAGCACGGCGGCCCCGGCGAAGATGCCGCCGAGGACCAGTTGCCCGTCGGCGCCGATATTCCACACGTTGGCCCGGTAGCAGACCGACAGGCCCAGCGCGCACAGCACCAGCGGCACGGTCTTGAGCAGGACCTCGCCAATCGCGCGCTGGTCCCTGAGCGGATCGGCGAGGAACACCTTGAGCGCGGCCACGGGGTCCTTGCCGAGCACCAGGAACAGCAGCGCGCCGAACAGCAGCGTCAGCACGAGCGCGAACACGGGCGAGGCGTACGCCATGGCGCGCGACGGCGCGCCGCGCGGCGCCAGGGTCAGCGGAGAGCGGACATCAGCCATGGCTTGCCACCTCCGCCTCGTCGTGCTGGCGGGCCGGCCCGCCGTCCCACAGCCCGCTCATCCACAGGCCCACCTGCTCGCGCGTGGCCGATTCCACCGGAATCGACGGCGACAGATGTCCCTTGGCGATCACATGCAGCCGGTCGCAGATGGCGAACAGTTCGTCGAGCTCTTCCGAGACCACCAACACCGCGCAGCCGGTGGCCTTGAGCGCGAGGATCTCGTTGTGGATCTGCGCCGCGGCGCCCACATCCACGCCCCACGTCGGTTGCGCCACGATCAGCACCTTCGGGCCGGCCTCGATCTCGCGGCCGACGATGAACTTCTGGAGGTTGCCGCCAGACAGGCTGCGCGCCAGCGCCGCAGGGCCGCTGGCCTTGACGCGGAAACGCTGGATGATGGCGGCGGCCAGTCCGTCGGCGGCCTTGTGCGAGACCATGCCCGCCCGGACATAGGGCGGGGACTGGTGCGACAGCAGCGTATTGGCCGACAGGCTCATGCCCGGCACCGCGCCGCGCCCGAGCCGCTCTTCCGGCACGAAGGCCAGGCCCGCGCGGCGGCGGCCGGCGGCATCGAGCCTGCCCACCGGCTGCTGGTCGAGCCGCACGGCGGCGCCCGTGGCGCGCTGGTCCTCGCCGGAGAGCGCCGCCAGCAGTTCCTGCTGGCCATTGCCGGACACGCCGGCAATGCCGACGATCTCGCCCGCGTGAACGTCCAGCGCGATGCGGTGCAGTTCCGTGGCAAACGCATGCGCGCGCGGCACCGACAGGTCGCGCACCGCCAGCCGCACGGGGCCGCGTTCGGTGGTCACACGCGCCTCGCGCGGCGGCTCGCCGCCGATCATCAGGCGCGAGAGCGACGCCGCGCTTTCCTCGCGCGGATCGCAGACGCCGGTGACCCGGCCCATGCGCATCACGGTGGCGTGATGGCAGAGCGCGCGGATCTCGTCGAGCTTATGGCTGATATAGAGAATGCTGGTGCCTTCGGCGGCCAGTTGGCGCAGCGTGACGAACAGCGTCTCCACGGCCTGCGGCGTCAGCACCGACGTGGGCTCGTCCAGGATCAGCAACTGCGGATTGGCCAGCAGCGCGCGCACGATTTCCACGCGCTGGCGCTCGCCCACGGACAGCGTGTGCACGTGGCGGTTCGGCTCCAGCGGCAGGCCGTAGCGCTCGGCCGTGGCGCGGATGCGCTCGGCCAGCTGCTTCATGCCGCCCACATCCCTGGGCGGCAGGCCAAGGGCGATGTTCTCGGCCACGGTCAGCGTGTCGAACAGCGAGAAATGCTGGAAGACCATGGCGATGCCCAGGTTGCGGGCATCGTGCGGGCTGGCGATGGAGACCGGCGCCCCGTTGAAGTGCACCTCGCCGGCGTCGGGGCGAACCGCGCCGAAGATGATCTTCATGAGGGTGGACTTGCCGGCGCCGTTTTCGCCAAGAACGGCGTGGATCTCGCCGGGGGCGACGGCGAGGCTCACGTCGTCATTGGCGGTCACGCCGGGATAGCGCTTGGTGATATGGGCAAGCGCCAGCCTGGGGGGAAGTTGTAATGTCACTGAGGCGGCTCGGATTGTTGTGGCAGCAACGTTGATATCAGGCACGTGACAGCGACTGTGCGTGGCGCAGCATCGCCGCGCGGCAGGTCGTCGTCATCATGTTCCAGTGATGCCCGGAATTTGCTGTGGATTATATAAGTGCGCGGGGATCTGGCGTGCCGTTTCCGGCCTCGGGCCATGCCCCGCAACGGTTACCGGGAAGTTGCAAGTCGCGTGCCGAGCACGCGGCCAATAAAAAACCGCCGCGCTGTCGCAAGGACAGGCGGCGGTGAGCAAGGGCCCCGGCAAGCGCCGGGGCAGGGGAGGGGGTATCAGGCGGCGCTGGACGCGATGCCGAAGCGGCCATCGCGGAAATCGGCCAGCGTCTGGTAGATCTGCTCCTGCGTGTTCATGACGAACGGGCCGTACTGCGCGATGGGCTCGTTCAGCGGCTGGCCGGCGATCAGCAGGAACCGGGTGTCGCTGGCCGCGGTGACGGCCACGCCGTCGGCCTGGCCCAGGTTGTCCAGCACACCCATGCGCTGGGCTTCGAGCCCGGCATCGCCGATCCGGACTTCACCGCGATACACATAGACGAACGCGTTATGGCCGGCCGGCAGCGCCTGCGTGAAAGTCTGGCCGGCGGGCAGGTGCACGTCGAGGTAAAGCGGCTCGGTGACCGGGCGGGTCATCGCGCCGGCCACGCCATGCGAGGCCCCGGCCAGCACGCGCACGGTGCCGCCCGAGGGCAGCGCCACGGTGGGAATGGCCGATGCCGGCATGTCGCGGTACCACGGCGCGGTCATCTTGTCCGTCGCGGGCAGGTTCAGCCAGAGCTGGAAGCCTTCCATGCGGCCGTCCTCCTGCTCGGGCAATTCCGAGTGCACCACGCCGGAACCGGCCACCATCCATTGCGCGCCGCCGTTCTGCAGCAGCCCTTCGTTGCCGGCGCTGTCGCGGTGGCGCATGCGCCCGGCCAGCATGTAGGTGATGGTCTCGAAGCCGCGGTGCGGGTGATCGGGAAAGCCGCCGATGTAGTCGTCCTTGTTGTCGGTGCCGAAGGCATCGAGCATCAGGAACGGGTCCAGTCGGCGCTGCAGGTTCTGCGTCAGCACGCGGGTCAGCTTGACGCCGGCGCCGTCGGACGTGGCAATGCCGCGCACCACGCGATCGATGGTGCGCGAGCGCTGCACGGTCTCCTGGGCGGTGGCCGGAACGGTAGCGGGAGTGCGGGTTTCCATGTTCATTTCTCCAGTTGGGACAGCGCCGGGCGCCGTCCAGGTACCCCATGAATGTAGGGGTTTGGCGAAAAAGCGGTAGACGGCCGAAGGGCAACAGATCGTTGCACCCATGAGATGAATCGCAACGCAATGCATCGATCGGTGCAACGCCAACGGCGAGGATATCGGGCCTGGCGGTGGGGCGAAGATCGGGCCGGAATCGGCGCCGTAGAACGCGAAGATGACAGATTGACAGAAGATGTGTAGAATAGCCGTCTCATTGTCATCCGTTGCTGTGAATTGCGGTGGCCCGGCTCGTGCCGGAATCCCCGCGATCCGTTGTCCAGCAACGGCCGATTGACCGGCGGCGCCCACCGAAGCGCGTTCTACACGACACCAGTCGCCGCCACTGGCCATCCCGGATCGAAACCACGATCCGGATGCGCCGCTCCGGGCGATTCACGCCAGACACCGGACAACTCCGGATGTTGCGTGCATCCCCTTCACACGGGTACCGCGCCCCCTCGGCGTGGCATCCACAAGTCCGTCCGCCGGCAATGCTGCCGGTCATGGCGGCAAGGCAATCTGAACCGGGCCCCGGCGGGCACCCATCCGAACTTCCGCCGGCCCTTTTGTTTTCCGCTTCCGGGATATGGCGCCTGATTCTCATCGTGCGCGGCCCCGGCATTGGAAAGGGGAAATATGTCGAAGCAAAGCAATCGGGCGCCGCAGGCGCTGCGGGCGCTGGCCTGGAGCGCTGTCGTGGTGGCCGCGCTGGCCGGCCTGGCCGCGTGGATCGGCGTGGATGTGATTCGCCAGTACCAGGACCGCCTGGTCTACGACGTGAGCGACCATCTGCGCCTCGTGGCGATCTCGATGACGCTGGCGCTCGCAACCGGCGTACCGGCCGGCATCGCGCTGAGCCGGCCCTGCATGCGCCGCTGGGCGGATCGCCTGATGCAGGTGTTCAACATCGGCAACACCGTGCCGTCGCTGGCTGTGCTGGCGCTGGCCCTGGCGGTGCTGGGCATTGGCGAGCGCCCGGCCATCCTGGCGTTGTGGCTGGCATCGCTGCTGCCCATCGTGCGCAATACGTATGAAGGGCTGCGCAGCGTGTCGCCCGCGCTGCGCGAAGCCGCGCGCGGCATCGGCATGACGCCGTTCCAGCGGCTCGTGCGCGTGGAATTGCCCAATGCGCTGCCCGTGATCCTGGCCGGCGTGCGCATCAGCCTGGTCATCAACGTGGGCACCGTGCCGCTCTCGTTCCTGATCGGCGCCAACAGCCTGGGCGAACTGATCTTTCCCGGCATCTACCTGAACAACCAGCCGCTGCTGCTGCTGGGCGCCGCCGCCACCGCCCTGCTGGCGCTGCTGCTGGACGCGCTGTTTGCCGCGGCCGGCCATATCTATCTGCGCCGCCGCGGGCTGGCGCACTGAGGAGTGAATCTGATGGGAAAACAACGAAACTGGGAGCGCCGGCTGTTCTGGGTGTTCGCGGTCGTGGGCGCCGCGCTGGCCGCCGTGCTGCTGGGCACCGCGCCGGCGCGCGCGCAGCAGTCCGCCGGCGAGCCCGTGCGCGTGGGCGGCAAGAACTTCACCGAGCAGCTGATCCTCTCGTCGATGACCACGCAGTACTTGCGCGCCAAGGGCATCGGCGCGGAACTGACGTCGGGGCTGGGCAGCACGCTGATGCGCCAGGCCATGGAGAGCGGCCAGCTCGACGTGGTGTGGGACTACACCGGCACCGCGCTGATCGTGTTCAACAAGGTCCAGGAGAAGCTCGATGCCGAGCAGAGCTACGCGCGCGTGAAGCAGCTCGATGGCGCCAGGGGCCTGGTCTGGCTCGACGCCTCGCAGGTCAACAACACCTATGCGCTGGCCATGCCGAAGGAGCGCGCCGGCGGCGTGACCACGTTGTCGGCCTATGCCGCCAGGCTGCGCGCGGCCGGCGATAAAAGTGACGAAAAAGGCCGTTCGTTTGCCGTCGACATGGAATTCGCCGCCCGCCCGGACGGCCTGGAGCCGCTGAAGGCTGCCTATCAATTGCCGTTCACGCGCAAGGACGTGATCCAGCTTGATCCGGGCCTGGTCTACACGGCATTGAAGAACAACCAGGTGGACCTGGGGCTGGTCTACACGACCGATGGCCGCGTGAAGGGATTCGACCTCGTGCTGCTGGAGGACGACCTGCACTTCTTCCCGCCGTACAACGCGGTGCCGGTGGTGCGCAAGGCCGTGCTGGATCGGCGTCCGGAACTGGCCGGCCTGCTCAACGCGCTGGCCGCCACGCTCGACAACGCGGCGATGACCGACATGAACTACCAGGTGGATATCGGCCAGCAGCCGGTGGACAAGGTGGCCGGCGATTTCCTGCGCCGCCACGGCCTGATCTGATGAGCTACACGAGGCGCCGCACATGGACCTGCTGACCTATCTCCAACATAGCTGGCCCACGCTGCTGCGGCTGACCGGCGAACACCTGGCGCTGGTGGGCTCCGCGGTGGGGCTGGCCATCGTGATCGGCGTGCCGCTCGGCATCGTGATCACGCGCCACCGCTTCCTGGCCACGCCGCTGCTGGCGCTGGCCACGGTGGTGCTGACGCTGCCGTCCATCGCGCTGTTCGGGCTGATGATCCCGATCTTCGCGCGCTTCGGCCACGCGCTGGGCTACGTGCCGGCCGTGACCGCGGTGTTCCTGTATTCGCTGCTGCCGATCATGCGCAACACGTACACGGCGCTGGCCAACGTGGACCCCGGCATCCAGGAGGCCGGGCGCGGCATCGGCATGACCACGTGGCAGCGCATGCGGCTGGTGGACCTGCCGCTGGCCGTGCCGGTCATCCTGGGCGGCGTGCGCACGGCCGTGGTGATGAACATCGGCGTGGCCACCATCGCCGCGCTGATCGGTGCCGGTGGCCTTGGGGTGCTGATCCTGCAGGCGATCAGCCAGAGCAACATGAGCAAGCTGGCCGTGGGCGCGGTCCTGGTCAGCCTGCTCGCCATCGTGGCGGACGCATGCCTGCAGGCCCTGCAGCGCGCGCTGACGCCGAAAGGAATCCGCTGACCATGATCGAACTGGACCAACTCACCAAGTCCTTCCACCAGAAGGACGGCACCGAAGTGCGGGCCGTCGACGCCGTCTCGATGACGGTGCCCCTGGGCGAGATCTGCGTCTTCCTGGGCCCGTCGGGCTGCGGCAAGACCACCACGCTCAAGATGATCAACCGGCTGATCGAGCCGACGTCCGGTACCGTGCGCATCGATGGCGAGGACACCGCCGGCATCGACGGCGTGACGCTGCGCCGCAAGATCGGCTATGTGATCCAGCAGATCGGCCTGTTCCCGAACATGACGATCGAAGAGAACATCATGGTGGTGCCGCGCCTGCTGGGCTGGGACAAGCGCCGCTGCCGCGAGCGCGCGCGCGAGCTGATGGCGATGGTGCAGCTGGACCCCGGCAAGCTGCTCGGGCGCTATCCGCGCGAGCTGTCCGGTGGCCAGCAGCAGCGCATCGGCGTGATTCGCGCGCTGGCCGCCGATGCGCCGGTGCTGCTGATGGACGAGCCGTTCGGCGCGGTGGACCCGATCAACCGCGAGAGCATCCAGAACGAATTCCTGCAGATGCAGCGGCAACTGGGCAAGACCGTGATCATGGTGTCGCACGACATTGACGAGGCGATCAAGCTTGCCGACAAGGTGGCGGTGTTCCGGCGCGGGCAACTGGTCCAGTTCGACTATCCGGACGCCTTGCTCGCCCATCCGGCCGATGACTTCGTGCAGGCATTCGTGGGGCAGGACAACACGCTCAAGCGTCTGCTGCTGGTGCGCGCCGGAGACGCGGCCATGATGCCGCCGATCTGCCGTCCGGACATGCCGCTGGCCGAGGCGCTTGGGGTGATGGACGATGCCGACGTGCGCCACCTGCCGGTCATTGGCGAGGCGCAGCGCGCGCTGGGCTATGTGGCGCGGCGCGATCTGCGCAATGCCATGCGTGGGGCGGTGGCGAACGCCGGGTGCTGTGCCGATGTGCTGCGCCCGTTCGCGGCCAGTGCGGCGTTCGACGAGCATCTGCGGATCGTGCTGTCGCGGATGTACCAGCACAACACGAGCTGGCTGCCGGTGATGGACGGCGATGGCGTGTACCTGGGCGAGGTCACGCAGGAATCGATCGCCGACTACCTGAGCTCGGGGCGCTCGCGGGGCAATGCGCCGGTGATCCAGCCGCCGATGCGCACGGCGGCTTGAAGGCGTTGGAATGCCGAGGGTTGTCTCCCCTCTCCCGCATGCGGGAGAGGGGTTGGGGGAGAGGGGCGGAGTCACTCGATGCGATATCGCATGTTGAACGGCCTGCCCTCTCCCCCGCCCCTCTCCCAAAGGGAGAGGGGAGAAAACCCATAAGCAAGGTCAGGCGCGCCCGGGTTCGCCGTCCTTCAGCCGCCACAGCCCCAGCGGATTGCCATCCTGCACCGCGGCCGGCAGCAGGGCGGCCGGCACATTCTGGTAGCACACCGGACGCAGGAAGCGGTCGATCGCGGTGGCGCCCACCGACGTCGTGCGCGTGTCCGAGGTGGCCGGGAACGGGCCGCCGTGCACCATCGCAAACGACACCTCCACGCCGGTCGGATACCCATTGAACAGCACGCGGCCCGCCTTGCGCTCCAGCAGCGGCAGCAGCCGCGCGGCCAGCGCATGGTCGCCGGCATCGGCCTGCACCGTGGCCGTCAGCTGGCCTTCCAGGATGCGGGTGACGGCCAGCAGGCTGTCGGCGTCGCGGCAGGTCACCAGCACCGTGGACGGGCCGAATACCTCCGCATGCATGCGGTGGTCAGCCATGAAACGGTCAGCCGAGGTCTCGAAGAACGCCGGGCGCGCCTGGTTCGGGCCCGTGCCGGCCAGGCCGCAGCCGGGACGCGTCAGGCCATCCACTTCGGCCAGTTGGGCCACACCGCGCTCGAATGCCTGGTGAATGCCCGGCGTGAGCATGGTGGCGGCCGGCTTGCCCGATACCGCGGCCACGGCGGCGGCGCGGAACTTGTCGAGCGCGGGGCCTTCCACCGCCAGCAGCAGGCCGGGGTTGGTGCAGAACTGGCCCACGCCCATCACCAGCGACTCCACCAGATCACGCGCGATGGCCTCGCCACGGGCGGCCAGCGCCTCGGGCAGCAGGTAGACCGGGTTGATGCTGCTCATCTCCGCATAGACCGGAATCGGCTGCGGGCGATTGTTTGCCACCTTCATCAGCGCCACGCCGCCGGTGCGCGAACCGGTGAAGCCCACGGCCTGGATGACCGGATGCGCCACCAGCGCGGTGCCGATGGCAATGCCGGCGCCCATCACCATCGAGAACACGCCTTCCGGGAGCCCGTTGTCGGCCACCGCCTTCTGGATCACACGGCCCACCAGCTCCGACGTGCCCGGGTGCGCCGGGTGCGCCTTGACCACCACGGGACAGCCCGCGGCCAGCGCGGACGCGGTGTCGCCACCGGCCACCGAGAACGCCAGCGGGAAGTTGCTGGCGCCGAACACGGCCACCGGGCCCACGGCAAGCTTCTGCATGCGCAAGTCGGGGCGCGGCGGCGTGCGCTCGGGCAGGGCGCTGTCGAGCGTGGCGTCCTGCCAGCGGCCGTCGCGCAGCACGCGCGCAAACAGGCGCAACTGGCCCGCCGTGCGGCCACGCTCGCCCTGGAGGCGGGCGAGCGGCAGGGCGGATTCGGCGTGGGCGCGCTGGACCAGTTCGTCGCCAAGCGCCTCGAGGCCCTCGGCAATCGACTCCAGAAAGCGCGCGCGCTGCTCAGGCGTGGTCGCACGATAGGTGTCGAACGCCGTCTCGGCCAGTTGGCAGGCGCGATCCACATCGCCCGCATTGCCGCCGTGGAATGCCGGGGCCAGCGTCTCGCCCGTGGCCGGGTTGATCGCGTGGAAGGTGTCTTCGGTGCCGCGCACGGCGCTGGCGCCGATCAGCATCTCGCCGGTAAGAGTCATGGTGTGTCGATCCTGCGTGAAGTCAGAAATTCGTCATAAGACGTCATATGACATAATATGGCACGAGAAGATTGTCCGCAACCGTGGCCACCCCTGATGGCAAGCAGGGCCGCCGCACAGGGCTTCAGGCGGTGGAGCCGGCCATGGCCGATGCCTTGCGCAGGCGTTCGCGGCTATTGGTCAGGTGCATGCGCATGGCGGCCTTGGCGGCCTCGGGGTCGCGGCGCTCGATGGCATCGTAGATGCTTTCGTGCTCGAAGCCCACGCGTTCCAGGTATTGCTCGCGCTCGGGCGTGCTGACCTGCAGGCGGCTGCGCGGGATCACCATCGTGCCCAGGTGACCCATGATATCCGTGAAGTACCGGTTGCCCGTGGCGCGCGCAATGGAGAGGTGGAACTCGAAATCGGCGCCCACGGCGTCGCTGCCCTCGGCGGCATTGCGCTTCATGTCGTCCAGCGCGCGGCGTATGGCGGCCAGCTGGTCGTCGCTGCGCCGCGTGGCGGCCAGGCTGGCCGCTTCAGCTTCCAGGCTCACGCGGAATTCCAGCATCGCCAGCACGTCCATGGCGGTGACCATGGCCGAGGGATCGATGCGGAACGGCGAGTGCAACTCGGCGGGGCGGGCCAGCACGAAAGTGCCGATGCCGTGGCGCGTTTCCACCAGGCCACTGGCCTGGAGCCGCGAAAGCGCCTCGCGCACCACGGTACGGCTGACACCCAGCGTGGCCATGATCTCGGATTCGGTGGGCAGCTTGTCACCCGGCTTGATCTGGTCCTGCTGGATGCGCTCGGTCAGGGTACCGACCACTTCCTCGGCAAGCGTGCGGCCGCGGCGGCGCAGTGGGGCGGACGAAGTCATCGGAACATTGGACATGGGGCAGGGAAACTGAGGGATTGACCGGCGCGATATGCGCTCATTATACTGCGTTGTAAGTCATACGATGACAGATAACACACAGGTTTGCCACAGTGACACAGTGACAGTGGGGCAAGACTTCGGAGACGACCCATATGAATGCAGTTCCAAACGCCACCGCCACTCCTGTCGTGACCGGGTTGACGGTCGTGCCCGTGGCCGGGCACGACAGCATGCTGATGAACCTGTCCGGCGCTCATGGTCCTTACTTCACGCGCAACATCGTGATCCTGAAGGACAGCGCCGGCAATACCGGCGTGGGCGAGGTGCCGGGCGGCGAGGGCATCCGCCAGACGCTGGAAGATGCCCGGCCGCTGGTCGTGGGCCAGCCGATCGGCCAGTACCAGGCCATCCTGAACAAGGTGCGCGCCACGTTTGCCAGCCGCGACGCCGGCGGCCGCGGCCTGCAGACCTTCGACCTGCGCATCGCCATCCATGCCGTGACGGCGCTGGAGGCCGCGCTGCTCGACCTGCTCGGCAAGCACCTGCAGGTGCCGGTGGCGGCGCTGCTTGGCGAGGGGCAGCAGCGCGATGCCGTGGAAATGCTTGGCTACCTGTTCTACGTGGGCGACCGCAAGCGGACCACGCTGGACTATCGCACCGAGCCCGGGGCCGATAACGAATGGTTCCGCATCCGTAACGAGGTGGCGATGGACGCCCAGGCCGTGGTGCGCCTGGCCGAGGCCGCGTACGAACGCTACGGCTTCAACGACTTCAAGCTCAAGGGCGGCGTGCTGCGCGGCGACGAAGAGATGGAGGCGATCATCGCGCTGCATGAACGCTTTCCGGCCGCCCGCGTCACGCTGGACCCGAACGGCGGCTGGCTGCTGGCCGACGCCATCCGCCTGTGCCGCGACAAGCACGGCGTGCTGGCGTACGCCGAGGACCCGTGCGGCGCCGAGGACGGCTACTCCGGCCGCGAGATCATGGCGGAATTCCGCACAGCCACCGGCCTGCCGACGGCTACCAACATGGTCGCCACGGACTGGCGCCAGATGGGCCACGCGGTGCGCCTGCACTCGGTGGACATCCCGCTGGCCGACCCGCACTTCTGGACCATGCAGGGCTCGGTGCGCGTGGCGCAGATGTGCGCGGAGTGGGGACTCACATGGGGTTCGCACTCGAACAACCATTTCGATATCTCGCTGGCGATGTTCACGCACGTGGCCGCTGCGGCGCCGGGCCGCGTGACCGCCATCGACACGCACTGGATCTGGCAGGACGGCGAGCACCTGACGCGCCATCCGCTGAAGATCGAGGGCGGCCTGGTGCAGGTGCCCAAGACGCCGGGGCTGGGCGTGGAGCTCGACATGGACGCGCTGGCGCGAGCCAATGCGCTCTACCAGCAGAAGGGGCTCGGCGCGCGCGACGATGCCATCGCCATGCAGTTCCTGATTCCCGGATGGAAGTTCAACAACAAGGCGCCGTGCATGGTCAGGTAACCCCGCCGGGTCCACGGATCACAAGATCACAAGATAAGACAGGAGACGATGATGCTTAAGAACAGGACATTACTCCGCCGGGTTGCCGGCGTATTTGCCGCGCTGGCGGCTGGCGCCACGGTCAGTGCGGCCATGGCGGCGAGCCCCGCGTGGCCCCAGAAAGCGGTCTCGGTGGTGGTGCCGTTCCCGGCCGGCGGGTCGTCGGACACCATCGCGCGCATGCTGGCGCAGCCGCTCAACGACAAGCTGGGCCAGCCGTTCGTGATCGACAACCGCCCCGGCGCCACGGGCGCGATCGGTGCCACATTCGTCAAGCGCGCGCCGGCCGATGGCTACACGATGCTGGTGGCGTCGATCGGCGTGTTCGCGGTCAATCCGTTCCTGCAGAAGAACCTGGCCTATGACCCGGCCAAGGATTTCGACTTGCTGACCGTGGCCGTGCGCGCGCCAAACGTGCTGGTGGCCAATCCCAACTTCCCGGTCAAGTCGCTGCCGGAGCTGGTGGCCTATATGAAGAAGAATCCGGGCAAGGTGAGCTTTGCCTCGTCGGGCGCGGGTTCATCGGACCATCTGACCGCGGCGCTGTTCTGGCAGAAGAGCGGCACCGAGGGCCTGCACGTGCCGTACAAGGGCGGCGCCCCGGCCATGTCGGACCTGCTGGCGGGCCAGGTGGACGTGTCGTTCCAGAACCTGAACGCGGTGATCCAGCACGTGCGCTCGGGCAAGCTGCGCGCGCTGGCGATTACGTCGGACAAGCGTTCGGCGTTGCTGCCCGAGGTGCCGACGATGGCCGAGGCGGGGGTCAGGGACGTGGAAGTCTATTCGTGGCAGGGCGTGGCGGCGCCGAAGGGCCTGCCGGCCGACGTGAAGACGCGCCTGCACGGCGCGGTGGTGGGGGCGCTCAGGGAGCCGGCGATGCAGAAGAAGCTGGGCGAGCAGGGCTTCGAGGTTGTCGCCAACACGCCGGAGCAATTCGTCCAGTTCGAGAACGAGGAACTGAAGCGCTGGAAGACCGTGATCGAGCAGGGGAAGATCACGGTGGAGTAAATCGCCACGCGCCTTGCCGTGGGGGGTCAACCTGCTCCACAGCTGTCTTTCGCCCCGCCTCTGATGGCGGGGTTTTTGTTGTCTGGCGGAAGCGGTGAGATTCGAACTCACGGATGGGTCACCCCATCGGCAGTTTTCAAGACTGCTGCCTTAAACCACTCGGCCACGCTTCCCGAAAAAAAACGGCCCGGGCATTGCAGCGTGTCAGCGCACGTGCCCGGCCGCGCATTATACAAGGAGGCGGGCGCCGGTTGTGTGATGCCCGCGTCAATCGGGGCGCCCCAGGCTGTCGGTGTTTGTCGGACACCAAGGAACCTTATGAGGGTTGGACGCCTCTTATAGAGCAGGAAAACAGTCGATAGAGGAGGATTTCATGCAGGTTCAACGCAATGCAGCGCAACGCAAACCGTGGCTGGCGCTTGGCGCGGCGGCTTTCGTGACTGCACTGGCCGGCTGCGCGCAGCCGGGCTACAACGGCTACGGCAACTACAATTCCGCGCCGCCCCCCAATGGCGGATACCAGAACCCCAATGCCGCGTCGTACCAGGCGCCGGCGGGTTCGGTGTTCGTGGGGCGCGTGGAATCGATCGAGCCGGTCAACACCACGCAGGGCAGTTCCGGCATTCTGGGCACCGTGATCGGCGGCGCGGCCGGTGGCCTGCTGGGCCACCAGATTGGCGGCGGGCGCGGGCAGACCGTTGCCACGATCGGTGGCGCCGTCGCCGGTGCGGTGGCAGGCAACCAGATCGAGAAGCGCGCGGGCAGCAATACGCAGACCGTGTACCGCGTGAATGTCCGGCTCGACGATGGCCGCGTGGCTACCGTGACCCAGAGCAACGTCGGCAACCTGCGCGTGGGCGACCGCGCGCGCGTGGCGAACGATATGGCGATGCCGTACTGAAGAACAGGCACCGCGCCTCGTACTTCCACGAAAAAAAAGCCGCCTCAACCTCGAGGCGGCTTTTTCATGTCCGGCAGGTCTTCAACCGCGCTGGGCCAGGTAAGCCTTGAACTCGTCGCGCACTTCCGGGTGTTTCAGCGCGAACTCCACCGTGGCCTTCAGGTAGCCGAGCTTGCTGCCGCAGTCATAGCGCACGCCGTCGTAGCGGTACGCCAGCACCTGCTCCTGGTCCAGCATCGACTGGATGGCATCGGTCAGCTGGTATTCGCCGCCCGCGCCCGGTTTCAGGTCGCGGATATGGTCGAAGATGCGCGGCGTGAGGATGTAGCGGCCCACCACGCCCAGGTTGGACGGGGCATCCTCGGGCGCCGGCTTTTCGACGATGCTGGAGATCTTGATGACGCGGTCGTCCCATTCGCGGCCTTCCACCACGCCGTACGAACGGCTCTGCTCCGGGGCGATCTCTTCCACGCCAAGCACCGAGCAGTTGTAGTGGTTGTAGACGTCCACCATCTGCTTCATGATCGGCACCTCGCCGTCGAGCAGGTCGTCCGCGAGCATGACCGCGAACGGCGTGTCGCCCACGAGCTTGGCGGCGCACAGCACCGCGTGGCCCAGGCCCAGCGCCTCGGGCTGGCGCACGTAGTAGCACTCCACGTGAGACGGCTTGATCGAGCGGACCACATCCAGCAGGGCCTGCTTGTTCTTCGCCTCGAGCTCCATTTCCAGTTCATACGCCTTGTCGAAATGATCCTCGATGGCGCGCTTGGAGCGGCCGGTGACGAAGATCATCTCGGTGATGCCGGCGGCCATGGCCTCTTCCACGGCGTACTGGATGAGCGGCTTGTCCACCACTGGCAGCATTTCCTTGGGACTCGCCTTGGTTGCGGGCAGGAAGCGGGTGCCTAGCCCTGCGACCGGAAAGACGGCCTTGGTGACGCGGTTTTCCATTTCAGCTTTCCTTTTCAATCCAGTGTACGACTGTGCCGTACGGTGGGGTTGCCGTCTGTCCGGCTCCGTCCGACGCCCGCGTAAGGGTCACTTTGGAGCGGAGCGGACACGTCAGGACGGCAGACGCTGTAGTTGATCCTGCAGCTTGGCCAGCGTCTGTTCGAAATCCGACAAACGCTGGGTTTCCTGCGCCACTACCGCCTGTGGCGCCTTGGCCACGAAGGCTTCGTTGGACAGCTTGCCGCGGCACTTGCCGATCTCCGTGCCGATGCGGTCGATCTCCTTGGCCAGGCGTACGCGTTCGGCCGCGGCGTCGATTTCGATCTTCAGCAGCAGGTGATTGCCGCCGACGATGGCCACCGGCGCCCCGGCGCCTTCTTTCTGGAGGGCCGCCTCGTCTTCGAACACCTTCACCTCGGAAAGTTTCGCCAGCGCCTGGATCTGCGCAGCCGCTTCGTTCAGGAACGCGCTGTCGCCGCGGGCGTAGAGCGGAATCCGCTGGGCCGGCGAGATGTTCATCTCGCCACGCAGGTTGCGGCAGGCATCCACCACGGCCTTGAGCTGGGCCACCCAGCCCTCCGCCACTTCGTCGATCTTGGCCATCGCCGGCAGCGGGTAGGGCTGCAGCGCGATGGTCTCCGATCCGTCGCCCTTGGCCCGGCCGGCCAGCGGGGCCACTTTCTGCCAGAGTTCCTCGGTGATGAACGGGATGATCGGGTGCGCCAGGCGCAGCACGGTCTCCAGCACGCGCAGCAGCGTGCGGCGCGTGGCGCGCTGTTGCGCCTCGGTGCCGGTCTGGATCTGCACCTTGGCCAGTTCCAGGTACCAGTCGCAGTATTCGTCCCAGACGAACTTGTAGATCGCGCTGGCGATGTTGTCGAAGCGGTACTCGCCGAAACCCTTCTCCACTTCGGCTTCCACGCGCTGCAGCAGCGAGACGATCCAGCGGTCGGCCTGCGAGAAGTGCAGGTAGCCGTCGGGGCCGCAATCGTTGCTGCACGGGCCCATGCCGCAGTCATGGCCCTCGGTGTTCATCAGCACGAAGCGCGTGGCGTTCCAGAGCTTGTTGCAGAAGTTGCGATAGCCCTCGCAGCGGCCCGTGTCGAAGTTGATGTTGCGGCCCAGCGTGGCCAGCGAGGCGAACGTGAAGCGCAGCGCGTCGGCGCCGAACGCGGGAATCCCGTCGGGGAATTCCTTCTTGGTCCTGGCCTCCACGCGCGGCGCGTCCTTGGGCCGGCGCAGGCCCGTGGTGCGCTTCTTCAGCAGCGGTTCCAGCTCGATGCCGTCGATCAGGTCCACCGGGTCCAGCGTGTTGCCCTCGGACTTGCTCATCTTCTTGCCTTCCGAGTCGCGCACCAGGCCGTGCACGTACACGGTGTGGAACGGTATCTTGCCGGTGAAGTGCTTGGTCATCATGACCATGCGCGCCACCCAGAAGAAGATGATGTCGTAGCCGGTGACCAGTACCGACGAGGGCAGGAAGTGCTGCAGCTCGGGCGTCTGCTCGGGCCATCCAAGTGACGAGAACGGCACCAGCGCGGACGAGAACCACGTGTCGAGCACGTCTTCCTCGCGGCGCAGGGCGCCCGTGCTGCCGGCTGCCTGGGCCTTGGCCCGCGCGTCTTCCTCGGTGCGGGCGACGAAGCAGTTGCCGGCATCGTCGTACCAGGCCGGGATCTGGTGGCCCCACCAGAGCTGGCGGCTGATACACCAGTCCTGGATGTTGGCCAGCCACTGGTTGTACGTGCTGTTCCAGTTCTCGGGCACGAGCTTGATCTCGCCGCTCTGCACGGCGTCCAGCGCCACATCGGCGATCGAGCGGCCCGGGAAGAACGTGCCCTCCGGCGCCGGCTTGCTCATGGCCACGAACCACTGGTCGGTCAGCATCGGCTCGATCACGCTGCCGGTGCGCTCGCTGCGCGGCACCATGAGCTTGTGCTTCTTGATCTCGCCCAGCAGGCCCTGCTCCTGGAGGTCCTCGACCATCTGCCGGCGCGCGTCGAAGCGGTCCATGCCGGCGTACGCGGCGGGCGCGTCGGCCACGATCTTCGCGTCCAGCGTCAGGATGGAGAGTTGCGGCAGGCTGTGGCGCTGCCCCACCGCGTAGTCGTTGAAGTCATGGCCCGGCGTGACCTTGACCACACCCGTGCCGAATTCGCGATCCACGTATTCATCGGCAATGACGGGGATCTGGCGGTCGGTCAACGGCAGGTGCACGAACTTGCCGATCAGGTGCGCGTAGCGCTCGTCCTCGGGGTGGACCATGACGGCGGTGTCGCCGAGCATGGTCTCCGGGCGCGTGGTGGCCACGGTCAGGTGCGTGAGGCCGCGCACGGTGTCCGGCTCGGCCAGCGGATAGTGGATGTGCCAGAGCGAGCCTTCCTCCTCCACGCTGTCCACCTCGAGGTCGGACACGGCCGTGCCCAGCACCGGATCCCAGTTGACCAGGCGCTTGCCGCGATAGATCAGACCCTGCTCGAACAGGCGCACGAAGACCTCGGTCACGGCGTTCGACATGTCCGGCGACATCGTGAAGTACTCGCGCGTCCAGTCGATCGACGCGCCCATGCGGCGCACCTGGCGCGTGATGGTGGAGCCCGACTCTTCCTTCCACGCCCAGACCTTCTCCACGAACTTCTCGCGGCCCAGGTCGTGGCGCGAAATGCCCTGGGATTCCAGCTGGCGCTCCACCACGATCTGGGTGGCGATGCCCGCGTGGTCGGTGCCTGGCAGCCACAGCGTGTTGGCGCCGCACATGCGCGCGTGGCGCGTCAGGCCGTCCATGATGGTCTGGTTGAACGCGTGGCCCATGTGCAGCGTGCCGGTCACATTGGGCGGCGGCAGCTGGATCGAGAAATCGGGCCGATCGGGGTCGAGGGTGGGCTGGGCGATGCCGCGGCGCTCCCATTCTGGGCCCCATTTCGCCTCGATGGCGGCGGGTTCGAAGCTCTTGGCAAGGGACTGGTCTTGGGCGGTCATGCTTGGGGATTGTCGAGGGATGCGGGTCGGGGCGCGGCCGGCGGGCGGGAATTATCCGGCGCCGCCACGGCATCGGGCCGGGAAAACGTCAAATTATAGGGGAGGCGGGGTGCCGGTGCGCATTTCCTGCCGCTGGCGGCCCGGCTGCCTGGTCCGTGGCCCGATATCCCCCCGGTATAATTGCGGCCATTCTTCCCGGCCTTCAGTGGCCACTAGCGGCCATTAGCGGCCCAAAGGCCCTCTTTCCGATGTCCAGCCTGCTTGCCAATCTCAACGCAGAACAACTCGCCGCCGTCACGTTGCCCGATGAACCGGCCCTGATCCTGGCGGGCGCGGGCAGCGGCAAGACCCGGGTGCTGACCACCCGCATCGCCTGGCTCATCCAGAACGGCCGCGTCTCGCCGGCCGGCGTGCTGGCGGTGACCTTTACCAACAAGGCCGCCAAGGAGATGCAGACCCGCCTGTCGTCCATGCTGCCCATCAATACGCGCGGCATGTGGATCGGCACGTTCCACGGGCTCTGCAACCGGATGCTGCGCGCGCACTTCCGCGACGCCGGGCTGCCGCAGACGTTTTCGATCCTGGACAGCCAGGACCAGCTCTCGGCGCTCAAGCGGCTGCTCAAGGCGCTGAACGTGGACGACGAGAAGTACCCGGCCAAGAGCCTCCAGCACTTCATCAACAACGCCAAGGAGCAGGGGCTGCGCCCGGCGAACGTGGAGGCCAACGACGACTTCAACCGCCGCTTCGTCGACCTGTACGCGGCGTACGACGAGCAGTGCCAGCGCGAGGGTGTGGTCGATTTCGCCGAGCTGCTGCTGCGCTGCTACGAGCTGTTGCGCTACAACGACCCCATCCGCCAGCACTACCAGCATCGTTTTCGTCACATTCTCGTGGACGAGTTCCAGGACACCAACGTGCTGCAGTACCAGTGGCTCAAGCTGCTGGCCGGCTATGGCACGGGCAGCGCGGCGGCCGTGTTCGCCGTGGGCGACGACGACCAGAGCATCTACGCGTTCCGTGGCGCCAACGTGGGCAATATGCGCGACTTCGAGAACGAATTCCGCGTGCGTCACCTGATCAAGCTCGAGCAGAACTATCGTTCGCACGGCCACATCCTCGATACCGCCAACCACCTGATCGCGCACAATGCGCGGCGCCTGGGCAAGAACCTGCGTACCGACGCGGGCCACGGCGAGCTGGTGCGCGTGTTCCAGGCCGGCTCCGACGGCCAGGAGGCCTCGTGGATCGTGGAGGAGATCCGCGATCAGGTGGCGCAGGGCATGTCGCGGCTGGAAATCGCCATCCTGTATCGCAGCAACGCGCAGTCGCGCGTGATCGAGCATGCGCTGTTTTCGTCCGGCATTCCGTACCGCGTGTACGGCGGCCTGCGCTTCTTCGAGCGCGCCGAAGTGAAGCACGCGCTGGCGTACCTGCAACTGATCGAGAACCCGCGCAACGATGCGGCGTTTGGCCGCGTGGTCAATTTCCCGACGCGCGGCATCGGCGCGCGCTCGCTGGAACTGCTGCAGGACGCCGCGCGGCAGTACAACGTCTCGCTGGCCGAGGCCGTGGCCTACGTGCCGGGCAAGGCGGGCAGCATGCTGGGCGCGTTCATCCGCCTGATCGAACAGATGCGCGCCGAGACGCGCCGCATGACACTGCCCGAGACCGTCGAGCATGTGATCAATACGAGCGGCCTGATCCCGCACTACCAGGCCGAGAAGGAAGGCCAGGACCGCATCGAGAACTTGCAGGAACTGGTCACGGCGGCGCAGGCGTTCGTGGTGGAAGAGGGCTATGGGCTCGATGCGCTGGCCAGCGTGCTGCCGGCCCACCGGCTTGGCGACACCGCCCCGGCGCTGGCCGACGGCGACCAGGCGCTGCAGGTGCTCGATGCGCTCGATCCCGAGCAACTGCCCGTGGTGATGACGCCGCTGGTGGCGTTCCTGACCCACGCGTCGCTGGAGGCGGGCGACAACCAGGCCCAGGCCGGCCAGGACGCGGTGCAGATGATGACCGTCCACGCGGCCAAGGGCCTGGAATTCAACGTGGTGTTCATCACCGGGCTGGAAGAGGGCCTGTTCCCGCACGAGAACAGCGCCATGGAGGCCGACGGGCTAGAGGAAGAGCGCCGCCTGATGTATGTGGCGATTACGCGGGCGCGCGAGCGGCTCTACCTGTCATTCGCGCAGAGCCGCGTGCTGCATGGCCAGATGCGCTACCACGTGCGCTCGCGCTTCTTCGAGGAACTGCCCGAGGCGTCGCTGAAGTGGATCACGCCGCCGGCGCAGGCTTACGGCACCTACGGCGGCGGTGGCTATGGCGGCGGGCGCCGGCAAGGGGCGGAGCGGGAAAGCGGCTGGGGCCGCGACTGGTTCCGGAAGCCCGAGGACGTGCCCTACAGCGGCACGCGGCCCACGGGCGGCATGGACACCGGCAAGACCTACGCCGAGGAAAAGCGCGCGGCCGATACCGGGTTCCGGGTGGGCCAGAACGTGTTCCACAACAAGTTCGGGGAAGGCAAGATCACGGCGCTGGAGGGCGAGGGCGCCGATGCGCGCGCCAACATCAACTTCAAGCGCCACGGCGCCAAGTGGCTGGCGCTGTCGGTGGCCAAGCTCGACGCGATCGACTGAGCCGGGCCGGCGCCCGGCCTGGCGCCTTACGGATTGGCGTTCTGGGTGTCCGCGGCCTCGGCGGGCACGATGTTGAAGCAGCCGCGGTACGTGGCGTAGAACGAGCAGTACAGGATGGCCAGCATCAGCAGCGAGTACGGGGTGACCAGGAACGAGAGCACCGTCTCCGCGCCGATCGCGGCGAAGATCACTTCCAGGAGCAGCGGCAGGGCCACCAGCAGGATCGCGAACAGCCCCGCGTACGTGAAGAACGCGCCGCGGTTGCGCCAGCAGGCGGTCCAGCTGAAGAACAGCGCCTTCACCGGCGGCACGCCATGCCACGCCGACAGCATCGGCGCGAACCAGAACAGCATGGCGATGGGCGTATAGAGCGCGCCGCCCGTCAGCATGGACAGGTACAGCTGCCGCATCGCATCGGGGGTGGGTTCCTCGCCCTTGAGCACCACCTGCGCCAGCGCGCCGATATCCACCAGCGACGTGACGATCAGGCTCAACAGGAAGACCAGCGCGGCGTAGATGCCCCCGAGGATGAACAGGTGGCGCGTGGCCAGCTTGCCGTTGGCGCGGAATCCCGCCAGCAGCACCGTGGGCAGCACGCGCTTGGACTGGATGGCATCGCGGCAGGCCGTCATCACGCCCACGTTGATGCCCGGCGTGACCACCAGCAGCGCGATGATGCCGAACAGCGGCACGAAGATCGCCAGTTGCGCGGCAATCAGGTAGATGAACAGCAGCATCAGGAACGCGAGCGGATTCTTGCGGAACAGCCAGATGCCCTGGCGGAACCAGACGTAGCCTTCCTTGGCGGGAACTTCCAATAGTTGCATGGCGAATCAGATCCAGGGGAGCGTGGCGGCGCCGTCGATACGGCGGCGCAGGATGCGTTCGAAGTGGGTCGGATCGTGCGGCTGCAGCATGTCGGCCTCGCGCGGCAGGAAGAAATCCCACAGCCGCGATACCCAGAAGCGCAGCGCGCCCGCGCGCAGCATGTCCTGCCAGTGCGCGGCCTCGGTGGCCGTGAGCGGCCTCACCGCATGATAAGCCCGCAGCATGGCCTGCGTCCGGCCGGCATCGAGCGCGCCCGTGGGCAGGTCGATGCACCAGTCGTTCACGGTCACGGCCAGGTCGAACAGCCACTTGTCGTTGCCGGCGAAGTAGAAGTCGAAGAAGCCGCCCAGCCGGTGCGCGCCGCCGGCATCGGTATCGAACAGCACGTTGTCGCGGAACAGGTCGCAGTGGCACGGGCCGCCCTGAAGCGCGGCGTAAGCGGCGCTGTCGAAAAAGGCCGCCTGGTGCGCGATCTCGTTGGCCAGCAAGTGGCGCTGGCCGGCGTCGAGGAATGGCAGGATCTCGGGCTCGGTCTGGCGCCACCAGTCCAGGCTGCGCAGGTTCGGCTGCTGGCGCGGATAGTCCTGCCCGGCCAGGTGCATGCGCGCGAGCATGGTGCCCACCTCGGCGCAATGGCTCGCCTGCGGCGCCAGCTGCGACGCCCCCGGCAGCCGCGTGACGATGGCCGCCGGCTTGCCCTTGAGCGGGCGCAGGATCTCGCCGTCGCGCGCGGCGATCGGCGCCGGCACGCTGATGCCGTGCCGCGCCAGGTGGTCCATCAGGTGCAGGTAGTACGGCAACTGGCCGAAGGTCAGCCGCTCGAAGATGGTCAGCACGTACTCGCGCGTGACGCCATCCTGCGCCATGGTCAGAAAGAAGTTGCTGTTCTCGATCCCGGAAGCAATGCCGCGCAGCGCGCGGACTTCGCCAAGGTCGTAGTCAAGCAGCCAGCGGGCGATCTCGTCCTGCGAGACCGTGGTGAATACGGCCATACTGTTTTATTGGTGCGAATCGGGCGCGGCGGGCCGGCATCCGGGGTGGCAACCCTGGCAAAAGCGGTCCGCCGCCGCGGCATGACAGCCGGAGGGCCGGCGCGATCCGGCCGGACATTGCCGCCCGGCCGGGTCGTGGGTGCAAAGGATAGCTTGGTTGATCCGGGGTGCGATCAGAACTTCAGGTTGACCGACGGAACACGGTTCACGTCATGGTCGCGAATCTTGGGCGAGCTGTCTTCCGGCTTGCTCATTTCATACTTCGTGCCCACGCCGGAGCGTACCTGGATGTCGGTGGCCTGGCCCTTGTTGCGATACTCCGTCACCTGCGTGCCATCGCGCTCGTGCAGCACGAAGCTCGGCTCGCGCGGCTGGTTGAGCTGGCTCTTGGCGGCGGGAGCGATCGGCTGGTTGTTGATCTGGTTCAGTTCTTGTTGTGTCAGCGCACTGCTTTCCGCATTGCCCTGTGCGGCGGCCAGGCCCGGCACGGACAGTGCCAGCACGGTCGCGGCAAGCACGGCAGCCGGGTGCGAAGGGGAAGTCATCTGGGGCTCCTGTGCGGGCAGGCCGGCAGGCCCCGCCACGCGGATTGAGTCTGCGGCCGGGCGGGTCGCCGGGCCTGGCAGACTGACAGGCTTCCATTCTAGCAATTCCTGCCGCCCACGGGCCGCTCTCGTGACCCCTGGGGCACCCGCCGCCCGCTTCCGGGCCGGCGGTAATGCCTTACAGATAGAACATTTCTTCCTTGGGCGGGATCGGGTTGTCGCCGCCGCGGCGCTCGTAGTAGTCGTAGACCGCTTCCAGTACCTCGTGCGGCTCATCCACGATCTTCATCAGGTCGAGATCATGCTCGGCGATCAGGCCCATTGGCAGCAATGTGAAGCGGAACCAGTCCAGCAGGCCCTTCCAGAACCGGCTGCCGTACATCACCACGGGCACCGAGCGCGACTTGCCGGTCTGCACCAGCGTTAGCACCTCGGCCAGCTCGTCCAACGTGCCAAAGCCGCCCGGCATGACGATGAACGCGTCGGAGTTCTTCACGAATGTGACCTTGCGCGTGAAGAAGTGGCGGAAGCGCATGGCAATGTCCTGGTACGGATTGCCCTGCTGCTCGTGCGGCAGTTCGATGTTCAGGCCCACGCTGGCGGACTTGCCGGCGTGCGCGCCCTTGTTGGCCGCTTCCATGATGCCGGGGCCGCCGCCGGAGATGACCGCGAAGCCCGCGTCCGAGAAGAGCCGGGCGATTTCGATGGTCTTCTGGTAGTACGGCGAATCCTCGCGCAGCCGCGCGCTGCCATAGATCGAGACGGCCGGGCGGATCTCGGAAAGGTACTCGGTCGCCTCAATGAACTCTGCCATAATCGTGAACATTTGCCACGAGGCACGGGCTTTCTTCGCGGTGGCGCGGTCTTCGTCCGCCAGCGCGCGCAGGCTCGGAATCATCTTGCGCGGATTCGCGCGCGCCGCCGCCGCCGCGGCTGCGGCGTCCTGAGCGTCGGGGCCTTTGCCCGCGGCCGCGGCATCGGCTTTCGCGGCGATGGCGGCGGCATACGCCGCGGCTTTCTCGGGCGGCGGATTCACGGTATCGCCGGAGATGTCAGAAACGTCCGAATCGGCAATGGGGCCGGTCGCGGCGCCGCCAGCGGGGGCGCCAGTCAATTTAGAGTCCATGGGAATGTCGGATAGTCAAAAAACGCTTTTGCTCGTCGATGGGTCGAGCTACTTGTATCGCGCGTATCACGCTTTGCCGGACCTGAGGAATGGCGAGGGGCTGCCCACAGGGGCAATCTACGGCATGATCAACATGTTGCGCAAGCTGCGCAACGATTTCCCGGCAGAGTATATCGCGTGCGTGTTCGACGCCAAGGGCAAGACGTTCCGGGACGACCTTTACCCGGCGTACAAGGAACATCGCCCGTCCATGCCCGAGGATCTGGCCAGGCAGATCGAGCCGATCCACGAGGCCGTGCGCGCGCTGGGCTGGCCGATCGTGGTGGTGGACGGCGTGGAGGCCGACGACGTGATCGGCACGCTGGCGCGCCAGGCCACGGCGCAGGGCGTGCGCACGGTGGTGTCCACCGGCGACAAGGACCTGGCGCAACTGGTCAACGGCCACGTCACGCTGGTCAACACGATGAGCGGCGAAGTGCTGGACCCGCCGGGCGTGGTGACCAAGTTCGGCGTGCCGCCCGAGCGCATCGTCGATTACCTGTCGCTGATCGGTGACGCGGTGGACAACGTGCCCGGCGTGCCCAAGGTGGGCCCCAAGACGGCGGTGAAGTGGCTTGCCGAATACGGCACGCTCGACAGCATCATGGCCGGCGCGGCCGGCATCAAGGGCGTGGTGGGCGAGAACCTGCGCAACACGCTGGACTGGCTGCCGCGTGCGCGCGAACTGGTCACCGTGAAGACCGACTGCGACCTGACCGGTTCGGTGGCGGACTTCCACGCGCTGCGCGAGCTGGGCGAGGACAAGGAGCGCCTGATCGCGTTCTTTTCGCGCTATGGTTTCAAGAGCTGGCTGCGCGAGGCCACCGGCGAGGCGCTGCCCAACGCGCGCGCCGCGGCGCGGTCGCGTGCCGGGGCCACCCCGGCGGCCGCCGCGCAGGGTGGATTATTCGATGGTCCCGCCGCCGCGCCGGGCGACCAGCCCGCCGCCGACACCATGCCGGCCGAGATCCGCTACGAGACCGTGACCACCGGGGCGGCGCTCGAGGCGTGGCTGGACCGGATCGTCGATGCGCCGCTCACGGCGATCGACACGGAAACCACGTCGCTGGACCCGATGCAGGCGCAACTGGTGGGCATCTCGCTGTCGGTGGAGCCGGGCGAGGCCGCCTACATTCCCGTGGCGCATCGCGGCCCCGACGTGGCCGGCATGGAGCACCATGGGCAGCTGACGCGCGAGTACGTGCTCGAGCGGCTGCGCGCATGGCTGGAAGACCCCGCACGACCCAAGCTGGGCCAGCACCTGAAGTACGACGCGCACGTCTTTGCCAACCACGGCGTCAATCTGCGCGGCATCGCCCAGGACACGATGCTCGAGAGCTACGTGCTGGCGTCGCACCGCAACCATGGCATGGACAGCCTGGCCGAACGGCTGCTGAGCCTGAAGACACTGACGTACGAGGAAGTCTGCGGCAAGGGCGCGGGCCAGATTTGCTTCGACCAGATCGACCTGCAGCGCGCCACCGAATATGCGGCCGAGGACGCCGATGTGACGCTGCGCCTGCATCGCAAGATGTATCCGCAGCTGGAAGCGGCCAGCGGGCTCCGGTACGTGTACGAGCAGATCGAGATACCGGTCTCGGTGGTGCTGCAGAAGATCGAGCGCAACGGTGTGCTGATCGACGCCGCGCGGCTGGCCGCGCAGAGCGCCGAGCTGGGCCAGCGCATGATGGAGTTGGAGCGCGCGGCCTACGAGGCCGCCGGCCAGCCGTTCAACCTGGGCTCGCCGAAGCAGATCGGCGAGATCCTGTTCAATCAGATGAAGCTGCCGGTGGTCAAGAAGACCGCCAGCGGCGCGCCGTCCACCGACGAGGAAGTGCTCCAGAAGCTGGCCGAGGACTATCCGCTGCCCAAGCTGCTGCTGGACTATCGCGGCCTGTCCAAGCTCAAGTCCACGTACACGGACAAGCTGCCGAAGATGGTGAACCCGCAGACCGGGCGCGTGCACACGAGCTATGGCCAGGCCACGGCCGTGACGGGCCGGCTGGCCTCCACGGAGCCGAACCTGCAGAACATTCCGGTGCGCACGGAAGAAGGGCGGCGTATCCGCGAGGCGTTCATCGCGGCGCCGGGCAACGTGATCGTGTCGGCCGACTATTCGCAGATCGAATTGCGCATCATGGCCCACATTTCCGGCGACGAAAGCCTGCTGCGCGCGTTTGCCCAAGGCGAGGACATCCACCGCGCCACGGCGGCGGAGATCTTCGGCGTGGAACGCGAGGCCGTGAGCAGCGAGCAGCGCCGCTACGCCAAGGTGATCAACTTCGGCCTGATCTACGGCATGAGCGCGTTCGGGCTGGCCAGCAACCTCGGCATCGAGCGCGAGGCGGCCAGGCACTACATCGACCGCTATTTCATGCGCTATCCGGGCGTGGCCCACTATATGGAAGAGACGCGCCAGACCGCGCGCGAGCAGGGCTACGTGGAAACGGTGTTCGGCCGCCGGCTGTGGCTGCCCGACATCAACGGCGGCAACGGCCCGCGCCGCCAGGCCGCCGAGCGCGCCGCCATCAACGCGCCGATGCAGGGCACGGCGGCGGACCTGATCAAGCTGTCGATGATCGCGGTGCAGGACTGGCTCGAGCGCGACAGGCTGGGTACGCGCCAGATCATGCAGGTGCACGATGAACTGGTGCTGGAAGTGCCGCAGGCCGAGCTGGAACTGGTGAAGACGCGCCTGCCGGATCTGATGTGCTCGGTGGCGGAGTTGCGCGTGCCGCTGGTGGCCGAAGTGGGCAGCGGCGGCAACTGGGAGGAAGCGCACTGAGCGGTGCGCCGCATGCGCGACATCGTTTGGCGGAGGCTTGCCAGTTCTGCTGCCGTGCAGCAAACTGGCGCCAACGAACAAGAGCCACGCGGCGCAACACGACAACATAAAGATCGCCGACGCGGCTCGCACCGGTTTTCAAATCGAAAACATCGGGTAGACCATGAGCGCCACGGACGGCAGTACAGCCAGAGAGGAATCGGGTAGCACAGCGGCACACATCGGTACACAGCGCGATACACATCGCATCATCGTCGTCGGCGGCGGGGCAGGCGGGCTTGAGCTCGTGACCCGGCTTGGCGACAAGCTCGGCAAGCGTGGGGAGGCCCAGGTCGTCCTTGTCGATCGCTCGCCCACGCACATCTGGAAGCCGCTGCTGCACGAGGTGGCCGCCGGCAGCATGGACCCCAACACCCACCAGCTTGAATACGTGGCGCAGGCCCGCTGGCACCATTTCGAGTTCCAGCAGGGCGAACTGACCGGCATCGACCGCGCGCGCAAGGTCATCCATGTGGCCGCGTGCGTCGATCAGGACGGCGCCGAGCTGCTGCCCGCGCGCGAGTTGCCCTACGACACGCTGGTGCTGGCCATCGGCTGCGTGACCCACTTCTTCAACGTGCCTGGCGCGGCCGAGCATGCGATTGCGCTCGATACCGTGGCGCAGGCCGAACGCTTCCGCCGCAAGCTGATTGCCGCCTGCGTGCGCGCCCAGAACGGCCGCGGCCGCATGGGCGAGGACGGCCGGCCCCGCGTGGACGTGGCGATCATCGGCGCGGGCGCCACGGGCGTGGAGTTGTCCGCCGAGCTGCGCAACACCGCCCAGGTGCTCAACGCCTACGGCCTGCATCGGCTGGACCCGCGCCGGGACGTGCGCATCCATGTGATCGAGGCCGGCCCGCGCATCCTGCCGGCGCTCTCGGAGCGCGTCTCCGCCGAAACCACCAAGCTGCTGCACAAGCTCGATGTGGATGTGCTGACGTCGGAGCGCGTGACGCAGGTCACCGACGACGCCATATACACCGCCAGCGACAAGCGCATCGATGCCGACCTGACGGTCTGGGCCGCGGGCATCACCGCGCCGGCCGTGCTGCCCACGCTGGGGTTGCCGGTCAGCAGGCAGGGCCAGATCGTGGTGGGCCCCACGCTGCAGAGCGAGGCCGATCCGGACATCTTCGCCTTTGGCGATTGCGCCAGTTGCCTGTGGCCGGAAAAGCAGATGGCCGTGCCGCCGCGCGCCCAGGCCGCCCACCAGCAGGCCACGTTCCTCTACCACGCCATCCGCGCGCGCATGGCCGGCAAGCCGCTGCCGCATTTCAGGTTCAAGGATTTCGGCTCGCTGGTGTCGCTGGGCCACTTCAGCGCCGTGGGCAGCCTGATGGGCGGGCTGATCGGCGGGTCGATGTTCATCGAGGGGCTGATGGCGCGCTTCATGTACACGTCGCTGTACCGGATGCACGTACTGGCGCTGCACGGCGCCATCGGCATGGGACTGGACACCGTGACGCACTGGCTGCGCAGCAAGACCAGCCCGAGGGTGAAGCTGCACTGACCCCGGCTGCAATACGTGGCGAGTGGGCTTAGAATCGCTGGCGTTGCGTGCGCGTCACGCCAGCGATTTCTCAAGGAGCCCCCGATGTTGAAGCCAGAACTGAAGCCAGAAGTGGAAAGCCTGGTGCCCGGCCAGACGTTCGATCGCCGGCGCTTCGTCAAGACCGCACTCGGTTCCGCGTTCGCGGCGGCTGCCTTGCCGGTGACGGCCGAGACCATCAAGACCGATTTCAACGGCCTGACCGCCGGCGAAGTCACGATTCCGTCGGGCGGCTTCAATATGCCCGCCTATCGCGCCCAGCCCGAAGGCAAGAAGAACCTGCCCGTGGTGCTGGTGGTCAGCGAGATCTTCGGCGTGCATGAGTACATTGCAGACATTTGTCGCCGCCTCGCCAAGCTCGGCTACCTGGCCATCGCGCCGGAACTGTTCGCGCGCCAGGGCGATCCGGGCAGCTACGGCAGCATCCAGGAACTGCAGGACAAAATCATCTCCAAGGTCCCCGACGCGCAGCTCATGGGCGACCTCGACGCCGCCAGCACCTGGGCCGGTGCCAATGGCGGCGACCAGGACCGGCTGGGCATCGCCGGCTTCTGCTGGGGCGGACGCGTCACATGGCTCTACGCCGCGCACAGCAAGCGCGTGAAGGCCGCCGTGGCCTGGTACGGCCCGCTCGTGGGCGAGCCCACGCCGCTCAAGCCGCGCAATCCGGCCGATATCGTCAACGCCCTGCACGCGCCCGTGCTGGGCCTCTATGGCGGCAAGGACACCGGCATCACGCAGGACCAAGTGGCGAAGATGCGCGCGGCGCTGGCCGCGTCGCCCAATCCCAATGCCAAGGCGTCGACCTTGGTGGTCTATCCCGAGGCCGGGCACGCATTCCACGCCGACTATCGCCCCAGCTACGTCGAGGCCGCTGCCAAGGATGGCTGGCAGCGCTGCCTGGCCTGGTTCAAGGAACACAAGGTCGCCTGACCGGCGCCCCGGATCGCCCCCCGGTGCCCCGGCGGAGATTGCAAAATCGGTGCCAACGTACGTACAATGCCGCTTTCCAGTTTTTGCAACCATGTTGCGTTAATTGGTCGCGGCGGGACACGTTGCCGCCACCGGTTCCGGGGAGCCCATCATCCATTCCACGCTTGTGTACATCCTGCTGGCGGCGACCATTTCGGGCGTCGGGAGCATTTTCGGGGCGGCGCTGCTGTCGCTGACCGTGGCTTCGCGCGTGGTCGAGCGCATGGTGAGCTTTTCGGTGGGGGTGCTGCTGGCCACGGCGCTGCTCCATTCGCTGCCCGAGGCGTTCGAGTCCGGCGCCGATCCACGCGCGCTGTTCGGCACGCTGCTGGCCGGGCTGCTGGGCTTCTTCCTGCTGGAAAAGATCTCGCTGCTGCGCCACTCGCATCATCACGAGGGCGACGGGCATCACCATCATCACGGCCATGACCGCGAGGAAGCCGGCCGCAGCGGCCTGACCATCCTGGTGGGCGACACTTTCCACAATTTTGCCGACGGCATCGTGATTGCGGCGGCGTTCCTGGCCGACCCGAAAGTCGGCGTGGTCACGGCGCTGGCCATTGCGGCGCACGAGATTCCGCAGGAAGTGGGTGATTTCATCGTGCTGCTGAACGCCGGGTTCTCCAAGGCGCGCGCGTTTGCGTTCAACCTGTTGTCGAGCCTGGCGGCCGTGGTCGGCGGGGTGGTGGGCTACTACCTGCTGGACCAGCTCAGCGGCTGGATTCCGTACGTGCTGGTGATCGCTTCCAGCAGTTTTGTCTATATCGCCGTGAGCGACCTGATGCCCCAGATGCAGCGCAAGCCACGGCTCAAGGAATCGGCCGTGCAGGTGGTGCTGGTGGCGGCGGGCATCGCGGCCATCGTCTTCATCACCAACGGCGTGCGCGAGGAACACGCGCACCAGCGCGGCGCCAGGACGGAAGCGGCGACGCACTGACGTCGCCGGTCCTGCGTCAATTGCCCGTGGCCACCGGGCGTTTCGGGTCGGCGCACCATTCGCTCCACGATCCCGGATAGAGCGCCGCGCCGGACAGCCCGGCCACTTCCAGTGCCAGCAGGTTGTGGCAGGCGGTCACGCCGGAGCCGCACTGCATTACCGTCTCCGCCGCCGCCTTGCCGGCGAACACCTGGCCGAATTCCGACCGCAGCGTCTCCGCCGGCTTGAAACGGCCGTCCAGGGTCAGGTTGTCCTTGAAGAAGCGGTTGACCGCGCCGGGGATGTGGCCGCCCACGGGATCGATCGTCTCGTTCTCGCCGCGGAAGCGGTCGGCGGCGCGGGCATCCACCACGAGCATCGACGGGGCGGCGATATTGGCCACCAGTGCCTCGGCATCGACGGTATGTGCCAGCGCTGCCTTGCGCGACAAGTCGCCGCCGGTATCGGCGTCGGGGTCGGGTTCCGGCGTGGCGCCGCGCTCCAGCGGCAGGCCGGCGGCCACCCAGGCGTTCTTGCCGCCATCGAGCACCGTCACGGCCGCATGGCCGATCCAGCGCATTAGCCACCAGAGCCGGGCCGCGTACATGCCGCCCTGGGCGTCATACGCGACCACGAGCGAGCCATTGTTCACCCCGAGCGCGCGCAGGCGGGCGGCGAATAATTCGGGGTCAGGCAGCGGATGACGGCCATTGACGCCGGTCTTGGGGCCGGAGAGCTCATTGTCGAGGTGGAGATAATAGGCGCCGGGCAGATGGCCCTGGTGATAGGCTTCGCGGCCCGCGGCCGGATCGGCCAGGTCGAACGAGCAGTCGAAGGTCACGACGTCGGGCGTGCCCTGGCTGCGCAGTTGGTCCAGTTCGAGAGCGGAAATCAGAGGGGATGGCATTGCGGTGAGCATTGGGTTTGGCAATGCCTTCCATGCTACACCCGGGGATGCCTCATTGCCGCTTCCTGTGCCGGCGCAGCAGGCGCCAGCCGAGCAGGCCCAGCAGCGTGGCAGCGGTCACGGGCAGGAAGGAGAGAATCACCATCCACCATCCCCCCCGATCTGACCAGCATCAAATCGGGTCGGCCTTTCAGCGTTCTGCTATACCTCGGGATGCACTTCCGCTTCCGCCGATGTCACCGGCGTGGCCGGCGTCGGGTGCTTGTCGGTGTCCCGCGCGCGGGTGAGCGTGGTGGCGATGCCGCTGGCCACGATCAGCGCCATGCCCAGCCACGAGATCCAGTTCAGCTTGTCGTTCCAGACCAGGATGCCCCACAGGCTCGAGAAGACGATGCCCGCGTACTGGAGATTGGCGGTCAGCAGCGTGTTGCCGCGCTTGTAGGCGCGCGTCATCGACGTCTGCCCCAGCGTGGCCAGGATGCCGATGGCCAGCAGCAGGCCGGCGCTATGCCATGTATGGGGGCTCATGCCCGAATAGAGCATCCAGACCAGCCCGCACGCCATGCCCACGGCCGAGAAATAGAACACGATGCGGCCCTCGGGCTCGCCCAACTGGCCAAGCTGGCGCACTTCCACGTAAGCCAGTGCCGTAAAAACGCCAGAAATCAGCCCAATCAGCCCGCCCGTCACCTGATCCTTGCCCACCGACGGCTGCAACAGGCACAGCACGCCCGCGAACGACAGCAGGATTGCGCCGATCAGCTTGCGGTCCGCGCCGCCGGCGGTGCCGGCCAGCGCCGCGCTGGCGCCCAGGATCAATGCGATCCAGATCGGCGACATGTAATTCAGCGTCATGGCCGTGGCCAGCGGCAACAGCGTGATCGAGGTGAACCAGAGCAGCAGGGCGGTCACGCCGAACAGGCTGCGCTTGATATGGGTGGCCATGTGCGGCGTGCGCACCGAGACGCCGTGCGAGGACAGCATCACCCACATGATCGTCACGCCGATCAGGCTGCGGTAGAAGACGATTTCGCCGGTGGAATAGAACTCGGATGCCAGCTTGACGCCCACCCCCATCAAGGAAAATGCGAAGGCGGCGAACAACATCCAGAGGGATTGCATGGCGAGGGCGAAGAGCGACGACGAGGGCGGGGAAAAAACCGAGGCCCGATTGTAACAGTGCGCTGAGGGGCACCCCAACGCAAAAACGGACCGTTTTCACGGTCCGTCTCGGGTTCGCCACGGCGTAGCAACGATTCTCGGGCGATAACCGGTCAGTTAACCGGCCAGCGTAGATTCAGCCCGTGTATCCCATGGTGCGGCGATACCACTCGTGGAAGTGCTGCATGCCGTCTTCCATCGGCGACTGGTACGGGCCGGTCTCGCTGACGCCACGCTTCATCAGCGCCAGGCGGCCGGCATCCATGCGCTCGGCGATCTCGTCGTCCTCGATGCACGTTTCCATATAGGCAGCGCGCTCGGCCTCGACGAACTCGCGCTCGAACAGCGAGATTTCCTCGGGGTAGTAGAACTCCACCACATTGCGCGTCTTGCGCGGGCCCACCGGGTGCAGCGTGGAGATGACCAGCACGTTCGGGTACCACTCCACCATCACGTTGGGGTAGTAAGTCAGCCAGATGGCGCCGTGCTTGGGCAGTTGACCGTTGTTGAATCGCAACACCGCGTCGTGCCATTTCTGGTACGTGGGGCTGCCCGGACGCTTGAGGCCCGCGTGCAGGCCCACGGTCTGCACGCTGTGCCATTCGCCGAACTCCCAGTTCAGGTCATCGCACGACACAAAGCTGCCCAGTCCCGGGTGGAACGGCACGACGTGGTAGTCCTCCAGATAGACCTCGATGAAGGTCTTCCAGTTGTAGTCGCACTCGTGGACTTCCACGTGGTCGAGCATGTAGCCGTCGAAGTTCAGGTCCCCGGACACGCCCATGCGCGCGAGGTCCGCACGCACGTCGCGCGCGCCCTCGAACAACAGGCCGTTCCAGTTCTGCAGCGGCGAACGGCTCAGGTGAACGCACGGCTGTTCCGCGAAATGCGGCGCACCCAGCAGATCGCCCTTGAGGTCGTAGGTCCAGCGATGCAGCGGGCAGACGATGTTCCTGGCGTTGCCGCGGCCGTTGAGCATGATGGCCTGGCGGTGGCGGCAGACGTTCGACAGCAACTCGATGCCGGCCGGGTTGCGGACCAGCATGCGGCCCTCGTCCTCGGCGGCGAGCGTGTGAAAGTCGCCCGTCTCCGGGACCATCAACGCGTGGCCAACGTATCCCGGGCCATTCCTGAACAACAGTTCCAGTTCTTGTTGATGCAGCGCCTCGTCAAAGTAGACATCCACGGGCAACTGCGAATCAGCCGGCGCCAGCTTGAGCGCGGTGCTGAGATTGGACATTATCCCCACTCCCTAGTAACAGGCGAAAGCAGTGAACAACCCAACCATCGAAATATGAAATCGATTTGGGAAACCAGTCAGTCGAGCCGGGTACGGACCGGTTCCCGGACAAAAACAGCCGGAGAACGAGGGCGGCGCGTCACGCCAAAGCGGGCAACCGCGACCCGGACACAATGGTGCCGGAACTCGCTGACGAGCCGGGGATTGTACCCGAGCCAAAAACTTAAGGGTCTGATTTTTTTGCCTTTTTAGCGAAAAAGTCGACCCGGGTCGTCATGGAGGTGCCCTTTCGGGCGCATTCGGAATGACGACCATAGCGCACAAGTCACTTCTGTATCATCGGGTGACTGATGCGCCGCTTGATGCCGCGTCGCGCCACGCTGACGATACGTATCTGCGGCCAAGTCCGGGATTGGCGTAAAATCCTGAATTCCCCTGAACAAAGCCTGACATGCCAAAACCAACGACCACACCGGTCCAGCCAGACGACGCGCCCGCAGCCGGCGCGCAGCCGGCCTCTTACGAGGCCGCCATGGCGGAACTGGAAACCCTCGTGGCCAGCATGGAAAGCGGAGAACTGCCGCTGGAGGCGTCCCTCACCGCGTATCGCCGTGGTGCCGAACTGGTGCGCTACTGCCAGCAAAGCCTGGAACGGGTCGCGCAGCAGGTGAAGGTACTGGAAGGCGACGCGCTGAAGCCGCTGGCTGGCGAGTCCCGCACTGATAACAATAGCAACGGCACAGATTTCGAATGAGCGATTTCGCTACCTGGATGCGGGCGCAGGGCGCCCGGACCGAGGCCGCCCTGGACGCAGCACTGCCCTCCACGGACACAATTCCACTCACCTTGCACGAGGCCATGCGCTATGCTGTCCTCGGCGGCGGCAAGCGGGTGCGTCCGCTGCTGGTGCACGCGGCCGGCGAGGTCGCCGGCGCCACGCCCGAGGGCTGTGACGCGGCGGCCTGCGCGGTGGAGATGATCCACGCCTACTCGCTGGTCCACGACGACATGCCCTGCATGGACGACGACGACCTGCGGCGCGGGCGCCCCACGGTGCACAAGGCCTACGACGAGGCCACCGCGCTGCTCGCGGGTGACGCATTGCAGACCCAGGCGTTCATCCTGCTGGCCCGCACCCCGGCGTTGGCACCGGAGGTGCGCCTGAAGCTCGTGGACGAACTGGCCGTGGCATCGGGCTCGGTCGGCATGGCGGGCGGGCAGGCGATCGACCTGCAGAACGTGGGCCTGGCCATGTCGCGCGATGCGCTGGAGGCCATGCACCGGATGAAGACCGGCGCCCTGCTGCGCGCGAGCGTGCGCATGGGGGCGTTGTGCGGAAGCGTCGATCCGGCGGGCCTGGCCGCGCTGGACCGCTATTCGGCGGCCGTGGGATTGGCGTTCCAGGTGGTTGACGATATTCTCGACGTCACCGCCGATACGGCGACCCTCGGCAAGACTGCCGGCAAGGATGCCGCCAATGACAAGCCGACCTATGTGTCGCTGATGGGCCTGGATGCCGCGCGCGCGCTGGCCGCCCAGTTGCGCACCGACGCCCACGAGGCGTTGACGGGATTCGGCACGCGGGCAAGCCGGCTGGCCGAACTGGCCGACCTGATCGTGCTGCGCTCCAACTGAACTGACAAGCCGGACAAAGAGAATCCGGCGGCCGAACGGACACCATGACCTACACGCTGCTCAATCAAATCGACGACCCCGCAGACCTGCGCAAGCTGGATCGCCGCCAGCTCAACACGCTGGCCGACGAACTGCGCGCCTACGTACTGGAATCGGTCTCACAGACCGGCGGGCACCTGTCGTCCAACCTCGGCACGGTGGAGCTCACCATTGCGCTGCACTATGTCTTCGACACGCCGAATGACCGCGTGGTCTGGGACGTGGGCCACCAGAGCTATCCGCACAAGATCCTGACCGGGCGCCGCGACCGCATGTCCACGCTGCGCCAGTACGGCGGCATCTCGGGCTTCCCGCGCCGCGCCGAAAGCCAGTACGACACGTTTGGCACCGCGCACTCGTCCACGTCCATCTCGGCCGCGCTGGGCATGGCGCTGGGCGCCCGCACCAAGGGCGAGAAGCGCGTGGGCATTGCGGTGATCGGCGATGGCGCGATGACCGCCGGCATGGCGTTCGAGGCCATGAACAACGCCGGCGTCTACAAGGACCTGCCGCTGCTGGTGGTGCTGAACGACAACGACATGTCGATCTCGCCGCCGGTGGGCATGCTGAACCGCCACCTGGTGCGCCTGCTGTCTGGCCAGTTCTACGCGGCCACCAAGAAGGGC